>SMEN01000513.1_pt1 | contig 10721 bp, 8 predicted proteins | sample 2456271 | NCBI WGS metagenome assembly SMEN01 (sample SAMN10132593, study PRJNA489261) | soil metagenome | isolation source: day1 control-loamy sand soil ammended with raw manure from dairy cow... | place: USA | collected 2015-04-01 | reverse complement strand
ATTTTGAGTCCCCTGCGTCTACCAATTTCACCACCCGGGCTAGGTATGGCAACCTGGGAATCCAGGCTTGGAAGGAAAGAAAGTTATTATACGCAGATTCTGGGTGGTTTTGGCAAGTACAGGAGTAAAAATTTTATGTTTTTGCTCCTGTTCTCTAAAAAAAGGCCTCTAAGCCCTATCAAACCTGTGTTTTCTACCCGCTTTGTCACAGCTGGTTAAGCCGATAAACAAGATCAAAGCTGGCGGGATAAGCATCCAGCCAGCTCAGCGCCCTACTCTGAATGCTCAACTGCGGCTACCTGTCCATTGCGAATCCATTCTCGCCAGATTGCTACCAGCAATGCCATCAGCACCGGGCCGATGAACAGTCCAACGATACCCATGGTCTGCACACCCCCAACCAGACCAAAGAAGGTTGGCAGGAATGGCAGTTTCACCGGGCCACCTACCAGGCGAGGCCTGAGTGTTTTATCAACGATGAACAGCTCAATCGCGCCCCACAGGAATAGGCTTACACCAGCGACGAGATGACCCGAACCGACTAGGTAGAGCGAGACCAAAGTGAATGACAGCGGTGCGCCGCCGGGGATCAAGGCCATGAAGCCGGTAATCACCCCCAACAGCACTGGCGATGGGACACCGGCAATCCAATAGGCGATACCTAGAACCACGCCCTCGCCCAATGCGATCAAGCCCATGCCGGTCACGGTGGAGTTAACCGTTGCAGGCACAACTCGGGAAAAGCGCTGCCAGCGGGTGGGCAAGATACGCTCGCCAACAATATCCAGCTGGGCCAGCAATCTGTCCCCATCTTTAAAGATGAAGAACAGGGTAATCAGCATGAACAGCACCGTCAGCAATAGATGAAAGACATTGCCAGTTGCCGACAAGACCATGCGGTAAATATTGCCCAGATGCTGACCACTAACCATCTCCACCAGTTCACCCAAGGCGTGTGGCTCTCCCAGATACAGCTGCCAATACTCCGTCAGGCGCTCGCCCATCAGGGGCATGGCTTTAATCCATTCGGGAGTAGGTGTGCCGTATCGGTTCGCCGCCAGGGCCCAGGTAATGAAGCTGCTGGCTTCTTGGATCGCAAAGGACAAGGCCAAGGACAGGGGCACAACCAGGACGAGGATCACGGCCAGCAATGCTAACGTCGCCGCCAATGCGTTGCGGCCATTGCAGCGTACAACCAATCGTTTATATAAGGGCCAGCTGGCCAAGCCGATGATCAACGCAGCCAAGACAGGGACTAGAAATCCCTTCAGAAAATAGACGCCCGCGGCCAGCAAAAGCAGCAGCAGCCAGCGAGCGATTAAGAATGCGGGTAAGACAGGTTGCATAAACGGTGGAGACCCTCGTGTCTATTGGTCTGGGCATGGGTCGGTGCCCGAAAGTTTTTTGACGATAGCATGATCACAGCCCGAGGAATACCCGTTTCTTACAACAAGCTGATACCACTGTTTGATATGGGAAAAAGCTCTAAAGCAGTCACCACACTCAGAACAACTTCAAGCCTAGGCATGACAGTGTTTGCAATCCCTTGTTGATTGCCTGTGCTGAACCCAAGGGATACAACAGAGCCACCTGAAAACGACTGTGCATCGTGCTTCGATTTGCCAAGTCTACTCCTGCTATTAGGCAACTGCTTAAACGGCAGGCACTCTTACACGCATACCAACGCCGATGTTCTAGTTTTGTGAGTCAAACTCCCCCGCCATCCGTCTACAGATTCTTTTCCCCAGAGCAATAAAATACGCCCTTATTTTGGAGCTACACACTAAACGCCCAGGAACAGTCAGGCGTTTGGGGTGTGCTACAAAATAAGGGCGTCGTCCAGCTTAAATACTTATCAGCTTGCCTTGGCAATCATCTAGAGGCTGATGATATGGGCTTTTAGCCCGTTGGTCTGAGGAGGTAAAAACCCAGCGTTCAAGGCGCCACAGGCAATGCGCGTTTATGCGCAGACGTACCATGAGTCTTCAGGATGATGAGCAGCGCTTCCTCTGCCACTTCTTTGCCTTCCAGAAAATCATCGATCTGCTCGTAGCTGACACCAAAAGCATCTTCATCCGGCTTCAAAGGGCTCAGGCTCTCCAGATCAGCGGTGGGGACTTTAAAGACCAGCTCGTCAGACCCGCCCATCGCGCTGGCCAAAGCACGCACACGTCGTTTATTAAGACCGGCCAAAGGGGTGATATCAGCAGCACCGTCACCAAACTTGGTGAAAAAACCCATTAAGGCCTCTGCCGCGTGGTCCGTACCCACCACCAGGCCACCGTTAGCACCCGCGATTGCGTATTGCGCGATCATGCGCTGGCGGGCCTTGATATTGCCCATCAAGAAATCCTGCTGAGCCGCGTCGCGGAACTGCAAACCAGACGCCAACAACTGCTCCAGCATGGCATCGGACGCTGGCTTGACGTTAACTACTAAGGTTTGATCCGGCTGAATGACCGTCAGCCCGCTTTGCGCATCCTTTTCGTCAGCTTGCTCGCCGTAGGGCAAACGCACGGCGATGAACTGGGCTTGATGGCCTTGCTGGCGGGCCTGCTCTACCGCCCGCTGCGACAGGCAACCCGCCGCCAAAGAGTCCACCCCGCCACTGATGCCCAGCACCAAACTACGGCAGCCAGTGCGCAGCAGGTAGTCACTAAGAAAGCGGACACGTCGATCGATTTCTGCTTGAACATCGAAATGATCCGTGATGCCCAGTTCTGCACGGATACTGGCTTGCAAAGCGCGTTGATCATCAGTCATGGCGCAGGCTCTCTACACAAAGTGAACAATAGTTCGATTGTAAAGGACTGCAGCAGCTGTGCGATATGGGATCCTTATTTATTAAAACTGGATTCTGTATATAATCTTCAGTTAAGAAAAACAAATTTCCCTTACTGAGACAAGCCCCTTAGCTACAACTCGGGCGCCAGCAAACCAGCCCAGGCCTTCAGGCTCTCTGTATGAAATAGCGCATAACTACAACTCCTGCTGGCCGCAAGCTAACCAGACGTATCCCATGAGATCCTCAACCGAAATCGCAGACGAAATCCTTAGACGTATCCAGTCCGGTCATTACCGACCCGGCGACTCTTTGAGTCAGTACGAACTGGCGGAGGAGTTTCAAACCAGCCGCACCCCTGTTCGAGAAGCCTTGCGCTTTTTAGAGGCTCGTCGTGTTACTTCGCTAACTAAGACCGGACGCACAATTGTTGCTATCCCTTCAGCCAAGTCCATCCGGGAAGCTTTTCAGATTCGGGCGGAGTTAGAGGGCTTGGCGGCACAATTAGCCGTGGACTGGATTAAAGATACAGACCTTGAAATCCTGATGCAGCATCAATCTGACTATGCCCGCACCTTGCGATCACGCGTACGCAGCGAAGAGGGATCCGAATGGTTGCAGCACAATCGCTCTTTCCATGACTTGATTACCGTGACCAGCCACAACGAGCGCTTACATGAGTTAATCCAGGAACTGCAAAACGATAGCGTATCGAGCGCCTTGAGCTTTGCTTCGAAAATGCCGCCGCGTTTAATGGAAGAAAACATTCTGGAGCATGAGGCGATTATCTCTGCGTTGGCGGACCGCAATGGCACAGCAGCCCGCGAAGCGATGACAGTGCACGTTGCCCAGACCATGAACCTAGTATTGGACTGGCTGCCAGATCGTTAATAAAAAACGGTGCCACCCGCAAGGAGAGGTGGCACCGCCCAAACAAAGTCATTCGCCATCACCAGACAAATGACTCGATTGTTAAAACTGTGGCCTGCGTACCTGCAAACAATCCTCCACTAATTGGGCCACGCCCACCAACCACTCATCCTCGTACAGTCCAGCGACCAGCTGCACACCCACTGGCAAGCCAGAGGCACTGATTCCGGCGGGCAGGGAAATGGCTGGCTGGCGCGTCAAGTTGAATGGGTAGGTATAGGGATTCCAATCCAGCCAGTTTTGTGACGCGGCATCCCCCGGAGCGTCCAGACCCGCCTCAAAAGGCAATATCGGGACAGTGGGCGTCAGAACCAGATCAAACTGGGCAAAGTGCCTGAGCATGGCCTCCCCCAACTTTTGTCTGCCGATCAAGGCTTGGTAATAATCTGGCAAGCTGTTCTGTTCTCCCCGGCTGGCAACCCGACGCAAGCCTTCGTCCACCAGGCAGCGCTGCTGCGCAGGCACTTGTTTTACCAACCAAGCCGTGCCTGCTTCCCAATGCGCACAGATCAGCTCTTTGGCATCGGCTAGAGGTAGTTCGGCAGGGACAATATGCGCCCCCTGCCCTTGCAGCTTTTCTACTGCTGCCATGATGACGGCCCTCACACAGGGGCTACAACGGTCACCCAGATGTAAACCAATACGCAGCCCCTGCAGACTCTTCACAGGTGCGCGTACATGGCGCGGCAGCGGGACCGAGTTCCAATCACGCGGGTCGGGCTGCATCATCACACTCAGCAAACTTTTTAAATCCGCAACGTTTCTGGCCATGGGCCCCACATTAGATAAAGTCAGCATGGGTCCAGCAGGCCAAGCAGGCACGCCCCCAAAGCTGGCTTTCATGCCAGTAACCCCACAGAAGCTGGCAGGAATCCGTGTGGATCCCCCGCCATCGGTACCAATTTGCAGCGTCCCCATCCCCGCAGCCAGCGCCGTGGCCGCGCCACCGCTGCTGCCACCACTGGTCAAGCTGAAATCCCAGATGTTGCGCGTCACGCCCGTTAAAGGGCTATCCGCTGTTCCCTTCCAGCCAAACTCCGAAGTCGTGGTCTTGCCCATCAAGACTGCTCCGGCCTCTCGCATGCGAGCAACTGCCGGTGCATCGTCTTGAGCCGCTTGCGCTACACGCGCAGCACTGGAGCCATAGCCAGTAGGCAGGCCACGCACCAGGAGCAAATCTTTGACACCATAAGGAATACCATCCAAAGGCCCTAGCGATGCTCCCGCCATCCAGCGCGCTTCGGACTGGGCTGCTTGTTGCAAGGTCAGGGAGCGATCCAAATAGCAGTAGGCATTTACAAGGGGGTTCCAGCGATCAATGGCGTCCAGCGTCGCCCGCGCCACATCTACCGGGGAGACAAGCTTGCTTTGGTACAGACTATGCAGCTCCTGGGTGCTGGCATAAATCAAATCCAAGGGGCTTGGGCACCTCATATCAACCGGACTTTTTCCTCTGTCCATCGCTTCAAGAGTGTGATCCTTAGCCATCATGACGAGGCCTCCATCAAGCGAACCAGCACCAAAGAAATATCAGGCACATACGCCAAGATGAACAAGACGACGATGGCCGCGATAACAAAAGGCATGACACCACGCACCACCACCGCGTATGGCTGACCAGACACAGAGACCGTTGTGAACAGATTCAAACCAAAGGGTGGCGTAAAGAAACCCACCACCAAATTGACGCAAAACACTACGCCCAAATGGATAGGGTCCACACCCAATGCAATCCCGATAGGGACCAGAATTGGCGCCAGGATAACGATGCTGGCTGCCGCATCCATGACGCAGCCGACCAGCAGCAAAAACACCACCAGCAAAGCCAGATAAAGAAACTGCGTATCGAGCAACGGCGTCAGCTCAGTAACCATCAACATGGGAACCCGTGCCGAGGCCAGAATCCAGCCAAAAATACCGGCTGCGCCCAGGATAATCCCCACCATAGAGGCGGTATCAACCGAGCTTTTCATGACCTGCCACAGGGAACCAACAGTGAATTGCCGATAGCACACCCCCAGCACCAAACTGAACACCACACCCACGGCGGCCGCCTCGGTTGGCGTAAATACGCCGCCATAAATCCCGCCCAAAATCACTACAGGCATTAATAAGGACGGGATCGCCTTGAACGCCACCATCACCATCTCTTGCGAGGTATAGGAACGCGCTGGGGCTTTAGGCACCTTCAACTTTCTGGTCAACAGCATATGCGTCAGCATAAAAGCCATTGCCATCAACAAGCCGGGCAAGATATTGGCCACAAACAGTTTGGGAATAGAAACATTGACAGTTGCCCCATACAGAATCAAGGCAATGCTGGGTGGAATGATATTGCCCAAAGCGCCAGAGGAAGCCGTAATCCCTGTGGCAAGGGATGCCGGATATCTCTGTGCGATCATTGCGGGCATCATGATGGCACCAATCGCTGCCACGGTAGCTGGCGCCGAACCGGTCAAAGCACCAAACATGGCGCAGGCAATCACCGTTACATAGCCCAGGGCACCTTGAACGCGCCCAACCAACATGTCGATCAGATCAATTAGACGCCTGGACAGGCCCGCTTTTTCCATCAAGTTTCCCATCAGGATAAACAGCGGTATCGCCAGCAAGGGAAAAGAATCCAGCCCCGCCATCACGCGCTGCGGCACCACAATCAGTGGCCGCATACCGGTAAGCAGCAAGAACAGCGCACTACACAACAACAGGGCAAAAGCAATGGGGATGCCCGCGATAAACAGCGTGAACATCAGGCTAAAAAGTAAGAGCGCGTCTTGCATTTACACACCCTCCAACGCTGGGCGGGTCTGATCCCGATACCCGTCCAACAAGGCATTCACACATTGCACAGCAATGATGGCACCACCCACCGGCAAAGCCGCATAGACGTATGCCATGGAGATACGCAAAGCAGGGCTAAGCTGCTGGTAGACAATGGCTATTAACTGCAAACCCTGCACCAGCAGGACGATCGCACATGTAAAGATGGCGATTTGCACCATGCCATTGTGAAGGCGGCGGGCTTTGCCCTTTAAACGCATTACCAGCAAATCAATCACCGCATGACCATTGCTTTTAACCAGCACAGCCGTACCCAGCATCACCATCCAGATAAAGCTATGCCGCGTGATTTCCTCGATCCACGGCGGGGAGTAACCGAAAAAATAGCGCCCAGCCACCTGCGCCGAAGCGGCCAGCACAATCAGCCCTAAAAACACCGCCCCCAAGGTTCTGCATAAGGTATCCAGGCGGGTACTGACTCTATCGGCCCAGTCGAGCAAAGAGTGTTTCATGATGGATCTCCGCCCAGAATTATTGAGAAAGTGCCATCGCACGAGTAACCAGCTCGGGATCAATCACCACCTTATATTTTTCATAGATAGGGGCAACGGCTTTACGAAACTGCGCTCTATCCACATCAGTATTGATAGACACTCCCGCATCCCGCAGTTTTTTCTCAACCTGCGCTTCGTTTTGAAGCAGGAACTGGCGCTGCTCCTGCACCGCTTCGGTAGCAGCCTGCTGGAAGATTGTTTGTTCATCGGTGGACAAGGTGTCCCAGACCCGACCAGAAATCACAAGGGGCATTGCGTTGTAGACATGCTCTGTCCGGGACAGGTAGGGTGCCGCTTCATAAAAGCGACTGGTATAAAAAAGCGCCGTTGGATTCTCTGCGCCATCAATCGTCTTTTGTTGCAAGCCGGTAAATAACTCCGGGTACGCCATAGGGGTGACATTGACGCCCAACGCCTGCCAGGTATCTACATAAATGGGGCTTTCTGGCGTACGCACTTTCATGCCGCTCAGGTCCGATAAGCTGCGTATAGCGTGTTTAGAGTTATACAAATTGCGAAAGCCGCCGTGCCCCCAACCCAGAATCTTCAAACCTGATTTTTCCAGGTCCGCCTCGATCGGATCCGTGAAACTGGAGTCCAGAGTTTTAAAGGCGGTTTGGTAATCTTTAAACAGATAAGGCAGGTCAAACACCATCGCTTTTTTCTCGAAGGAGCCCAGGGTGAAACTGGCCAGCAAGCTCATATCCACCGTGCCCAGCTGCATGCCTTCGGCCACATCGCGTTCACCGCCAAGCTGGGCAGCCCCCAGCACCTGAATCTTGATCCCACCCTTGGTTTGCTCTTCCACCCGCTTGGCAAAGTTCGTAGCCAGATAGTGGTACATATCTTCGCCCTGCTCGACCGAGACATGGGCAAGTTGCAAGGTACGCGGGCCTTTGCTTTCATTGTGTGTCGTGTCGCCCGAACCACCTTTTCCACATGCGCTCAGTGCGCCCAGCATCGCCAAAACAGCGATACCCAGTCGTGTCATTCGTTTCATGTTTGTCCCCCTGCATCCTGTGGTATTGAATTTCTGTTCAGTTTTATTAATTTTTCAAACCAAGCCTGATTGGTTTTTTTTGCTTGTTGATGCTGCCCATACCCGCAGACATGAGCAGCTTTCCTGTGACTCGCCAATCTAGCCAGACCGCTTACACCGCTCTGGACTCTTCCTCTAGGGAACGGCGGGTTTTCATGTTGAAGCGGCCTTCATAAATCGCGGGCTGACGAGTGGTAGGCCCCATGTACTGCACGTACAAAATCTCGCCATCTTCCAAAGTTGTCAGTGCATGTTCGTAATGTGGGTCGGCGTGAAACACCATGGTGCCTTCACCATAGACCACGCCATTAATCTCGAACTTGCCCGCCAGGATGTACCAGATCTGGGCAAAGTAATGGCTGTGCAAAGGGTGGCCCGACCCTTTTTCGTACTTCACCACGCCGGCATTAGGAATAGTCGGGTCTTCCTGGGTGGGGTGAAACATCATCTTGGTGGACTGCCCTTCGTAGCGCAGCTTGTCCCACTCCAGATCGTCTCGATGTTTAACGACCATTTCCTGGTGAGCGGCGGTCAATGGGCCTCCTATGCCACCCGGATTCAGAATTGGAGCCAGGGTAATTGGGTCTATTTCACTCATCACATCCTCCTTAAAAACCAAATTAGCAAAATGGGATCCCGTTTTGCATGAAATGGATTCTATCAGGACGATGGCACCGGAATATTCGTATTTACCCGGTATGTTTATTCGGCCCATAAAAAAACCCCACCTGCTTTTGGCAGGCGGGGTTTTCACAAACAGAACTAGTGCTTAGCGATCCAGTTGCGACACATCACGCACTGCACCACGGTCAGCCGATGTCGCCAAGGCGGCATAGGCTTTCAGTGCTTGCGACACAACGCGATCACGGTTCACAGGCTTCCAGGCCTTGGCACCACGCGATTCCATCTCGGCGCGGCGGGCGGCCAGCTCTTCATCGCTGATCGCCAAGTGAATGCGACGGTTAGGAATGTCGATTTCAATGGTGTCGCCATCTTGCACCAAGGCGATGTTGCCGCCCTCTGCCGCTTCAGGCGAAGCGTGACCGATCACCAGACCGGACGAACCACCGGAGAAGCGACCATCGGTGAACAAGGCGGAGCTTTTGCCCAGGCCCATGGATTTCAGGTAAGAGGTGGGGTACAGCATTTCCTGCATGCCTGGACCACCCTTGGGGCCTTCGTAGCGAATGATGACCACATCGCCTTCTTTGACCACGCCGTCCAGAATTGCAGTAACCGAATCATCCTGGCTTTCGTACACGCGGGCGGTGCCGGTAAAGGTCAGGATGCTGTCATCCACGCCAGCGGTTTTAACGATACAACCGTTAATCGCCAGGTTGCCATACAAAACGGCCAGACCGCCGTCTTGCGAGTAAGCGTTAGCCTTGTCGCGGATGCAACCAGCAACACGGTCCGAATCCAGGTCCTGATAGTAACGATCCTGGCTGAACGCCACTTGCGTTGGGATACCACCGGGGGCGGCACGGTAAAAGTCGCTAATGGCTTTGACGTTATCGCCTTTGATGTCCCAGCGCTTGATGGCTTCACGCAAAGTGCCGCTGTGTACGTTGCCCACATCCAGGTTCAGCAGGTCCGCACGGCCCAACTCGGCCAGAATGGCCATGATGCCACCGGCACGGTGCACGTCTTCCATGTGGTATTCGGGCGTTGCAGGAGCGACTTTGCACAGGCAAGGAACGCGGCGCGAGATCTTGTCGATATCGGCCATCGTAAATTCCACACCGGCTTCTTGAGCCGCTGCCAACAAGTGCAGCACGGTATTGGTGGAACCGCCCATGGCCACATCCAGGGTCATGGCGTTTTCAAAGGCTTGGAAGGTCGCGATGTTGCGCGGCAGGACAGATTCGTCGTCCTGCTCGTAGTAGCGCTTGGCCAGGTCCACGATCAAGCTGCCAGCGCGCTCGAACAAACCTTGGCGACGAGCGTGGGTAGCCACGATGGTGCCGTTACCTGGCAAGGCCAAGCCCAGCGCCTCTGCCAAACAGTTCATGGAGTTGGCGGTAAACATGCCTGAACAGGAGCCACAGGTGGGGCAAGCGCTGCGCTCAACGGCTTCGGCCTGCTCATCGGTGACGTTAGGGTCAGCCGCTTGAATCATGGCATCGACCAGATCCAGCTTGTGCAGCACGGTCTTGCCGTCTGGCGAGTAAACCTTGCCAGCTTCCATCGGTCCGCCAGACACAAAAACAACAGGAATGTTCAGACGCATCGCCGCCATCAACATGCCGGGGGTGATTTTGTCGCAGTTGGAGATACACACCATGGCATCGGCACAGTGTGCGTTGACCATGTATTCCACCGAGTCCGCGATCAGTTCACGCGAAGGCAGGGAATACAGCATACCGCCGTGGCCCATCGCAATGCCGTCGTCCACGGCAATGGTATTGAACTCTTTCGCCACGCCTCCGACCGCTTCAATTTGACGGGCAACCAGCTGGCCCATGTCTTTCAGGTGTACGTGACCGGGTACGAATTGCGTAAAGGAGTTCACCACCGCAATGATCGGTTTGGAGACATCCTCGTCTTTCATACCGGTGGCGCGCCACAGGGCACGCGCGCCGGCCATATTACGACCGTGGGTCGAGGTACGGGAGCGATATTGGGGCATGACTAC
>SMEN01000758.1_pt1 | contig 10723 bp, 9 predicted proteins | sample 2456271 | NCBI WGS metagenome assembly SMEN01 (sample SAMN10132593, study PRJNA489261) | soil metagenome | isolation source: day1 control-loamy sand soil ammended with raw manure from dairy cow... | place: USA | collected 2015-04-01 | reverse complement strand
TTGAGCGTGACCCTGCGATCAGCATCGTGCCGTTCGCTCCACTCTGACGACGTGACACAATTGTTTAATCATCTGAGTTTGTTGACGACGAAACCGGCCATGGCCGATTTCGCTTTTGTCGAAACCGATTTTGCGCTGCGCATCGAAGCCCATGCGCCGGGTGTTTTTCGTTTGCGCTGTCTGCCGCTTGCCCGGCTGGATAACGAAAAGATCAGCACCCGTGCCAAGGCTTTGAGCGATATGCTGCTGGCCCGCCAAGAGGCGGTCAGCGAATTCCAACTTGAAGCTGCCGATGCGGGCTGGCGGATCGAGCAGGGCGAGATCGTTCTGCAGATCCAGGCCAATCCGTGGCGTTTTGAGGTACTGCGTGGTGATCAAGTGATCCTGAGCAGTGCAGCGCAACCCTTAACGCTCGTCCAAGAGCCCACCCCCTGCTGGCAGCTGGACTTGGCCCTGGCCGAGGAAGATGCCCTGTATGGTCTGGGTGAAACCTTGGGCGAGCTGGACCGCCGGGAAGAAGCAGTCGATACCGACCGCCCGGCCGACCGCAGCCTGCCTTTGCTTTGGAGCACGCAAGGCTGGGGGCTGTACATCAATACATTTGAACGGGTCGAGCACGACCTGGGTCAGCAAGACCTGGATCGTTATCGCGCCAGCGTTCATGCCGCAGAACTGGATTTTTTCCTGTTCCTGGGCGATCCCAGCGAAATCATCAACCAGTACTCTGCCTTGACAGGCCGCGCCGGCCAGCCCGGTGTCTCGCCTATGGGCTTGTGGTTGGATGGTGCGCAGGCCAAGGACGTGCAGTCGCTGCGCGAGCTGGCCAATCAGTTCCGCGAGCAAGGCATGGCTCTGGACGTTGCAGTGCTGCCGTCGCCCGAGCCCTACGATTTCCAGCAGGATAAACCTGTATTGGAGTGGGACCCGGCGCGTATGCCTGACCCGCGCGAAGCGTTCACCGCTTTGCAGAACGATCAAGTGCAACTGGCTGCCTGGACTCGTCCTTGTGTGCTGGCGGGTACTGCCTTGTTTGAAGAGTGGGAAGATCGCGGTTGGCTGCTCATCAATGATGATGACGGTTGTGCCTACGTATTCCCCGGTGACGAACTGAGCGGTGGCCGTGATTACGGTTTGCTGGATCTGACCCATAAAGACGTATTCCGCATGTGGACAGAGCGCCAACGCCAAATGGTCGATGACGGCCTGGGTGCGGTGCTGTGTAATGCGCGCTTTGATATTCCTGATGCCATCACCAGTCGTGGTGGCGAATCAGGCGCCTTGCTGCGTGCTATTTACCCCGTACTGGCTCGTCAGGCTTTGTTTGATGCCGTGGCCGGTCACAAGACACCACAAGAAGGTGTGGTGGCCAGTCGCGACCTTAGCCCGTCTGCGCAGCGTTTTGCCTGGCAGTTGGGTCCTGAAGTCGAGAATACCTGGGCCGGTCTGACCGAGTCCTTGAAATCGGCTTTGGCCACGGGCAATAGTGGTGTGCCGATTCAGGTTCATAGCTGGGGTAATGCTGCGGCATCGACCAGCGAGATGACGCCCGAGTTGTACCTGCGTTGGCTGGCCATGTCGGTGTTCTCGGCCAACTTCAGTCTGCAAGGTATTCCCGCTCTGCGCCCGGATGCTTTCGATGAAGAAACTCAGGCTTTGGTGAACCATTGGCTGGAATGGCGTTTCCGTCTGGTGCCTTATGTCTTGGGCATTATTGAAGACGCCGTGCGTACTGGCTTGCCAGTACAGCGTTCTATGGCACAAAGCTTCCCGTCTGACGGTCAGGCTCGCTTGTGGGATACGCAATATCTCCTGGGTCCTGCCTTGCTGGTGGCTCCTGTGTTGCAGCCGGGTCAGGAAATCGAGGTCTATTTGCCTGAAGGTGATGCTTGGTGGGATTTGAGCACCGGCTGGCGCTACGAGGGTGGCACTACCTTGAAGATGACGGTGGGTCTGGACCGCCTGCCTGTATTTGGCCGCGAAGGTCATATGCTGTGTCTGGGGCCTGTGGTCAAACATACGTCGGAATTCAACTCGGCTCGTTTGCTGGATGAAGTCTGGATGTTTGGCATGCCTGAACATAGCCCTGTCGTGATGCGTAATAAGATTCGCGTTATGCAGATGCAAGGCTCCAGCTACATCAAGGGCTTGGAAGGTCTGAAGATCCTGCCATCAGAAGGGCTGGAAGTGAAACGCCGTGGTGCCGAGGTTCGTATTTCTCGGGCCCGTTAATCACAAGACAGATCGTTTTGTCTTTGAATGCCTCCCGGCATTGGGGTCTAAACCCCATATCGGGAGGCATTTTCCGTTTTGGATGTCAGCAAGCTGCAATACAAATGTTCAGATTTTGTTTCTGAACGAGAGAAAACGGGCGGGGGAGGGGCATAATTTCATCTTTCAGTAGGGGGTCGTTAGCTCAGTCGGTAGAGCAGCGGACTTTTAATCCGTTGGTCGCGCGTTCGAGTCGCGCACGACCCACCACTAAACTGAAACGTAGAAACAAGGCCGCGCTTAGCGGCCTTTTTCTTTGGGCGCTTACCTTGCATGGCCAAGGTAATATCCGCGCATTGGCCGGTCGGAAATCTTGCTCTACGAGGCAGTCCTCAGTAAGGTCTCAATATTTCCATTTGTTATATCTAACTGCTTATAGCCAAATTTGCTTTATGGTAAATTTCGCTTACAGCTCAGGCTTTTATAACTCGACTGACTAACTAGGCTGAGTTCACTTTGATTCGTCTTGAACACATCTCAAAAACCTACACCTTGGCGGGTAAAACAGTTCATGCCTTGAACGACGTTTCCTTGCAAATTCATCAAGGAGAGGTCTTCGGTATTATCGGTCGATCGGGTGCTGGGAAAAGTACGCTGATCCGCATGCTTAATCTGCTTGAACAACCTAGTTCAGGCCAGGTATGGATACAGGATCAGGACATCACACGTTTTTCGGGTGCGCAGCTACGTGCCTTTCGACAAGGCGTGGGTATGGTGTTTCAGCATTTCAATCTGCTTCATTCCCGTACGGTTCTGGATAACGTCTGCTTTCCTTTGCGTTTGGCAGGGGTAGATCGTGCCCAACGTCACGCTCGCGCTTTGGAAGTGCTGGAGCTGGTGGGCTTGAAGGACCATGCCAACAAATATCCCCGCCAGTTGTCCGGTGGACAGCAGCAGCGAGTAGGCATTGCCCGTGCGCTGGCGAATCGGCCCCAACTGCTCTTGTGTGACGAGGCCACCTCCGCGCTGGACCCGGAAACGACACAATCCATATTGCGTTTGCTGCGCGAGATTAATCAGGAACTGGGCCTGACCATTGTTTTGATTACGCATGGCATGGATGTGATTCGTTCTGTCTGTGATCGGGTTGCCGTGATCGATGCAGGCAAGATTGTGGAGTGTGGCGAAGTGCTGGATGTGTTCTTGCACCCGCATCACCCCACCACGCAATCCTTGCTAAGCGAAAGCGGTGTGAACGCCGACGACTGGCTTGCTCTGGCTCAAGACGTGCCAGGCAGCGTGATGCGACTGAGCGTGCGCGGTAGCGCCACAACGGAGCCCTTGATCAGCCGTATCACTAGCCAGTTAGGCTTGAACGTCAGCATTTTGCAGGGCGCTATTGGCCGCATCAAGACCGAGCCTTACGGACAGTTGGTTGTGGCAGTGCAGGGTGATGAGCAGGCTAAAGCGGGCCTGGCGGCTTTGCTGGCAGAGTTGAATGTCCAATTTGAGGTGCTGCGACCATGAACTTTGGCAATTTGGATTGGGCGCTGATTGGTGAAGCCACCGTTGATACCTTGTTGATGACAGGGATCTCCTTGGCGTTTACCGCCATTATTGGTCTGCCCTTGGGCGTGCTGCTGTTTTTGACCAGCCGCAAGCAGATGCTGGATAACGCCTGGATTTACCAGTCCTTGTCCCTGGTCGTGAACATTTTGCGTTCCGTGCCGTTTCTGATTTTATTGATTGTCATCATTCCACTGACGCGTATTTTGGCCGGCACCTCTTTGGGCGTGCAGGGCGCTATTCCGCCGTTGGTTTTAAGTGCCGCGCCTTTTTTTGCTCGTCTGGTTGAAAACGTTCTGCGCGAGCTGGACCCCGGTGTGAATGAAGCGTGTCGCGCTATGGGCGCCAATTCCCGTCAAACGGTCTTGTTGGCCCTATTGCCAGAGGCGACCACGGGTATTGTGGCAGCCTTGATTGTGACGGCGATTGCTCTGGTAGGTTATTCAGCCATGTCCGGTGTGATTGGTGGCGGTGGTCTGGGTGACCTGGCCCTGCGCTTTGGTTATCAACGATATCAAACGGATGTCATGGTGGTGACTGTGACTATCCTGGTAGTGCTGGTGCAGCTCCTGCAGGTGTTTGGAGACGCCATGGTGGCTCGCTTGAGCCGTAAATAAGTCCTGGCACAGCTATCCTTGGATAGGCTTGCCTTCTTGAAACTGGAGTCGCTCATGTCTTTGAAGAAATTTGTTCCCGTACTCGCCTTGTCCGTGTCGGCTCTGCTGGCCAGCGCTGCTCAAGCTGCCGAGACCTTGTCGATTGCTGCTACCCCCGTGCCACATGCCGAGCTGCTGGAGTTTGTGAAGCCTGCACTGGCCAAAGAGGGCGTGGATCTGGATATCAAGGTGTTCACCGATTACGTTCAGCCCAACCAGCAAGTTGCGGACGGCCATATCGATGCCAACTTCTTCCAGCACAAGCCTTACCTGGATACCTTCAACAAAGAGCACAAGACCGATCTGGTGTCGGTAGCGGTGGTTCACGTTGAGCCCTTTGGTGCGTACTCCACCAAAATCAAGAAGCTGGACGAGCTGAAAGAAGGCGCGCTGGTTGCCATTCCTAACGATCCTTCCAACGGTGCTCGTGCCTTGCTGCTCTTGCAACAGGCCGGTGTTCTGACTTTGAAAGATCCCTCCAACATTCTGGCTACCTCTCGTGATGTGGATCAGAACCCCAAGAAGCTGAAGTTCAAGGAACTGGAAGCCGCTACCTTGCCACGCGTGCTGGCTGATGTTGATATCGCCTTGATCAACACCAATTACGCGCTGGAAGCCGGTCTGAACCCCACCAAGGATGCCTTGGCGATTGAAGGTGCCGATTCTCCCTACGCTAACCTGATTGCAGTGGCTGCCAAGTCCAAGGACGATCCTCGTATTGCCAAGCTGATCAAGGCTTTGCATAGCGAAGAGGTCAAGACTTTTATCGCTGATAAATACAAAGGCTCGATTGTTCCTGCATTCTGAATGTAAGTTTTGTCAGGGCTGATAGTCTGAAAAACCTCGGGATTTCCCGAGGTTTTTCTTTTTTTAAAACTATTAAATACAAAGAGTTGGGCTGCATCGGGTAGGATAGATTAACGCTGGGGCAGGCCATAAGCCTGCGCTGACTTGGGTGAAAACATCGAACTGGCTTTTTGTTGGCCGGTCCTTAGAGAGGAGTGATGGATGTTCAATAAGAAAATGAAAACCCTGATGGCCGGTCTGACCTTGGCCTTGGCTTTGCCCGCTGGGCAAGCTTTGGCGCAGCAAGGCAAAGAGCTGGTGGTCGCAACCGATACGGCGTTTGTGCCTTTTGAGTTCAAACAAAACGGGAAATACACCGGTTTTGATATTGATCTGTGGGATGCTGTCGCCAAAAAGGCCAATCTGAATTACCGTTTCCAGCCCATGGACTTCAACGGCATTATTCCGGGCTTGCAGACACGGAATCTGGATGCTGCTTTGGCCGGGATTACCATCCGGGATGATCGCAAGCAGGTAATCGATTTCTCTGACCCTTACTACGAAAGCGGCCTGGCCATTTTGGTCAATACCGATAACTCCGCTATCAAGACCGCTTCCGACCTGGAAGGTAAAACAGTCGCTGTGAAGATTGGTACAGCCACCGTGGACTTCATGCAGCGTTCGGTTCCCACCGCCAAGCTCAAGCTGTTCCCCAATATCGACAACGCCTTTCTGGAATTGGCTACCGGCCGCGTAGATGCGGTGGTGCACGATACGCCTAATGTGCAGTACTACGCACAAACGGGCGGCAAGGATCGCGTCAAGGTCACGGGTGCAGTGAAAAGCGGTGACTTTTACGGTATTGCTTTCCCCAAAGACAGCGAGCTGGTCCCGGTTGTGAACCAGGCACTGAAAGATATTCGTGCCGATGGCACTTACGACAAACTCTATCAAAAATGGTTTGGCAAACAACCTGATTAAACAGGTGTAGAGCCAAGCGCATGCCAAGCGGTGATCGCGTGTCGTAACGGATCACCGCTTTTATTTTTTAACGCTCTGTTGCGGGCGTTTATTCAAAGACAAAGGTAGCACTGTGACTTTTGAATGGGACGCTATCTGGGGGGCTTTGCCCAGCCTTCTGGAAGGTACAAAAATGACGCTGCTCATCACCCTTTTGGGTTTGGTGGGCGGGGCTGTATTGGGTTTTCTGACTGGTGTGATCACTACTTATGTTCGAGTGCCGGTTACCTGGCGCCGGGCCGCCGTGTTCGTACTGGGTCTGTTTGTGCTGGGATTATTGCTCAAGGGCATGTCCTGGTTGATGAGCAACTGGCTAAGCTTTGTGCCAGGCTGGATATGGAGTTCGCTGCAGGCACTGATTGTCCTGGCTTTGCTGAGCTTTTTCCGGCGCTCTTTGCTGCTCGTGCTGTCTTTTCTGTGCCAGTTGTATGTGCTGTTCATACGCGGCACGCCGATTGTGGTGCAGGTGATGTTCATCTATTTTGCCCTGCCCATGCTGGTCAATATACGTATTGACGGACTGACAGCCGCCATCTTCACCTTGATGATCAACTCCGGTGCTTATATCTCCGAGATTGTGCGGGGAGCCTTGCAGTCCGTGCCCAAGGGGCTGAAAGAGGCGGGCGAGGCCATGGGCCTGCCGTTCCACAAAATTTTGCGGCACATCATTGGGCCGGTGGCGTTTCGTCGCATGATCCCGGCCATGGGTAACCAATGCATTATCAGCTTGAAGGACTCTTCGCTGTTTATCGTGATTGGTGTGGCCGAGCTGACCCGCCAAGGCCAGGAAATTATTGCCAATAACTTTCGTTCGGTGGAGATTTGGGGAGCGGTGGCCGTGATCTATCTGATCCTGACTGGCCTGATTGCCCTGACTCTGAAGTTGATTGAACACCGCATGAGGATCGTATGAGTATTGTCGAGTTCAAGAAGGTGACCAAGCGCTTTGGGGATAATGTCGTGCTCGACGATATCAGTCTGAGCATTGATAAAGGCGAGGTCGTGGTGGTAGTCGGGCCATCGGGCTCAGGCAAGTCCACATTTTTGCGCTGCATTAACAAGCTGGAAGATATTCAGGCCGGCGATATTATGGTCAATGGGCTAAGTGTCAACGGCACGCCCGCCCAGGTGCGAGAGTTGCGCCGGGAGGCTGGCATGGTATTTCAGCAGTTCAATCTGTTTCCGCAGATGAGCGCCCTGGAAAATGTCATGTTCGGGCCTGTGCACACGCGCGGAACCGAGCGACGTCTGGCGCGTCAGGAGGCGACGGACTTGTTGGCTAAAGTCGGCCTGGCTGAACGCATGAATCATTATCCTAACGAGTTGTCCGGTGGGCAGCAGCAGCGAGTGGCGATTGCGCGTGCTCTGGCGATCAAACCCAAACTGATGCTATTTGACGAGCCTACCTCGGCTCTGGACCCGGAGTTGCGTCAGGAAGTGCTCAAAGTCATGCAGTTGCTGGCTGAGGAAGGCATGACCATGGTGGTTGTGACCCATGAGATGGATTTTGCGCGTCGTGTGGGCAGCCGCTTGATCTTTATTGATCAGGGCAGGGTGGCGCATGATGGGCCGCCTGCCGAGCTCTTGAGCAATCCTCCTAGCCAGCGCTTGAAAGACTTTCTGCAACACGTGGCCTAATAAGCTAGCACGTCATAAAAAAAGCCCCTCAGATGCTGGCGTTACGGCCAGTTGCTGAGGGGCTTTTCTTTGCACAGCACTTCGTCTTTCTTGGACGAAGGGCCAGTCTGGTTACTTGGAGGGCGTAACGTAAATGGTGCGCGTAGCGACCACACGGTTGGCGCCATCAGGTTTGATCCGGATGGTGACCTGGCGGGGGGTAAAGCCCGCTGGCAATTCTGCCGAGCCGTTGATATAGGCATAGCGGCCCACGCTGACCGTTTGGCTGGGCAGATCCAGATTGCCGTATCGGCCATTGCTGTAGCGGCCCGCTGCAACAAATTCCATCGTACCGCTGAACTCTGCTTCCTTGCCCTTGTCTTGCATCAGCAGAACAAAGTGGTTCAACTGACCGTCCTTGATCGTGAATTCTGCTGCACGAATACCCGGCGAGGTGCCGCGCGGGTCAGGGGGCATGGCATCGGCAAACAGCGCAATGTCTTTTTCCAGTTTGCTGACCATCGCCTGCAGGTCGCCGGACTGTTTATCCAGCTTGTCTTCTTTCTGGCGAATCTCGTCCAGATCGCGGGTGGTTTGTGTCAGCTGAGCTTGCAGGCGCTGCTTGTCTGCATTGGCGCCATTTAAGTCATAGTGCAGTTGCTCTGACTGTTCTACGGTCAGACGGGTGGGGCCATAACTTTTCTGCAAAAAAAGCAGGCCTCCTGCGCCCAGGGCAATTCCGGTCAGCAGCAACACAAACCAGCGAGGAATGCGGCGTTTGCGACGGCTGGAGCCGTAGGCGGTGGGTTTGAATACGGTACGTTTGGAGGAACCAAGCATGAGAACAGATGTTCCTGTCAGACAAGGGACTTAAGGCAGATTAAGTCCTGATTACAAAACCCATTAGCATAGACGTCATTGGGGCCACGGGGGTGGTACGGCTGGCTTTGTTGCCCTTTGTTGTGCTTGGAAACGTCTGCCAGCGACCGGGAAAAATATCAGTTTACTGTGAGGGCGCTAACGATTCCAAGTGTTGGTTTAACTGGGCAAGACGTTCGGGGGTGCCGACATCCATCCAGTAGCCCTCATGCAAGGTACCCAATACTTGCTGGCGCTCTATCGCGGCGTAGAGCAAGGGGGCTAGCCTGGCCGCTTGGTCTTTAGGCAGATCTGCAAAAAGCTGCGGTTTGTAGACGCCTATGCCACTTAAGGTTGCGCTACGAGCACCGGCTGCGGCTTTGTCGCACAGATGCGCATGCCCCTCTTGCATACCGAAATCTCCTTCCGGGTGGTGCGCGGGGTTGGGCGTCAGTACCAGCCAGGCTTGTTCGGGGCCTTGTTGCAGGCGCTCGGCCATGGCAAAAGCCTTGGCGGGGTCCCAGTCAGACCAAATATCACCGTTCATGAGCAAGAAGGGTTGGTCTTGGAAAAAATCCAGCGCCTTGGCAATGCCGCCTGCTGTTTCCAGAGCGCTTGATTCTGGCGAATAGCTCAGACGCAGGCCCCATTGGCTGCCATCGCCCAAGCGGGCTTCAATCTGTTCTCCCAGCCAGGCATGGTTGATGATGACGTCGCGGATGCCTGCTTTGGCCAACGCGCGCAAATGCCAGACGATCAAAGGCTGACCACCGGCCGGAATCAGGGGTTTGGGGCAGGAGTCGGTCAAGGGGCGCATGCGCTCGCCTCGACCTGCTGCCAGAATCATGGCTCGCATCAGACCGTCATGCCCAAGACGGTTTGCCGGCCTTCCAGGCGGTTGAGCAGGCGCAGCAAGGCATTGAAGCATTCGTAACGGCTGGCGACTTGATGCACATAAGCCAGCAGGCGGGGCATATGATCCAGATAATGGTGTTTGCCGTCACGTAGCGACAGGCGGGCAAAAACACCCAGAATGCGCAGATTGCGTTGCAGGCCCATCCATTCGTATTGCTGATGAAAAACGGCAAAGTCAGCGGGCACATCCAGCCCGGCTTCCATTGCCGCCTGCCAGTAGCGAATGGCCCAGTCCAGTTGCTGCTCTTCAGTCCAGGTGTGGCGTGCGTCCATCACCAGCGAAGCGATGTCATAGGTAATGGGGCCCGCCAGCGCGTCCTGATAGTCAATGACACCGGGTTCAGTCTGGCCGGGCAAGGGCATCATCAGATTAGGGCTGTGAAAATCGCGGTGTACAAGTACCGTTGCGCTTTGGACGTTGGCTTGAACCAGCTCGCCAAAGGTTTTGTGCAACATTTCTTTGTCTTTGTCGCTGAGATCAAACTGGCGGTGCTTCTGGATGTACCACTCAGGGAAGACTTGCAGCTCTTCTAGCAGGCGCTGTTCGTTGTAGGCAGGCAATCCTGTGGTGTCAGCTTGTTGCAATTTCACCAAAGTCAACAAAGTACTGCGGTACAGTGTGTCCAGCTCGCTTTGTGTCATGGGGTTTTTCAGCGCAGCCTGGAAGTTGTCCTGACCCAGATCGCTCAGCAGCAAAAAGCCTTGCTCAGTATTTTCTGCCAGGATTTCCGGGACGTGTATGCCCGTCGGGGCCAAGAGCTTGGTCACGTGCACAAAGGGCTTGCAATCCTCGGTAGCGGGGGGCGCGTCCATCAAGATAACGGTACGCCCCTGGGCTTGCAGGCGGAAATAGCGGCGAAAACTGGCGTCGCTGGAGGCCGCTTGTAGCGTATCCAGCTCTAAACCCAAGCCGGGTTTCAGGGTGTTCAGCCAGGTGATGGCTTGCTGCAGGCGGGGGTCGGTAGCGGCAGAAATAGAAGCAGACATAAATAAGGGATGCAGAAGATCGTAACGGATTAGTGTTTAGCAGTGCCGCTAAACGGCAGGCTTAACTATAATACCGGGTCGCCAGGGTTTTTCACCTGGTACGAGCAAAT
>SMEN01001354.1_pt1 | contig 10724 bp, 11 predicted proteins | sample 2456271 | NCBI WGS metagenome assembly SMEN01 (sample SAMN10132593, study PRJNA489261) | soil metagenome | isolation source: day1 control-loamy sand soil ammended with raw manure from dairy cow... | place: USA | collected 2015-04-01 | reverse complement strand
GGTTTGCGTTTGGGCTGCGGTCGTGGCTTCCTGAGCAATGGCAGCGGTGCCACCCAACAGACCTGCGCTCAACACCAAGGCGGAGAAAAGGGAAGTGCGTTTCATATGTGTAGCTCCTTCAAGTAATCGGAAAGTAGTGCTGTCAGATTCCTGGGTAGCTTCCTTTTGAGTGGGGAAGATTTGTTTGTCCTGCCAGCCTGGTGCCCATTATGCGTAAGCGGCTCTGAATCTAAACTGAAGTCGCTGTTCATGTTATGTTCATCCGCAGCTTGCTATATAAGGGGTGAGATCTTTTGATCCCTCTTTTTTTGTGTTGCGCGTACCGGTTCCCATGACGTCCTTCAAACGATCTGCGCTGCTTGTGTGTCTGGCGGTGGTCTTGACCGCCCGAGTTCCCCTGGCAGTGGCCCATTCTCATGATTTCGATGACCCTGCCTGTGAGTCACAGCAGCGGGGCGATTCGTATGGGGCGGCAGAAGAGATTCCTGACTGGTCTGGGCATGAGTATTGGCGAGATGTCAGGCAGGATGAAGATTGTGGGCGTAGGCCGCCCCCGCCACCGCCCCCCCGAGATCGTTTTGGGCCCAGCCCTGGTTGGCCTCCTGGCCCAGCCTATCGTGGCCATGATCAGGCTCGCGAGGCTGTGCGCCGTGGCGAGGCCTTACCCTTGAGGGAAGTCATGCGGCGCGTTCGCGAGGATTATCCGGGCCGGGTGCTGCGCGTGCAGTTTGAATACGATGATCACTTTGAGCTTTGGGTGTACGACATCCGCATGCTGTTTGACGACAATCGTCTCCTGCGTCTGAAAGTAGATGCCTTGAGTGCCAAAGTGCTGCTTGTGCGCGGCGTCAAACGCCCGCATCCCAAAGGACATTGATATGCGGATCTTGGTTGTCGAAGACGAACCTACCCTGGCGGGGCAATTGCAGCATGCGCTGGAGCGGGCGGGTTACGCAGTACAGGTCGCCCACGATGGCGAGCAAGGCCATTATCAGGGCGAGGTTGAAGCTTTTGATGCGGTGGTGCTGGACCTGGGATTGCCAGGTCTAGACGGGGTATCGGTATTGCGGCGCTGGCGTGCGTCCGATATCAATATGCCCGTGCTGATCCTGACCGCGCGTAACGACTGGCATGACAAGGTGGAAGGCATGGATGCGGGCGCTGACGATTATGTCGCCAAACCGTTTCACATGGAGGAGTTGCTGGCCCGTATGCGTGCCTTGTTGCGCCGTGCAGCCGGGCAAGCCAATCCTCGTTTGCAGCTGGGTGAGCTGGAGCTGGACGCGCGCTCCTCTTCGATCAGTTATGCGGGTATGGCCTTGTCGCTGACCAGCCATGAGTACCGGCTCCTGGCGTTCATGATGCATCACCCTGGGCAGGTATTGTCCCGCACCCAGTTGACTGAGCATATTTACTCCCAGGATTTCGAACGCGATTCCAATACCATCGAAGTTTTTATTGGTCGTCTACGCAAGAAATTGCCACCGGGCTCTATCGAGACCGTGCGTGGCATGGGCTACCGTCTGGTGGACCCTAAAGCATGATTGCCGTTCGCGGTCGCACCGCTCTGGGTTCCCTGCGCAGCCGGCTGTTGCTGGGTACCTTGGCCTGGATTTTGCTCAGTATTATTTTGGCTGGTCTGGGCTTGAATCGCTTGTTTCAAGACCACGTTTACCGCCAGTTCGAGCAGCGTTTACAGACCCATCTAGACCAGATCATGGCAGACGTGAATCTGGATGCGGCGGACAGCGTGACCTTGCAGTCGCGCCTGAGCGACCCTTTGTTCGAGCAGCCCTATTCGGGGATGTATTGGCAGATTGCACGCCAAGAGGCGGGCAGTGACCAGTGGATCGTCGCTTTGCGCTCCACCTCTTTGTGGGATGAGGCACTGGATGTGAATGCGCCCGATACCCCGTCGGGCATGCTGTCACTGACTGGCCCTGAAAAACAACGTCTGGTGGTGCTGCGTCAGGAGCTGGACGAGGTCAATGAGAAAGGCCAAAGCCTGCAAATTATGGTGGGCGGCAATCGCGAATTGCTGGCTGAACCTCTGGCCCGTTTTGAACGGATTCTATTTTTGTCTTTGGGTGGTTTGGCGGTTGGACTGATTCTGGCGGCGGTGCTGCAGGTGGTGCTGGCTTTATATCCCTTGCAATTGCTGCGACGCCGTTTGTTGGACGTGCAGGAAGGTCGGGAGCCGCAGGTCAGTGGCAGCTTTCCCAGCGAAATTCAGCCTTTGGTGGATGACTTCAATGCGGTGCTTAGTGCCAATGCGGGCATGGTGGACAGAGCGCGTGCACAAGCGGGCAATCTGGCCCATGCGGTCAAGACACCTTTGACGATTATGGGCAATGCCGCACAGGCACAAGATCCGCATCTGTCGGTGTTGATCAGCGAGCAGGTGGCTTTGGCCCAGAGACAGGTTGATCACCATCTTTCACGGGCGCGGGCGATGGCGGTGCGGGCCATCGGAGTGCGTACGGATGTATCTGCCTGCCTGCAATCCTTGTGTCGGGTGATGGGGCGGTTGCATAGCGACAAGCAGATTCATCTGGATGTCTCAGATCAAACCTTGAGCTTTAAAGGCGAAGAGCAGGATCTGCAGGAGATGGCCGGCAATTTGCTGGACAATGCTTGCAAGTGGGCGACGAGTCATGTCTGGTGTCAGGTATGGCAGCAGGGCAATGTGCTGCATCTGGTGGTGGAAGATGATGGCCCCGGCTTGGACCCCGAGCAGTTGGAGCGTGTTTTTGGCCGTGGTCAGCGGGCAGACGAGCGTCATCCCGGTTTTGGTTTGGGACTGGATATTGTGCGCGAGTTGGCGCGTAGCTATCAGGGACAGGTGCAGGCCAGTGCGTCGGAGAAGGGCGGTTTGCGTCTGGATTTGATGCTGGCCAGTTAAGACTGAGTCTTGCCGGCGTAAAACAGTCTGCGGTAGTCAATGGCACTGGCGGCTGTGTTGATAATGAAAAGCACCCGGCAGAGCGGGCGCTTTTTCTTGACGGAGTGGCTTTCGGAAAGGGCGAACCTAGTTCCAGGGGCCGCTTTCTCCACCCAGGCTGTAGCGCCCCGCGCCAATCAGGCCCACGGTCAGTGCCCCGATCAGGAACATGCCTTGTAGCTCCAGCGCCCAAATGCCCTGGCCATTAAAGCTGCCGATCTGGTTGCTGTGGGCCAGCAACAGGGCAATGACCATGTTCATGGCTACAATCAAACCGCCTGCGCGGGCGTAGAAACCCAGAATCAGCAAGACTGGTGCAATGACTTCGCCTATATATACGCCCCAAGCTAGAAAGCCGGGCATATTGTTGGCAATCAGCATTCTTTCGATCCCTCCGATGCCATAACGTATCTTGGCGATGCCATGCAGCAGGATCAATACACCGACCGTGACACGAAGCAAGAGTTTTCCAAGATCATCACGAGACATATATGCGCTCCATTATGTTGGGGACAGGAAGGTGCGTTATTGTAGAAGACCGGGTTCTTAAAAGTATGACGGAGCATTTACATGACACAGAAACAGGTGCTTGCAGCCGAACTGGCCCCCACCGGGGTTTTGCGTGTTGCCATGAATTATGGCAATCCGGTTCTTGCCCAGCGCGGCAGCAATGAGCAGTCGCCCCGGGGGGTATCGGCGGACCTGGCGCGTAGCGTCGCGCAGGAACTGGGTTTAAGTGTGCAGTTTCATGCCTATGATGCCGCCCAGGCAGTGGTCGAGGGCGTCTACAAACACGAGTGGGATTTGGCCTTCCTGGCAATTGATCCCAAGCGCGCTGAAAAAATCCGTTTTACTGAAGCCTATGTCCATATTGAAGGCACGTATCTGCTGCGTGCCGACTCTGCTTTTCAAACGGTCGATGAACTTGATCAGCAAGGGGTGTGCATTGCAGTGGGCAAAGGTGCAGCGTATGACCTGTTTTTAAGTCGCACGTTGCGACATGCCGATCTGGTGCGTGCCACGACTTCTGCCGCTGCCATTGATCTGTTTGTGGAAGAAGAGCTGGATGCTGCTGCGGGTGTACGTCAGCCGCTGGAGCGTTATGCCAGCTCGCGCAGTGGCCTGCGTGTGTTGCAGGACAGCTTCACCGTGATTCGTCAGGCAATGGCGGTACCCTCGGAGCGTACGTTGGCCCACGCTTGGCTAGAGGCTTTTATTGCTCATCAGAAAAAAGAAGGCATGGTGGCGCAGTTTCTGGCCGATAGTGGCCAGGCCAATGTCACCGTGCCGCAATAGGTTTGATACGCGTATTAAGTTCGTCGTACAGGGCCTGTCTGAACAGAGCCTGGGCTTTACCCGCCTCCTGGCCTTTGGATTGCAGCAGGTAAATCGGCAAGTCCAGGCCATTGCTGCCCGTGGAGAACTCAATACGCTGTAAGCGGCCTGAGTCCAGCGCGGGGCCCAGGCAAGACAAAGGCAGATTTGCCCAGCCAAGACCCCGCTCCACCAGTTCCAGTGTCAGTGGCAAGCTGTCTGTCTTCCATTGCCGCAGGCTAAGCATAGAGCGGTCTTGACTTGTATCGACGCCGGGGCTGCTAATCACAATCTGCCGGTAGGCTTTCAAATCTTCCAATGGCCGAGGGCTGCTTTGTAGCAAGGGATGGCCTGGCGCGGCCACGGCGCTAACGGTTTCTGTCCAGAGTGATTGCACAATCCCCACGCTTTCCAGTTCCAGTCCGCCATAGGCAATGCACAGGTCCAGCTCGCGTCTCTTCAAGGCATCAATCAGGGTGTCTTGCGGTGCAGTTCGCAGCTCTATATCCAGGCCGGGGTAACGCTGTTCCAGTGTTTGCAGGGCGATCAAAATGGGTTTGGAGTCTACGTCACACACGATTCCCAGACGCAAATGGCTTTCCAGTCCCCCCGATAATTCTTGTAAATGCAGGCGCAGACCTTGCAACCGGTCAGCGATCAGTTTGGCATCCGGCAACATGGCCAACAGCTCGGCACTCGGGACAGGCTCGCGGCGGCTGCGGTCAAAAAGAGTCAGATCCAGCTCGGCCTCCAGGTTGGCCACAGCCATGCTGACGGCCGATTGGGTACGCCGCAAGGCCCGCGCGGCGGCGGAGAAAGAGCCGTGTTCGACCACGGCCAACAGCAGTTCGAGATGATCACTAGTAAGCATGGCTAAACCATAAGTAAAACTGATGGAATCTGACTTTTTCTAAAAGCTGTACTGCGGATAATCATTCTTTTCGGCGTTTTGATCAAGGATATTTATCGTGCAGGGATGGAAAAGAAGAGTTGCTTATGTGGGTATGTTCGAGCTGTTGGGCATGCTGGTTGCGGCAACCGTATTAGGGCACTTAAGTGGGGCGGGGGCGATGGAGAGCGGGGTGCTGTCCTTTATGATCAGCACTTGCGCAGTGTCCGTAAACTTGTTCTACAACATGTTGTTTGAAGCCTGGGAGCGTCGCCGCCAGATTCAGGCGCGCACGTTTTGGCACCGAATACTCCATGTGGCTGGCTTTCAGATTGTGTTGGTGTCTTTGCTGATTCCGTTGATCGCCTGGTGGCTGGAGGTCAGTTTGTGGAAGGCCTTCCTGATGGAAGCCGTGTTGCTGGCCTTCTTTCCTCTCTTCGCCTTTCTCTATAGTTGGGCGTTTGATTCTGTTTTTGGTTTACCCGATTCGGTCGGCGCGAGCCCAAGCCGAGGCTAAGTGTTGTGGCTGTGCCGGGTATTTGAATTTTTTGGTCGGGGCGATAGGATTCGAACCTACGACCCTCTGGTCCCAAACCAGATGCGCTACCAGGCTGCGCTACGCCCCGACTAAGCAAAAAATTATATCCTGTGGCGGTGAACTTGGCAAGCAATTGCCCTGGCAAAGATTTTGCAGCAGAGGCTTATCCGACGTCAGCTTATTTTCAGGGCTGTAAAGATGTGTTTCTTGTCTTGGGCTTAAACATTTTAGGTGCTTATAGTTGAGATACAAGCTGATAACAAGGCATTGTGTTCTTTGTTGTTTTCCATACGAGTAGCATTTATGCACCGGGGGTTGGCAAAGACGTTTGGGGCGGATGCTGCTCATCACTTTTCCCAAAGGAGAAAGCACGATGAGCCAAGTTTCACAGGGTGGAATACTGACACGGCGGCATTTCCTGACCATGGTCGGGTATGCCGCAGGTGGCGCGGCGATGTATCAGGCCATGATGCGTCTGGGCCATGCGGCTGAAGGGAGTTACGACGGCCCCATTCGTCTTGAAGGTAAGCCCAAGCCAGGAACCTCTGTTGTGATTCTGGGGGCAGGCTTGGCCGGAATGGTTGCCGCTTTGGAACTGCGCAACGCAGGCTATAAAGTCAAAATTTTGGAGTATCGGGAAAAAGTAGGGGGCCGAAACTGGTCTTTGCATGGCGGGGATAGTTTTACTGAACTGGGCGGCGCCAAGCAGGATGTCAAGTTTGATAAAGGTCAGTACATCAACCCGGGTCCGTGGCGTATTCCTTACCACCACAGGGCCTTGATGGATTACTGCAAGCGGCTCAAGGTCCGGCTGGAGCCATTTATCCAGTACAACTACAACGCTTACCTGCATAGCAGCCAGAGTTTCGATGGCAAGCCGCAGCGCTTTCGCCATATCCATGCAGACTTCCAGGGGCAGGTTGCCGAGCTTCTGTCCAAGGCCATCAACACCCAGGCACTGGATGCGCCTATCTCCAAAGAAGATCAGGAAAAGCTGTTGGAGGCTCTGCGCAGCTGGGGAGCACTGGACAAGAACATGGCTTATGTAAAAGGCCATGCCAGCTCAGAAGTGCGGGGTTTTGAGCGTGATGCGGGTGGCGGCCTGAATGCCGAGCCGACGTTCTCCGAGCCACTGGCTCTCAGCGATATTGTGAACTCCAGCCTTTGGCACAATATGGGCATTCACGATCTGTACGAATTTCAGCAGACCATGTTCCAGCCTGTAGGAGGGATGGATCAGATTGGGGTGGCCTTTGGTAAAGAGCTGGAGGGCCTGTTTACCTTCAATGCCAAGGTTACGGCCATCCAACAGGGTGACGGCAACGTTACCGTGACCTACACCGACCACGTTAAGGGAGGGGAACACACGGAAACGGCAGACTGGTGTGTTTGCACTATCCCTTTGTCGATTCTGAGCCAGATTGATGTGGATGCCAGCAAGGAAATGCGGGCGGCTATTGATGCCGTTCCCTATGCCCCTTCGGTGAAAATCGGGCTGCAGTTTAAGCGGCGCTTCTGGGAAGACGACGAAGCCATTTATGGTGGGATCAGCTATACCGATTTGCCCATTACTCAAATCTCTTACCCCAGCGGCGGGATGAATGCAGGCGGCAAGGGGGTTTTGCTGGGTGGCTATATGTTTGGGCCCAGCGCAACCGAATGGTCTTCGCTTAGTCCGGAGGACCGGGTCAAGCACGCTGTTCAGTATGGAGCGCAGATTCACCCGCAATATAAGGATGAGTTTGAAAATGGGGTGGCGGTGGCCTGGCATCGGGTTCCGTGGACCTTGGGCTGCTATGGCATGTGGACGGATCAGACCCGCAAGGCGCACTACGACAATCTGTGCCAGATCGACGGGCGGATGGTGTTGGCCGGGGAGCATGCTTCCTATATCAACGCCTGGCAGGAAGGGGCCATTTTGTCTGCCTTGAATGCCATTACCCGTTTGCACAGCCATATTGTTGGTAATCAGCAAGCCGATTCCAAAGGAGCCTAGTTATGATGATGCGATCTTTAGCGGCCTTGCTGGCCTCGGGTTTTCTCACCGTCAGCTATGCCGACACGGCGGTGGTGGGGGGGGACACGCAGGTCTTTACTCAGAAAACGGGCAAGGATCTGTATGAGCAGGTCTGTGCTTCTTGTCACATGGTGGATGGCAAAGGTGCGCAGGGCGCAGGAACCTATCCGTCCCTGTCCAAGAACCCCAAGTTGGGAGCGCCCGCGTATGCGGTGTTTATGGTGACCCAAGGGACCAAAGGGATGCCGGGGCTAGGGGGGGTGATGAATGACGAGCAAATTGCCGAAGTCGTCAATTATGTGCGCTCCAACTTTGGCAATGAGTTCAGCGACAAAGTCAGTGCGAAAGAGGTCGCTGCCCAACGACCTAAAGACCACCAGTATTTTGATCTGAATTAGGGGCGTTCATTGCGATGATGACTGTCGATTTAGGGGCGGTCTTTTTTCCTGAAATCCCGGTGCTGGAATCCGTTCTGCGTGGCACGGTTGTTTACTTTGTCCTGTTTTTATTTTTGCGCTTGGCGGGGCGCCGGGAATTAGGGTCGCTGGGTGTTGCGGATCTACTGATCCTCTTACTGATTGCTGACGCCAGCGGTAACGCTATGTCAGGTGGGAGCAATTCTTTAACGGATGGTTTGCTGGTGGCTGCGACGATCGTCGCTTGGGGGTTTGCTGTAGATTGGCTGATGTACCGATTTCCGGCACTTAACAAGCTGGCAACACCTCGAAAAGTGTGCGTGGTCAGGAATGGCCAATTGCAGTGGCGCAATATGCGGCGGGAGTTTGTGACAAGGGAGGAAGTGTTGAGTGAAATGCGCCTGGTCGGGATCAAGTCGCTAGATGAGGTGTGCGCGGCTTATATTGAACCGAATGGCAAGCTAAGCTTTTTGAAGGTGGCAGGTGACGAGTCTGAGCCAGCTTGAAATGAGGGCGATAGGATTCGAACCTACGACCCTCTGGTCCCAAACCAGATGCGCTACCAGGCTGCGCTACGCCCCGACTAAAGACAAGCATAATAGAACGGATTTATGACTCCGTCAAGTACTGCCCACCCAGATTTAACGCTTTTGCAAATGGGGTAGGGTGTAGGCCTGTTCGTGGTAGGCCCAACTAGGCCACAGCACGTGGGCCAGTGCTTCTTTGGCCAGTGCTTCGTCAATTTGTTCCAGTGCTTCGTACTTGTCTGGTGCGGTATAGCGGTATTGACAAGGGGGCTGGTGTGGCATCAGTACCGTCAGGATGTCGCCTTTCAGATAACCGTAGTTTTCAAAGTACTGCATCATGGCCCGGTTGCTGTCTTGTTGGGTCAGGTCGCGCCCGATCATGGGGTGCTCACTTTCAATACCCATCAGGGATAGCAAGGTGGGGGCCATGTCGATCTGGCTGACGATGCGTTCGTCCTGGCGGCTGGGAACGCCGGCACCCAGAATCAGGGCGGGGATGTGGAAGTGCCGCAAGGGCACCAGATTGGCACCGCCTACGCGTGAATCGTGATCGGCCACAATCAAGAATACGGTGTTGTCCCAGTAGTTGGACTCACGGGCTTTCTTGAAGAAGTCACCAATGGCCCAGTCGGCATAGCGAACGGTATTCTCTACGGTGGCGGGGTCGCCTTCAACCTGGATACGGCCAGCCGGGTATTCCCAGGGCGAGTGATTGCTAACGGAAAAAGCCAGCGTCAGGGTGGGTTGTTCGGTGTCCTGGCTAAGCAGTTGATGCAGCTTGTTGAACATATCCTCGTCGCTGGCACCCCAGGTGCCGACAAATTCGGGAGATTCAAAGCTGGACTGCTCATGCAACTCATCAAAGCCATTGCCCAGGAAAAAGCTCTTCATATTGTCAAAGTGGGCCTCGCCGCCATAAATAAAGCGTGAGCGGTAGCCTTGTTCTTTGAGCAATTGGGCCAAGGTGAAAAAGCGGGTTTGGGAGCCGGGCAGGCGCAGGACGGCATCGGCAACCGTGGGCGGGAAACCGGCAGAAACCGCTTCCAGGCCCCGGACTGAACGGGTGCCTGTGGCGTAGGCGCGGCGGAAGTTCCAGCCTGTTTCAGCCAGTTTGTCCAGCTCTGGCGTTAGGTTCGCGCCACCCAGATTGCTCACATATTGCGCACCCAGGCTTTCTTCCACAATCAGCACCAGATTAGGTTTGCGCGGGCGTTGCTGCTTGGGAGTCTGGTGGTGCAACGTGGGCAGATTATCAGGCCCGGCTGGCAGGGACGCCGCATCACGCACGATCTGGTTCATTTCTGCGGTGTCCATACCGCCATAAATGTCCTCGGCCGAGCGCTCGTTTTTCATGCTGTAGATGGCGTAGGCTACGTTGTACAGCGAGTTCAAGGGCAGGGTATTGAGCATGCTGTCGCTGCTCCAGGCCACCGATGAAGGGTTGATGGGGCGGTGCGCCAAGGTGCCGCGTATCGCCAGGGCGCACAAGGCCGCGCCGACCAGCATCCAGATAGGACGCAGCCACCAGCTCATGACGGGATCGGGGGCGATATGCCCAAAAATAGACCAGCCTGAATACACAATCAGCCCCAGCCCGATCAGGGCGATACCGATCATCAGCTTGTAGCCTTTCCAGAGCATGCCCATGACTTCCTGGGGGTGCTTTAGATAGTCCACATAAAGCCGGTTCGGGCGAGTGTCGTATTCAATAATGAATTGGGGCGTGGAGACTTCCAGCAGGGTCAGCAAGAACCAGGCGAAGGTAAACCAGATGGCCGCTACCGTTGTCATCACCGGGAAATGTCCCAGCCAGGGGGCCAGCAGGATAACGGGTGCGCTCAAGGCAGCGATGATCAAAGCGTCAATCCGCAAACCGCCGATCAAGATAGGAAGCAGCCCTCCCGCCTGACGTACGCGAGGCCACTGCCACAAGGCAAAGGCCAGCCTGAATGCGGCCAGCAAAATCAGGGCAGAGGGAATGAAGGCGTAAACAAGATGGCGCATAAGAATGTGGTCCTGGGCCGACCCATGCGCCACGGACGGTGGCACTGGCATCGAATTGCACGATTGTATGTCAGTTTA
>SMEN01000518.1_pt1 | contig 10727 bp, 12 predicted proteins | sample 2456271 | NCBI WGS metagenome assembly SMEN01 (sample SAMN10132593, study PRJNA489261) | soil metagenome | isolation source: day1 control-loamy sand soil ammended with raw manure from dairy cow... | place: USA | collected 2015-04-01 | reverse complement strand
ATCGTTGGCCAGCGCGCGCGCAATGGAGACGCGCTGCTTCATGCCGCCCGACAGCTGGTTGGGAAAGTGGTCGGCAAACTTGCTCAGGCCCACCATGTGCAGGTAGTGGTCGGCAATCTCGCGCAGCTTGGCCTCCGGCAGCCCGCGCTGCTTGGGGCCAAAGGCAATGTTCTGGCGCACCGTGAGCCAAGGGAACAGGCCGTAGTCTTGGAACACCATGCCGCGATCCGGCCCGGGCTCAGAGATTGGCGTGTGGTACATCTTGGCCACGCCGGTGGAGACGTTTTCAAAACCGCCCATGATGCGCAGCAAGGTCGATTTGCCACAGCCCGAGGCACCAATCAGGCAGATGAATTCGCCCTTCTGGATCTGTAAATTCACCTCTTTCAAGGCGTGGATAGGGCGGCCATTCAGGCTAAACACTTTGCTGACATTGGCAATGTCCAGAATGGGCGCAGGGGTGCGGTGTGCAAGGATTTCAGACATTGTGTTGCGGGCTCCACTTGAGCAAACGGTTGTTGAGAATGACCAGCAAACGGTCGGTGACAAAGCCGGTGAAGCCGATAACCACCATGCCCGCAATCACCACATCGGTGCGCGAGAGCATGCGCCCATCCATGATGGCCGCGCCCAGGCCCTCGGGCACGCCCGTCATCTCACCCACCACAATCAAAAACCACGCAATGCCGTGGCCTAGGCGCAGGCCGTTTGAATCAATGGATAGTGCTGGCATGATCAGTGTATTGATCTGTTCGAAAAGTTCTGTGCCTGCTTTTTCGCCTACCGGTTCCATGACCGGGGCCATGGTGCTTGGCTGGAACTCCATGCCGGGGGAGTACTCAACCCACGACAGTGCGTAGCCCGGTTCGCACACCGGCAGATACACTTCAATGCCTTCAGAAATCAGAGCCGCTAGGAGCGGCTCTGTGGACGGCTCATCGGGTGCCGAACAGTAGGCCGCAACCTTCTGCACGACTCCGGTGCTTTGGCTCAGGTAGCCAATCACCGTCTGTGCCAGCTCTTGGCCCAATTGCTCGCGTTTATCCGTGTCGAGGTTCCGGCGCCAGGTGCGCACAGCGGCACGCGCGCTCTTCTTATCGCAGCTGTGGTTCTGATCAGCAGTGAGGTCCATGACTACAGCTTACGCAATAGAAACGAAACGCTGCTGGCTTGCGCTGTTGCCACTACTGAGCGCGTGGAAGTAATACGATGTGCACATGTTCTTCTCTCGTCGGGCAAAGCATCTGGTTCCGGATTTGGTCTCGGACCGATTGCTGTTGCGCCAGTTGGCCGCGCGTGATGAAGCCGAGTGGATCAACCTGCGCTACGCCAATTCCAAGTGGCTGAAACCGTGGGATCCCACCAGCCCTATGGGACCGCCAGCGGCGATCACCTTCCGGGAGATGCTCAAGGCCAAGGATGAAGCGGCAGTCGAGGGCAGCGGCTACTCGTGGGCGCTGGCGCTTCCGCAGCTGCACCAGTCACAGCCGCCCTTGATCGGGCAGGTCTCTGTTTCCTCGGTGCAATACGGTGCTGCGCGGACGGCGTCGATTGGCTACTGGATTGACCGCAACCATGCCGGGTTCGGCCTGATGCCGGAGGCCTGCGCCCTGGTTGTCGATCATTGCTTCGAGCAGTTGCAGCTGCATCGGTTGGAAATCAACATCCGGCCGGAGAATGCGGCGAGCCTGCGCGTGGTGGATAAGCTCGGTTTCCGTGATGAAGGACTGCGCAAAGGCTATCTGCACATCGATGGGCAGTGGCGCGACCACCGGACCTTTGCCTTGAACCGTGAAGAGCTGAAAACTACGATGCTCGAACACATCTACGAACACTGAGGCTGATTCCGACCCGAATCGATCAATCAAGCTCTGATATGAGAGAACTGGATTGAAAACTTGCGGACACGCCATGAGATGTGCGTGAGCCCGCCGCCAAGGTTGCATAGTGTTGATTCGAAGGAACCGTATTTAGTTCCATAAGGATTTGACCGACTCAATCGGTGATGGAGGACCCACATGGCTGGCACGTCACAGAGCGTTGCGCAGGAAAGCGCTGCGGCCAAACTCAAGATTCGTGTGCGCTATGGCCGTTTGTCAGTCGCGCTCGTTGGCGCCTTGGCTGTTATCGCAACCGTAGTCGGCCTGGTCCTGGCTCCCTTCACTGCTTTGACCTTCGGAACCGTTGGACTATTTGCACTCGTTGCCGTTGCTTCCTTCGCCACCCTGCGTGGCCTGGCTGTACGCGACCGTAACCGCAAGCTGCTTGAGCATCTTGAAGCTACCCGCCAGCAGGCACTGCAGACTCCGGCCTTTGACGACGCCGCCAACCAGGTCATCTCGCGCAAGCGTGAAGATGATGAGGTCTTCGACGCTCGTCCGGGTTCTTCCCGCCGTGCTCCGGCAATCACTGCCGAAGAATTGCGTGCCGAAGCACTTCGCGTGGCCCACGGCCATGGCGGAGTCAAGCAGCCAGTCACCTGGGAACCAACCCGCGTGCCAAAGCCAACCTACGTGGAAGCCAGCGAGCGTATCGCCAAGACCGCGCAGGCAGCTGCTGAGCAGGGTGCCAAGACCAACCACAAGCCGGCTCTGCCAGTGCAGGAACCTTTGCGTCCTAGCAAGCAGATCAGCTTGAAGGCTTCGGAGGATGCCAAGCGCTTGGCCACCGAGGTTTCGGCCGAAGATCGTGCAGCAGTCGCATCGGTTGCTGCCAAGCGTTCCGAGAGTGCCCCAGCAGCCAAGGAAAGCGTTCCGGCTGCAACCGTTGCTCCAGAAGCAGAACCCGTGGTTACCGCAGGCACCAAGCCTCGCTTGAATCTGGATGCAGTGATGCAGCGCCGCCGCGCCTAGCGCCGCCAGACAACAGAAAAAAACCTGCGTTCCCCTTCAGGGGCGCAGGTTTTTTGCCGTGCGGGGGAGTATGCGCCCCGGCGGCGCCCCGGGAGCCCGAAGGCCCCCGGGCATCAGTGCCTAGAGGCTGCTTTCCCCGGAAGGCAGCGGGCCGCGGTGGCCCAGATGGTGCGCGAAGACCAACGTGGTTTCGGTATGCCCCACGGACTCGTCGGTGGCCAGGTTATCCAGCACCCAGTCGCGCAGCGCCTCGGTGGAGCTGACCGCGATATGCAGCAGGTAGTCCGTGCCGCCGGAGACGTGGAACATGGACAGCACCTCGGGCAGCTGCGGGATGCGGTCGACGAAGGTGTCGATCTTCTCGCGGTCGTGGACCCGAAGCTTCACGGAGATCAGCGCCTGCACGGTGCGTCCCACGCTGCGCAGCGACACCTCGGCGTGGTAGCCGGTCAGGATGCCGCGCTCCACCAGCGAGCGGGTGCGCAGCAGCGCCGTCGACGGGGCGATGCCCGCACGCTGGGCCAGCGTCGCATTGGAGATGCGCGCATTGGCGACCAGCTCGTCGATGATGATTCGATCAATTTCGTCGAGATCGGTACCGTAGGTCTGCTCTGATTGCGATGACATAAGAATATTTCACCATACTTGGGCTGAATCGAGCACTGCTTCGATGCGCAAGGCGCGTGCCGTGCTGCCGCCGGGGTGCGGCGCAGCTGCCCGGAACGGCCGGCGCCGACGGATATATTAGTCTCATGACACGAGCATCCGAGCAGACCGGAGAACTGTACGACACCCGCCTGGCCGCCTACGCGCTGGTGGAGAACGCGGGCAAGGTGCTGCTGGCCCTCTGGGACATGCGCCACCGCGATCCGCAGTTCATCCCGCGCTGGACGCTGCCCGGCGGCGGCATCGACCTGGGCGAGCAGACCTCGGACGGGGTGGTGCGCGAGGTCTTCGAGGAAACCGGGTACCACGTGGACCACCTGGCGCTGCTGGATGTCACCACCGGCATCATCCCCGGCGCCAAGCGCTACTCGGGAGGCGGCCATCCCATGCAGACCGTCGCTGTCACCTATACCGCGCAGCTGGCCGGCGGGGAGCTGCGCGCCGAGCAGAACGGCTCCACCAGCCAGGCCGCCTGGTTCACCCGCGAGGAAATCCGCCAGCTGAACAGGATCGAAAGGGTGGATGTGATGCTGCGGATGACCGATCCCGGCGCGCGCAACCACTGATCCGCCCCGCGCTGGCCTAAAATCGGTAGGGACATGAAGTTCCCACACACCACCCCCGCCCGCACGCTGGCCCTGGCCGCCTGCGTACTGGCCCTGCCGCTGGCCGGCTGCACGAACCCGCCGCAGGACGCCGGAACCGAGCCCAGCCGGGACGTCGCGCTGCGCATCGCCCCTGCCGCGGATCCCACCGGGCAGGCGCTGTCGCACGTCTACGGCGACGCCCTGGAGAAGCTGGGCTACACCATCAGCTTCGCCAAGCCCTCGCAGGATCCCTACCGCCAGGTGGCCGACGGCGCCGCGGACATCGCGATCGACACCGCCCCGGCGGCCATCGGACTGCTGCCGGCGGACCTGGACCCGCGCGGCGAGGACCAGCGGCTGTCCGGCGACGAGGCCAAGGCGCTCGTGGGACTGGTCAACGACGCCGAGCTCGGGTTCACCGCGCTGCCGCTGTCCGAGGGCGATGCCGACGCCGTCATGGTGCTTTCCGGCGCCGAGGCGATCGAATACTCCATCGACTCGGTCGCCTCGCTGGCCACCGCCTGCAGCGAACTGGCCTTCGTCTCCGCCGCGTCGACCGCCGGGCTGGACAGCGCGCTGGCGGGTGCCGGTTGCGCCGACCCGGTGTTCCGCACCGTCGACGCCGCCAAGCTGCACGATGAGCTGCGCGCCTCGGTGGACCGCGTGGTCGTGCTGGAGCGGCAGGACGCGGTGATCGGCGACGAGGGGTTCTCCATGGTCGACGGCAGCTCGGAGCTGTTCGACGCCGCCCCCTACCTGGCGCTGGCCGGCGACGCGGTGGACCGGGACGCTGCCGACGGCCTGAACCAGGTGACCCGCCAGATGAACCAGCAGGCGCTGATCGGCCTGAACAGGATGGTCTCCGGCCCCGATGCGATGGCGCCGGAAGACGCCGCGCAGCGCTGGCGCTGGATCATCGACAACTAGCAGCCCGTCACCCGGCCGACGACGTCGGCCGAGTGCAACGGTTGAGTAACAAGGCGCGCCGCGCGCGCCTGACGTGAGAAAGTGTACCCATGGCCGAATTCAAACAATCGACGAAACTGCACAACGTCCTCTACGACATCCGCGGGCCGCTGCTGGAGCACGCCACCCGCATGGAGGCCGAGGGCCACCGCATCCTGAAGCTGAACATCGGCAATCCCGCGCCGTTCGGCTTCGAGGCGCCCGACGCGGTGCTCGTCGACATGATTCGCAACCTGCCCAACGCCCAGGGCTACTCCGACTCGCGCGGCATCCTCTCCGCCCGCACCGCGGTCTCGCAGTACTACCAGACCCGCGGCATCCAGACCATCGGCGTGGACGACGTCTACCTGGGCAACGGCGTCTCCGAGCTGATCACCCTGAGCCTGAACGCGCTGCTGAACAACGGCGACGAGGTGCTGATCCCGGCTCCCGACTACCCGCTGTGGACCGCGTCGGTCTCGCTGGCCGGCGGCACCCCGGTGCACTACCTCAACGTGGAGGAAGAGGGCTGGCTTCCGGACCTGGAGGACATGGAAGCGAAGATCACCGACCGCACCAAGGGCATCGTGATCATCAACCCGAACAACCCCACCGGCGCGGTCTACCCCAAGGAGACCCTGGAGGGGATCCTGGAGCTGGCCCGCAAGCACGATTTGATCGTCTTCTCCGACGAGATCTACGAGAAGATCCTGTACGACGACGCCGAGCACATCAACACCGCCGGCCTGGCCGACGACGTGCTGGTCATCACCTTCTCCGGGCTGTCCAAGGCCTACCGGGTCTGCGGCTTCCGCGCCGGCTGGATGGCCATCTCCGGCCCGCGCCACCTGGCCGCGGACTACATCGAGGGCATCAACCTGCTGACCAACATGCGCCTGTGCGCCAACGTGCCGGCGCAGCATGCGATCCAGACTGCGCTGGGGGGCTACCAGTCGATCAACGACCTGATCCTGCCCGGCGGTCGCCTGCTGGAGCAGCGCGACGCGGCCTACAACCTGCTCACCGCCATCCCGGGTGTGAGCGTGCAGAAGGCCAGGGGAGCGCTGTACATGTTCCCGAAGCTGGATCCCGAGGTCTACCCGATCCACGACGACGAGAAGTTCGCCCTGGAGCTGCTCAAGGCGCAGAAGATCCTGATCTCCCAGGGCACCGCGTTCAACTGGGTGCGCCCGGACCACTTCCGCCTGGTCACGCTGCCCAACGTGCGCGACCTGACCGACGCGGTCGGCCGCATCGGCACCTTCCTTGAGGACTGGCGCGCCCGCGCCTAGCTCCTGCAGTACCTTTGAGCACCACCCCGTCGAGCTGGAATCCAGCCCAGCGGGGTGGTGTTTCTCGTTGCACAGTCTTGAGCGCAGCAGGGCGGGGATTGAACATCATTACGCGACCGAATGTGTCCGCACGGACTACTGCGCCATGGCTCGAAGCCGGTAGGCTGGCACCAAATACGTGCGGGACAAGGGAGAAACGATGACCGCCTACCCGGAAAACCTGATCAGCGCGCTGCGCGCCGAGCCCGGCCTGGATCTGTCCCAGCGCGCGACGGGAGACCCGGACTGGTGGCCGGCGGATGCGCCGCAGGACAAGAAGGAAGCCGCTCTGCGGATGAAGGAGCTGGGCGAGGAGCTGTCCTCGCTGCAGGAACGGCTCTTCGCCTCCGCGCTGCAGCAGGAGGCCGAGGACTCGGTGCTGCTGATCCTGCAGGGCATGGACACCTCCGGCAAGGGCGGAATCGTGCGCCACGTGGTGGGCCTGCTGGACCCGCAGGGTGTTGACCACTACGCGTTCAAGGCTCCGACCCCGGAGGAACTGGCGCACGACTTCCTGTGGCGTGTCGAAAAGCGGCTGCCGCGGCGCGGCATCATCGGCGTCTTCGACCGTTCGCACTACGAGGACGTGCTGATCCACCGGGTGCAGCGGCTGAGCACCGCCGAGCAGGTGGAGAAGCGCTACGCGAAGATCACCGCATTCGAGAAGCGGCTGGGGGAGCTGCACATCCACCCGATCAAGGTGATGCTGCACATCAGCCGCGACGAACAGTATCAGCGCCTCTCCGAGCGGCTCGAACGTCCGGACAAGTTCTGGAAGTACGCGGCCAGCGACGTGGAGGACCGGCTGCGCTGGGACGACTACCAGCAGGCCTACCAGGTCGCGATCAACCGCACCGACAGCGCCGCGGCCCCGTGGTTCGTCATCCCGGCGGACCAGAAGTGGCGCGCCCGGCTGTGCGTCGCCGAGCTGCTGCTGCAGGCGTTGCGGCGCATCGATCCGCAGTGGCCGCCGGCGAAGTTCGACGTTGCCGCGGAAAAGGCCCGGCTTGACGCGACACGCTAGTCGAGCTTCTTATGGTGTCCCCGGAGTCCGCTTCCTCCGCGTTGCGCAGCCAAGGGGAGATTTCCTGTCTGGCGCGGACGGATGGATGTCCCGTTTTGAACCGATGTGGGCGATGGCCTGACTGGGGAGCGCGGAGGAAGGAAGCGATGCGGACAGTCGGGTTCGTCGGCAACTACGGTTCTGCTTGGGGATCGCTGAAGCCCTGAGCCGGTCAGCTGGGTCGGCCAATTCAGAATTCTTCGAATGCGGGTGATTGAGCCCGTTGTGCGGCTGTTGCCTGGGTATTCAAGTCCTTGCACCAGCTGGGGTAGACCCGGAACCCGCGTTTGCCGGGCCTTCTGCCGGAGGTGATTCCCAGCTCGGCCAGATGCGCGCCGGCAAAACGAAAGACACCACGTCGGCCCTGCTGCTCCACGAAGACGAGCAGGCCTGCGGCGGTATCCTCATCGCTGAACGGTATGGTCGTTCCGTCGATTCCCCGGCGCCAGAATGCCACGAAAGCGCCAGGCTTCGTCGGAGTATTGCGTGCCGTACGAATATGCCATGTTTCGCCGTCGATCTGGGCGAGGCCGGACTCGTAGTCGCTGTTCTGCGCTTCGGGGGTCACGGCAACGGGCTCCGCCAAAGAGGCTGCATAGGCCTCAAACATTTTGAACTGCACCCACCCAAGGTACCCCAGTGCAAGGTCGGCGCTGCTGATCGGTAACGGAGACGCGCCCCGGAAGCCGGCATCGCCAGCCAGCCGGAGCGCTCCATGTCGTGCAGCACCAAGAATCCCTTGGTTCCGACCTGGCCGCAGGATTAGTCCTCGGAGTTCTCCAGGTGGCGGGCGCGGGCGGCTTCAAGGCGCTGCGAGACGCCGTTGAGCCAGTTCTCGCAGTGGGCGGCCAGCGCTTCGCCGCGCTCCCACAGGGCCAGCGATGCTTCCAGCGGCGCGCCGCCGGTCTCCAGCTGGTTGACGACGGCAACCAGCTCGTCGCGGGCCTGCTCGTAGGACAGCGCTGCGATCTCGGCCGGAATCTGTTCATTCATGGGTCGGTGCTCCAAACTAGTTGGCTGCCGGGGCAGCGGGGAAGATGTCCTGGACGGTGGCGGTGAGCTGGCCTGCGGCGACCCTGATGCGCAGCAGGTCCTGCGGGTTGGCGGTGGCGGCGTCGCGCAGCACGCTGCCGTCGGCCCGCTGGGTGACCGAGTAGCCCCGGTCAAGGGTCTGCTGGGGCGACAGCGCGCGCACCTGGGCGCGCAGGTGGGTGACTTCGTCCTGGGCGCGCTGCACGCGGTGGCCCATCAGCGCGGTGGAACGCTGCACCCAGCGCTGCAGGTCCTCGGCCCGGGAATCCACCATGACCTGCGGGTTGGCCAGCACCGGGCGGGCACGCAGCGAGGAGACCAGCAGCTTCTCGCGCTGCAGCATGGTGTCGATGGACCGTTGCAGGCGTTGGCGGGCGGCATCCAGCCCGGCGAACTCCTCATTCAGGTCCGGCACGATGCGCTTGGCCGCGTCGGTGGGGGTGGAGGCGCGCAGGTCGGCGACGTCGTCGAGGATCGGGCGGTCGGCCTCGTGGCCGATGGCGGAGACCACCGGGGTGGTTGCCGCGGCCACGGCGCGGACCAGGTCCTCGTTGGAGAACGGCAGCAGGTCCTCCAGCGCGCCGCCGCCGCGGGCGATCACGATGACCTCGACCTGCGGGTCCGCATCCAGCTTCTGCAACGCGGCGATGACCTGCGGAACCGCGTCCACCCCTTGCACGGCGGTGTTGATGACGGAGAACTGCACGGCGGGCCAGCGCAGCGTCGCGTTGCGCACCACGTCCTTCTCCGCGTCCGAGTCGCGCCCGGTGATCAGCCCGATGCGTCCGGGCAGCACCGGCAGCCGGCGCTTGCGCGAGGGGTCGAACAGGCCTTCGGTGCCAAGCGCCTGGCGCAGCCGTTCCAGGCGCAGCAGCAGTTCGCCCAGGCCCACGGGGCGCAGGTCGGTGGCGTTCAGCGACAGCCGGCCCGTCTTGGCGTAGAAGCTGGGCTTGACCCGGGCGACCACGCGCGAGCCCACGGTGGGGGTGGTTTCCAGCTGGCGCATGACCGAGGACCAGATGGTTACGGAGAACGAGTTGTCCACGTCGACGTCGCGCAGCGTCAGGTAGGCGTGGCCGTTGCGCACGTTCGCCTCCAGCAGCTGCCCCTCCACCCAGGTGTAGGGGGAGTTCTCGATGTGGATCTTCAGCTTTTCCGACAGCACCCGCAGCGGCCAGGGGTTCTCCGGGCTCGTCTGCGCAGCGGTGGCGGGCACGCCGGTCGGCGCGCCGGCTGACGGCGGTGACTGCATCTGCTCACGGCTCCTTTGGCTGTTCTTGCGCACCTGTAGCGCGCAATCGACGCTACACCACCGGTGCGACATCTGCGCGGATTTGCCCCGGCCGACGGCCGCGCACGGACCGCCAAATCACCGGCAGAGGCGGAACTCACAGGCCAGTCGGGGTGGTTCGGCTCATATGAGCATGCGCTAACTTGCGCCCACTTCGTAGACTAGAGGTATGGCTACTTCCACTTCTGTCCCGGTATCCCTGCCGGTTCCCCGTATTCCGCGCACCCGCCGCCCTGTGCAGGAGATCCTGGCGGCTTCCCCGCTGGTGACCGAACGCAAGGTGCTGCTGGCCGCTCCGCGCGGCTACTGCGCCGGCGTGGACCGCGCGGTGGTGGCGGTGGAGAAGGCGCTGGAGCACTACGGCCCGCCGGTCTACGTGCGCAAGCAGATCGTGCACAACGTCCACGTGGTCTCCGAGCTGGAGTCCCGCGGGGCGATCTTCGTGGAGGAGAACGAGGAAGTGCCCGAGGGCGCCCTGGTTGTGTTCTCCGCCCACGGCGTCTCCCCGGCCGTGGTGCAGTCCGCCGCGGACCGCGGCCTGCAGACCATCGACGCGACCTGCCCGCTGGTGACCAAGGTGCACCGCGAGGCCGTGCGCTTCGCCAAGAACGACTACGAGATCCTGCTCATCGGCCACGAAGGCCATGAGGAGGTCGAAGGCACCTACGGCGAGGCCCCCGAGGTCACCACCATCGTGAACAACCCGGAAGAGGCTGACACCGTCCAGGTGAAGACTTCCCGAACCTGCAGGATCCGCCCAGCGACGACATCTGCTACGCGACCACCAACCGCCAGGCGGCCATCAAGAACATCGCCCCGCAGGCGGACCTGGTAATCGTCGTGGGTTCGGCGAACTCTTCCAACTCGGTGCGCCTGGTCGAGGTCGCGCTGGACCACGGCGCCAAGGCAGCCTACCGCGTGGACTTCGCCAACGAGGTCGACGAGACCTGGTTCGAAGGC
>SMEN01000511.1_pt1 | contig 10730 bp, 11 predicted proteins | sample 2456271 | NCBI WGS metagenome assembly SMEN01 (sample SAMN10132593, study PRJNA489261) | soil metagenome | isolation source: day1 control-loamy sand soil ammended with raw manure from dairy cow... | place: USA | collected 2015-04-01 | reverse complement strand
GACGTCTGTGAAAGTAGGTCATCGTCAAGCTCTTATTCCTCAAAACCCCCGCAAGCATCGCTTGTGGGGGTTTTGTTTTGTGCGCTCGAAATAGACATCCTCGACCGACGGTGGCGTACCTGCCACGGTCATACAGTTAAAGCTCAAAGTATGGGTAAAATGGTTCGGTATAGTTATTGTTAATGCTTGTTTCAGGAGAACCGAATGAATCAGCCCATTAGCCCCGAGCTTGAACCAGGCTTGTCGCTGCGCAAGATTACGCACATCTGCTACGGCTTGTTTTCTCTGGCTATGATCAGCGCAGGTATCTTCGGTGCTGCGGCAGTAGCAGCTGTGATTCTTGCCTACGTCAAACGCGGTGATGCATCCGGCACGATCTATGCCAGTCATCTGGACTGGGTCATCAAGACATTCTGGTGGGGTCTGCTCTGGATGGTGCTGAGCGCCTTGTTGACCACCATCTTTATTGGTTGGGTGACGGCTCTGGTTGCGCTGGTCTGGATTATCCACCGCCTGGTTAAAGGCTGGTTGGCCTTGTCGGGTGGACAAGCTTTAGGCCACGATTACTAAACTGGCTATTTCCCAGACGGAAGTTTTAAAAAGGTGCTCTTTGAGCACCTTTTTTTATATCTGCAGGATAGGGTATATGGACACGCTACGTGAGTAGCCGCTTGACCACCTAGCTTTATCAAGGCACCAGCAAATGAATTTGTTCAATATGCATGTGGTGCAAGCATTCGCGTAACAGCAAGAGATAGGCGCCCAAGTTCTGATTGTTGACCAGCTTATGAACATTGTCCAAGGAGGCGGTGTCGATCATTTTCAGACTGATAGACCCTTGGCTGGCAGCGGCATAGAGCGTGAACAGGTCGTCAATAGTGTCGCGGCTGAGAATATGCTGTTCTGTTCCCTGAGCCTCGTTTAGCCAGAGGCTAAGTTCTTCTGCAAGCTCGCCACTTGCAAACACCATAAACTGACGCAGATCCAAGCTGGCCGGCATGATGGCGTCTTCAACCACCTCGATCGCATGCTCTAACTGTGAAGCGCGTGAGCTGGAATCTGCAAAGCAGCTGGCCAGGAGCTGGACCCCACTGAGTTCGGGGAATTGCTCGGTATGAACGGGCACGCCTTTGTGCGCCAAGCTAATTTCAGCCATATCTGTGCTGAAGTGCAGCACGGCGACCTGAGCTTGAGGGTGGGCGGCTTGCAGATTTTTCAGCAACGCGGGAGTGCTTGTATGAGGTGGTGGTCTAGAGCTGTCTGACATAGATATCCTTAAAGCGTATTTCACTCTATTTAATCTGAGGTCCCGGTTTTTTGAAACAAGGCCAAGGCAAGAAGCCTTTGTGCATCATGATCCACGATAGGGGCAGGGTAGTGTTCACCCAAGGAAAACTCGAGTGGTAGCTGCTTAGCCTGCCAAGGGGCGTGAATAGCCTGTTTATCCAGAGCGGCTAATTCGGGCACATAGCGCCGAATGAATTGTCCCTCCGGATCGAATTTACGTGATTGGGTGACGGGATTAAAGATGCGAAAGTAAGGTTGAGCGTCACAGCCGGTGGAGGCTGCCCATTGCCAGCCACCCACATTCGAGGCCATATCGTAGTCAAGCAGCTTTTCTGCAAAGTATTGCTCACCCCAACGCCAGTCTATCAGCAAGTCCTTGACCAGAAAGGAAGCGCTGATCATTCGCAGCCGGTTATGCATAAAGGCAGATTGCTTAAGCTGACGCATTGCCGCATCCACAATGGGATAGCCAGTTTGTCCATTTTTCCAGGCCTCGAACCAGTCTTTGCGATTAGGAAAGGCCAGGTTTTTATAAGCTGGCTTGAAGCTCTCTGTGGCGCTCTCTGGGTGGTGCCATAAAAACTGCTGATAAAACTCTCGCCAGATCAGCTCGCTAAGCCAGGTGGCAGCACCTTCGGAATCGCTGGGCCAGGCAAGGGAAACCGCCTGACGAACTGACAAGGTGCCAAAACGCAGGTGGGGAGCCAGATAAGACACACCCCGTTGAGCAGGAAAGTCCCGGCGTTCTTGATAGGCATGAATTCTGGGCTCGAATTGCTCCAGTAAAGTCTGTGCACCTTGCCAGCCGGCGGGGTTCAGCAGCCTTCCCCGCTGACTGTCACTGAAACCTAGGTCGGCCAAGCTGGGCAGGGTTTGTGCGGGAAGTTGAGCCCACTTCCCTTCAGAGCAATCGTAGGCCTGTACATCCTGCGCACGTATGCGGCTAAGCCAATTGCGTTTGTACGGCGTGAAGACGGTGTAGGGCTGTTGCTGTTGAGTCAGAATTTCATCACGGGCGAAGATGAGCTGATCTTTAGATAGGGCCAGGGTACGGCCTTGCTCGGCCAATGTTCGCGCGATAGCCTGGTCACGAGCTATAGCTGCGGGCTCATAGTCTTCATTGGCATAGATTGTCTGCGCATTGAGCTTGGCCGCCAGTTCAGGGATCTTTTGCTTAGGATCGCCGTAAACGCAGATGAGCTCGCTGCCGCGCTGGTGAAGTAAATCTTGTACCTGTAGCAGGCTGTCGTGGATAAAGACCAGTCTTAAGTCGTCTGCCGGTAGAGGCTCCAGAATGGTGCTGTCAAAAATGAATACACAGGCGACGGGCAGACCGCTGGATAAGGCGTGATGCAAAGCGGCATGATCGTGCAGGCGCAAGTCTCGGCGCAGCCAGCACAATACGCGCGGCTCAGTATGGGGTGGGGTGTAAGTGTGAATCGACATGGCAAGGTGAAAGCAGGGCGGGCTTGTGCCGCGCCATGAAAAAAGGCCGCGGCTGAAAACTCAGCGTCGCGGCCCGATAGTGCCTAAGGTGCGTAGGCACCCCTTGCTTATTTCAGGTGGGCGCTGACCAGTTTAGTCAGTTCGAACATGGAGACCTGTTCCTTTCCGAACAAGGGACGCAGCTTATCGTCAGCATTGATGTTGCGACGGTTTTTGGGGTCCTGAAGATCGTGCTTCTTGATGTATTCCCAGATCTTCTTGGTCACTTCAGTACGCGGCAGCGCGCCAGGGCCAATCACCGCAGCCAGGGTCGGGCTAGGAGTGAGTGGTTTCATGAAGGCTGCATTGGGTTTGCGGGTAGCAGGCTTTTTTTCAGTGCTGGCCATGAACGGAACTCCTGAGAAACGAGTTGAAGGGGCGGGTTATGCGCTAGGGCACGACTTGTCTGTCAGCATACCGTGATACCCCCTGTACATCCAAGCCCTTTGTGCGTATGAGCTTTTCTGGTCTGTAAGCAGATTTTCCAGTGTTTACAGCCTGCTGCATTGCACCCTGAATTCGGGCTGGGCATTCCTGTGCGCAATCATGCGCGGGGCAGGTAGCTGTAGCATAATGATGGATTCGGCCTGCTGAAAGGCAATGTTCACGCTTGTTGCTTTATTGACGGTCATAAAGCTGCGGCGTTTTGTTTGATATTGAGTATAGAGATGAGCCCTACTGTGGATACCCTAGTAATACGTCGCCCTGATGATTGGCATTTGCACTTGCGTGACGGCGCGGTGCTGGAATCGGTGTTGGGCCATACTGCGGCGCAATTTGGTCGGGCCATCATCATGCCTAACCTGACTCCTCCTGTCACCACGACGGAGCAGGCATTGGCATACCGCGAGCGTATCTTGACTGCCTTGGGCAAGACCGAGTACGTCGGAAAGTTCGAACCCTTGATGACACTGTATTTGACCGACAATACCCAGCCGGATGAAATCCGCCGTGCTAAAGACAGCGGCGTCGTGCACGGGGTAAAACTGTATCCCGCCGGGGCGACGACTAATTCCGACGCGGGTGTCACCGATTTGTTGAAAAACTGTTCCAAAGTGCTGGAGCAGATGCAGGAATCAGGTATGCCATTGTTGATGCATGGTGAAGTCACTGATCCTCGTATTGACTTGTTTGACCGCGAAGCCGTCTTTATTGAGCAGGTCATGATCCCCATGCGTAAGGCATTCCCGGAGCTGAAGGTGGTATTTGAGCACCTGACGACAGCAGAAGGAGCCGAGTATGTCAGCCAGGCAGAGGGCCCGGTGGCCGCCACCATTACTGCACATCACCTGCTGTATAACCGCAATGCCTTGTTCCAAGGGGGGCTGCAGCCGCACTGGTACTGTTTGCCGGTTCTGAAACGTGAGAAGCACCGTCAGGCCTTGTTGGCTGCTGCCACCAGCGACAGCAATCGTTTCTTCCTGGGAACAGACAGCGCTCCGCACTCCCGTAGCCGTAAGGAACAAAGCTGTGGCTGTGCGGGCTGCTACACGGCACTGCACGCTATGGAGCTGTATGCCACGGCCTTTGACAAAGCCGGACGCCTGGACCGTCTGGAGGCGTTTGCCAGCCTGAATGGGCCCGCTTTTTACAACCTGCCTGTCAATGAACAGACCATGACCTTGAAACGCGGCGAGTTCTTGATTCCCGAGTCAGTGGAAATGGCGGGTGAGCCGCTCATCCCTCTGGCTGCGGGTGAATCTCTGAACTGGAGTGTGGTGAGCTAAGTATTAAAGACACGGCCCGTCTCAGGTCTTGAAAACAGATTGGGGCGGGCAGGTCTTGATACCTCGTTTCACCGCGTGATAAGTCCGTGGATACAGTTTTTCTTGATGTTGCGTGGTCCGCCCTTGCGGTACGCATGGTGGCGACGGGATTGGTTGTCGTGTTGGTGTCCTGGTCCGTAGGAGCCTTTGGGCCGCTGATTGGCGGTGCTTTAGCGGGTTTGCCCATGGTGCTGGGGCCAGGGTTTTATTTTCTGGCGCAACAGTTTCCGGCCGATTACGTGCAGCAGGCGGCTACCTATGCGGTGTATTCGCTCAGTGCGACACAGCTGTTTTTGCTGTTGATCATCTTGTGCGCTCCCACCTTGTCGCCCTGGCGCACCTTGTTGTGTGCGGTGCTTGGCTGGGCTGCTGCCGCTTTTATGCTGTCCTTCATGCCCGTACAGCCTTGGTTGGGCATTGCTTTGTTCATTGCCATTACGGCCTTTAGTCTGCGCATGTCACGCCGGCTGGCCGGTATGAAGGGGACAAGTAAAGCTGCAGCTGGCTGGGGCTTGCTGATATTTAGAGGGACGCTGGCAGGCCTGTTGGTCGCCGTTGTGACCACAAGCAGCTCTTTGCTGGGACCTAGCCTGTCAGGCCTGATTATGGCCTTTCCTATTGGCTACACCGTGGTGGCGGTGACCATTCATCAAACTCTGGGAGCAGGCAGTCTAGTGGCCACCTTACGCTCGGCCTTGTGGGGCACAGGTAGTTTGGCGGGGTTCTGCAGCACGCTGGCGCTAAGTTTCACCTACTTTCACTGGCTAACAGCCTTATTACTGGCAGCCGCCGTGTCCATCGCCATTACTTTGACGCTGGTTTTCCGTCCTTGGGCACGCCGGGCTTAAGGTTTATTCAGCGTCGAATAGTTCCTGACCCTGAGTGTTGCGTGGTGGCGTAAGCCCCAGGTGACGCCAGGTGTTCAGGGTCGCAATGCGGCCGCGTGGGGTGCGTTGCAGGAAACCATGTTGAATCAGGTAGGGCTCGATCACATCTTCGATGGTGTCACGCTCTTCACCAATGGCTGCTGCCAAGCTATCCACGCCCACCGGCCCACCATCAAATTTGTGGATGATGGCTTCCAGCAGCTTTCTGTCCATCAGATCCAAACCTTGCGGGTCTACTTCCAGCATAGCCAAGGCGGCTTGTGCGCACTCAGTGTGGATGATTCCGCCTGTCTTTACCTCGGCATAGTCGCGCACACGTCGCAACAAGCGGTTGGCAATACGGGGGGTACCGCGTGAACGGCGGGCAATTTCGTAAGTCCCTTCGTCCGTGGTGCTGACATTTAACAGCCGAGCACTGCGTGCCACGATGTGGGTCAGGTCTTTGACATCGTAAAACTCCAGGCGGGACACAATGCCAAAGCGGTCTCGCAAGGGGTTGGTCAACATGCCAGCGCGGGTGGTCGCTCCCACCAGGGTAAAGGGCTGCAAATCCAATTTGACACTACGTGCTGCCGGGCCTTCGCCAATCAGAATATCAATCTGAAAGTCTTCCAGCGCGGGGTACAGGATTTCCTCCACGACGGGCGAGAGACGGTGAATCTCGTCAATAAACAAGACGTCGTTGGGTTCCAGATTAGTCAGCAAGGCGGCCAGATCACCAGGGCGTTCCAGCACGGGGCCGGAGGTCTGGCGCAGGTTCACCCCCATCTCATGGGCAATGATGTGCGCCAGGGTGGTTTTGCCCAAGCCGGGCGGGCCAAAGAGCAAGACGTGATCCAAGGCTTCCTGGCGTTGCCGTGCAGCAGCAATAAAGATTTCCAACTGCTCGCATGCCCGCGCCTGTCCCACATAGTCGTCCAGCATCTTGGGCCGTAAGGCGCGCTCGATGGACTCTTCGTTGGGCGACAAGGGTTTGGGCGTGATGATGCGCTGTTCAGAAGGCAGGCTGGAGAGCGAATCGGAGTGAATTGCCATGATGACTAAGCTGATTGAATATACAGTATGGTACACCAAGCGCTAGCCGCCTGAGTACTGGGGACCCATCCATAGGGCAAGCAACTGCACTTCAACCTCGTGCGCCGAGATGCCATGGCTGATTTTGTGTTGGCGGGTCTAGGCCTCTTTGCCAGGCATCCCGCATAATGTGGGCTGGATTTTTCAATCGAGATCTTAGCCATGTCCCTGGAATTACCTGATTTTTCTGATGTTGTGGCCGCCGCAGAACGCTTGGCACCTGTAGCCCACCGCACGCCGGTATTGACTTCAAGCACCCTGAATGAGCGCCTGAATGGCGAAGTCTACTTCAAGTGCGAGAACTTTCAGCGTATTGGCGCTTTCAAGTTTCGAGGTGGTTTCAATGCCTTGGCGCGTTTAACGGCTGAACAGAAAAAAGCCGGTGTGGTGGCATTTTCTTCTGGCAACCATGCCCAGGCTGTGGCCTTGTCGGCCAAGCTGTTGGGAATTCCCGCCACCATCATCATGAATTCGGATGCCCCTGCTGCCAAGCTGGCAGCAACGCGCGGTTATGGGGCCAAGGTGATTGAATATGATCGTTTGACTGAAGACCGTGCCCAGATTGCACAAACGCTGGTAGAGCGTGAAGGTCTGACTTTGATTCCGCCTTTTGCTCATCCTGATGTGATTGCGGGTCAGGGGACTGCGGCACTGGAGTTGTTCCAGGAAGTCCCTGATTTGCAGCAGTTCTATGTTCCTTTAGGGGGCGGTGGATTGTTATCGGGCTGCCTGCTGGCGGCCAAGGCAATGGCTCCCCATTGTGAAGTCTTTGGGGTGGAACCGCAGGCGGGGGATGATGCCCAGCAGTCTTTACGTAGTGGGGAAATCGTCAAGATTGCACCTCCTGCATCGATTGCTGATGGTGCTTTGACGCAAGCCTTGGCTCCCATGACCTTTGAATTGATACGCAGCATGGTCACCGATGTTTTGACGGTGCCTGATGAGGAGTTGGTTCAGACCATGCGTTTCTTCGCAGAAAGGATGAAGATGGTGGTGGAGCCTACCGGATGTCTGGGGGCTGCGGCCGTCATGCGTCAGGGGGATCTGCAAGGCAGTAAAGTAGGTGTGCTGATCAGTGGCGGTAATGTGGATGTTTCCAACTTGGGGCGACTGCTTGCCTGACCGCTGGAATTATTTGTGAGCGCAGGAAAGACAGGCGTCCATTCTCCAAACAGTGGGTCACACTTGACTGGCGAACCAGCGAACCAGCGAACCGATGAACAGGTACGCGGGTAAGCAGATAAGCAGGCAAGCAGATAAGAGCGCAGAAACAAAAGGGGCCGTTCACATGAACGGCCCCTTTTTTATACGTAACAGCCCGTGTTAGCCGCGGGATAAGGATTTCAAAGCCTGTTTGATCCCTTCAGATACATCAATATCATCAGGCAAAGTCTTGACCGCCAAACTGGCTTCCTTATTGGAATATCCCAGTGCTTCCAGTGCGTGCAAAACATCATCACGGCTATTGGGGACGGCGTTGACAGTACCACCTGTACCCAGATCGGCACCCAGTTTGCCACGCAATTCCAGCAGCAGACGTTCAGCTGTTTTCTTGCCAATACCGGGAACCTTTACCAGACGCGCTGTTTCCTGGCGCGTGATGGCATCTGCCAGTTCGTCGGCACTCATGCCCGACAACAGCGATAAAGCGGTACGGGCTCCAATGCCAGTGACTTTGATCAAGGCTTTGAACGTGCTGCGCTCATTCAGGCTGGAAAAGCCAAACAGCACATGAGCATCCTCACGAATCGCCAAGTGCGTGAATAGGGTGACCTGTGCGCCCAGTTCCGGCATTTGGTAGAGCGTGCTCATGGGGACATCAATTTCGTAACCGACTCCGCCCACATCCACACAGATGGTAGGAGGGTGTTTTTCGATCAAGGTACCCCGAATGCGACCTATCATGACATTCCTTCTGGATAGTTAACCCAAGATCCGGCCAGCGCGAATGCGGCGGCGCGGACCTGTCGTTATGGCTCCGCTTTTTTGCAGGCCGCCCACCACGCTGGCGTGATGAGCATGACTGATGGCGCAGGCCAGCGCATCGGCCGAGTCAGGTGCGGGCAGGCCATTTAATTGCAGCAGCCGCTGGACCATCAGTTGTATTTGTTCTTTGGCGGCATGGCCGCTGCCAGTGACCGTTTTTTTGATCTGCAAGGCAGTGTATTCATGCACATCCAGGCCACCCACGGCCAAGGCGCACAAGGCAGCACCCCGTGCTTGCCCCAGCAGCAGGGTAGAGGCGGGATTGCTGTTTACAAAGACTTTTTCAATGGCAGAGGTATCGGGCTTGCTTTGTTCAATCACTTCGGTGATATGAGTGAGAATCCGCTTTAGCCGCTCTGCAAGAGGCAGGTCGGACGGGACCACAATGGTCCCGCTGGCCACGTAGAGCAATCTGGGCCCCTGGACATCAATCACACCAAAACCGGTGCGACGCAAGCCAGGGTCTATGCCCAGAATTCGCATCTTAGTGACGGAAGTGACGTGTGCCGGTCAGGACCATGGCAATTCCACGCTCGTTGGCGGCGGCAATGACTTCGTCATCACGCACACTGCCACCGGGTTGAATCACGCAGGTCGCGCCAGCTTCGGCGACGACATCCAGACCGTCGCGGAAAGGGAAGAAAGCATCGGATGCCACGGCTGAACCTTGCAGGGTCAGACCAGCATTTTCAGCCTTGATGGAGGCAATTCGCGCGGAGTCAACACGGCTCATCTGGCCGGCACCGACGCCCAGCGTCATGCCTTGTCCGCAGAACACGATGGCATTGGACTTAACGTACTTGGCCACGTTCCAGGCAAACAGCATGTCTTGCATTTGTTGGGCAGTAGGCTGAACTTGCGTGACAACCTTGAAGGCTTCCGTACTGTCGCGGAAGGTGTCGGGTGTTTGCACCAACCAGCCACCACCGACGCGCTTCACGTCAAAAGCATTGTGCGCCTGACCAGGCTGGATGCTCAGCACGCGCACGTTTTTCTTGGCCGCAAATACGTCCAGGGCACCCTGGGTGTAGGACGGAGCTAGCAAGACTTCAACAAACTGGCTGCTGATGGCTTGGGCAGCCGCTTCATCCACTTCACGGTTGAAGGCAATAATGCCGCCAAAAGCCGAGGTGGGGTCAGTCTGGAAGGCTTTGCGGTAGGCTTGCTCAGCTGTTTCGCCCAGAGCAACACCACAAGGGTTAGCGTGTTTGACGATGACGCAAGCGCCTGCATCAAAACTGCGTACACATTCCCAGGCGGCATCCGCATCCGCAATATTGTTGTAGGACAGCTCTTTGCCCTGCAATTGCTTGTAGCGACCCAGCAAGCCTTCGCCGATGCTGGCATCGGTGTAGAAAGCGGCGCTTTGGTGAGGATTCTCGCCATAGCGCAGAGTCTGCTGCTGTTTGAGCTGAATGGTCAGCACATTAGGCCAAGTGTTGGTTTCGGGCGCGCTGTCTTGGGCTGGCTCAGCTTGAGCCAGGCTGCTCAGGTAGGCTGCAATTGCACCGTCGTAGGCCGCTGTGTGGGCGTAGACTTTGGCAGCCAGTTCCAGACGCAGGCCGTAAGAAGGATGACCGGCGGGGCCGTCCACATCCGCCAGTACACGCTCGTAGTCGGCAGGATCAATAACGACACAGGCGCCGCCTTCAGGGGTGCCGTGGTTCTTGGCGGCTGCGCGCAGCATGGCAGGGCCACCAATGTCGATGTTTTCTACAGCATCGGCAAATGTGCAGCCAGGCTTGGCAATGGTTTCACGAAATGGGTACAGATTTACGACCAGCAGATCGATGCGGTCAATACCGTGCTCTTCAAGCGTCTTCAGGTGTTCGGCGCTGTCGCGGCGTGCCAGCAGGCCACCGTGAATCTTGGGATGCAGTGTCTTGACACGGCCATCCAGAATTTCCGGCGAACCGGTGTGCTGGGCCACTTCGGTAACGGTCAGGCCGGCTTGGGCCAGCAGCTTGGCAGTACCACCCGTGGATAAAAGCCGTACCCCGCGCTGGGCAAGGGCTTGAGCAAACTCGACAATACCGGTTTTGTCGGAGACAGAGAGAAGAGCTGTCTGGATTTTCATGGAAGGTGAGACGTGAGAGTTAGGAATCAGGGTTGCAGATTGTGGGCGCTAAGCTTTTTGCGCAGGGTACTGCGCGTGATGCCCAGCATTTCTGCGGCCTTGGATTGGTTGCCGGCGGATTTCTCCAGGGCAACTTGCAGGACAGGCCGTTCCACGCAGGAGATGACC
>SMEN01000510.1_pt1 | contig 10735 bp, 13 predicted proteins | sample 2456271 | NCBI WGS metagenome assembly SMEN01 (sample SAMN10132593, study PRJNA489261) | soil metagenome | isolation source: day1 control-loamy sand soil ammended with raw manure from dairy cow... | place: USA | collected 2015-04-01 | reverse complement strand
CGTGGTCATGCCGTTGGCAATCGACCGCATGGCCGGGTACATGCTCAGCCCGGACTTCGGGCACACCATGATCGACCTGGGCAATTCGACGGAGAACTGGGAACTGGCGATGGCTTCGCTCGGCTCCTTCCAGGTGGCGCTCATGGGCCACGAGGAAGACTTCTTCAATGCCGGCGTAACCGTGGTGGATCCGCAGTTCCTGCCCGAGCAGTTCGAGCAGGCGCTGATGCTGCATGTTTCGCTGGATCCCGCCCACCCGCTGTACCTTGACCCGGCCCGCGCCGATGCGCTGGTCGCCAACGTGGACGCGCTCTCCCGCGCGGCCCAGGCACTGCATGCCGGCCCGGTGCCGCTGAGCCTTGAGCACGGCGGCTTCGACCTGGCGCAGGTGGTGGTCCCGGCCGAACCCGGCGAGCACGGACGCATCCTGAACCTGGGCGCGGCCCACTGGGCGCACCCGTTCTCCTCGCTGGCCGCGCCGCTGGCGGCGATGACCGAGGCCTGGAACTGCAGCGTGGAGGATGAGCGGGTCATGCGCGCGCTGGCGGCCTACCTGAACGAGTTCTCCGCCTACGGCACCCCGGACGACCTCTACGACCTGGTGGCCCCGGCCTGCCTGGTGGCCCCGCTCGCGCAGCACGAAACCTGGCTGCGCCTGCTGCTGGACGCCGGCGACGAGCAGCTCAGGGAGAACGCCGCACTGGTACTGGATACCCTCGCGCTGGCCTAGGCCTGCGCGCCGAGCACCTTCACCAGCAGCTCCGCATCGTCGCTCATGATGGCGTCCACGCCGCGGGCGGCCAGCAGCCGTATGGTCGGCTCGTCATTGGCGACCCACACGTGCACCTGCGCGCCGGCGCGCTGCACGGCGTGCACGAAGCGGGGTGTGGCCACCGGGATAACTCCCTGCTTCAGCGGGACCTGCACGGCCCAGAAATCCCGGATCAGCCGGTGCGGGACACGTCCGAAGAGGTGCGCGCAGAGCCAGATCAGCACCATGTCGCGCTGCCCCGGCGAGCGCCGGACCGGTTTGGAAAGCAGCGCGGCGACCGCGGCGCTGCGCCTGGTGTCGAAGGAGGCCAACGCGATGGAGTCGTGCGCCTGGCGCCGTTCGATGAGTTCGGCCAGCGGGCCGATGACGTGCTCGTCCTTGACGTCCAGGTTCAGCAGGGCGTGCGGGAAGGCGTCCAGCAGCATGTCGAGGGTGCACAGCGGCTGGCCCCCGACGCGGACCTGCGCCAGCTGCGCATCCGAGTAGTCGTTGAAGCGTCCGCTCGCGGTCGTGACCCGGTCCAGGGTCTCGTCGTGGAACAGGTAGACCGTGCCGTCCGCGGAGGCATGCACGTCGGATTCGAGGTGGTCCACACCCAGGTCCACCGCCCGCTGGAAGGCGATGAGGGTGTTCTCCTCCAGCCCGGTGCGCACTCCCCGGTGGGTGAAGGCGCGGGTCATGGCAGCAGTGCCTCGATGACCTGGGCGACGCCGTCCTCTGCCAGCGGCGGGGCGACATAGCGGGCGGAGGCCAGCGTGAGCGGGTGCCCGGACGCCATGGCGTAGCCGTGGCCGGCGAACTGCAGCATCTCGATGTCGTTGGGCATGTCGCCGAAGGCCATGACCTCTTCCGCCCCGATGCCCAGCCGGCGGCAGTACTCGTCCAGCGTGGTTGCCTTGTGGATGTCCACGTGGGCCATTTCCAGCAGCGAGACGTCGAAGGCGGAGTGGGTCACGGAGAGCAGGCTGTCCAGCTGCGGGGCGACCGCGGCGTAGAAGTCGTCCATCGGCATGCGCGGCGAGCGCGCCAGGAATTTCACGATGCCTTCGGCGTCGATCGTGTCGCTGGACAGGTCCAGCGGAGCCTGGATGCCGAAATTGTGGTGCCGGTCAGCGAAGCCCTCGCCCAGATGCAGCCCCTTGGTGGTTTCCGCCGCGAAGGCAGCGTGGGGTTCGTGGTCCAGGATGATCTGCGCAGCCTGACGGGCGGTTTCCACCGGCAACGTGCGCGACCAGATGACCTGGTCGTGCTCCAGGTCGTAGAGCAGCGCTCCGTTGGAGCAGATGACGGTTCCCATCTCGCCGAAGGATTCGATCACCGGGGTCAGCCAACGGAACGGGCGTCCGGTGACGAAAACGATCTGGATGCCCGCGTCCCGGGCTGCAAGGAACGCCTGCCGGGTGCGGTCGCTGATCGAACCGTCATGGTTGACGATGGTTCCGTCCAGGTCCGAGGCAATCAGCTTGATCATCTACAGCTCCTCGCGGCGCGGCGGGTTGGCCCCGGCGCGCTGCACCGTCACCGAGGCGGCGCGGGAGGCGAAGTCCAGCGCCTGGGCCAGCTGCTCGACCTGCAGGTCCGCCAGCTTGGCGCGGTTGGCCGCGCCGAGGGTGCCGTGCTCGGCCAGCCAGCACAGCAGCGCCGCGGTGAACGTGTCGCCGGCGCCCACGGTGTCCGCAACCTCCACTGCCGGGGATTCATGGGCGGTGTCGCCGGCGCGCACCACGCCCCAGGAGCCGCGCGACCCGGAGGTCGCCACGATCAGCGCCGGTCCCAGCGCCAGCCAAGCGCGGGCCGAGTCCTGCACCGAGCGCATGGGGTAGAGCCATTTCAGGTCGATGCCGGAGACCCGGACCACGTCGGCCTGTCCAACGAACTGCTCCACCTGGGTGACGGTCTGCGCGTGGCTGGAGACCAGCGAGGGGCGCAGGTTCGGGTCGTAGCTGATGGTCGCGTGGGCACGGGCCGCGCGGAGCAGCGGCAGCAGCTCGTCGGGGCTGAAGAGCGTGGCGATGGAGCCGGTGTGCACCAGCTCGGTGTCCTGCGGCAGCTCGGGGCCGATTTTCGGCATCTGCCAGTAGGCGTTGAAGGTGAAGCTGGCGCCGCCGGCCGGGTCCAGGATGCCATGGGCCAGCACGGTCGGCTCGCTGTCCTTGCCGCCGATGTAGCGCACGTCGTTGCCGGCCAGGTAGGACTCGATCTTGCGACCGTTCTCGTCGTCGCCCCAGCGGGAAATCAGGGTGCCCGGGTAGCCCAGCCGGGCCAGGGAAACCGCCACGTTCAGCGGAGATCCGCCCACGAATTCCTGGGCCGGGGCGATGCCTGAGGCCAGGACATCGACGAGCGCTTCGCCGATGACGGTCGGGTTCATGTTGCTCCTTTTAATAGTGCGCCGGGGACAACGCCCGGATGCAGGCGGCCCATTGGCTGCTGTGCGGGTCGATCCAGGTGTAGTGGTCGCCCTCGAAGAGCGAGAAGGTGTGCTCCTGCCCCAGGGCCGCGGCCCGCTGGGCAGCGCGCCGCGCGATTTTCACCGGTACGTCTTCGTCGTCCCGTCCATGAACGATTATGACACGGGCGCGCATCGGCCATAGTTCCACCGGGTCGTAGGAGGCGCGCGGCAGCGGGCCGAGCAGCTCGTCCACCGCCCCGTCGCTGAGCCCCAGGGCCTGGGCCAGGCCCAGGTCCAGCAACCCGGCCTGGCTGATGACCTGCGTGATGCGTTCGTCATGGGCGGCGAGCACGCAGCCCAGCTGCCCGCCGGCCGAATGCCCGATGACCGTGATGGGGCCGTCTTCCTTGATGAGCCCCACGGCCAGCTTGGCGTCGGCCAGCATCCGCGCGGCACTGCCCGGGCCGCGGCGGTATTCCAGGTTGTAGGCCGGAATACCGCGGGCGGCCAGGTCCGCGGCCAGCGGTGCGCCCAGGCTGGCGGTGTATTTTTCGCGCCAGTACCCGCCGTGGATGACCATCACGGCCCCGCGGGCGGTGACGGCCTCGGGCTCGTAGTACTCGAGCCACTGGTCGGGATGGGCGCCGTAGTGCATGGCTATTTGCCCGGGAATTCCGCCGTGCGCTTTTCGACGAAGGCGGCCCGGCCTTCCACCGAGTCCTCGGTGTGGAAGGCGCTCATGAACGCGTCGGCTTCCTTGGCCAGGGCATCATGGGTGTCCAGCCCGTCCATCTGCACCATGGCGCGCTTGGCGATGGCCACTGCGGTCGGCGACACTGCGGCGATTTCCGCAATGGTCGCCACCGCGGCGGAAAGCAGTTCGTCCGGTGCGGTGACGCGGTTGGCCAGGCCGATGCGCAGCGCCTCGTCGGCCTTGATGCGCCGTCCGGTGAAGATCAATTCGCGGGCCATGGCGCGTCCCACGCGCTGCGGCAGGCGCACCGAGCCGCCGAAACCCGGGACCAGGCCCAGGTTGACTTCCGGCTGGCCGAAGCTTGCGCGCTCGGACGCGTAGATGAAGTCGCAGGCCAGCGCGAGTTCGCAGCCGCCGCCCAGGGCGAATCCGTTGACCGCGGCGATGACCGGAACCTGCAGGGATTCGAAGCGCTCGGTGACCACGTGCATCTGGCGGGCGTAGGCCAGGAAGGTCGCCTCGTCCATGGAGTTCATCTGCACGATATTCGCGCCGGCGACGAAGGACTTCTCCCCCGCGCCGGTGACGACCAGCCCGCGGTACTCGTAGCCGGTGGTTTCAAACCAGTCGAGGAATGCCTCGAGGTCGTTGACCACCTCGCGGGCCAGCGCGTTCAGGCTCTTGGGCTGGTCGATGGTGAGGATCAGGGCATGGTCCTGGACGGACAGGGTGAGGGTATCGAATTGCTTCATACCCAAACTCTCTCATGAGTTGCGGATCACGTCCTAGGAGATTGCGCCGGTGTCTATCGGCGCTTGCGCGGCTTGGAACCTGCAGCGCGGGCTTTGCTCTTGGCCTGCTGTTTTGCCTTCTTGGCGGCTTCCTGCGCCTTGGCCTTGGCTTTGGCCTTCAGTTTGTCGTTGGCCTGCTTCGCCTGCTGCTCGTCCTGGCGCACCGAGGCCTGGCGCGAGGAGCTGGCGCTGCGTCCGCGCACGATGCCGATGAATTCATCCACCAGGGTCGTGTTTTCCATCGCCGCAGGCCAGGCGATGCCGATCCGGGTCGGGTTGCCGTCTTCGATGAGGCGGTAGATGACGTCCTTGCGGTGGAAGAGCCGGGCGATGCTCTGCGGCACGCGGGCCACCTGGGCGCCGGAGGCGACCACTTCCATGGCGGTGGGAATGCCGCCGACGCCCTCGGGGTAGTCGGCCAAATCCAGCTGCGGGAAGGATTCCACGACCGACGCCGGGATGGACTCCTCGTAGTACTCCACGTCGTGGTCCTTGGCCGCGCAGACCACTTCCAGCTCCTCGTACAGCGGGATGACGTGGCGGGTTGCGTCCTTGGGCGAGTCCCCGCGGTAGCGCACGAACACCGCGTCCGCCGCATCCTCGGCCAGCAATTGGAGGATGTCGCCGTCGTCGTGGCGCGCGGCCACGAGTTGGACATCCGGGTAGCGTTCGACGAAACGGTCCATCCACTTGCCCGGGGTGACGCCTGCAACGTAGGAAACTCGAAGTTTTTGCACGGTTTAAAGCCTACTGTCTTTCACCCACGGCATTGCGGTTAAGCGCCGCTGGCGGGCTCCGGAATGCTCCGGAGCCCGCCAGCGGGTGAAGTCTGCTGCTTACTTGTCGGTCTTGACGACCAGCACATCGCATGGAGCCGAGTGGGCCACCGAGGAGGCGACGGAGCCGAGCACGCGGCCCAGACCCTTCATGCCCACGTTGCCGACGACGATCATCGACGCATTGCGGCCCTCGGCCTCGGAGATCAGGACGTCGCCCGGCTTGCCGTGGCCTGCCGCCGCGGTGATGTTCACGCCCGGAACCGCGCTCTGGACGTCGTTGGCGACGCGCTGGGCCAGCTTGCGGGCCTGCTCGGCGTCATCCAGGATCCAGGTGTCGGATCCGATGGAGACGACCTCGGTATTGTCCGATGCGTGCGCGGTGACGACGACCAGTTCGGCGTCCAGCTTGACGGCCAGGTTGGCGGCGCGGCGCGCGGCGCGCTGCGCAGTTTCGGAACCGTCAACGCCGACAATAATGGTCTCAGACATATTTTCTCCTCTTATGTAGTGATGCTGCTTGCTGTGATGAATACCACTTTATGGGTTCTAGGCGACTTTTTCCTGCAAGAAATCCACGGCGCGCTCCCAGGCGGCGCCAGCCAGGGCCGGATCATAGTTTCCGGCCGGATTTTCGTCGTTGTGGAAGGCGTGTTTGCCGTCGTAGTAGAAGTAGGTGACTTCCGCCCCGGATTCGCGGCGGATCTGCTGTTCCTGTTCATGCGCCTGGTCGACCGGGTAGAAGTCGTCGAAGTTCGCGTAGTGGCCCTGGACCGCGGCGCTCACGCCGCTGAAGTCGTTGGGCACTCCCTGGCCGACGCCGTAGAACGGCACGGCCGCCGCGATCTTCTCGCCCTGCTGCGCCGCCAGTTGCAGGACGAACCCGCCGCCCATGCAGAAACCGATGGCTCCGAGCTTTTCGCTCGTGACGTTGTCGCTGGACAGCAGGAAGTCGACTGCGCCGGCCAGCAGTTCGGCGCCCTTTTCCTCCGGAAGCTCGGACATCATGCGCCCGGCTTCCTCGCCGTCGTGGGTGATGCTTCCGCCGAAGAGGTCCGGAGCCAGCGCCACGAAGCCCCGGGCGGCCAGGCGGTCTGCGACGTCGCGAATGTGGTCGGTCAGGCCCCACCATTCCTGGATGACGATGACCCCGGGGCCCTTGCCGGATTCCGGCAGGGCAAGGTATCCATGCGCCTGGGTGCCGGAGGATTCAAATGCTACGTTCTGGTGCGGGGTTCGGACTGCCATCTCACAACCTTCGTTTCAATGAATATCGCTTTGAAATCAGTCTATGAAACGGATGGCAGAAATTGCATTGACCCTAGTCACATATCAGTGAATCACCAGTGTGTCGGCTGTTACTGATATGCTCCGCCGATTGGCCGCGCAAAGCCCCCGCAGGGTCAGCGGGAGGCGGGCTGCGGAAGCTCGACATCCCCGATGCGCTCGAGCGCGTCGATGACCAGATTCCAGAATCCGGCGTGGTCCAGGTCGACCGCCACGGAGGTATGGCAGTCGTCAGCCGCCGGGGCGCGGAAATCCACGACGGTCATGCCCAGGGTGAGATCGCCGCGCAGCTCCACGCCGACCGGGGCCTTGACGGTCCGCACGACGTTGGGGTCGATCACATAGGCCACGGCGCACGGGTCGTGCACCGGAGGCGCGTCGAACCCTTGGTTGTCGCGGTAGGCCTGGGCGAAGAAATCCATCAGCTCGCGTACGAAGCGGGCCGGACCGGTCCCGATCTGCTCGATGCGCTCGACCACCTGCTCGGTGGCCAGCGCCTGGTGGGTCAGGTCCAGGCCCACCATGACCACTGGCCACTGCTCGTTGAAAACGATATGCGCGGCCTCCGGGTCGATCTTGATGTTGAACTCCGCCACGGCGCTCCAGTTGCCGACGTGGTAGCCGCCGCCCATGAGCACCACTTCGCGCACGCGCTGGACGATGCGTGGTTCCTTGCGCACGGCCAGTGCGATATTGGTCAGGGCCCCGGTGGGCACCAGGGTGACTTCGCCGGGCTCGTGGGCCATGATCGTGTCGATGATCAGGTCCACGGCGTGGCGCGGATCGAGTTCGATGTTCGGTTCGGGCTGGGAGGGGCCGTCCATGCCCGAGTCCCCGTGTACGTCGCCCGCAGTTTCAATGTCGCGCACCAGGGGGCGGGCGCAGCCCGCCGCGAACGGGACGCCGGTGATTCCGGCGATGGTTCCCACTGCGAGCGCATTGGCAGTGACCTTGTCCAGGGTCTGGTTGCCCGCCACGGTGGTGACCGCCAGCAGGTCGATCAGCGGGCTGCCGTGGGCCAGAAGCATCGCGACAGCATCGTCATGGCCGGGATCGCAGTCGAGGATGATCTTGCGAGGGGCAGGTGCCTCATGAGTCATGGTGTGCTGTCCTTTGGGCGCCGGGCGGGAGCCGTCGGCATGGATTACGGGTTCTTCCTTGATTCTCCCGGCAACAACGATGATCGTCAAACGCTTAACTATTGCCCGTCGCAGCACAGAATCCGCACTAGTATGGATCCATGAACATTGGGGAAAAAACTGCGGGCAAGCAGCCGCCGCGCCGCGTGACCGCTGCAATGGTCGCCGAGCACGCCGGGGTGTCGACAGCCACCGTGTCGCTGGTAGCCAACGGCAAATCCGCCGGCCGCGTATCAAAGCACAACGAGGAACGCGTCCGGGAGGCGATCCGCGAGCTCGGCTACTTCGTGGACGGCATCGGCAGCTCGCTGGCCAAGGGTGTCAGCTCGCTGGTCATCCTGGTGGCGCCCGATATCTCCAACCCGTTTTTCGCCAAGGTGATCGCCGGCGTGCGTTCGGTGCTGGGCAACGACTACCAGCTGCTGCTGTCGGTGACCGATGCCGGCCTCTCCCCCAGCGCGACCGAGACCCGGCGCCTGCTGGGCCTGCGCCCGGCGGGGCTGCTGGTTCACGCGCCGACCAAGGCGTTCCTCGAGGACTTGGCCGGACCGCTTCCGCTGGTGGCACTGGACGCGCCGGGCATCGACCCTTCGATTCCCGCGGTGAACATGGATGTGGCGCAGGGCGCCGAGGCCGTCGTGGCCCATTTCTCCGGCTTGGGGCACACCAGGGCCGCCTATCTGGACGGCAGCACCGGCACCGACACCCTGATGGTTCGCCGCCAGGCGTTCCTCGAAGCGGCCGAGCGCTACGGCATCGAGGTCCTGCCGGGCAATGTGGCAAGCTCGATGATCGACGTCAGCTCGGCTTCCGACGAATTCAGCCGCAACTGGCCCGCTTGGGAGGCCAGCGGGGTGACCGCACTGGCCTGCGCCACCGACACCCAGGCCTTCGGCGTGCTGCACGCGGCGCGGCATCTGGGCATCCGGATCCCCCACCGCCTTGCCGTCGCCGGGTTCGACGACCTGCCGTACTCGGCCACCTCGAACCCGTCGATCACCAGCGTCCAGCTCCACGCCACCGAGGTCGGCCGGCAGGCCGCGCTCAAGTTGCGCGAGCTGATCGACGGCCAGACGCCGCAGTCGCTGCAGTCGATGCTTCCGAGCTCCCTTGTGGTCCGCGGGTCCACGACCGCCGACGGAGGGCTCTAGGCGTGCGGAATTCGAAGTTCTTCACCGTTGCCACGGCTGTCGTGGCTCTGTTGGTGGTGCTGGGCATGGTGGTCATGAGCAGCGGCGTGCTGGGGCTGATTTTCGACCCCGAACCGGAGATCGACAGCTACTACCTGTTCAGGGTCGTGCCGCACGTTCCTTCCTAGCCAATCAGCTTGCCGCTCTTGGCAACCTCGGGGTCGGTGCAGGAGGACAGGTCGAAGCAGCAGGGGCGGCGCTTGCCGTCCAGCAGCTTGGAGATGCTGACTTCCACGCGGCGCTGCCGGGTCTGCGGATTCTTGGTCGCTCCGACCCAGCGCACCCATTCCCAGCGTGCCATCGGTGTCAGCCCTGCCCAGGTCCCATCCAGCTCCGGGGTGCCCTTCAGCGCCGCGGAAAGATCCATCGGCACCTCGGTCTCCGGCCAGGAGCCGCTGAGTTGGGCGGTAAAAGCCAGGGACGAACCGCTTTCGGCCTCGATATCCACCGGCCCGCTGCCGTCGATGGACAACCAATGCCCCCTGCGCCCGTCCGGGTCGAGCACGACGGTGGACGATTTGCCGGCGAAGACCAGCTCCACCGCGACCTGGCCACGGCTGGGCAGTCGGTCACTGGATTCCTGGTCGAAGACGACGATCCGCCGGTCGGCGATCATGCGCACCGTCCCGGTTAGTTCAAATGCTTCGCCCTTGGCACCCATCGACCTGTCCCTTCATTGGTTTTCCGAGTCCGATTTTATGCCACCGGGCACGTGACCGGAACGTCCCCGAATTGGTAAACTCCGCAATATCAGATGACTTCTCCTTGGCCGGATCGAGCGGGTGGCCCCATGAGCGCGACCGAACCAACAGATGCTGCGCGGCAGGCCTGGGCCGCCGTGCAGGGCGCGATGGGTCTGCTGATCCTCGCGGCGGTCGCGGCCCAGGCCCGGGCGGCCATTGAAAGGACCGTAGGCCTCGGGCGGGACTTGCCCACCACGATGGCCAACTTCTTCAGCTACTTCACGATCCTGTCCAATATCTTCTGCGCCGTGGTGCTGCTGCTTGCCGCATGGTGGATGACCAGACCGCGCTCGAAGCCGCAGGAAGCCGCCTGGCTAGCCATCCTGCTAGCCTGCGCAACGACCTATATGATCGCCACCGGCGTGGTCTACAACCTGCTACTCAGGTCCATCGCGCTGGATCAGGGAACCACCGTGCCGTGGTCGAACGAGGTCTTGCACCTGTTGGGGCCGGCCTTCATGCTTCTCCACGCGCTTTGCGGCCCCTGGCCCCGCACGCTCCCCGGGAAATCGGTGGCTTTGGTGCTGATATTTCCGCTGGCCTGGCTCGGATACACCTTGATCCGCGCTCCGTTCGTGACGGCCCCGGCCACCGGAGTCCCGTGGTGGTACCCGTACCCGTTCCTCGACCAACACCTGCAAGGCGGCTATGGACCTGTCGTGGGATACGTCGCCGGTTTTGCCGCAGCCATAACTGCCATCGCCTATGCGGTTGTTGCGCTGGAGCGGTGGCGGCACCACCGGCGGGCAGCGCCGGGGATCTTGATGTCCGACACGCGGCGGCGGTCGGGGTAGTTTGATTCGAGTGAGATCTCCGCGACCCGACAACGTGTTTTTTCCGACGGCGGCGGGCCGCGAAATACAATGCTTTCGGAAAAGAAATAACCTCCGGTTCAAGATCTAAATCTTGACCCGGAGGTTATCCATTCTGTGCGCGAGGGGGGACTTGAAC
>SMEN01000712.1_pt1 | contig 10761 bp, 9 predicted proteins | sample 2456271 | NCBI WGS metagenome assembly SMEN01 (sample SAMN10132593, study PRJNA489261) | soil metagenome | isolation source: day1 control-loamy sand soil ammended with raw manure from dairy cow... | place: USA | collected 2015-04-01 | reverse complement strand
GTTCCAACGTGGATACCGACCAGATCATCCCCGCCGTCTACCTCAAGCGCGTCACCCGCACCGGTTTCGAGGACGGCCTGTTTTCCAACTGGCGCCAGAACGACCCTGACTTCGTGCTCAACCAGGAGACCTACAAGAACGGTTCCGTGCTCATCGCCGGACCGGACTTCGGTACCGGTTCCTCCCGTGAGCACGCCGTCTGGGCCCTGATGGACTACGGTTTCCGTGCCGTGTTCTCCTCCCGTTTCGCCGATATCTTCCGCGGCAACTCGGGCAAGGCGGGTCTGCTCACCGGCATCATGGAGCAGTCCGACATCGAACTGCTGTGGAAGCTCATGGAGCAGACCCCCGGCCTGGAGATGACCGTCGATCTGGAGAACCAGACTGTCGTCGCCGGCGATGCCGTGATCAGCTTCGAGGTGGATCCCTACATCCGCTGGCGTCTCATGGAGGGGCTTGACGATGTCGGCCTCACCCTGCGCAAGGTCGACGAGATTAAGGCCTACGAGGCCAAGCGTCCGGCCTTCAAGCCGAGCGCGCTGTAGATTCGCAGTCAATAGGAAGATGGCCCCGGGGTGGAAACCACCCCGGGGCCCTTGGCGTCTGCTCCGGCGAGCTATTTCACCGGCAGCGCGCTGGCGAGGTAGTCAGCCCCGGTGAGTACCTCGTTGTGGAAGCTCAGGACCCACACGGAACCCTTCCGGGTTTTCAGCTCCTCCTCGGGGATGGGGAGGGTGCCGTTCTCGGTGAGCCAGGACAGCATCCCCGGAATTGCGTCACCCTGGCTGATGATGACCGGGACGCCGCCCTCACCGACGACCTCCATGAAGCGCTTCTTCGCGGCCTCGGGGTTCTCATTCCACGCCTCATCGCCGAAGAGCCTGTTCACCCCGATGTCCAGACCGAGCTCATCGGCCAGGGGCAGGGCAGTGGTCTGGCAGCGGTCCGGCACCGCGGAGTAGATCGCGGTTGGTTTGAAGGGCAGCAGCATGGGCACGAGCATCTCGGCCTGCCGGCGGCCCTTCTTATCCAGGGGGCGTTTGTTGTCATCGCCGGCCCAGGTGCGACGGGCATGGGCGCGGGCGTGACGGATGTAGAGCACCCGGGTGGTGGTGGGGTTCTGGAAACGCTTCCTCGCCTTGGCCAGCACCTCGGTGTCCACCTGGTAGCTCAGCAGGTCGCAGGCCTCCTCGATGGGCAGCCAGCGGATCTCGTCCACCTCGTCGTTGGGCACGAACTGCCCGCCGAGGACCTTGGCGGTCCAGTAGTAGACCACCTTGGTGCGGTCGAGTACCGGGTAGGTCACCTTGCCGATGAGCTTGCCCAGGCGGATGTCATATCCTGTTTCCTCGGCGATCTCGCGGGCGCAGGTGGTGGGGATGGACTCACCCGGATCGACCTTGCCCTTGGCCAGCGACCAGTCGTCGTAATGCGGACGGTGGATGACGGCGACCTCGATGGAGTCCGGGTTGAACATGTCGCCACGCCACAGGACGGCACCGGCGGCCAGGGTCGGACGGGTGAACTCCCGGGTGGGTTTGGAACCGATCTTCTGCAGGCGACCGTTGATCAGCATCGCTGAGTCCTGGTCTTTGTCCGTCTCGTGGAGCATCTGGGTTTTCTTGGACATTCTCGGTTCACCTTTCGCGACTGTGTGCGGGGTAGTTGTGAGAACCTCCCGGCGGCTGGTTTCCACGGCCTGCGGGGCAATCACGTGCATCTCCTGCTGGTATTTTATCCATTGTTCACCACAACCGTGGCCATCGCATGTTGTGCCGCGGCGTGTTTGCTCACATCTGCTCCCTGCTGCGCATCCTGGGTGGGATAATCCACCGATAATCCACCGGAGGGTGACCTGCGCCGATCAGAGGCGATGGGATACCCTGAGACGGTCAATGCGTAGTGATCGAAAGGGTGTGGCAGTTGGTTTCCGTAGCGGTGATGGGTGCGGGTTCCTGGGGAACCACCCTGGCCAAGGTCTTTGCCGATGCCGGTAACACCGTCCAACTGTGGGCCCGGCGCGAGAGCCTCGCCGAGACGATCCGCACCACCAGGGAGAATCCCGATTACCTGCCGGGGATCACCCTGCCGGATTCGGTCATCGTCACCTCCGATGCGCAGGCCGCACTCGACGGGTGTTCCATCGTGGTGCTCGGTATCCCGTCGCAGGCGCTGCGCACCACCCTGGTGGAGTGGAGGGATCTCATTCCCTCCGATGCCACCCTCGTCTCGCTGGCCAAGGGCATCGAGAAGGACACCCACCTGCGGATGAGCCAGGTGATCGCGGAGGTCACCGGTGCTGATCCCTCACGCATCGCGGTGTTGTCCGGCCCGAACCTGGCCCGTGAGATCGCGGAGGGACAACCGGCGGCCACGGTGATCGCCTGTGAGGATGAGAACCGGGCCAAGCTGGTGCAGGCTGCGGTCGCCGCACCGTATTTCCGGCCCTACACCAATACCGATGTCATTGGTGTGGAACTCGGCGGAGCCTGTAAGAACGTTATCGCCCTGGCCTGCGGTATCGCCCACGGGTTCGGACTGGGGGAGAACTCCAATGCCTCCCTGATCACCCGCGGTCTTGCGGAGATCGCGCGTCTGGGCAAGGCCATGGGGGCGGATCCCCGCACCTTCGCCGGGCTCGCCGGCATGGGTGACCTGGTGGCCACCTGCTCCTCACCGCTGTCGCGTAACCGCACCTTCGGTGACCGCCTTGGCCGGGGTGAATCACTCGAGCAGGCCCGTGAGGCCACGCACGGTCAGGTGGCTGAGGGTGTGATCTCCTCCCAGTCCATCCATGATCTGGCGGTCGGGTTGGGCGTCGAGATGCCCATCACCCAGGCGGTCTACGCGGTGTGCCATCAGGGGATGGCGGTGCGGGAGATGGTCGACGCGCTGATGGGCAGGTCGAAGAAGGCGGAGTGAGGGAACGTTGTAAGCTTTGCCGGTGTGAGTAACTCAAATTCCGCCAAAGTCCGCGTCGCCGTCCTCTATGGTGGCCGCAGCGCCGAGCACTCGGTGTCGTGTGTGTCCGCCGGTGCCATCATCGCGCACCTTGATCCCGAGAAGTATGAGGTCATCCCCGTCGGTATCACTGTGGACGGTGCCTGGGTGGTCGGTGAGTCCGATCCGGAGCGTCTGCGCCTGATCGACCGCACCATGCCCGAGGTGCAGCGCCGGGAGGAGATCCGCCCCAGCCTGGATCCCGCCCACCGCGGTGAGTTCCACTTCGCCGATGGGTCCCTCTACGCCACCGCGGATGTCATCTTCCCGGTGCTGCATGGTCGTTTCGGTGAGGACGGCACCATCCAGGGCATGTTCGCCCTGTCGGACATCCCCGTGGTGGGGCCGGGCGTGCTGGCCTCGGCTGCGGGTATGGATAAGGAGTTCACCAAGAAGCTCATGGCCGCGGAGGGCCTGCCGATCGGTCGTGAGGTCATCCTGCGTGATCGCGCCGAGCTGACCGACGCGGAGAAGAAGCTGCTGGGTCTGCCCGTCTTTGTCAAACCCGCCCGGGGTGGTTCCTCCATCGGTATCTCCAAGGTGAGCCGGTGGGAGGATCTTCCTGCTGCCGTCGACCTGGCACGTCAGCATGATGAGAAGGTCATCGTCGAATCCGAGATCGTCGGTGCCGAGGTGGAGTGCGGTGTGCTGCAGTACCCGGATGGCCGCATCATCGCCTCCCTCCCGGCCATGCTGCGTGGCACCGAGGACGGCGACGGTGGTTTCTACGACTTCGACACCAAGTACCTCGACAATGTGGTTACCGCGGAGATCCCGGCGCCACTGGATGACGCGACCATTGAACTGGTGCAGTCCCTGGCCGTGGAGACCTTCCAGGCCCTGGCCTGTGAGGGCCTGGCGCGCGTGGATTTCTTCGTCACCTCCAACGGCCCCGTCCTCAACGAGATCAACACCATGCCGGGCTTCACCCCGATCTCCATGTACCCGCAGATGTTCGCCGCGTCCGGGGTGGACTACGAGGAGCTTCTCGACGTCCTCGTCCAGCAGGCACTGCACCGCTCCACCACCTAGCGACCCAGCAGGCGCTCCACCCGGGGTTTGACCTCGGTGGCCAACAGGGTGATGGATTCCAGGACATGCTCATGCGGCAGACCCCCGATATCCATCTGCAGGAAATGCCGCATGTGCCCCAGGTGGCCGTGCAGATCAACGATCCGCCGTGCCACCTCGTCGGGGTCACCCACATAGTAGGCACCCGGCGCCGAGGCCTGCGCCAGATAGGCATTTTTATCAGGGGCGGGCCATCCACGCAGCCGGCCCATCTCCACATTGAGGTTGTGCCAACCGGGGTAGAACCGGTCGAGGGCCTCCTGTTTGGTCGGTGCGACCAGGCCCAACGCTGCGACGGAGACCCTGATGTTGTCGCCGCTGTGTCCGGCCCGGGCGGCTGTCTCCCGGTAGAGCTGCGCCAGGGGAGCAAACCGGTGTGGGGCCCCGCCGATGATGCCGTAGGAGATCGGCAGTCCGAGTTGCCCGGCCCGCACCGAGGACCCGGCGTTACCACCGGTGGCCAGCCAGATCGGCAACCTACCGCGGACCGGACGTGGCACCACCGCGAGGTTCTCCAGGGATGGACGGCGCGTACCTGACCAGGTCACCTGCTCATCATCGCTGTTGTTGATGGTCAGGAGCAGATCGAGTTTCTCCGCGTAGAGCTCGTCATAATCGGTGAGGTCATAACCGAACAGGGGAAAGGTCTCCACGGAGGAACCGCGACCCGCGGTGATCTCCACGCGACCCCCACCGGAGACCGCATCGGCGATGGCGAACTGCTGGAAAACCCGCACGGGATCGTCGGTGCCGATGATGCTGGCGGCGCTGCCGAGGGTGATCCGGGAGGTGGTGGCGGCCGCCGCTGCGATCAGCGCACCGGGGGAGGACACGGGCATGGTGGTGGTGTGGTGTTCACCGATACCGAAATAATCCAGTCCCTCCCGGTCCGCGAGGACGATTGCCTCCAGCAGGTTGCGGATCGCCTCCGAGGTGGGGCGGTGGGTGCCATCCGGGTTGAGTGGGGTGTCGCCGAAACTGTAGGCTCCGATCTCCATGGTCAGAACCATGATCAGAACCACGCCTCGGCCAGCAGCTGCAGGGAACGCTCCCGCACCTTCGGGTCGAAGGCGTAGGTGACGGTGATCAGCTCATCGGCACCGGTGCGCTCCACGAACTCCTCCAGCTGGGCGGTGGCCGTCTTCGGCGAACCCACCGCCTGGATCCGCAGCATGGACTGGGCCCCGCCGCTGCCGGGGAGGGTCGCCGGGTCCACCGGGGGCTGGATCTTCCGGCGCTGTCCGGTCTGGATGTCGGCGAACATCTGCTGGATCACGGTGAATTCGCGCTCGGCCTCGGCGTCGGTGTCGGCGACCAGGACATTGATGCCGGCCATGACGAATGGCTTGTCTATCTGGGCGGTGGGCATCTCGGTGGAGAAGGTGTCCCGGTAGACCCGGATGGCCTGATCGATCTGGTCGGGCGCGAAGTGGGAGGCCAGGGAGAACGGCAGACCCAGCTGCCCGGCGATGGCGGCACCGTTGATGGTGGATCCCAACACCCAGATCGGCACGTTGGTCCCAGCGGAGGCGGCGGAGACAATCGGCATGCTGTGGGAGGATCCGGCGTCGCTGAACCATCCCTGCAGGTCATAGATGCTCTCGGCGAAGGCCTGCGGTTCGGCGGAGGAGCGGCTGAGTGCCTGGGCGGTCATGCCATCGGTCCCCGGTGCGCGGCCCAGACCCAGATCGATCCGGTCGCCGAACATGTTGGCCAGGGTGCCGTACTGTTCGGCGACCATCAGCGGGGCGTGGTTGGGGAGCATGACCCCGCCGGAGCCCACACGGATCCGGTCGGTGACGGAGGCAGCCTGCCCGACCAGCAGTGCGGTGGCACTGGAGGCCAGGTTCACGGTGTTGTGGTGTTCGGCGAACCACAGCCGGTGATACCCCAGTTCATCGGCGAGCCGGGCGGCGTCCATGGAGGCTGCGATGGCATCGCGGGCGGTGGACCCCTCGGAGATGGACACGAGGTCGAGGATGTTCAACGGTACTGACATTGGTTCTTTCCTTGTGCGAACGGGGAAGGGGTGGGCGGTAACCGGAGCCTACCTGCGTTCACCGAAACGACCAGCTAGACCGCCGGGACGTGCTCCTCGATCGCCTCGCTGATCTGCACCAGCGCGCCACCGGCGTACTGCGGCAGGGACACCGCGATATCCGTCTCGCGGCCCAGGGCGTACCAGGTGGCCGAGGTGGTGCCGGTGGCCAGGATGGTGTCCTCGAACCACGGGATGTCATTGATCTGCTGGAGGACGGCACCGGCCTCGTAGTTCTCCGAGGGCTCAACACCACAACGCACCACGATCGGTTCCAGACCGGCGGATTTCCAGGCCACGGCGTCATCGCCGTAACCGGCGGCGGCCATCGCGGGATCATCGATGAGTTCATAGGTGATCGCGTCCTCCCCGGAACCCACCTCGAGTGTGGGAGGCAGGGCGTCGATAAGCGCACTGCAGTTCCCGGAACCAGCGGCGAGCTGGGACAGCGGCGCCGGGAAGGGCTCACCGTCGCGCTGTTCCAGCGCACCCACCGCATCGGTGAAGGGTGCCACCGGGGTATCGGCGTTGTCGGTGCTCATATCATCGGCGGTGATGGCGACCACGGGGAAGCGGTCGACGGAGTACCACGTCTGCAGGGAGGACCCCGCGGTGACATCCGCGACCGGCAGCCAGGTCACCCCATCCACCTCGACGGTCTCGGCGAGTTCGGTGTACTGGAACGGCATGTCCACACCACAGCGCAGGGTCACCCGCTCCAGCTCGGAACTGGCCCACGCGGCCACCCCGGCGGGCACCGGCTCCATGATCTGCGCGCGGGTGTGCCCGAAGGCGGAACCCGGCAGGGATTGGATGAGCGCGGCGCATTCCTCGGACTCCGCCTCCGGGGCGGGCAGGGTACTCATCGCCACCTGCTGCTGACCCGCCGGGCCCAACAGCACACGCGCACCCACCAGTACGCCGGCGGTGAGCAGCAGGGAGAGGACCAGGGCGATGACGATGGGGGTCTTGTTCATCCCCCGGGCGGCCACACCCGCGGCGGTGGTTCCAGCAGGACGGGAGGGTACAGACCCGTTATTGTTTTCGGCACTCATGATCCATCAGCCTACCCGTGGGTGGTTAGACTGGAAAACACTGATCACCAGTAGATATTTCCCCCAAAAGCCTGAGGAGCTGACCCCGACGTGCCGAATGTGAAATTCCCGGAACACCTGCAGGGCGGACCCACCGTCGGCGAGATCGGAGAATTCGAGGTGATCCGGGTCATCACGGAGCAGGCCAGTTCCGCCCTCAACGGTGATGACGCCGCCGTGCTGCGCCACGCATCCCCCAATTCCCGCGCGGTGGCCACCACTGACATGCTCGTCGAGGGACGACACTTCCAGCTGGACTGGTCCACCCCGGAGGAGATCGGGCAGAAGGCGATCGTGCAGAACTTCGCCGACATCGAGGCCATGGGTGCCCGCCCCATCGCGGCCCTGCTGGCCTTATCCGCCCCCACCCACACCCCGGTGGAGTTCGTCCGTGGCCTGGCACGCGGCATCGGTCAGCGGGTGGAGGAGTACTCCGCGGAACTCGTCGGCGGTGACATCACCTCCGGGACCTCCCTGGTGCTGTCGGTGACGGCCCTGGGCTCCCTGGGGGGTTCCCTGCCGGAACTCACCCTCAACCGCGCCAGGCCCGGCCAGGTCGTGGTCGCCCACGGCCGCATCGGCTACTCCGCCGCCGGCCTGGCCCTGCTGCAGCGTTTCGGGCGCGCCGGGGTGCCGGCTGGTGTGGTGGTCGTAGCATCATCAAGCTGAGTCTGCAGTTTACGGGCCAGGTCAGGAGCTTTGCTGATGATGTCGGTGACCATGCGCTCAAGCTGGTCCTGATTTCGCGGAAGGTTGGTTAAGGCGATCAGTTCCATCTTGCTGCGGTCTGATCCGCGGGCGGTGAGGAACCAGGTTCCCTGCACTGCCAGTGGCAGTTTGGCCTGGGTCCCCTTCTGCTTGCCATCAAAGCTGATGGACGGCGCTGTTTCCACGATCACTGTCGGCGAGGCAAAAGGATTCCAGAGGAACCGCTGGATGCTCAGTTGATGCCCCTCCACGTTGAAGCGACTGCCCGCAGCATGGATCTGTTTGGATGCGACAGTCTGCGCCTCCAGATCCGGCGAGCTGCTGTCTGCATAACGCAATGCCTCACCGTTGAACTCCACCGGGATCCGAACACCGCTCATGGCCTTGTCAGGTACCTTCGCGGTCAGGGCACGCAAGGTATAAAGGATGACCAGGGGAATCAGGATGGCCGCCAGAAGCGCTGCGATGAATGCCGCGAGGAAGGTCGCGGTATCGACCGGAACGCTCAAAGATCCCTCAGCAGGCAGATCGACGGTGGTTTCATTGGCCCCTTCCGCATTGGAGATCTGCAGTGGGACGAAGCCGTTGACCAGGCCGTCACGCAGTTCCTGGACCGTGAACTGAACCGGCAGGGTGCCCTGCTCATCCCTGTAACGCCCTCGGGGAGGGTACCGGTCAGTTGCGCATCCGGATTCACCCACACACGCCCCGGACCGGTAATCGGGATGTCCACCGTAACCACTTCTTCATCTGCATTGAAGCGGACGCCACCGGGAACCTGCGGCATGTCCCGCTGGGTGACCGTGATGCGGGTGGTGTTGAGAATCGGGCTCAGGGTGGTGCCGGGGTTACCGTCCACTCCGGCCGTGGTGATGGTGGTGCGTGCCTCCACAGAACCGATGGCTGGAAGTTCACCGATCATCCCCAGGGGAGTTTCCAGCTGTCCGTCGGAGATATCCATTCCTTCGGCGATGCTCAGGAATTCACCGGTGTCTGCACGTGTGAACCCAAGATCAACCCGGGCCTCACCTTCAAGGACCCGGGCCTCACCGTCACGACCGACGAGATTCATCGTCAACTGTTGATCATCACGCAGATTCAAGGCACCGTCCACGGAGTCACCACCGTTGAACACCAGCTGGAGATCCGGCTGGATCTCCACCGAGTTGAACACCCTGCCCTCTGCCGCAGTCGGGTCGAATCCCTGGAACTGGATCTGCCAGACACCCTTCCATTCCCCACCTTCCTGCAGGGTCAGGGTGCCATCCGACATCTGCACCGGCGAGCTCTCCGCCTCCCAGGTCACGTCAGTCGCGTTCACCGATGCCTCACCGGAGTCCTTGAGCTCCACTGTCTCACCATTGGGAGCGGTGAGCACCAGGTGTGCGTTTTCCCCGAGGTCATCCTTGGCAATCGCCGTGAAACGCACGGAGTTCACCGAGTTGTCCAGGGTGAAACTGAAGGGATCACCGGCACGGGTCTCACCGGTGGCTTCGCCACCAATGGCCAGCGCCTCCCGGAAAGCCGCGAAGAGTCCACCGACATTGTCGGCCGGGAAGAAAGCACCGTTGGGTGCTTCCACGCCACAGGTGCCACCGCCTGCGGTGATGCCACGCAGCAGGCTGAAATCAGAGGGGTTGCTCGGTGCAGACAGACCGATACCGATGTGGGTGATCCCCGCGCTGCGGAGTCGGTCGGTAACGCCACCCGGAGCACATAGCGCCTGTTCGGCCTGCTGCGCGCCCTCCTGTGCGGTGAGAGCCCCGTCGGTGAAGGTCACCAGCATGCGGCAGGCGTCCTCGGAACCGGAACGGGGGAAGTCCTGGTAGGCACCTTCCACGGCAGCAGCATAGTTGGTGTACTGCTCCTGGGTGCGCTCACTGAACTGGGCGATCTCATCCTGGACACCGTCCACGGTTGTGCCACTGAGCTCAGTCCACTCACCGTAGCTCTCAGGAACGGTAGCACCGGACTTATAGGTCTGCCCGAAACCGGAAACCCGGATACGGGTCTGCAGATCTCCATCCGCCTGCTTGGCCAGGAGCTCCTCGACGAAACTCTGTGCTGCAGGAACACGGTGGTGCTGGGCATCCGCACCTGGTTTGTCAGCATTGACCACACCATCACGCGCCTCATGGATGAGGGATTCCGTCTCATCAATCATGATGATGACATCAAGAGCGCCCTTGTCCGCGATACAGGCACCGACGTTGTTGAGGGAACCAGCGGAACCTTCAACGCCAGGTGCCGGTTCCTGGGCGAGAGCTGCCGCCGGGAAACTGAGAACCGCACCGAGGAAGAGAGCTGCGGCAGCGGCGGTGAAACGTTTTTTCTTCTGAGACCTGTTTCTGGCAATTTTCATCATCACAGTTTTCCCACCCACAGGGCGATATCCCACGCCGACCAGATAACCGCGATCACCAGCAATACCGCTGTGATGTTGAAGAGCACCTTTTTCCCGGTGTCTTCCATGTAGAGTCCGCTGGCTTTGCGCTTATTCACCTCAGTCATGTGTTGACCGATCAGGAGTGCTCCGAGGACTCCCGCCAATCCCCAGGCGATTCCTGCAATGACGAGGAAGAGCCCGTCAGTGGCCACGAGCGATCCGAAGGTAAGCCAGGCGTTGAGCCCGATGCCAAGCAATCCCAGTGCGAGTCCCGCAGCCACCCACACCACAGGTGCAGACTGCAGGCTGCCTCCCCCACTGGAACCACCGGGGGAAGAACCAAAACGGCTACCGGAGGAGGACTTAGCACCACCGCCGAAACCACCACCTGGTGCATTTCCCCCGAAACCACCAGAGGTTCCTCCTGCAGGACCACCGAAACCACCGCCCTGGGAGCCACCACC
>SMEN01000509.1_pt1 | contig 10769 bp, 8 predicted proteins | sample 2456271 | NCBI WGS metagenome assembly SMEN01 (sample SAMN10132593, study PRJNA489261) | soil metagenome | isolation source: day1 control-loamy sand soil ammended with raw manure from dairy cow... | place: USA | collected 2015-04-01 | reverse complement strand
AGTTAGTGAATATTTTCACTAACTCCGAAAATCCGCGTAGAATCGACAGTATGTCGATCATCGAAAGCTCCCAGAAGCGTCCTCGCATTCTCGTCGTTGGCGGTGGCTATGTTGGCCTGTACGTTGCGATGAATCTGCAGAAAAAGGTTAAGTCCCACGGCGGCATCGTCACCGTGGTCGACCCGAACCCATACATGACCTACCAGCCGTTCCTGCCGGAAGTTGCAGGCGGCCAGATTGAACCACGCCACGTTGTGGTCTCCCACCGTCAGCACCTGAAGCACTCCGAGCTGATCAACGGCCGCGTGCTGAGCATCGACCACGCCAGCAAGAAGGCAGTCATTGCTCCGGTCAACGGCGAAGAGTACGAAATTGAATACACCGATGTCGTGATGTCCGCTGGCGCGGTCACCCGCACCTTCCCGATCACCGGCCTGGCCGAGCAGGGCATCGGCCTGAAGACCATCGAAGAGGCCATCGCGCTGCGCAACAAGGTTGCCGAGCGCATCGAGTCCGCTTCGAACATGACCGATCCGGCAGAGCGCAAGCGCGCCCTGACCTTCGTGGTGGTCGGCGGCGGCTTCGCCGGCATCGAGACCATCGCCGAGCTCGAGGACATGGCCCGCCACCTGGTCAGCCTGAACGACCGCGTGCAGCAGAGCGAAGTCCGCTTCGTGCTGGTTGAGGCCATGGGCCGCATCATGCCGGAAGTCACCGCCGAACAGGCCGAATGGGTTGTCGAGCACCTGCGCAGCCGCGGTGTCGAGGTCCTGCTGAACACCTCGCTGGCCGATGCCACCGACGGCTACCTGCAGCTGATCAACATGGCCGACAAGTCCCCGGCCGACGCCTTCTACTCTGACACCCTGATCTGGTGCGCCGGCGTCATGGCCAACCCGATGGTCCGCTCCACCGATTTCCCGATCGAGCAGCGCGGCCGCATTGAGACCCGCACCGACCTGCGCATCAAGGATGCGAACGGCGATGCGCTGGATGGCGCGTGGGCAGCCGGCGACGTATCGGCAGTCAAGGACGTCACCGGCGGCCTGCCGGACGGCACCTGCGTGCCCAACGCGCAGCACGCCGTGCGCCAGGCCAAGCTGCTGGCGAAGAACCTGTATGCAGCCCGCTACGGCGTTGGCCGCATCAAGGAATACAAGCACAAGAACCTCGGCGCCGTGGCAGGCTTCGGCAAGAACAAGGGTGTTGCCAAGGTCGTGGGCATCAAGCTCAAGGGCTGGCCGGCATGGATGGCCCACCGCGGCTACCACGGCATGGCCATGCCGACCTTCGAGCGCAAGTTCCGCGTGCTCGGCGACTGGATGGTTGCCTGGTTCTTCACCCGCGACGCGCTGCAGCTGAACAACCTCGACGCGCCGCGCACCGCCTTCGAGGAAACTGCCAAGCCGAAGAAGTAGCACTTCACGGCCGATGATCGAATCACGGGTTGGGGATCGCCATGGGCGGTCCCCAACCTGTGTGCTGGGCAATTTCTTTTTTCCCGAATCGATCGCGTAGGATTTTAGAGTCCTGCCCCTATGGTGGAATTGGCATACACGGCTGACTTAAAATCAGCTGCCGCAAGGCTTGTGGGTTCGAGTCCCACTGGGGGCACCACATCTGAAAGCTCCGGACTTCCCGCAAGGGCGGCCGGAGCTTTAGTGCATTGCAGCACTGCTGTCCCTGCTGTTCACCGGCGCTACACCGGGATTTTCGCTGACGGAGTAGAAAATTCAGGTCGTCAAGAGGGGAAATCATCCCTTTGACTGAGCAGATTCACAGCATTTATCAATACTGTTAAGAGCAGTAACATTTAGCACTGCCGTGCCTACTGACCACACAACCTACGGGGGAATAATCTTGAGCGGCAACCCAATCTTTGGTTCGAAGAACCAGGCCGACGCATGGGCCACCAAGCCCGGTGCTCCGGTTGGATTCCGTGACACCGCCAATTTGAGCGCCGACCAGCTGGACAGCATGTACCAGCAGCCGGCCGCCACCAGCGCCGACATGGGTCGCATGACCATCGGCGATACCATCAACAAAACCGTGTTCACCCTCGGTCTGGTGGTGATCGGTGCCGCCATCGGCTGGGCCGTCCCGGCCCTGATGCTCCCCGGTGCGCTGGTCGGTTTCGTCCTCGGCCTGGTCAACGCCTTCAAGAAGAAGCCTTCCCCGGCGCTGATCCTCCTTTACGCTGCGGCAGAAGGCCTGTTCCTCGGCGGCCTGTCGCAGTTCCTTGACGGAATGTACCCGGGCGTTGCCATCCAGGCTGTTGTGGCGACCTTCGCAGTGGCCGGCGTAACCCTGGCCCTGTACCGCTCGGGCAAGTACCGCATGACCCCGAAGCTGAACAAGATGTTCATGGTCGCCATGATCGGCATGGTTGTCTTCTCGCTGCTGAACATGGTGCTCATGCTCACCGGCGTGGTCGACGGCATGTTCGGCCTGCGCAGCGCCGGCGGCGGCGCGCTGGGCCTGATCATCGGCGTCCTGGCGATCCTGTTGGCCACTTACTCGCTGGTTTCGGACTTCACCATGATCGAGGAGCTGTCCAAGCAGGGCGCCCCGGCCATCATGGCCTGGCGCGGTGCCTTCGGCCTGACCGTGACCCTGGTCTGGCTCTACACCGAGATTCTGCGCATTCTGGTTATCTTGCGCGGCGACGACTAGCCATATTGAATTAGATTCCAAGGACCAGTGCCCATATCGGGTACTGGTCCTTGTTTTTTGTCACAATCTCGACATGGAATCCGCCGGGGCGCAGTCCGCGCGGTAGCGTAGGGACATGAAGAGTAATCGGTTAGAGCGTCTGCGCCGTCTGCGAGGCAACCTGCCGACCCTGAAACCAGAGGCCCCCGCCGCGGTTCCGGCCGAGCAGCTGGACCTGCATACGGCCGAGGATCTGCCCTACGGGGTGCGCCTGGCCGCGAGCTGGGCGTGGCGCTTGCTGATCATTGTCGCGGCGCTGGGTGTTGTCTTCTGGATGCTGTCCAAGGTCTCGCTGCTGCTGATCTCCGTCATGGTCGCCGCGCTGCTGACCAGCTTGCTTTCGCCGGTCGTCAAGATCCTGCACGCCAAGCTCGCGGTGCCCCACGGCCTGGCCGTGGGCATTACGCTGATCGGATTTCTGGCCCTGGTTGCGGCGGGCCTGTCCGTTGCCGGCCAGCGGCTGAGCGTCGGCTTCGCCGACCTGTGGACACAGGCCCTGACCGGCATCCAGCAGATCCAGGACTGGCTGTTCAACGGCCCCCTGCAACTGACCAACGACGACCTGCAGACGGTGCTGGACGACGCGCTGACCGAGCTGCGCGGCAATGCCAGCAACATCCTCAGCGAAGCCATCAGCTGGGGCTCGGCACTGGGCCAGATCCTCACCGGCGTCCTGCTGACGCTCTTCTGCCTGATCTTCCTGCTGCTGGACGGGCGCCGTGTCGGGTTGTTCCTGATCAACCTGCTGCCGCGCCGTGCCCGGCCTGCCATGGACGGGGCGCTGACCCGGGGCTGGTCCTCGCTGGTGCGTTACGTGCGCGTGCAGATGCTGGTGGCACTGATCGATGCGCTGGGCATCGGTTTCGGCGCGTTTTTCCTGGGTGTCCCGCTGGCCCTGCCGCTGGGTGTGCTGGTTTTCATCGGCTCGTTCATCCCGGTGGTCGGCGCGCTGCTGACCGGAGCGCTGGCCGTGCTGCTGGCGCTGGTCTCCAACGGCTGGCTCAACGCCCTGATCATGCTGGCCATCGTGCTGCTGGTGCAGCAGGCCGAATCGCACATCCTGCAGCCGTTGATCATGGGCAAGGCTGTCAGCCTGCACCCGCTGGCAGTGGTGCTGTCGGTGGCCGGAGGCACCATGCTGGCTGGCATCGCCGGCGCGCTGTTCGCCGTGCCGCTGCTGGCGGTGCTGAACACCGTGGTCAAATACCTTTCGCGGCGAGGCTGGGAAGACGACCCGTTCGTCGCCGAAACCTACGGCACGGATCTGGCCGGCGCAAGAGCCCCTGCCGCCGAGCCGGAGGCTCCGGCCATCGCGACTCCTTCATCCAAATCATCACCTGCGCCGACACCCCGGCTTACCGACCATCCCGAGGACTAGAATCATGAGCACTGAAACCAAATTGCCGGTCAGCCTGGCGGATATCGAAGAAGCAGCGAAGGTCCTCAAGCCGGTCATCGCGCTGACCCCCGTGGAGCACTCCCGCGTACTGTCCCAGCACCTGGGCAGCGAGGTCTACCTCAAGTGCGAGAACATGCAGCGCGCCGGCTCCTTCAAGGTCCGCGGAGCCTACGTGCGCATGGCCAAGCTCAGCGAGGAGGAGAAGGCCCGCGGCGTCGTGGCCGCCTCGGCCGGCAACCACGCCCAGGGCGTCGCGCAGGCCGCCAGCCACCTGGGCATCAAGGCCCGCATCTACATGCCGCTGGGCGTGGCGCTGCCCAAGCTCACCGCGACCCGCGACCACGGCGCGGAGGTGGTGCTGTTCGGCGACACGGTGGACCAGGCGCTGGCCGAAGCGCAGCGCTACGCGGATGAAACCGGCGCCGTGTTCGTGCACCCCTTCGACCACCCGGACATCATCGCCGGGCAGGGCACCATCGGGCTGGAGCTGCTGGAGCAGCTGCCGGAGGTGGACACCGTGCTCATGGGCGTGGGCGGCGGCGGGCTGCTGGCCGGAGTGGCCATCGCGCTGAAGGAACGCGCCCGCGAGCTGGGCCGCGAGATCCGCGTGGTGGGTGTGCAGGCGGAGAACGCCGCGGCCTACCCGCCGTCGCTGGCAGCGGACGCCTTGGTCCCGCTGGACACCGTGCACACCATCGCAGACGGCATCGCCGTGGGCAAGCCGGGCCAGCTGCCCTTCGCGATCATCAAGGAATTGGTGGACGACGTGGTCACCGTTTCCGAGGACGCACTGGCCCGCGCCCTGGTGGTGCTGCTGGAGCGCAACAAGCTGGTGGTCGAACCGGCCGGCGCGGTGGGCGTCGCGGCCCTGCTGGAGAACAAGCTGGAAGAGCACGGCATCAACCCTGGCACCACCGCGGTGATCCTCTCGGGCGGCAACATCGACCCGCTGCTGATGCTCAAGGTCATCCAGCGCGGCCTGTCCGCCGCCGGACGCTTCCTGACCATCCGCATGATGCTGCCGGACCGTCCCGGCGCCCTGGCGCAGATCTCCCGCATCATCGCCGAATCGGATGCCAACGTGACCCGGCTGGACCACACCCGCATCGGCGGCTCGCTGTCCATGGGCGACGTGGCGATCACCATCGATTTGGAGACCAAGGGGCACGAACATTCCAGGATGGTGCTGAACAACCTGCGGGCCGAAGGTTTCGACCCCCACATCACCAACACCGCCGGCGGCTCCGTCGCCTAGCCGGAACCCGAAAAACCGCTGGCCGCCCCCGAAAGGGGCGGCCAGCGGTTTTTGGTCTTGCCTGAGCTGTTGCTAGGCGGAGAACGGCTTGGCGGAGAGGATCTCCACCTTGATGTCGCGGCCGTTCGGTGCGGCGTAGGTCAGCTTGTCGCCCACCTTGGCGCCGTGCACTGCCACGCCGATGGGGGACTGCTCGGAGTAGACCTCCAGGTCGGTGTCGCCGGCCACCTCGCGCGAGCCGAACAGGAAGGTGGTCTCGTCGCCGGCGATGTTGGCCACGACCAGCATGCCCGGTTCGACAACGCCGTCATCGGCTGGAGCCTCGCCGACGTGCGCGCGGCGCAGCAGGTCCTTCAAGTACAGGATGCGCGCTTCGGCCTTGCCCTGCTCTTCGCGGGCTGCGTGGTATCCACCGTTTTCCTTCAGATCGCCCTCGGAGCGGGCCTGCTCGATACGGGCAACGATCTCGGCACGACCCGGGCCGGAGAGGAAGGTCAGTTCATTATTGAGCCGATCGTAGGCTTCCTGAGTCAGCCAAACGATGGGTTCGTTGCTGTTGGTGCTCACGGTTGTACTTCCTTTGGTCAGTCGGGACCTCGCCGCACCTTCCTCAGGAAAGTGGAAAGCCACCGGTACGGTGGCCTCGACGAAGTCGGATTCGGTACGTTCGGCGGATGCCGCATTCCTACAGATGCAAGCAAAGACCCCGCCAGCAACATGCTCCGGTTCGTTCATTATTCCGGTCATGCGCCGATGCGGGGCGAAACGTATCTTTTCATCGATAGTAGTCGCCAAACCTGAATAAACCCAATAGTTTCAGCTATCAGGAAAGTCAACGGGGAAAATATCAGCCTTTGAAGTCCTGCGGGACGACGGAGCATTCTTCAATCCCCGCGGTCACCGCCAGGTTGTCGGTATGCAGGTCCACGGTGAGCGTCTGGCTCACCACGCCGGTCTGTTCCCCCGGATCCATCACGATCGTCTTGAAACCGACGATGGCTTTGGTCTTGTTCATGGCGCGCACATCGCACTGCACCCGGTCCTTGGCATTGTATTCCACGGCAATCGTTGCCTGGGCCATGGTGGGCGACTCGATGTCGAAACGAACGTCCTGGTAGGAGAGCGCGTCGTAATTCGCCGAAGCGAAATAGCCGGCGCCGGCGATTCCAACAACCAGGGCCGCACCGATCAGGATGTTGCGGTTCCTTTTCGACAGGTGGCGTTTCTTGGGGTTGTTGTAGCGAGCCGTTAAGCTTGGATCAGACATTGCGCGCCTTGCTCCACTCTCTTGCCTTGGCGGTGGCCCGGTAATCGAGGGCCTGCCGTTCGTTGGGTCCTGGAGGTTAAGTCTACCGTTGACTTGCCCTGGGGAATAACGAGAGGTCGGACAACGGTTGAGGTAGAGGGTGGGTGCCAAAGTCCCGCGCGAATGTACAAAAGTGCCGAAGGAAGTTGACCAGTGGAGAACCACGTGATGAAAAAGATCGCCCCTTCCCAGGGCCTGCGCCTCATGGCGATCCATGCGCATCCTGACGACGAATCATCCAAGGGCGCCGCCACCATGGCGGCCTACATCGATGCCGGCGCCGAAGTCATGGTCGTCAGCTGCACCGGCGGCGAACGCGGAGACATCCTCAACGCGGCGGCCGGGGAACTGGCCCATGCGCACCGCGACCTGCCCGGCGTGCGCCGCACCGAGATGGCCGAAGCCGCCGCGGTTCTCGGCATCAAGCACCGCTGGCTGGGATATGTCGACTCGGGACTTCCCGAGGGCGACCCGCTGCCCGAGCTTCCATTCGGGGCGTTCGCCCTGCAGCCGGTGGAGACCGCCGCCGCCGGTGTCATCAAGCTGATCCGCGAATTCCGTCCGCATGTCATCGTCACCTATGACGAAAACGGCGGCTACCCGCACCCGGACCACATCCAGTGCCACAAGGTTTCCACCTTCGCCTTCGAGCACGCCGGAAACCCGGAAATGTATCCGGAACTGGGCGACCCGTGGCAGGTCGGCAAGCTGTACTACGACCGCGCGTTCTCCCCGGAGCGCTTCCGCACCTTGCATTACGCGATGATCGAGGCAGGCTACGAGTCGCCCTATACCGAACGCGTGGCCCAGTGGGAAGCCGACGAGGACAACCAGATGTTCAAGTGGGTTTCGCCACACACCACGACCACCCAGATCCTGTGCGCCGACTACTTCTCCCTGCGCGATCAGGCCCTGCTGGCCCACCGAACCCAGATCGACCCCGAGGGTTTCTTCTTCGCCGTTCCGGAACACGTCTATGCTGAAAGCTGGCCGTGGGAGGACTACACCTTGATTTCCTCCAAGGTGCCCACCGAACTGCCGGAGTCCGACCTGTTTGCCGGACTAAGATAGTTCCTAATAACTTCCAGCTGTAGAAATGAGTTGTCTGTACACCGTGAATGCGATCTACGCGTCCGTGATCCTGGCATCGACCCGCAATACCTTCGGCACGGAGAAGGCCAGCGACTACGGACCGGGTTTCCTCGGCTTCGTCTTCACCGCCGTGATGGTTGTTGCCGGCATCTTCCTGATGCGTGACATGGTCCGCCGTGTGCGCCGTGTGCGCTACCAATCAGAAGCCGAACTGCGCCAGCAGCAGATGATGGAAGACGGCGAAAAGCGCAAGCTTGAGGAGCCTGACGAGCCGATCGATCCGAAGACCAGCGAAGAGAAGTAGTCCGTGCTAGCTTGAAGTCGTGGCTCAGCGACTTTCAGGCTCTTCGAGCCAGTACCTCAGGCAACATGCACACCAGCTAGTGGACTGGTTCCCGTACGGGGACCAGGCCTTTGAACAGGCGCGCCTGCGCGACGTTCCGGTGATGCTCTCCATCGGGTATTCGGCATGCCACTGGTGCCATGTCATGAGCCATGAGTCTTTTGACGATCCCGCCATCGCGCAGCTGCTCAACGAGCATTTCGTCGCCATCAAGGTGGACCGGGAGGAACACCCGCTGGTCGACGACACCTACATGATGGCCACCCAGGCGCTCACCGGCGCCGGCGGCTGGCCCATGACCATCTTCGCCCTGCCCGACGGGCGCGCCTTCCACGCCGGAACCTATTATCCGGCTGCGCCCCGCGGCAAGACCCCCTCCTTCACCCAGGTGCTCAACGCCGTCAGCGAAGCCTGGGAATCCAAGCGCGAAGGCCTGACCGAGCAGGCCGACATGCTCGCCGGACATCTGGCCGAGCTCGGCAGCAGGCAGGGCGCGCTGCTGTCCCTGCATTCGGCGCTGCCGGCGCAGCAGGCCCAAGAAGCCGCCATAGCCCACTGGGTCTCCGCCACCCGCCCCGAGGGCGGCACCACCCCCGCACCGAAATTTCCGCCGACCTGGGCGTTGAAAACCCTGTGGCGCTCGGTGCCCGCCGGCGGGAGCCGCGGCGACGAAGTTTTCAACGCCGCGGCCACCACGCTGGAAGCGATGCTGCGCGGCGGCCTGCAGGACCACCTGGGCGGCGGTTTCGCGCGCTACTGCGTGGATGAGCAGTGGTCGGTGCCGCACTTCGAGAAGATGCTCTACGACAACGCCGGATTGCTCTCCCTCGCGGCGCGAACCAGCGTCCTGGCCGCCGAAATGGCACTCAAGGGCCAAGGGGACACCGCGCAGCGTGCACAGAAGCTCGCTGGACTGGCTCAGCGCAGCGCCCAAGGCATCATCACCTTCCTCGAAGAAGAATTGCTCACCAATTCCTCTTCGACGCCAGCCCTTGCTGCCTCGCTGGACGCAGATTCTTCCCGCGACGGACACCAGGTTGAAGGGGCCTACTACACCTTGAACCGCGAAGAAATCGCACAGGTCACCGATCCGCTGATCCAACGCCTGCCTAAGGGCTTGCTTCGTTTCGCCCCGGTAGCCGAGGACCCGCAGAACTTCTGCTTCTCGCTGTTGCGCACACCTGAGGCAAGCGAACTGGAGGTACTGCAAGAACTGCGTGAGCAGATGCGCACCCTGCGCCGCTCGCGAATCATGCCGATCCGCGATGAAAAAGTGATCGCTGGCTGGAACGGCCTGGCTATTGAAGCCTTGTGCGAAGCGGCGCTGCTGCTGGAAGCACCAGATGCCTTGAAGCTGGCGGCCCAGGCCGCCGAATCGGTGTGGCAGATGCAGTGGGATCAGCAAAATAAGCGGTTGGCCCGGGTCAGCTTCGCCGGCGCAGCCACGCACGCCAATGAAGGCACCTTGCAGGACTACTCGGCCTTGGCCCTCGGCTTCCTGGCCCTGCGCCAAGCCACCGGCCAGCAGCAGTGGGCGCAGCGAGCTAAGGACTTGCTGGGCCGCGCCGCTGACTTTGTCGATCCAGAATCAGGGGTGCCACGGGACACGGTTCAATCCGATGCACGCATCACCGCGCAGCGCAGCAGCATCGCTGCCGTGACGGTCCTGGACGATGCCATGCCAGCTTCTGGAGCGCTCTATGCCAAGGCGCTGGCCGTCCAAGCGTTGCAGTCCATGGCAGCCGGGGAATACACCGACGCGGATGCGGCAGCGCTGGAAAGCGCCCGAGGGCTTTCTGCCCATGCCCTGGCCTTAGCCAGCGAAGCACCGACACAGGTAGCAACCGCGTTGGAAGTGCAGTGCATCATTTCCAGCCCCGTGCACTATCTGGCGATCTCGCAGTGGGATTCGGATCAAGCCAAGCGCGTGCGCTCGGTGGCCATGAGCCTTGGGATCAATGTGCGCCATGATCCGTCCTTGCCTCATGCGGACCAGGGCCTGCAGATCCAGCCGTGCCGGGAAGAGCTTTGCCAGCTTCCGGTCTTGGGGATCGAGGGATTATTCTCATTATTCAGCGCGCCGAAGAACGCTTGAGCGCAGCGGAAATTGTGATTGCTAACGTGGTGAAGCGGCAGATGCCAAGACCCGGGGATAAATCGCGGTAGATTTAGAACCTAGAGTTTTGGAAACGATCGAAAGGCAGGGTCAAGGTGCAGCTTCCCAACCTTGCGTACCGTTACTACGAACGGCGCTTGGCGAAGTCACTTCCTGCCGACAAGCTTCCGCACCATATCGGCGTAATGGTCGATGGCAACCGCCGCTGGGCCAAGCTGGCAGGCACCCCGACGATGGCAGGCCATCAAGCCGGTGCCGACAAGATCCTGGAGTTCCTGGACTGGTGCGAGGACCTGAACATCCAGATGGTCACGCTCTACATGCTCTCCACCGACAACCTCAATCGCGAGGCCAGCGAGCTGCGCGATCTCTTGGAAGTTATCGGCTCCACGCTGGACCGGCTAGGGGAGACCAACCGGGTAAAGGTGCAGCAGGTCGGTGCTAAGGATCTATTGCCCGAGGACCTGGCGCAAAAGCTGGCCGCCTTGGAGACCATAACCGCTAATCGGGACGGCGTGCACGTGAATGTGGCCATCGGCTACGGCG
>SMEN01000508.1_pt1 | contig 10794 bp, 10 predicted proteins | sample 2456271 | NCBI WGS metagenome assembly SMEN01 (sample SAMN10132593, study PRJNA489261) | soil metagenome | isolation source: day1 control-loamy sand soil ammended with raw manure from dairy cow... | place: USA | collected 2015-04-01 | reverse complement strand
AGGAATTTTCACATGCAGACCAGGCTGCACATTCGCTTGCTCTACCTTTCCGAATTGCAGCAGTACTGCACGCTCTGTTTGCTGGACAATATAAAAACTGTTCCAAGCCACCAGTGCAATTACAGCACCTACAATCAATACGAATGTCGATTTATTACTCATTAGCGGCTACCTCTGGCACGTAGATCACGAGACAGCGCATCGCTACTTAAGCGAACGCTGTTGTCAGAAGAACTGTTACTGCTCCCTGTCGTCGTGCTGGTGGTTTTCGGTGATGCGGCATTGCGCCCTTCCAGCATTTTATCCAAAGGTAAATACAGCATGCTGTTTTGACCTTTATCGCCAGTTAGCAATACTTTGCTGGTGTTGCTGAGCACTTCTTGCATGGTTTCCAGATACAAACGCTGACGCGTGACTTCCGGTGCTTTACGGTATTCAGTGACCAACTTAGTAAAGCGGTCGGCCTCACCCTCGGCACGCGAGATGGTTTCATCACGGTAACCGTTGGCTTCTTCACGTAAACGCTGTGCCTGACCACGTGCTTCTGGAATCACACCATTGGCATAGGTTTCTGCTTGGTTCTTTTCACGCTGCTCATCTTCACGCGCACGAATGACATCGTCAAATGACTCTTGCACTTCACGCGGGGCTTGGGCGTTTTGTACGTTAACTTGAGTAACGGTAATACCGGTACGGTACGTATCAACAAAACGCTGTAAGCGCTCTTTCACTTCAACCGCTAACACTTCACGACCTTCAGTGAGCACCTGATCCATCGCGGTAGAACCAACGACATGGCGCAGCGCACTTTCAGTAGCTTGCTGCAAACTCACCTCAGGCTCATCAACATTCAGCACATAATCTTCTAAACTGCTGATTTTGTACTGCACAGTTAATGGCACTTCGATGATATTTTCATCTTCAGTCAGCATCGGACCTTGGCGGGTATAAGCACGTTCACGGGTGACGTTTTGCTCATACTTACGATCCATCGGCGGGAAGTAAATATTCAGACCTGGACCCACTGTTTCGTGGTATTTACCCAGACGTAAAATAACTGCCTGCTCTTGCTCATCAAGCGAGTACACCGCTGTGTACAGCCACATGGCCGCGAGCACAGCAAGCACTACTGCAACTAAACCGAAACCACCACCCGAGCTTTTTGATCCTGGTTTCTTCGGCCCGCCAAACAGGCTTTTTAGATTATCTTGCAGTTTACGCAAGGCTTCATCCAGATCCGGCGGACCCTGTTTCTGACCACCGCGTTTGCGGTCACCCCAAGGATCCTGATTATTCGAGTTACCACCGGGCTCATTCCAGGCCATAGTGTTCTCCATCTATTTGAAAGGCAAAATGCACATAAAAGCGCACTATATTATAATTAATCTACGCAACCATCACAGTGTTCAGTTGCGCAGTTTATCGCGATCAATGCTCGGCAAATTGTGCAAAAAAGTCGCTGGGCGTTACCCCTTCGCGGCTTAAGAGCTTATCCATTTCGATTTTGGCCACGCGCAGTTTTAATACGCTAGCACCATCCTCAGCATGAGTTTCTTGCTGTACAGCATTCAGATCAAACAATTTGCCACGCAAACGGCTGTGTTCTTGAGTGAGGCGCACTGTAGCAACATATATTTCTTCTTCCAACAGTTCAGCAATCGCCTGCTGCAGTAAATCAATACCCTGCTGCCCTGCCGCAGACAACCATACACGCTGCGGCACACCCTGCTCATCACGTTGAATGTGCGGCTCAAGATTATCCATCAGGTCAATTTTGTTATAGACCTCAAGAATGCGTACATCATCAGCGTCAATTTCTTGCAGCACTGTCAGTACTTGCTTGATTTGCTCATCACGCTCTGGCGAGTGGGCATCAATCACATGCAGGAGTAAATCCGCATTGGCCGACTCTTCCAATGTCGCCCGAAACGCCTCAACCAACTTGTGTGGCAAGTGACGAATAAAGCCTACCGTATCAGCTAAAGTAGCCGCGCCAAGATTTGGTATTTCGATACGTCGAACCGTCGGGTCAAGCGTGGCGAATAACTGGTCAGCCGCATACACCTTGGACTCGGTCAGTAAGTTAAACAACGTTGATTTACCAGTGTTGGTATAGCCTACCAACGAGATTCCTGGCATATCAGCGCGCTGACGGCTGCGCCGTGCTAATTGGCGCTGATTGCGTACTTTTTCTAAACGGCTTTTAATCTGGCGTACGCGTACACGCAGTAAGCGTCGATCAGACTCAAGCTGGGTTTCACCCGGACCTCGTAGCCCAATACCACCTTGCTGGCGGCTTAAATCTGTACGACTGTGCACTAAGCGCGTGCTGATGTGCTCAAGCTGAGCCAACTCAACCTGCAACTTACCTTCATAGGTTTGCGCACGCTGCGCAAAAATATCCAGGATCAAACCAATACGGTCCAATACTCGACAGTCTAATTCACGTTGTAAATTACGCTCTTGGCTCGGCGTCAAAGCATGATTAAAAATCACTAAATCAGCTTTTTCTGCCAGCACTAATTGGCGCAACTCTTCAACTTTGCCTGAGCCAATTAAAAAGCGCGCTGTTGGCTGGTGTCGTGAGACACTGACAAAGCGCGCAATTACAGCGCCTGCAGAGACGGCAAGCTCTTGAAACTCATAAGGATCTTCGCGCACATCTGGTGCGTGGCCATCCAAATGTACAAGAATGGCGCGCTCACCTTGCTGAGGGTGCTCAATGATCAAAATAGTCTCCCACTAAGCGTTGTCCAGCTCAGCATCTGCAGCGTCGTCGTCAGTTGGCAAGCGCACTGGACGACCTGGCACAACTGTTGAAATAGCGTGTTTGTAGACCATTTGGCTGACTGTATTTTTCAGTAAGATCACAAACTGGTCAAAGGATTCAATTTGCCCTTGCAGCTTAATACCGTTGACCAAATAAATTGATACCGGTACGCGCTCTTTACGCAAGAGGTTTAAGTAAGGGTCTTGTAGCGTATGCCCTTTTGACATGTGGTGTACTCCATTTAATTAATTAACAGCCTGTGCAGTGCTTTCAACACTGACGGACTACAATACTGCCCAATCATCTCTATATGGAGAGTCGTTCGAGCCTTTTCAAGACCTGAGACATTTTGTTACAGGATAAAGAATCAAGCCATTCAACATCATCCCAACTGCGCAGCCATGTAAATTGTCGCTTAGCCAGTTGCCGTGTCGCAATAATACCGCGTTCAATCATCTCATCGTAAGCATATTCACCATCAAGGTAAGCCCACGCTTGCCGATAGCCAACTGCGCGTATTGATGGCAAATCAACGTGCAAATCGCCACGCTGACGCAATGCTTCGACCTCAGCAATAAAGCCTTGTTCAAGCATCTGTTGAAATCGCTGGGCAATTCGCTCATGCAAAACACTGCGCTGCTGCGGTGCAATTGCAAAAGTAGCTACATTGTACGGCAAATGAGCGCCGTTAGATGCTAGTAATTGCTGTTTTTCTAGGCTTTGCTTGGCACGCAATTGCGTCATGGTTTGCCCGCTAATATGCCAAACCTCTAATGCGCGCAGCAGCCGCTGTGGATCGTTAGGATGAATCCGCTGCGCAGAGACAGGATCAATCCGCTGCAATTCAGTATGAAGCGCCGCCCAACCCTCGCTTGCTGCCTGCTGCTCAAGCCGTGCGCGCACCTCTGGATCAGCTGACGGCATGGCTGCCAAACCTTCAGTGAGCGCCTTGAAATACAGCATAGTGCCGCCCACCAACAAAGGTATCCGACCACGCGCGGTAATATCTGCCATGGCCTGCAGGGCATCGTCACGAAACTGCGCCGCAGAATAGCTCTGCGCAGGATCAAGGATATCGATTAAGTGATGCGGATATTTCTGCAAAATCTCTGCGTTCGGCTTAGCACTACCTATATCCATACCCCGATAGATCAACGCTGAATCAACGCTGATAATTTCACAAGGCAAGGCATCGGCCAATTGCAAAGCAAGATCAGTTTTTCCTGATGCGGTCGGCCCCATCAGGAAAATAGCCGGTGGCAGCGTATCTATCAAAACAAAACCCTCAGCAGCCACTTACTCTGGCCATATTTAACAATTGTGCAACCACACAGCAACCTGACGTCGAGCCTTACTGAGCCAGTAACTGACCAATTGCAGGATCGTTGAATACGCGCTGCAAGCCTTCACTCAAAACTTTACTCACCAATTTGGTGTTGGTCAGCTCATTAGGGGCTTTCGCGTAGCCTTGGGTTAGATTTGCCGCATAACGCCCATTGTAGCGACGTGTGCCGTTTTGTACTTCTAGTGCATACACCGCACTCAGCTGCGCTTCTTTAATCACGCCATTGCCATCAGTGGCTTTATAACTCAGCTCAACCAGCTTTAAATTAAGCTGAGCTTCACCTGCGCCCTGCTGCATCGGCGTAAAACCGAGCATGCGTACTGCTGCATCAGTTTCCGCTTGTAAGCGCGGCAAAAAGGCTTTTGAGTTAACCGTAATAGCGCTGCTCTGCGCATACAGACCTCCACGTGTGCCAATCACCGGATTAGAGCGCGCGTCAGAAACACGGACAACGACTGGTTGACCTTGTCCAACAGCGACCAACTGGCCACTAAAGCGAGGCTCTGGGGTCAAATACTGCGGACTCAAACCGCAGCCCACCAGACTTACACTGACAATAATGGCCGCACTTGCAAATAGGTAACGCAACATAATTTAGATCCTTTGAAAAAACCGATGAGAATTTTACTAAGTTTAACCAAGCTCTACAGGCTTGCACAGTATAAAGGGTCACAGACCAAATACCCTAAGTTATCCATGCCACTTGATGGCCTAGAAACATTTTATGACACCTTTCGACTAAAGAAATTTTGCATAGATGATCGTTTTTTCTGATTTCATCGTTATAATTACTTCCCAACTATGTACGACACCCCGGTATTTAGGCTGTTACACCGTCTTTGATGGTTTATTTGCTCTAAATCGAGGTTGCCGAGTGCCCTATTTACGGCGCTCAAGCGCACGCTGAACGAGACAATTCTGCACTTTTTATCCTGTGCATCATTCACGCGCAGCTTTCTTGAGCGTCTGCGGTAAAAACATTTTAAAGATCCGTTACTCCAAAAGATGGCGGGACAACTGTTTCACAACTTCACAAGAGTGTGGCAAGCAATGAATAGTTTGGCGTTTACAGTTCCATGCACCAGCAGCCCTCCTTCTTGCAGCGGTTAAAGAATTGACTATTTCGCAATAACCTAACCCTTAACGAGGCTGACTACAGTTTTTTGTGTACAGCCCAATAGCTGCATTTTGGAGACACACTGATGGCGCAAGATAATCAAGCACACTTGGATGTTTTACTGGTGGGTGCCGGTATTATGAGTTCCACTTTAGCCGTAATGCTAAAAGAGCTCGATCCAAGCCTTCGCTTAGAACTTGTTGAGCAAATGGAAGATGGGGCTATGGAAAGCTCTAACCCATGGAACAACGCAGGCACCGGCCATGCTGGGCTGTGCGAACTCAACTACACTCCAGAAGCAGAAGACGGCTCCATTGATATTAAAAAAGCTATTAATATCAACGCCATGTTCGAAGAGTCCAAACAGTTTTGGGCCCACCTGCTCGAAACTGGCACCTTCGGTGATCCTGATACCTTTATTCACTCAGTGCCTCATCTCAGTTTTGTGCAAGGCGAAGACAACGTTGCCTTCCTAAAAAAACGCGCTGACATCATGCAGCAACACCATGCGTTTAAAGACATGCAGTTCACCACAGACAAAAGTGTGATGGCTGAATGGTTGCCGCTGATGATGGCTGAACGTAAAGATGATGAGTCCATGGCAGCGACTCACATTGCCAACGGTACCGACGTTAACTTTGGCGCATTGACGCGTCAGCTACTGAGCTACTTAAGCAAGCAAGACAACTGCAGCCTGCACTACAAAAGCAAAGTTGTAGGGCTTAAGCGTGTTGCTGCAGGCTGGCAGGTCAGCATCAAAAACCTCGCCACAGGCCAACGTCGTGAAGTGACTTCACGCTTTGTTTTCTTAGGTGCAGGCGGCGCAGCTTTACCACTGCTGCAAATGTCCGGCATCCCTGAAGGCAAAGGCTACGGCGGCTTCCCCGTCAGCGGCCAGTGGTTACGCTGCGACAAACCTGAAGTTGTTGAACAGCACCAAGCCAAGGTTTACAGCTTAGCAGCAGTGGGCTCGCCACCGATGTCCGTACCGCACTTAGATACGCGCGTCATTGATGGCAAAAAATCCCTACTATTTGGACCTTATGCAGGTTTCACTACTAAGTTCCTCAAACGCGGCTCATTCCTCGATTTACCGCTGTCCGTACGTTTCGGCAATATTTTGCCGATGCTGGCAGTCGGTCGCGACAATATGGATCTGACCCGTTATCTGATCAGCGAAGTCATGCAGTCAATGGAACAGCGTTTGGATTCTTTGCGCCGTTTCTACCCACAGCTTGACCCAGCAGACTGGAAACTTGAGATCGCCGGGCAACGTGTGCAGATCATCAAAAAGGACGCGAAAAAAGGCGGCATACTGCAGTTTGGTACAGAACTGGTCAGCTCTGCCGATGGTTCACTAGCTGCCTTACTGGGCGCTTCACCGGGTGCTTCAGTGACCGTGTCGATCATGCTCGACTTGCTCAAGCGTTGCTTCCCAGAGCAAAGCGCATCGGCGGCATGGACAGAGAAGCTCACGGCTATTTTCCCAGCGCCACTTAAAGATCTGGAAACTAACGCCGAGCTTTACGCACAAACGCAAGAGCGTTCAGATCGCTTGCTAAAACTGCGTTAACCAATGAAAAAGCCCGCTAAAAAGCGGGCTTTTTTGTAGCTCAATACAAGCAGCAACTCTGAGCAACAGAGGTTTTAATCCCTAAAGTTATCAAACTGCAATGGCATTCCCAGCTCTTGAGTGCGCAACACAGCGATTGCTTCTTGCAAGTCATCACGCTTTTTACCCGTGATACGCACCTGTTCACCTTGAATAGAAGCCTGCACTTTCAGTTTTGCTTCTTTAACTACAGCGACAATTTTCTTGGCTAATTCTTTCTCAATGCCCTCACGCAAGATCACCTCTTGCTTAACGACTTTTCCCGACGCATAAGCATCTTTGTATTCAAGGCACTGCACATCAATTTTACGTTTAACCAAAGACAGCTTAAGGATTTCTATCAACTGCTCGAGCATAAAATCAGCGTCCGCAGTTAAGGTCACTGTTTTATCTTTAAACTCAAAGCTGGCTTTACCGCGCAAGTCGTAGCGACGCTCCAATTCTTTAGCCGCATTATCAACCGCATTCGTTACCTCATGCGCATCCAACTCAGAAACCACATCAAAAGATGGCATTGCTATCCTCCAAATTCATTTTATATTGACGTTAAAAAGTACTTTGATCACAACTGCACATAAGAGCGCTTGCCATTCAAATAGGCCACCATTATAAAGAGACTAAATTTGCAACACACCCATTCAGTTCTACCCATAAATGGTTCAGCTATGCCAAATCCTCTTCTAAGCATCCTTGTTGTAGATGATGCCAAGTTTTCCAGCGTCATGATAGGTCGCACTTTAAACCAAGCCGGCTATAAAGACATTCGTTTTGCCAACAGCGCGGCAGAGGCGCTTAAACTTTTAGAGGAGCGCTCGGCAGGAATTTTACTGGCTGACTGGCTGATGCCGGAAATGGACGGTTTAGAATTAACCGCTCGAGTACGCCAGCAAGACGAGCAAAAAGATCATTACACTTATATTATTTTATTGACCGGAAAAGAAGGTGACAATGCCTTAGCTGAAGCCTTTGATCGCGGCGTCGATGATTTCATTAGTAAAAACGCCATGAACGAGCAGTTACTGCCTCGTGTTTATGCTGCGGACCGTCTTTACAACACCCTGATTCGCCTGCTCAAAGAAAAACAACTACTAACCCGCAACATTGCTTCGCTAGAGTCGCGCAACCAGGTCGATTCGCTGACGGGTTTAGGTAACGTGCGTTATTTAAAGCAGATGCTAACAAGCAATCTAAAGCAAATTGAATCGCGCGGCGGCACTCTTTGCTACCTGTTGATTGGTGTTGAAAATATGGCCGCGCTCTCCAAACAATTTGGACGGCAAATCCATAAAGAGTTGCTATGCTCGGTGGCCAGACGTTTGCAGCAACTGATCCGCCCTTTGGATGTACTGGTGCGCATAGATGGCAACCATTTTGCTCTGATCACTTTGCTCGATGACTTGCAAGAGTGCACGCCGGTGAGCTTTAAACGCCTACATGACGGCCTAAATATAAAATCTTTCAAAACCAGCGAAGGCTTTATCAATATCAAGGTCGGCATCAGTTTAATTGGTCTTAATGCCAAAGCATTACCGGCCACTCCAGACCAACTGATCAATTTAGCCAGCAAGCGCCTGCCTAACTCCTATGCCAGTGGTCGCATTGATGCTTTGCGTCTAAATATACCGCTGCAATAATCAGTATGCTCTGGCATATCCAAGGCCCAGGCAGTTTAGGCTGCTTATGGGCCGCGCGTTTCGCAGCAGCGCAGCAGCCTGTTCGCTTAATCTTGCGTAACCCAGATGCTCTCGCGCGCTATCAGAAAATAGGGGCTGTGCGTCTCAGTGATGCCAATCTGCAACAGACGCAAAGCTACCCAATCAGCGCACAACTGCCAGCACACAGCGAACCTATCAGCCACTTATTACTGGCCTGCAAAGCTTACGACGCTACAGCGGCCATTGCCCAAGTTGCTCATCGCCTCCATCAAGACAGTCTAGTGGTGCTATTACAAAACGGTCTCGGTAGTCAGCAAGCAGTGCAAGCGCTCGTACCTGATATACGCTGCATTGTCGCCTCCAGCACCGAAGGAGCTTATCTAACCGAGCCTTTTCATAGTGTCTTTGCTGGTCAAGGCGAAATCTGGCTGGGTAGCTTAGACAAAAAAGCAGAGCCTGAAGGGCTGATTAATAGCTGTCATAGCGCACAAATCCCGTGCACCTGGACAGCGGAAATAGATACCAGCCTGTGGCGCAAACTGGCCATTAACTGCGCGATCAATCCGCTTACGGTGATCCACGACTGCAACAACGGTGCTTTAATTGCGCACGCCAACTTGATCAATACGCTCTGTGCGGAGTTACAATCTTTACTCAAGACGGCACAACACTCGGCAGCAGGCCAAGACCTGCAACAGCATGTTTGGCAAGTGATTGAAAAGACCGCAGCCAACTCATCGTCCATGCGTCAAGATGTGCACAACAAGCGCCGCACAGAAATCAGCTACATGACTGGCTTTGCTTGTGCGCAAAGCATCGCGTTAGAATGCCCTACTCCTGCCCTGCATGCGCTGCATGCACAGCTACAAACCGCTTTATCGATGCGGGGCTTACCAATTAGCTAACGACCTGCATACGGAGATTATCAGTATGGGTTATCGTCTCAGTAAAATTTATACACGCACCGGTGATGACGGACAAACCGGCCTTGCCGATGGCCGCCGCGTCAACAAAAGCCATCCACGTATTGAAGCCATTGGCGCACTGGATGAGTTCAACAGTTCACTAGGTTTATTGTTGGCTGAACTGCAGGATCAACTGAGCGCCGCACCCAAGCTCGAAGCAATCATTACCGCGCTTACACCCTGTCAACACCGCATCTTTGATATGGGCGGCGAACTTGCGATGCCTGAATATCAAGCACTACACGCCGATGAAATCACCCGCATAGAACAGACTATTGACGCTTGGAACGTACAAGTTGGACCGCTGAAAGAGTTTATTCTACCGGGCGGCTCACGCTTGATTGCGCAAGCCCATATTTGTCGTAGTAGTGCGCGCAACGCCGAGCGGCGCTGTCAGGCATTGCACAGCAGTGAAAGCTTACGTCCCGAAATGCTTGGTTATATTAACCGCTTATCCGACCTGCTGTTTGTTGCCGCTCGGCTGATCGCACAATACCAAGGCTGCGCTGAAATCCACTGGCAAGCGGCAGAAAAACCGCTATAAAGCCTCTGGCCAAAAACCACGAATGGCCGCCACACCCTGCCCACCTATAGCGCTCGCACGCTCAATATCCTGCTCAGTTAAACCACCGAGCAGGAAGGCCGGGGCATTAAACTGACGCAGTAACTCCTGCGCCGCAGGCCAACCCAAAGGCTCAGCATCTGGATGAGTTTGCGTGGCTAAAATGGGCGACAGCGTAACAAAATCGACCTGCAAAGCTGTGGCCAAAGCGAGCTCTTGCGCATTATGACAGGACGCCGCCAGTAGGCGGCCGGTCGCCAACGGACGCTCCTGCCCCGCCAACCCACGCAATTGTTGCGCGGTTAAATGCCAACCTGCATCAGCAAACTCTGCCTGCCAGGCCAAATCACCCTTTAACATCAACTGCGCGCGGCCTGCACACAGCACCTGTAAGCGCCGTGCTAGGGTTTTGTACTCTGCCACTGGCAAGTGTGCTGCGCGCAACTGCAACAACTGGCAGCCCACTGCAAGCGCTTGCTCAGCGCCAGCATACAGCTGCTCCGGGGTGAGCCGCTCTGGGGTAATAAAATACCTATCGGGCAGGCGCGCGGCAGTGACAATACTGCGATTGGCAGCTGGGAACTGATAATCAGACAAAGCACTGGGCGCAACCCAGCGCACTTCCTGTCCTTCAGCACCATGCGCTGTACCGCTAAACTCACGCACCGAATAGACATCTAAAAGTACATGCAGATCAGGATAATCATGGCGCACCTGAATCAGCGGTTGGGGATTCGCGATGACAATCCCCAACTCTTCCTGCAATTC
>SMEN01000972.1_pt1 | contig 10803 bp, 8 predicted proteins | sample 2456271 | NCBI WGS metagenome assembly SMEN01 (sample SAMN10132593, study PRJNA489261) | soil metagenome | isolation source: day1 control-loamy sand soil ammended with raw manure from dairy cow... | place: USA | collected 2015-04-01 | reverse complement strand
TCCGCCTTGAATGACTAAAAAATTAAAGAGTCTATTTCTAAACTCCTTAACTGATCAGCATTACCTAATATTAATGGTTTTTTATGTGAGATCTATATCTCACTATGTGCATATAAATTGAGCCACCGAAATCATTCAGCAATTCAGATTATGGAGTCATTGGCTTAAACATGATTCATGTAATGATGATTATTTTGACTAAATCGTTATATGGGAAAATTCAAATAAAACATGAAACAATTTGTTAGTTTTTGTTAAATAATATTTGTCCATTGTTAAGGTTATATTAACTATCTAATTTTATTAAAAAAAAATCAAATAAATAGTTTGAAAGTAAAAAAAACTGTCTAGAATGTTGCAAAAGAAACTCAAAATATGGGGTGTGTCTTGATTCATAATCAGGATAAAGTAGTGTGGAATTTAGCATCCGGAACTTGGGTTCAAGATGACAAAGTCGGTTATACCTTAAAAAATACGCCGAATTTAAGAATTGCAGATCATGTGAATCCTCACTTTGTTAAGCAATTACTTAATTTGCCAAGTTTGGGTGCGAAAATGTATCCTTCTGAATTTTTGTATGATCCTGAAACGGGTAAGCGTCTAGAAAAAGCAAAAATCAATTCAGATTCATATTGGCTTGCACCTTATGGGCAAAGTTTACATTATGATGATGGTCGTCAATATGTGGATAATCACGGCTTGCAATTGAGTAGCCAACTCAAAGAATTAGAACGTAAACCTGATGTCAGTAATGATGCGCTACTGAAAATTAAAATGCCGCCAAGAGGAATTTTTGAATTTGTGTCTATTAAAACAGGTACAGATATTCCTCAGCTAATAGCATTGAATAAAGTAAATGGAAGTCTATCAATTTGGAGCCAATATAATAATGAATGGCTAGATTTAAGTAATCAAGGTCCGCGTTTAGAGCGCTGCCCAGAACCAATAGAAGAATATTTACACCTTTTAGGTGTTATGAGTGCAGATGGAACACCTCATTTATATATTCCGACTAAAGCTGGTTTGGCACGAGTTATTATTGATGGGTTATCGTTGAGATATCAGACGCAGTATGTGACTGAACATAATCCATGTTTGGGTATGCCTGTATATTGGAATAAAAAAATATTACAACCAATGTTGATCAATAATCAGCTGCAGGTTGTTGATGTACTTACTCGGCAGACATCAGTAGTAGTAAATAATCCAGCATCAGAAATTTATTTTGAAAAAGTAGTGTATGACAATAGACGTATTATTTGGATTGGTAAATCAGGCCAGTTGATTTTAAAATTTGAGGGGCTTGATAATCAAGAGCTAAGGGTCGTTTACGAGATGTGGATACCAGGATATAAGCCTGATTTTCGTTTTGGCGCACCTTATGATGATAGAAAAGGTAATTTCTACCAATTCTGTACAAGTCAGAATGCTGAGAAAGGACCTTGGTGTTATATCGAGCTCGATGCAGAAAAACCACATGTACAACCTTCTTTATTTCGTTTTACCACTGGCTTTTCAAAATTCTACCTGGGTGACAAACTTGACGTAAAAGATATTTGGAAAGAAAAAGTTGGTGTTGAACCAACACATCGTTTTACGGTTCCACTTATTGAGGATGAAAAGCACCAACTAATTTTAGGTTTTAGTTTTGATACAGATACAAATATAGGTATTGAGCAGAAACTTGCAGATGAGTCTAAACAGGATATTATGCTATTTATAGATACGCATGATGGGCTCATAGATTTTCATCGTGTTCAAGTTGAAAAGCCGTTGCAGTCAAGATTCTTTATTCATCAAAACATTTTGTATTTTTATAACCCTAGCTTAACTGAAATCTTAGGCTGGGAGCTTGCTGCATGAAGAAAATAGGATTAATGGCTTTAGTTAGCCTTATATCATCTTTGACTTGTGCAGGACAACATGCATTTTTAGTCCAAAACTCTGGTTGGATGGAACCCTTTTACCAAGATCAAAACTCGCAATTAAAACCACTTGTAAATGCTGTGGTTCAAACCGTCACGCAACCGAGTGACACTATTGCGGTAGCAATGTTTAACCAAAGCAATGCTGTGTCTAAATCACCTACGGTGATTTATCAAGGCGCCGGTAAACAAAATATTAGTCAGCAATTAAGCCAACAGAGCATCGCGAAAAAATCTGATAAAGCCTATGCAGATACCGATTTTAAAGAAGCTGTCGTTGCCACGATTACAGGTCCATTTGCGAAAAAGTCAGGCATTATTTGGATTTTTACTAACAATAAAAATAGTCCAAATAATGATGCGGCTACGGCTGAGCGCAATAAAGAATTCTATGAGCTGGTACATTTAGATCCTGCCATTAACAAAGTTATGGCATATCCATTAAAAATGCCTGTGCAAGGACAACATTTTAATGCATCTGGCTTAATGGTTTATGCCCTGGCTTATGGTGATCAGGCTGAAACTGAATTAAATCATTTGGTTCAATCAGGTCAAATGGAAAAGGTTTTCACCCAGCAACCTGCATTGTTAAAACCTTTAGACAAAGAACCAGTTCAACTCATTCCAACAGGTGTGAAAAACTCGTCTACGATTCATGCTTCTTTAGCATCTGATCAAAAAACCTTGGTTTTTAATTTAGAACCTAAAGATGTTATTCCTGAACTGAAGCTAACAGCAGATCTAAAAAACAAATTTTATCCTTACAACATTGCTGCAACACGCGTTGAAGCAAAGTTGAGATTGGCCAATGGTATGCAAGCACCGATTCAGATTTCTGAATCAGATATTCGTTTGATGACCAAAGACAACACGAAGCTAGAATTTCAAGTGCCAATTCCTTCGCATTTAATTGTGTCTCCATGGTCTTGGGAAGTGTTTAAGGCAATGGGTAAGGCAGTTACGATTCCTGCCAATATTGACGTGACTCTGTATGAGCAGAAGCTGAGCTTATCTGAAGATTTTAAACAGAATTTGCAAAATTTATTTCCTGGTGACCCCTTATCGGATGTCTTTGTTGCACCACAAAGTATTCAGTCTTCCACAGCCACAATTCCTGTGCAATTCCGTTTGCAATATCCATTATGGCCAGTTGTAGTCATGATTGCAGGGGTTTTATTGGCACTTGTATTCGGCATTTTGGCTTTGGCATTGAGTTCAAAACGTAAAAAATACGATGTTTGGGTTAATGGCTTGAAAAAACAAACCATCCAATTAAAACCATTTTCCAAGATGAGTGTTTATGGTGATTCAGGGGAAGAAATTGCGATTGTGAAACGTGGTATTTCAGACGCATCTGTTCAAGTTATAGATAAAAAATTTAGTGTAATACTTCGTTAAATAGTAAGTTTAATAAACATCCAGGGGGATATATGTCAGAGTCAAATACAAATAACGGTTTTGTTTTACCAACAGCAGATGAACAAGCTCAAACTGAAACAGCTACAGTAGCGCAAACTGTTCAAGCAGTGAATGTTCCAACAGTTCAAGAAGAAACTGGTTCTCGCGATCTCATGATTGCTGGAGGAATTATCGTTGTTCTTCTCATCGCTTTCTTTTTTGCAAAACGTGGTTTCAGCAATAAAGCAAGTATGGCAGGTTGGTGGTTATTTATTTGCTTATTTTGGGGCCATTAGGTGTTGTTGCATTGCTAAGTGCTGTCCTGGCATTCACATCAAGCCGTGCTTAAGCACTGAATATAAGTTAAGTAATTAAAAAATAAGCAAAAATAGGGGAAGAAAATGACGGACACGCAAAATGTCAACACAGGCACTGCAGCCAAAGCAGCAGAGCAGACCGTAAAACTCCGCCCAACACTTTATATTGGTGTCGGTGGTACAGGTATGGAAGTGATGATGCGTGTACGTCGTCGTATTCTAAATGCAAGTTGGGGCAGTGATAATGTTCGCTTAGAAAACTTATCACAGTTTCCAATTGCACAATTTATGCATTTTGACTTAGATCAGGGTGCAATTATTGATAGTGGCCGTGCACAAACTGAAGATTTGCAATATAACTTAGTCAAGTTTACGGATGATGAAAAAATTGTAGAGTCTTTTGATATTGAGAAATATAGCCGTGATGATGCATCACTGAGTCGTTATCCTCATATTCAAAATTGGTTACCGTTAACACCGAGAAAAATTCGTGAATTAGGCATTGATCCTGCAAAAGGTGCGGGACAGATTCGATCTGTATCACGTTTATATTTCTTTGATAAATATCCAAAAACACGTGACAAAATTCGCTCAAAATTAAATACATTAAAAGCAGGTTTATCACGCGATGACATGCTGAGAAAATTAAATCTACAGCTGGATACAAGTAAATTCCGTATCGTGGTTTTGGGTTCTGTGGCGGGTGGTACAGGATCAGGTTCATTTTTGGATATGGGGTGGTTATCTAAATGGGTAGCAAGCAACGAAGTTGAAGCTGCTGATGTAGAGTTGATGTTGTTCTTACCGACGGGTTATTCAAGTGCCAATAAAGCACGTACTGAGGCCAATGCTTATGCAGCGTTGATGGAAGTTGAATCTGCAATGGTTGGGCATTCAAAGTATGTTGAAAAATGGGATGATTATGATCGTCCACAGCTTGCATCGAAGCCGTATGATGAAGTTCATTTAATTGATTCCGGTAACCTCGCACGCCAGCATACGGACAATATGAATGACGTGTATTCAATGATTGCGGATACTTTGTTCGAGGATTTTCGTTCTGCTGACTTTGCCAACCGTAAACGTTCGGTTGCAGTAAATCAACGTCAACATAAAATTCATATGTTTGCACCACCTGTACCAACAGGGCGTTTTGGTGACATGAAATTGAATTATTCATGTGCATATTCAGCATTTGGTCAATCGACTTTGGACACACTTGGTCGTGCTCGCTATGATGAATATGCGTACAGTTTGGCAGCGGACATGCTTAAAGCCTTCTTTGGTGTAGCAAGCGCAAATCCTGCTGCTAACCGGGCGAGTGAAAAAAAGCGTGATGCATTCATGGCCGAAAATATGAATCTCAATTTGGTGCCATTTAATAACCTTCCTGAGTTTTCAGCTGCGACATTAAAAAATCCAGAAATTCGTGAGTTAAATACCGAATTTATGGATTTAGAAATTGTAGATATTTTATTACGCTCAGGTCAGAACGGTGTCGAAGTAGATATCGCAGAAGAAACACGTCAGCGTGTTAGTCAGCGTATTAGTGAAATCAGTATTATTGATCGTGAACAGTGGGCAAATGAAGTCCGCAAAACAATGCAAAGCTTAATGCGTGATGTCATTCGTAATACAGATGCTATGGCAGATACAGCTGAAGACCGTGTCATGCGACGTCGAAAAGCATTATTTGAAAGTCTCAAAAAAGATATTGAAAGCCGTTTATATTTATATTTAGATAATCACGAACAAGGTGGTTTCGAATATGTGATTTCGCTAGTCGAACAAATTAAAGACCGTATTGAAAATGCTAACTCAGGTATTACATTACAGCTCAAAAATTCAGCCAATCGTTATACTGCGATTAAAGATGCCTTATTGACTTATGAATATGAAAAGCAACTGAAAGATTTAGAAGAAACAAAGGGTAAAGGGCTTTTAGCTATATTTGGTGGTGGGAATAAAGAAGAGCAAGCTCGTGCAGTGTTGGATAACCTGCGTAAAGATATCGCAAATATTCTTTCTTTCCACCTGCGTGCAAAAGCAGCTTTAGAAGCCATTGAACTGATGCAAGATATTTCAAACTGGTTAGGTAACAGTTTGGGTGTGGATGAAAGTGGAAAAACAATTTGGAATGGTGTGATGGGTGACCTGCAAAGTGGTCAAGAGTCTGTCATAGATATGATGAAACGTCTTGATCACGATCGCGAAGTGATTCATCAACAAATTCGTACCAAGCATGCAACTTTACAAATTATTGAAACTGACGATGTAAAAGAGCGTGAAATAGATCCTCGTTTAATGTGTGAATGGGCGGCTGAAGCATTTAAGGATTTTGGTGGTTCAAAAGAGCTATTTAAAATTCTTGTTGACCCGGATCAGCAAACACCATTATTGCTTAAAATTATTCGCATGGCAGAGCGTCGTCTAGTTATTTTTGAACAAAATGATCAAGAAGAAGATGCATTGTATAAAGCACTTGAAAATATGAGTGTAGTTGAACGTCAGAATGTATTTACTGAGTGGTTACAGCGTGCCATGCCTTGGGTTGATGCCAAAATGGGCGGTGATTTCACCCCACCACCAGACCGTTTCAAATGTTTTATCGGTGTGAATGGTGCAGATCAATTTAGCAAAAAGTACAAACATGAACTGACGGGATGTATTCCAAGTGGTTTAGGCTTAAATGCTCAAGCATTGTCGATTGTCGAAACCGGAGAACCTGGTCGAGCAGTCTGCTATGTCGAGCTATCAGGTATTCCTCTTACGATTTTACGGGGTATTGAGACTTGGCGTACTAGTTACCGTAAAGAAAGTGAAAGAACACCACTACATACGCATATTGACTCAACACGATTCAAGCATCCATATGCACCAACACCTGATGAATTAAACAGCTTGGCTGATGATTTTAAATGCTACTTAAAAGCAGTGATGTTGGGTGTTTTAAAACGTTGTGACGTTCCAGGCTTGATTCCAAGTGGGCAGTATGAATTTGCGGTCGCACGTGGCGATGTGCGTCGCTTAGGCAATGAACGTGGTTTCCGTTTAAATGGTTTACCTCAGACTTACCGTGATAACATTTATGATCAAGTGCAGCAGAAATTTAAATCACTCAGTGATGCAAATTTAACAATGCTAATTGCATTAGTTGATCATTATGAACGAGAGATTTATACCCCTCGTCTTGTTCAAAATGAAACGGGTGCGCAAGTTGAACATGTCGGTTTTGCATGTGCTATTGCAAAAGAATTAAAGAAAGAGCTGATCGAATTAGCTGAGCGTAAGGAAATTCCTCAAGAATTGATCGAGCGTGCATATGAATTAACTGAATATCGCGAAGAAATGGAAAAATGGGCTGAAGTACTCAAAGATTCAGATGAAGATGCATATCAGGATGAAATTCGCGAACCAAATAAAGGTCGACGCCTGAAGTGGGTGATGAATATGTCACCAAGTATCCTACAAATACATGAACAACTTCTTGTGAAAAATAGCATGGCAGATGTAGTACCAATAGCGACATTTGCGATGCCTGGTATGACACCTCCACCTACTCCAGGCGCAATGCCACCCCCAATTTTGCAGCAACCCCAGTATCAATATCATATTGCGATCAATGGGCAAAACTTTGGACCATACCCTCATTCAAAAGTAGTTGAAATGTTGCAGCAGCAACAGATTAACTCTGCAACGATGGTATGGCGTGAAGGTTTAGCTAATTGGATCGCAATTGCCCAATGCCCTGAGCTTGCAATACCTGTGCCGCCACCAATTCCTAGTATCCCGCCAATTTTACAATAATTGCTCATGCAGTATTGTCCTTGAAAAAGGGCAATACTGCCAACGCTCAACACAAAAAAGAAGTAATAGGTTAAATAACATGGCTAAGCAGAACGAAGAGATGGTTTGTATTGAATGTCAGCAGAAGCTACAGCTCAAGGTAAAATATTGTCCTTTTTGTGGTACTTTGCATGACGTTCAACTCCAAACTCCGCCTGTAGAGTCAAAGGAAATACCAATCATTCCAAGAGAGTCATTGAGTGAAAATCAAGATTCAATTGGAAGTCAAAGCCAAAATGAAGCTCAAATCGAAGAAAAATCAAACTCATCGGTTGTAGTTAAACACATCACAAAGCAGGGCAATAAAGAGCTAGTGGGTGTCATCATTGTTGGTTCGACCCTTGAAAACATGCGAACTTATGATCGTTACGCCTTTAAAAAAAATGAAGGAATTTTTGTACGTTTAAAGCATCTAGCAAATATTCCAAATGAATATTTAAGTTTGGAACAATATCAACTCAAGTTTCAAAGTGATCTGTCAGTCTTAGATGCTGAACCAGATGAGCCTCTTGAACCGATACAGCCTGCGGCTCCAATCGTAACCCCTCCACAACTACCATCAACCAGTCAACCTACACTGTTAGATCCACCACAGCAAAAAACCTCGAGTTTTAAATATATTGCGATTGCCTTTATCGTACTTTTGATGGTGATCTTTTTCTTGTTTAGTGGTAAAGAAAATATACAAGAAGAAGTGTCTATAGACGAAGAGGCACAGGTTGATCCTTGTGAAAATGTAAATGCAGAAATTAGTAGCTTTTTGAGTGAAAAAATGCCGACACGTGCATTGAGTATCATCAAACTCAACCAGGCAGAATGTAAAATTAATGCAAGTTTTGTGCAGTTGGTTGTATCTGCAGAAGCGCAAGCCACCTCTGCAAAAGAGAAACTCACTTTAGCAAAAGAGTATTTGCAAGCTGGAAACTTGGAGTTAGCACATCAGACATTGCTTGCTGCATTAGAACTTGATGCGGAACTTGTAGGTGGCCTAGAGCTGTTGCCACAGATCGAATCGATGATTGAAGAATTTAATCTTCAACAAGAAGAAGAGCTGGAAGCATCTATAGAAAGTGAAACTATACAAAATGAAGTTGAAAATTTTCCACAGCAAAATATGCATCAAGAAGTTGAGCAAGCACAGCGTTTAGCACAAGCAGAGCGTGAGCGTGCAGATGCACAACGCCAGGCAGAACAGGCTCAAATAGAACGTCAGAAAGCTGAAGAGGCTGCACGTAAACTAGCAGCAGAAGCAGCACGTCGTCAGAATGAAGCACGTTTTGATTCTCAGCTCAGTCGTGCAGAGCGTGCATTAAATGCAAATAACTACGGTTTGGCTAAATCTTTGGCTCGAGAAGTATTGTCTGCTTCTCCGAGTAATGGTCAAGCAAAACGTATTTTACGTCAGGCTGAAGCAGGTGAATCAGCAGCCTTTGACGATATGGTAATTCAATAATCATTTTATACTTTAAGAGGGAAATTTAATGAAAAAGACAATATCTGTTGCTATGTTGAGCTCAGCTTTAGTTATTTCAGGTTGTGCGAGTACAGGGGGATTGGCAACGTCAGCCAATGGGGGATGTAATACGGGAATGTCTACAGCAGTAGGCGCACTACTTGGTGCAGCAATTGGGGCATCTGTGGGTGATAGTAGTTATGCTGCAACAGGTGCTGCTATTGGCGGTGCGGTTTTTGCAGCAGGATGCTTAATGATTAATGCCCACACCATTCAGAAAAAATCAGCTGCTGAAGTTGAAACGGCATATAAGAAAGCCAATAAAGGGAAATTGCCTCAAACAACAAGGGTTCAACAGTATTCTACTGTTATTTTACCTAATCAAACTGTGGCAGCGAACCAAAATATTACAGTAAAATCAGATTTGACTGTTGTAGAAGGTGTTGCTGATCCTCTTCAGCGTGTCCAAGAAAAATTAGTTCTAAAAGATGCAAATGGAAAAGTGATACGTGAATTGGTGAAAGATGTTCAGGTTTCAACAGCCCAAGGCTATAGTTCTGGCGATTTTGAAAATTCATTCAGTTGGAAGTTTCCTTCGAGTGTATCAAAAGGACAATACTTACTTGATACTGAATTACTCGTGAATGGTAAAAAAGTCGCAAACAATACTCGTACGATCACATTAGTCTAAAATCTCTTAGAAATCCCAATATGTATTGATACATATTGGGATTTTTACTGTAGCCAATATTTTGAGAACTTCATGAAATTAAAAATGTTGCTGTTAGGCAGTATTGTTATGCTGAATGGTTGTGCAATTATGTCTAAAAATGAGTGTTTATCTGCCAATTGGGGTTTAATTGGTCAGAATGATGGTTATAACGGTAATGGTTCATTCATGCAAAAGCGTACTCAAGCATGTATGAAACACAACGCTATTTTAGACACAGAAGCCTATACCACTGGTTATAAAAAAGGTCTAAAAAATTATTGCAATCCACAAACTATTTTTGATTACGCATTACAAGGTAGAGGAACATATCAGAGTTGCCCAATGGAAATGCAAAATAACTTACGACCTTATTACAATGTGGCGAATAAGTTTTATGTGGCGAATAAAAATTTAAAATCGATTGAAGATACAATTGCGACAGCAAAATCTAATATGTATAACTCTGATCTTAAGGAAGAATCACGAAAGTATTATCGTGAAAAATATAACGAAGCTAGCAATAAGTTGGGGCAAGTTCAGCGTGAATATAATATGGCAGAACGAGAAATTCTGCAATTCAAGCGAACGGCAAGTTTTGAATAATAAGAGTTAGTTATAAGATTGAAAAATATAGTTTCTCAGATAGCTAGAAACTGTATTTGCTTATTTCAAAGATTAATTTAACCCTCATCCTGTTTAAGCCAATGACTTTATAATTTGAATGGTTGGCTTATTTCGATGGGTTAATTGGTATGCACATAACGAAGCATAGATGCCAGTTAAAGACCCTGAAATACTCCGAGCTTTACTCGTCACTAAATTATAGTGTCCTTTCAATAGGCTGAATAATGTTTCTATTTTGCTGGGCTTTTTTAAGTAAAATCCCTAGGTACCATGAAGGCAGATCCGCGTGATTTAAACTGGCAGAAAGTTAATCAGGAAATCCGGTTGGCGCCTTTGGGCGAAAGCCTGTCGCAACGTGATCAGTTATTGGGTAAAATTATTAAATCAATCATTCATTAAACAGGCTAAATCAACGATGTTTTAGCCTGTTTTTGATGCTATCCAGATCTTTGACATGGCGGTCGCTTCATACAGCGGACTTTTAGCTCATTCATTCAAATGTTGCAGCTGCCATAGATCACTTTAGCT
>SMEN01000506.1_pt1 | contig 10831 bp, 9 predicted proteins | sample 2456271 | NCBI WGS metagenome assembly SMEN01 (sample SAMN10132593, study PRJNA489261) | soil metagenome | isolation source: day1 control-loamy sand soil ammended with raw manure from dairy cow... | place: USA | collected 2015-04-01 | reverse complement strand
GGGCACCGAAAATGGGCCGCAGCCACACCGAGATGGATTCCATCGATAAATTCAAGAACGGAATCTTATCGACACCGGCCTCGCCGATCGCAAGCACCGCACAGATTCCCAGAACCCACGGGTTGGTGATGCTTTCAGGAATCTGCCTGGCCGCAGAGGAAATCATTTCCGGCGCAGTATCTGGAATCGCCAGTCCCGCGATACCCAGGGCCAAAACCGTGAAATAAGGACGCAGGCCCGCAGCTGAACCGCTGCCAATGGCCATGAGCGAAGCTGTCAGCGGATCCAATTGTCCTCCTGGGCGAAGTTGCTTGGTGCGCTGGCGCACCAAGCACAAGGGCTGGTGGAGAACAGATTAGCAGTTGGGACGGTAGTACGAGCCGGAACCAAGAGTGGCACGCGGGCGCAGAATCCCAAAAGGTCGTGCTGCCGCGAGGGACAGCAAGTGAAAGCTTAGAAGAGGCGTCCGGCCGAGTCGTCCACGCCGCGCATGGCGTCGTAGTCCAGTGTCAGGCAACGGATTCCGCGGTCCTCAGCCAAGGTACGTGCCTGCGGCTTGATCTGCTGGGCGGCAAAAACACCGGTCACTGGCTTGAGCAGGGGATCGCGGTTCAGCAGTTCCAGGTAACGGGTTAGCTGTTCCACGCCATCGATGTCGCCGCGGCGCTTGAGCTCCACGGCCACGGTGGCACCCTTGGCATCGCGAGCCAAGATGTCTACCGGGCCGATGGCGGTCATGTATTCGCGGCGGATCAACTGGTGCCCGGTGCCCAGCAGCTCGATCTGTTCGGCCAGCAGGCGCTGCAGGTCAGCTTCCACGCCATCCTTGATCAGCCCCGGATCGGTGCCCAGGATGTGGGCCGAGTCGTGCTCGAAGCTGTGGAAGTTGATGGTCAGCTTGTCATCGGTCTTCGCGCTGGACACAGTCCAGGTCGCAGTAGCGCCCATGGCTGCGGCATCCTCGCCTGGCTCGACCTCATGCAGGGTCAGCGGTGGATTCATCCAGTTCAGCGGCTTGTAGCTGCCGCCATCTGAGTGGATGAGAACCGAACCGTCGGCCTTGACCATGATCAAACGGGTCGCCAAGGGAAGGTGGGCTCGAAGACGGCCCTCGTAATCAACTGAACACTTTGCTACCACTAAACGCACCCCACACACTTTACTAGCTGGTTGCGACTTGTGCCGGGAGATACGGCATGATTAATGACATGCCACGTTCCAACCGCCCGCGCCGTTCCAATAACTCCCGTCCCGCCAAGGGGCGGAACCAAGGGGCAGGCTCCGGTTTCCGCGATGGCGGGCCGGATGACGGATCGGACCAGGAAGAGTGGATGCAGCGTGCCCGCTTCGGCGTGGTGCTTCGCCAGGACGCGCCCGATGGCCAATGGCATGTACGCAAGATTGCGCCGCTGAACGCCAATAAGACCTATACCTGCCCGGGCTGCCACCGTTCCATCGGCATCGGTGTGGCCCATGTGGTGGCTTGGCGGGCAGATCACTGGTCCGGCGATGACGCGGCAGCCAATGCGCGCCGCCACTGGCACCCGCACTGCTGGGAAACCCGCTCTTACCGGTACTGAGCGCTCACGCTATGTACGACTGCTAGCGGCGGTCCTGCCGTGCGACGAAGACTTCGTGCAGCAAGATCATGGCGCTGGCTGCGACCGGGATGGCCATCAGCGCGCCGGTAACCCCGGCCAGCGAGCCTCCGGCAATTACCGAGATCACGGCGACGGCGCCCGGTACTGCCACCGCGCGGCGCATGATGCGAGGCGAAACGAAGTACGCCTCGATCTGCAGGTAGCCGAAGTAGCAGATCGCATAAATCAAGGCGGTCTGCCAGCCCAAGGACAAGGTCACCAGGGTTACCAGCACCCCGGCGATGACTCCGCCGACCAGCGGGATGAAAGCCAGCAACGCCACCAGCAAGGTGAGCAGGGCGGTAAACGGAACACCCAGGATGCTCATCAGGATCAAAGCCAGCAGGCAGTTCAATATCGCTACCGTGGCTTGGCCCATCACGTAGTTGCCCACCGAACGGGTAATGCGCACGGTCAGCTCGGCGACGCGCTCGCGCTTGGAGCGCGGGGTCAGGCGCAGGGAGAAGCTCATCATGCCCGGCAGGGAAGCCAAGAAGTAAATGGCCAGCACCAGCACGATCAGCACGCCGAACATGGACTGGGCGACGGTCTGCGAGACACCCAGTACGCCGCCGAAGACATTGGTCACCGCGCCGGAATCGCCAAAGAAACGGTCGACTTCGGTCATGATGCGCTCGGAGACCGCATATTGCCGGTCAATTTCCACAACCCATTCGCTATTGAGGAAATCGTCGACGATTTCCGGAGCGCGGGTGATGAAGGCGGTGATCTGGTTGACCAGGGTAGGGATGATCAGGGCCATGAAGCCGCCGAAGATCGCTAGCAGGCTGACCATGGTTGCGGCCACGGCCAGCGGACGGGACAGGCCCCTGCGCATCAGGAAGCGCACAATCGGATCAAGGCCCAAGGCGATGAACAGCGCGATGGCAATCCAGGTCATCAGCGAACCGACATTGGTCAGCAGGTAGAAGCCGCCTAAGGCAATGCCCACACCGATGGTGCCCAAGAAGCCCATGGCGATTGGATGCAACGCCGGGATCGGTTCGGGGGAGCCTTCCAAGAGGGCGGCCGATTCCTCGCCGGGCGCTGGAGCGTGCTGGGGGTTATTGAGAATCTTGCCCACTTTACCGGCAATCTTCTTGGTCCATCCTTCGTGCACGTCGTCATTGGACGTGGAGGTGGAAGCTGGGGAGCGCGGGACCTGCGCAGCAGGAGAAGCTGGCCTCGCTGGCTGGGAATTTGCCTCATGCGGCTGGGAATGCGCTGGGGATTCCTGCCCGGAAGCAACTGGCTGGGCTGCGTGCTCCGAACCGTCCAAATTCTTCTCTGGCGCGTGCTTATTGCGATGCGGGCGCGGTTGATCTTGCTCCATGGGTCAGAGCATATCGCGCGGAGGTGACTATTAAGTGGTTCAAGACACTGTGGACTTCGGTTGTTGAGCCAGTTCACAGGCATGGAACGGAACCACGATTGGCTTGGACTCGTTAGACTTGTCAAAGAACAGCTGTGAGACGTAGGCGAATAGGTGAACCTGTGCGAAAAGTAATCTCCGTGATCGCGATGCTGCTGGGGGCTGCGGCCCTGGTAGTCGGCATCGGACAGAAGACCTTTTGGGCTCCGCCCGAAACGGTCACTGCGAACATGCCGCAATTGACTGATGAGGCACCGCTGACCCTGATTGAATCCTCGGTCAACTCCCCAAATCTTGATCCAGTGGAACTGGTGATCACCGCGAAGGGCGAATTCACCGCATCCTTGGGTCGCGACTATGACGTCGCAGCCTGGATCGGCGATGCAGCGCATGTGTCGGTGACCGGTATCGATACCGAAAACCACAAGATGATCGCCGAATACACCAAGGGCAAGGGCGAAGTGCCAAACCCTGCTGGCGCTGACATCTTCTTCGACTCGCAGACCGCTGACAAGACCATGACTTACCGCTGGACTGCTCCAGACACCGGGGACTGGTCCCTGCTGCTGGCCGCAGGTGGAAAGGATGCCGCTCCGGTGGATATCTCGGTAACCTACGCCAACGATGACGCCATGCCATTTGCCGTGCCTTTGATCATTGCCGGCTCCGTGCTGCTGGTCTTCGGCCTGGCCCTGCTGATCATGCGCCCGGCAAAGCCTAAGACCGGAACGAACACCCAGCACTCGGTAGCAGTCGCTGCCGTTCTTGCGCTGGCGATCTCCGGTGTTTCGCTGCCTATGGCCCCAAGCGATGATTCCAGCGCCAACCCGTCGGAATCTGCCCAGAAGTCCGATGAGGCCAAGAAATCCGATGACTCCAAGAAGCCAGAGGATGAGAAGAAGTCGGAAGAAGCATCGAGCTCCGCATCGGCTTCTTCCTCGGTTGAAGAAACCGCCAGCTTCCCGGTGATCACCGAAGAGCAGCTTAAGCGAGTGCTTGCAGATGCCCAGGAACAGATCTCCAAGGCAGATGACAAGACCAGCTCCAAGGCCTTGGACTCCCGCAGTGCAGGGGCATTCAAGTACCTGCGCAACAAGCGCTACGAGATGCTCAAGGAAAAGTTCAAGGTAGACAAGCCACTGGCACTGACCACCCAGGTCATCCGTTCCGCAGCAGTGCCGAACGCCAGCGAAGCGAAATTCCCGCGAGTGATCTCCGTAGTCACCGCGAAGAACAACGACGCAGATACCTTGCCACAGGCACTGACCCTGGTGCAGGAGAACGCCCGCGATAACTTCAAGGTTGTCTTCGCCGGGCAGATGCTGCCGAACTCCACCTTCCCAGGCATCGCAGTGGGCGATCCATCCACCACCCAGCTGAAGGCTGATTCCAAGGGCCTGCAGATGACCCCGGAGAAGGCGTTGGAAGCACTGGCCAAGGTGCTCAGCGATGACGGCGCCAAGGAAAAGAGCAAGTTCGCCAAGTCGGACTTCATCGCTGCAGTGCATTCGGCACAGAAGGATGAAGCCAAGGCTGCCAACGAAGCGAAGGTGACCTACAAGCGCAGCGTCACCGAGGGGGACACCAAGGTCGTTTCCACCCCTGATGGCGGAGCGATTGTCACCGGCAAGCTGAACAACAAGGCACGCTTCATCCGCACCGAAGATGCGGATCCGCTGGAGAGCAAGGATAAGCTGACCGAACAGCTGCTGGGTTCGAGCTCCTCGAATGGCGATGTGGAAAGCACCTACGCTGAACCAGTAATGTTCTACCTGCCAGCCGATGGCTCCAAGGACAAGATCCAGCTGATCTCTGCAAGCCAGGTCCTGCTCGATGTGAAGGAAGTTGACTAATACCCATGACCGACCAGAACATTCCCTCAACCCGCGGTGCGGTAGATCTTTCAGCTCTGGCTCACCAGGGCCCGGAAGCTACCCAGAGCGCGCCGGCAGCTGCGGCGAGCTGGACCACCAACCTGGACCAGGGCGCGTTCGAGCAGTTCGTTGGCATGTCCCAGCAGGTTCCTGCCATTGTGTCCCTCGGTTCGCCTCGCGTGCAGGTCTCCGTGGACCTGGATGCAACCCTGCGCAAGCTCGTGGATGCCAAGGGCGGCAAATTCATCCTGGGTCTGGTGGATGCCGAAACCTATCCGCAGATCGCCCAGGCGTTCCAGGCGCAGCAGATTCCGATGGTGGTTGCCCTGATCAAGGGACAGCCTGTTCCGCTGTTCCAGGGTCCTGCCGCTGAAGAGCAGATTGTCCAGGTTTTCGCACAGCTTGAGCAGCTCGCAGTCCAACAGGGCATGAGCGGTACCGCCCCAGCCTTCTCCGGGGAAGCCCAGCAGGGCGAACCGGAACTTCCGCCGCTGCACCAAAAGGCCGTGGATGCCATTGATGCTGGTGACTACGCGGCTGCCGAAGCCGCGTATCTGGAAGCGCTGAACGAGAAGCCGAACGACAAGGATGCGCAGATTGGCGTGTACCAGGTTCGTTTGCTTTCCCGCACGCACAACCTGGACTTGGCCAAGTCCCGCGACAAGGCCGCGCAGAACCCTGATGACATCGCAGCCCAGCTCGATGTCGCAGATCTGGACGTGGTGGGCGGACATGTTGAGGATGCCTTTGGGCGTCTGGTGTCATTGATCTCGCGCCTGGCTGATGAGGACCGCGAGCGCGTGCGCCGCCGGTTGATCGAACTGTACGCAGTGATCGGCAACAACGATCCGCGTGTAGCGGCCTCCCGGCAGAAGCTGGCCCGCGTACTCTTCTAGGCTGATCTTCCAACGCGCAAGCACATGACTTCAACGCCGTGACCTAGGCATTTGCCAGGTCACGGCGTTTTTGGGCTTCAGGATTAACTCCAAAGGATGATGCGATCTGACTTGAGGCATTGTTAGCCTTGATATATGAATCAGATCGCACTGGACATACGGGGTCTCGCCAAGCAATTCGGCGCCAAGATTGCCGTAAACAACGTCAGCTTGCAGGTTCCAGCAGGGTCCTTCTATGGACTAGTAGGACCCAATGGCGCCGGCAAGACCACCATGCTCTCCATGGCCACTGGACTGCTGCGTCCGGACTCAGGCCAAGCGCTGGTCAACGGCGTAGACATCTGGGCTGATCCGCAAACTGCCAAGGCCACCTTGGGTGTCCTAGCTGATGGCGTGCGCCAATTTGACCGGCTCACCGGACGCCAGTTGGTGACCTATTCCGGCCTATTGCGCGGCATGGACCGTGCAGAAGTCGCCCAGCGCACCGAAGACCTGCTGCGCGTAATGGATCTGGTCTCCGATGGGGACAAGCTGGTAGTGGATTATTCCGCCGGCATGACCAAGAAGATTTCCCTGGCCACGGCCATGATCCACTCGCCAAAGCTGCTGGTGCTGGATGAGCCTTTCGAAGCAGTGGACCCGGTATCGGCCGCGAACATCCGCGACATCCTGAATAACTACGTCGAATTCGGAGGTACGGTCATCGTCTCCTCGCACGTGATGGACCTGGTCCAGCGCATGTGCACGCATGTGGCAGTGATTTCCGATGGCGTGCTCAAGGCCCAGGGCACCGTGGATGAGGTCCGCGGCTCCAAGAGCTTGGAAGATCGCTTTGTCGATCTGGTAGGCGGCCGCGCTAATAACGAGGGGCTCTCATGGTTGCGCACGTCCTAAGCCTGAAACTGCGCCTGCTGGCCAACGGTTTCAAACGCTCCATCGGCCAGCTCATCGGTGTGATCATCGGCGGGCTATATGCCCTGGGCATGATCGTCATGCTGACCCTCGCTGTCTGGTTCACTGCCGGTGAGATTCCTTTCCAGGCAGATATCTTCACCCTGATCGGCTCGGCCGTGGTCCTTGCCTGGGCCATCGTCCCGCCGCTGCTGACCGGTGTTGATCTGACCTTGGAACCTTCGCGCTTCGTGCACTTTGGAATTCCGGAAAAGACCCTGGGTCCAGCACTGGTGCTCGCCGGCTTCATTTCGATCCCCGCAGCACTGACCATCGTGGGCCTGATCGGTGCCTCGCTGATGTGGCGCTTGGATGCCGCGGCGCTGACCCTGGCGCTGGTGGCAGCTATAGCGACTGCGGTCATGGCGATCTTGCTGTGCCAGTATCTGGTAATCATGGCTACTGCGCTGCGCGCCAAGCGCCGCTTCCGTGAATTGACCTTCGTGCTGCTTTTCGTGGTGCTCGTGGGCTTGGGTCCGATCCTCTCCTCGATGTTCTCTGCAGCGCTGAGCCTGGGCGACTGGGTCAGCCCAATTGCCGCGGTGCTGGGCTACACCCCGCTGGGTGCCTTTGCCGCCGTTCCCGGTGCTTTTGCCGCCGGACTCTACGGGCAGATGGCCATTCACCTGTTGCTGGGAGTGATCTACCTTGGGGGACTGTACTTGCTGCTGGCCCGCGCTACGGCGAAGGCGACGGTCACCCCGCCGCCTGAGCAGCGTGCGGCCACGGCGAAGGGGCTGGGTTTCTTCAAGCTGCTTCCGGCTACTCCTACCGGAGCGGTGGCAGCGCGCGCACTGACCTACTGGCTCAAGGATCCGCGCTACGCCATTGGCGTGCTCATCGTACCTATGCTGCCGTTGCTCTTCTGGTTCACTGGCAATCAAACGGGCAGCTACGCGATGATGTATGTGCTGGGCCCAATGATCGGAATTCTCATGGGATTCTCGATTTCAGCAGATATTTCCTATGACAATACGGCCTTCGCGCTGCACGCATTGACCGGTATTTCCGGCCGGGCTGATCGTGCTGGACGAGCACTGTCTTGTTTGCTGGTTGCTATTATCCCGGTCCTCGCGGCGGCTATTCTGCCGGGGCTCATTACCGGTTCCTTCTGGCGCATCCCGGGGGACTTGGGGCTGTCCTTGGCCGCCCTGTTCATTGCGCTGGGTGTTTCCTCGGTGGCTTCGGCCCGCTACACCTACTCGGTACCGCTGCCGGGAGACAACCCGATGAAGACCCCTCCGGGTAATGGCCTGCGCGTGGCATTGACCCAGATTCTCACCATGCTGGTCATGGGCCTGCTGCTGATCCCGGTGCTCATTCCGTACGTGATCGGCTGGGTTCAGCACTCGCAGTCCCTTGGTTTCATCACCTTGGGTGCTGGCCTGGTCCTGGGTGTGCTGCTGTTGCTCGGCGGTATTGCGCTGGGTGGCAAGTGGTACGAGAAGCGCACCCCGGAACTGATGCAAGCGGTCATGCTCAACAAGTAGCCAAAGCCCATTGCTGTGGGATGCCGGCCGCCTGTCAGGAAGTGGATTCCTGGCAGGCGGCCTTTTGCATGTGGCCGGTGCGTGGAGGTTCACAGGATATTGGCCGTGTCGCACTGAAAGGTCGGAATATCAGTCAAGTAAGAGCTGCCACGGGCTAACAAATTAGCTCGAAGTTGACTGTTGACTTGTGAAAACAAATTTCGCTTCGAGGCCCTGCAGGGGCTGCAGGCAAAGTCAATGTGGACAACCTCCCATGCTTTGGGCACGGACAGAAAAGCCAATCCGTATTAGACTTGAAGGCATGGTGGAACAGTCTGAAGAAACCCGCGGTGGCACTGCCACGATCGAACGTACCGAGACAACCCAGAGTGTCGAGGCCGGAGATCATGAGCGCTTTGCGCATTACGTGCAGAAAGAGAAGATCATGGAATCGGCATTGTCCGGTGATCCAGTGATCGCTCTGTGCGGCAAGGTCTGGACGCCAGGCCGAGATCCGAAGAAGTTCCCGGTATGCCCCGAGTGCAAGGAAGTCTACGACTCCTTGATGGGGTAGTGCTTGGAACCAACCAGCACTACTTCACACAATGCACGCGGCCGGGAAAAGGTAAATGACCGAGACACTCTTTGATTTTGGCGACAAGCTTCCACTAGAAGACAAGCTTCCGGTAGCGTACCCGGAACGTGCGGCATGGGGAACCGGCCCGAAGCTGCGTGCTTGGCAGGCCGAAGCGCTGGCCCTGTACTTCGATACCGAGCCCCGGGACTTCATGGCAGTGGCAACGCCTGGTGCAGGTAAAACCACCTTCGCGTTGCGTCTGGCCAAGGTTCTGATCGATTCGGGCAAGATCAACCGCTTGATCGTTGTCGCGCCTACCGACCACCTGAAAAAACAGTGGGCGGATGCAGCAGCTCGTGTGGGTATTTCCCTGGACCCCAATTACAAGAACTCGGATGGCCGCCACGGCTCGCATTACATGGGTGTGGTGGTGACCTATGCCCAGGTGGCGCTGAAGCCAGCGGTTCACCGGGCCAAAACCGAGGACGCACGCACCTTGGTAATCATGGATGAGGTCCACCACGCCGGTGATGCACTGTCCTGGGGCGACGGCATCCGCGAGGCCTTCGAACCGGCAACCCGCCGCCTGGCACTGACTGGTACGCCATTCCGTTCCGATGCCGCCCCGATTCCTTTCGTGCAGTACGTGGACGAGGGCGATGGCATCCGCCGTTCCAAAGCCGACTACACCTACGGCTACGGCAGCGCCCTGGCCGACCACGTGGTCCGCCCAGTGCTGTTCATGGCCTACTCGGGCAATATGCGCTGGCGCACCTCTGCCGGCGAAGAGATGGAAGCAAACCTCGGCGAAGGCTTCACCAAGGATGTCACCGCCCATGCCTGGCGCACCGCGCTGGATCCGCATGGCGACTGGATTCCTTCGGTGCTGCAAGCTGCTGACCGCCGCCTCTCCGAGGTCCGCCGCACCGTGAAGGATGCCGGTGGGCTGATCATCGCCACGGACCACGAGGATGCGCGCGGGTACGCTGCCCAGCTTGAGGCCATCTGCGGCGAGAAGGTCACCACCATTCTTTCCGATGACCCCAAGGCATCGCAGAAGATCGACGATTTCTCCGAATCCGAAGCGCGCTGGATGGTTGCGGTGCGCATGGTGTCCGAAGGCGTGGACGTTCCGCGCCTGTGCGTGGGTGTCTATGCGACTTCTACCTCGACTCCCTTGTTCTTCGCCCAGGCAGTGGGCCGTTTCGTGCGTAGCCGCAAGCGCGGGGAAGTAGCCAGCGTCTTCCTGCCTTCGGTGCCGATCCTGATGGCCCTGGCCAATGAAATGGAAGTCGAGCGCGACCACGCATTGGACCGAGAAGGCTCCAAGGACGAGGACGGGCTGGATGATTCGCTGCTGGAAGCGGCGAACAAGGAAGACAAGGCCAGCGACGAGCTGACGCGCAATAAGTTCGAAGCCCTGAACTCCCAAGCTTCCTTCGACCGCGTACTCTTCGATGGTGGCGAGTTCGGCACCGGCGCCGATATCGGCAGTGAAGAGGAGCTGGGCTTCCTCGGGATCCCGGGCCTGCTGGATACCGAGCAGGTTTCCGAGCTGCTGCGCAAGCAGCAGAACAAGCAGATTTCCAAAGGCGCGACCAAGCCGGCACCGGTCTCCGATCACCGCCTCATGATGGAACTGCGCACCAAGCTGTCCAAGAACGTCTCGGCCTGGGCGGCACGCACCGGCACCCCGCATGGCCAGATCCACAACAAGCTGCGCAGCGTGTGCGGCGGTCCTGCCGTTCCGCAGGCAACTGTTGACCAGCTGCAGGCGCGCATCGACAAGCTGCAGGATTGGTTCGTCGGGCGCAAGTAGCGTGATCGTTTTTGGCTGATGGAGCCGCACCAAGGTGTGGCTCCATCAACTTTTCCAAGGCACTGCGACCTGCGAGGACGCTAGCGCATCAGTTGGGCATCTAGGAATCGATGCAGTCGCAGGGCCAGCTGACGGATCGTCGCACTGGCGTAATGGCTAGGACGCCACGCAACTTATAGCGGCAGGTGCAGCGACTCCGGTGGATGCATGTCCCGGGGCGCACGGAGGCAGCC
>SMEN01001180.1_pt1 | contig 10849 bp, 10 predicted proteins | sample 2456271 | NCBI WGS metagenome assembly SMEN01 (sample SAMN10132593, study PRJNA489261) | soil metagenome | isolation source: day1 control-loamy sand soil ammended with raw manure from dairy cow... | place: USA | collected 2015-04-01 | reverse complement strand
ATCCAAGTCGACTTTTCGCTTCTATACGAAACCACTCTGATACGAGATCTTTATGTACGCTTACCTACTTGAGTACGGCAACCTGCTGCTGCGCTGGTTACACGTCATCGCCGCTGTCGCCTGGATTGGCGAGTCCATCTACTTTGTGATGCTGGACAACGGCTTAAAGCCCCCTAAAGGCGAAGAAAGCAAAAAACGCGGTGTGTTCGGCGAGATGTGGGCCGTCCACGGCGGCGGCTTCTACCACAGCCAGAAATACCTGACCAACCCGGCTGAACTTCCTAATGACCTGCACTGGTCCTTCTGGAAGTCGTATACCACCTGGCTATCCGGTTTCTTCCTGTTCGCCCTGCTCTACCTGACCAAGCCCGAGTTCTATCTGGTCAACCCCAATAGTCCCTGGGAATGGGCTGCCCAAATGAGCGGCACCCAAGCCAACGTCATGGCCCTTGCCTTCCTGGCTCTGGGTTGGGTGGTTTATAACGGCCTGTGCCGTCTGATCAGCCCCAATATGAACCGTGACGGGCTGCTGAGCATTGCCGTTGCCATCATGATGATTGTGGTCGCTTACCTGAGCACCCACATCTTCTCGGGTCGCGCAGCGTTCTTGCTGACCGGCGCCGTCATGGCCACCAGCATGTCGGCTAACGTGTTCTTCTGGATCATTCCCGGCCAGCGCCGCATGGTCAAAGCACTGAAAGCAGGCGAGGCACCTAACCCTCTGGATGGCAAACGCGGTAAACAGCGCTCGGTACACAATACCTACTTCACGCTGCCCGTCTTGCTATTAATGCTGAGCAACCACTATTCGTTCACGTATAACAATCCGAATGCGTGGATCATCATGGTGCTGTTCATTTTCGCTGGCGCCTTGATCCGTCAATATTTCGTCTTAATGCACGCTGGTATCAAAAAACCAGCCTATCCCGCTGCGGGTGTAGTCCTGCTGTTGATCGTGGGCTGGCTTGCCGCCCCCGCCAGCCTGAAGGGTGATGCCGGCACTCAAGCCAGTGGCAGTGCGACCGAAACCGTCAGTGTGGCGCGCATTCAGGAAATTATGGATGCCCGATGTGTGCAGTGTCACGCCGTCAAGCCCAAGGCGGATTTTGGCTTTACCGCGGCCCCGTCTGGCATGTTGCTCGACACCATCGACAACACTGTCTTGCATGCAGACCAAGTCAAAACCGTTGTTCATTCCAAGTACATGCCTTTAGGCAATATGACCCAAATGACCGACGAAGAGCGTGCCGATATTGCAGCCTGGAGCGGCAAGCGCGATTAATGCACAAGAAGGTGTCATGCCGGCTTGAACAATAAGTTCCGTAGCCTCTAGCCCCGATGTGGTGAACACCATGTCGGGGTTTTTTATGGAGGCAAGACGGCACGATTTCTTATCGATGCTCCACGGCAAAGCCCCCCCAAACATCAAGAAGCCAGGCAGAGCTTGAGCACTTGAGGAGGCAACTGTTCCGACCGGGGCGGAGTGTTAGACGGGGCCTGCGTCTTACTCAGGCTTTGCGTTTGGCTTTGACTATGGCTGTCGCCTGGACGCAGGCTGAAGCTCAGCTGTTGTTCCTGCCCTACTTCCAGTTCTATGCAACGACTGCTCAAAGACAACAAACGAATGTGCTGATCACGATCACGCCCAACTGGCCACAGTTGTCCTTGCTGAAACACCAACAGACGCTGTCCCTGCTGCACTTCAGCCAGCAGCCGGGTGTCTCGGCCATAGATCGCCTTTAATTTGAGCAAGGGCACAGGTGTGGCCGCTTTGCTCGGGACAGCAGCATTCGGCGCTGTGCCGCCCCCCTCGTCTCGCGTCGTGGATCGTGTACAGGAGGACATATTTTGAAGGGCCTGCTCGGCCTCCAACAGCAACATATCGCGCACAAGGGACACCAGGGTTTCATTCGCGTGAGCCGGAGTATTCAACATCAGCATCAGACCAGACAGAATGCTCAAACACCTGTGTACGAGCCGCCTCGTCCAGATCGTCCCGTTCATAGACATAGCCTTCCAGTTCCACAATAAAAGTGCTGCCCAGCAGCGAGGGATAAGCCTGCGAATTCAAATCCAGCCTGAGCCTGTTCCAGTGCAAATCAGGCACCCGCGTGGCAAGCAAATAGGCCGAACGCAATGGAGATTGGCTGCGCCAGGATCGGCGCCACCTATCAGCGCTAACTGATTCGTCAATATCACCAAGTTCAACAGGTCGAGCTTGAGCCAGGGATAAATATATAAAGGCGGGTCGCAAAGCTCCTAACTCAGTGAATAAAGCCGCAGGCTGCTGCAAGATGCCTGCTTGTTCTACATTGGCCTTGGCCTCTCCTAGGCTCAACACGGCATCTGTCGCAAGCAGCCCAGTCAGCCCATGCCGCCGATCCCTCCGTTTTGGCCCGGACCCCGAAGTGGTAGACAACTCCTGATAGGCTCGCTGAACTTGCAGAGTGGCCTGCCCCTGGCCCGAGAACTCAAGCACACTGGATGCCCAAGTCTGACTTTGCATGGCCAGACTGAAGCTCTGCACGTCCTCAAACCCATACTGCGCCTGACACTCCCAATCAGCAGGCCGACGCTGGCAATCAACTTGCTGCAATTGCCAATTGCTACCCTGATAGGGCAGCGCTTCAAGCAAACCCAGCACCGAAAGAGCACTCCTGGGGACTGACTCCACATGATTTGAAATTGGGCCCTGACCCAACGCACTGGCACGTAACAGTCCCGTCAGATCCGCCGCCAATATTCCCCATAGTGCAGCCATCACCAATAAGGTCGAAACAAGCAAATGAACAGAGAGTTTCTTGAATCGCCAGGTACGCTTGAAAGTCTGCAGGCACAAACCGCCATGGGGACGTCTTCCCTGCTCCAGACAAACCCATAGATCATCGGGCTGTCGCAGTTCCCGTATGGCCGGATAGCGTTCTTGCATCGCCTGACGCAATGCCTGCACCTGCCCGACCTGAGCCAGCAGGCAATCGCTCCCCTCCACCACCAAACCTTGATCCAGCACCAGAAACCATAAGCGCTTGGGAGCTACTGTCCATATAAGAAAAATCGTCTCTTGAGGGTGGTGGGCCGCCAGGCAAGCTGCGGCAGAATAGGCCTGAACCCCAGCCAATTTGCGTCGTGTCGGGCCATCTTGGGCCAAGCGCAATACCGAGTGAACCTGCCTGGCCTTAAGCCAGCCGTGTTGCACCCACCCCACCCCCTGTGCGTCAGCACCGATAGAACACGTCCAATGCGCTTGCGCCGCTTGCTGCATCTGAGCCCGTTGTGAGCCCTGCCCAGTATTTACCCATTGCAGACCAAACCAATACTCTCGTTGAACTGGGTGGGCGTTCATTGTGAACTCCTGCTGACCGGTTTTGGTGCCTTGTCAGTCGGTAAGGAAAAGCGCTGCGCTTCGCTGCGGTACAGCTCAATACGGCCTTGTTGATAACGCCAACTCAGGCCGTATACCGCTGCAATTTGATGGAGCAAATCCGGCAAGCGCAGTTGCTCCAGAATCACACCTCCACGCTGGGCAGATTCAGCGACAAGCTCCGCTGCCTGCAGATTCGGCAGAATGTGAGTAGGCGGCAAACGGGCCTGTGGGCTGATAACAACCGTCAAGTCGGACAAGAGGGACAGACGGCGCGCCAGCTCATCCAAAGTGGGTAAAGGCTTTTCCAAAGAAAAACTAAAAGTTTGCGTAGAACGTAATGCCGCTGGCCAAGCAGTCGGTTTTCTCAAAGGCACGGCCGCCCCCACCAGCCACGGTTTACCAACAGACTGTGCAGCCAGCCCGAATTCCGAACCTGCCTCCTCCAGTGGTATGGCTTCATCAAGCCATGGACGATCCAGATGAGGCGTGGCGGGCTGTACCGCACAAGCCGTTATCAAGGCAAGAAGCGGCAGGACGAAGTAATTCATACGCCTTCCTGCGTCTGCGTCCCTGGATCACACACTTGCGGCCCAGCCAGAACGCGTAACACCTGATTGGAGTAAAAACAGGCTTGCAAAGGATGAGCATTCAGTTGGGCTGCCGCCAACAGTTGGGCCACGGCAGACTCAAAGCCCCCCTCAAAGCGAGCAGCAGCCTTGATGGGGAAATCAACGTCCAAGGTCCAATGCTCAGAATCAAATACCCACTTCGCTTGTCTGGCCCAGCGAATCAGTGCTTGCCTCAGTGTCTTATCCTTCAAACGCAGCTCAAAAACAGGTATCTCCGGCGGCTGATCCCCCAAGGCAGATGCATGTGCTGGCAGCAGGTTCGAGGTCGCCTGGAACGTGGGTTTTTGCGTCAATTCCGCAGGGGTTTCACCCTTCCCTTGCTCACGGGCAGGTAGCAAGCCGGACTCGCCTTCCTCGTTGGTGCTCCCCCCTTGCTTTAAGCTTTGGCTTGCCTGCGCCTGTGCCCGTCCCGCGCGGAACAGCAGTTCCGCCCACAGACCATCGATGAGCTGAAACTGCCCGGATGGCCTTAATGGCAGCAGCGTTTCTTGCCCATCCCGCCGTCCGAAAACAGCTGGCAGAATCTGCTCCGGCGCAAAATGCAGCCAAGTACGGATACCGTTATCAAAAACCTGTAAGGGGCCAACTTGCGAGTCACCGGACAGGCGCCAGTCAAAGTTAAAGACACGAGTGTCAGGGTCAGCCAACAGGCCATCTGGACCTTGACTGACCTGACAAGCAGACAGCCCTAGCGACCACATCACCAATACGCAGGAACGGAAAAAGAAAAGCATCACAGGCACCCAAAGAATAAACCCCATGTCCCTTGAGAGGGCATGGGGTTTATCTTCAGTGATGCCAGCAGATAGCGCTAGATCGGCTTATACGCAGCGATAAATCAGCGTCCTTTCTGAGCCACCAGTCGGTTGGCTTCGGTCGCGGCTGTACGCAATGCCGTCATAGCGGGCTGTTGGCCATCCAACGCACTTTCCAGACTCTGGTTGAACACGGCACGAATCTGGCGGTAATTGCGGAAATTGCCTTTGGCCGTTCCCGACGCACCGCTACTGTATGCACCTACCAAGTGCATCCAGTCGCCCTTACCCTTGTAATAATCGCTACCCGTTGCGTTGAAGGCCTCGCGGCTGACAGGCAAGAAGCCGGTGTTCTGATACCAGCGTGCCGCGTTTTCAGGCTGAGCCAACCAGTTGATGAAACGGGCCGACGCCTGATTCTGCTCGGCATTATGGCCTTTAAGCGCCCACAAGGCAGAGCCGGTCACAAATGGTTTGCCGGGAGTCTGGGTCACTTCAGGGTAGTACGGCAGGCCAGTCACGGCGTACTTCAAGCCACGCGTGTCGCTGTATTCGCCAATATGGCCGGAGTTCGAGAACATGACCGCGCACTCGCCCTTGGCAAAACGCTGGGGTGACTCAGGCAAGGTGCCTGGCTTGACCATCAATTCGGATTTCACCCAGCTGATCATCATGGACAAATGGCGGATGTACATGACGTCAAAATTAAAACCGACTTTGCCTTTGACTTGAGCACCGGGGGCCAGACCATAGATCTGATTATTAACCGCAGCCAGGTTCTCCAGATTGATGGAGACGGACTGATCAGAAGTCAAAGGACAGCGGCGCGACCCATTATTGGCCAGATCAACCAGTTGGGCCTGCAAGTCCAGCCAGACACGACTAGGAACGGCCGGTTCAATCTTGGCTTTATCAAAGGCGTCCAAGTTGTAGTACATCACCGGGATTTCCGCCATAAAGGGGAAACCTTGCAGTTGCCCACGGCCGCTGCGAACAAACGAATTCGAGGCCAGGAACCAGGACACATTGTCCATTTTTTCCCGTGCCAACAAGGTGTGCATAGGCAGGATATAGGGGCGGTCCGCAACCTCATCCAGGCCGGACATCTCGCCTAACTGCACCAGATTGGGCAAGTCTTTGCCCGCTTGCATGACCTGATCCAACGAGGCTTCCGTCTCATGTGCCTTGACCGTCACTTTAACGTCTTTCTGGCTACGATTGAAATCCCGAACCAAGCTTTCAAACTCGTCTTGATTGTGCGAGTTCAAAGCGGTCCAGACCTGAATATCAACGGCTGCCAGGGCAGTGGGCCCAAACAGCAAAGCGGCTGAGCCACCCGCTGCCATCGCCAAAGCCATAACACCACGTTTCAACAGTAATCCGCGTAGATTTTTCATACATCCTTCAAGATAAAAAAGGAAATTCAGGTTCGGGTTGACGTCCCATGACCAGGTCAGCCAAGGCTCGGCCGGAGCCGATGCCCATCGTCCAGCCCAAGGGGCCACGGCCTATCAGTGGGACATTTGATGCTGTGGCAGGACGTAATCCTGACCAGAAATGAACATTATCAAAATCCAATGCGCTTGGGAACAAATCTGCGACTTGGGTTAACAAAGCCTGACAACGGGCCGGGTTCAAACTGCGCGAATAACCCGACAACTCAGCTGTCCCCGCCACGCGCAGGCTGTCACCCAAGCGGGAAAAAACAAGCTTGCTGTCTTTATCCGTCAAGCTGACAGTGGGCGCCCCCTCGGGCACCAGCACCGGGAAAGTTGCCGAATAGCCTTTGGCCGGATAAACCGGGCAGGAAATACCCAGGGGCTGCAAAAGAGCGGGGCTGAAACTGCCCATGGCCACCACAAAGGCATCAGCCTGCACCGATTCGTAAGCACCATCGGGGCCTATCACTTCTACTCCCACGACCCGACCCTTGGCCGTCAACAAACGAGTGATCTGAGTAGAAAAGCGAAACTCTACCCCGACACGCTGAGCCATGGCTGCCAAACCGCAGGTAAATTGGTTAGCGTCACCGGATTCATCGTCTTTGGTGTAGTCACCGCCCACAATCTGATCGCGGGCGGTGGCCAGTGCGGGCTCGATCTGCACCAGTTCATCCAGACTCATGATGCGCCGGTCCACGCCCATATCACGCATGACATCCGCCATTTGCTGAGAGTCATCCAGGCTTTGAGCATCGCGATAAAAGGTAATAATGCCTTTTTCTTGATGGCGATAATCAAAATCCAGACTAGGGCGCAGTTGCTTGAGGGTGCTGCGACTGTATTCGGCCATGGCTACCAACGCACGCACATTGGGTGCGACCCGGCCCGGCAGGCACTCACGCAGAAAAGACAGGCACCAGCGCCATTGGCGCAGGTCCAGACGCGGACGGAACAACAAGGGAGCATCGTCCTGCAGCAACCACTTCAGCAGTTTGAACGGCATTTTCGGGTTGGCCCAAGGCTCGGCATAAGACACCGAGATTTGTCCGCCATTGGCGCGCGAGGTTTCTTGCGCAGGCCCGGTGCCCCGATCCACGACCACCACCTCACAACCTTGCTGGCTCAACCACCAGGCAGTTGATACCCCAATAATGCCACTGCCCAGAACTGCTACTTTCATGTGTACTGTCCGCTTGTTGAGCTATTGATATGCCACTTACTTTACGTCTGCCAGAGACGTAAAGGCATCTGCAAAATATTGGTCGGGATTCAGCTGCGCCTGTTCCACAAAATCCTTGCGCGCCGCTTCCACCATACCCGGCGCACCACAGGCATACACCTGCCAAGCGGACAGATCAGGCAAATCAGCCAATACCGCCTGATGCACCAAGCCAGTGCGGCCGGTCCAACCATCTTCGGGCTGGGCGTCGGAGATGACAGGAATGAAACGCAGGTTAGGCAGTTCGCTGGCCCACTGCTCAGCCAGTTCCGACTGGTACAGATCCTTGGGTCGGCGACCGCCCCAGTACAAAGCGACTTCACGCTGACTGCCCGTTTGAATCAGGCGCTCGATCAAAGCCTTGACCGGAGCAAAGCCAGTACCGCTAGCCAGAAATACCATCGGCGCTGCGCTGTCCTCACGCAAGAAGAACGAACCCAGGGGGGCTTCTACGCGCAGGATTTCACGCTCTTTCATGGCGGTGGCACCGGCACCAAACACATGGTCGGTAAACACGCCACCTGGCATGTGGCGGATGTGCAGTTCAACCTGATTGTCTTCCCGTGGCGGTGTGGCCATGGAGTAACTGCGACGGCTGCCATCTTTCAGGATGAATTCCAGATACTGTCCAGGATAGTAACGGAAAGGCTCGGAGGACGGCATTTGCAGGCGTACCACCATCACGTCATCACGCACTTTTTCCAGACCCACTACGCGCGATGGCATTTTACGAATCTGGATATCGGTGGCCATGCGGATTTCATGGGACTCGATCACCATATCGCTGCTAGGTTTAGCCTGGCAAAACAAGGTGTAGCCGGCCGCACGGTCATCTTCGCTAAGCAGCTGCTCAGGCGCACGGCCTGCCTCGTATTCACCTTCAATGACCTTGCCGCGACAAGACGAACAGGTGCCATTACGGCAACTGTAGGGCAACACAATCCCTGCATTCAGCGCGCCATCCAGGACAGACTGCCCAGGCTGCACCTCGAAACTGTGCCCGCTGGGCTGAACCGTGACTTTGAAACTCATATCCCACACTCAAAAAAGAAATCTATCAGGCGGAGGGCCAGCCTCCGGCGTCAATCAACACTCAGGACTCTTCAGGCCGATGCAAGACCGGGTCGTTCAGCTTGAGCGTCAAGGTTTTACCCTTGCCCGCCCGCTTGCCCAGGTAATTGGCCAGCATATCCAGATCCATCACGACCGTGGACGGACGCTTGCGGTTCACCCCGCTGACAGCCAGACCCGCTTCGCCAAAAGCCACCCACTGGCTTAAATTATCGTCCTCGTTCAGCTTGATCAGCACGGTGCCACGCCCCCCTTTGGACAGCACCTTCAGCTCTTTGATATCTACCACCAAGAAGCGCCCTTGCTCGCTGAGCAGACCGACATACTGATCGTCCGGACGCAAGGCCAGAGGTCTGAGCAGCGTTTTGCCATCTTCGATGGTGACAAACTGCTTACCCGCCTTCTGGCGCGTATTCATATCCCCTTGGGAGGCGACGAAGCCGTAACCATCACACGCTGCCAGCAAGTAAGTCTGCTCCAGAGGCGCAGCCAGAATATGCTCGATAGGCGCGTTGGGGCTGACTTCAATCATGGAGGTAATAGGCTGACCATCCCCACGGGCTGAAGGCAAGCTGGAAACCGGCACAGTATAGACCCGGCCATCGGTGCCAATCGCCACTAAATCCGTGGTGCTGCGGCACTCCAGCGAATCGCGCAAGTCGTCTCCTGTCTTGAAGCTGAACTGCGTAGCATCATGACCATGACCCTGGCGTGAACGCAGCCACCCTTTGCGAGACACAATCACGGTGACGGGCTCATCGACCACTTTAGTTTCCAGTACGGCGCGTTCGGCGGCCTCGATCAAGGTACGGCGCTCATCCCCATAGGTTTTGGCATCGGCCTCAATTTCACGAATCATCAAGCGTTTCAATGCCTTGGGATCGTCCAGCAGCTTTTGCAAGGCCTCTTGCTCATCCAGGCGCTCTTTCAGCTCTTTCTCGATCTTGAAGCCTTCAAGACGCGCCAACTGGCGCAAGCGCATTTCCAGGATATCGTCGGCCTGACGCTCGCTGAGATCAAAGCGTTCCATCAGGGCAGCACGGGGTTCGTCGGACTCGCGAATGGTCTGGATCACTTCATCCACGTTCAAGTACACCACCATGCGCCCTTGCAGCACATGAATGCGGTCCGTGACTTTATCCAGACGGTAACGGGTGCGACGCTCCATCGTATGACGACGAAAATCCAGCCAGCTCAGCAAAACCTGACGCAAAGAACGTTGGCCGGGACGTCCATCGATGTCGATACACACCAGGTTGATAGAAGCGCCACGCTCCAGACTGGTCTGTGTCAGCAGTGTCGTCACAAACTCGTCGCGGTCAATAGCGCGGGACTTGGGCTCAAACACCAGACGCACCGCCGCCTGCTTGCCGGACTCGTCTCGTACGGCATCCAGCATGTTCAGCATCAAGGCTTTGGTTTGCTGTTGTTCGGTGCTCAGGGTCTTTTTGCCCGCTTTAACCTTGGGATTGGTGCGCTCTTCGATCTCTTCCAGAATTTGCTGAGAGGAGCTGCCTGGAGGCAACTCCGTCACCACCAATTGCCATTGGCCGCGTGCCATTTCCTCGAATACCCAGCGTGCGCGGGTCTTGATGGAACCCCGGCCTTGTGCATACACCGCAGCAATATCCGCCGAGGAAGAAATAATCTGACCGCCACCGGCGAAATCCGGACCCGGAACAATCTCGTACAGTTCCTGATCACTCAGATTAGGGTTACGCAGCAAGCTGACGCAGGCCTGGGCCACTTCGCGCAGGTTGTGGGAAGGGATCTCTGTCGCCATCCCCACGGCAATCCCCGAGGCACCATTTAGCAACATGATAGGCAAACGTGCTGGCAGAGCTACGGGCTCCTTCTGGCTGCCATCGTAGTTAGGAACAAAGTCCACCGTACCTTCGTCCAGCTCATCGAGCAGCAGGCGCGAGAACGGCGTCAGGCGTGCTTCGGTGTAACGCATAGCCGCGGCATTATCGCCGTCACGGGAACCAAAGTTCCCCTGCCCGTCTACCAGTGGGTAACGCAGCACAAAGTCCTGTGCCATGCGCACCATGGCGTCATAGGCCGCCTGGTCACTGTGCGGGTGGTACTTACCCAGCACATCACCCACCACACGGGCGGACTTAACAGGTTTGGCGCTAGGGCCCAGGCCCATCGCATCCATGGCGTACAGGATGCGGCGCTGCACCGGCTTCTGGCCGTCGGTCAGGTCGGGTAAAGCGCGCCCGCGTACAACCGAGACGGCGTAATCCAAATAAGCCTGCTCTGCGTAAGTGGCCAGCGTGATGCTATCGTCCGATCCCGCCGGTTCAAAATCCAATTGATTGCTATCCATAAATAACTCTTAAGTCGGGCTCAGACGTCCAAATCGG
>SMEN01000504.1_pt1 | contig 10862 bp, 9 predicted proteins | sample 2456271 | NCBI WGS metagenome assembly SMEN01 (sample SAMN10132593, study PRJNA489261) | soil metagenome | isolation source: day1 control-loamy sand soil ammended with raw manure from dairy cow... | place: USA | collected 2015-04-01 | reverse complement strand
GGTTCCCCGGATCACCAGATCCATGCTGGCCAAAGACCGTGAGGGTATGCAGAAACATATCGGGGAATTTGTGGACAGGGCGATCACCTTTGTCGCCTGTCCGGAATGTGGTGGCACCCGTCTGGCCAGGCATGCCCTTGATTCGAGGATCAATGGAAAAAATATCGCTGAACTGTGTGCCATGGAGATCGGTGAACTCACCGCGTGGATCAGGACCGTTGATGCCCCAGCTATTGCTCCCCTGCTCAGCGGGTTGACCGCAACCCTGGATAATTTTGTCGCCATCGGTCTGGGGTATCTGCAGTTGAATCGGCCAGCCGGTACCCTCTCCGGTGGTGAGGCCCAGCGCACCAGGATGATCCGTCACCTCGGATCAGCGTTGACCGATGTCACCTATATCTTTGATGAACCCACCGCGGGTCTGCACGCCCATGACATTGAGCGGATGAACCGGCTCCTCCTGGAGTTGAGGGATAAGGGCAATACCGTACTCGTGGTGGAACACAAACCTGAAACCATAGCGATCGCAGACCACGTGATCGATCTTGGTCCGGGTGCCGGTACCCAGGGTGGTGAGGTGCAGTTCGAGGGGCCCGTGGCGGAATTGGAGAAATCCGACACTGTCACCGGCCGTCACTTTCATGATAGGGCCTCCTTGAAGCAGTCCTTCCGTATACCCCAGGGGTCCATCCAGATCCGAGGCGCGAGCATCAACAACCTCCGGAATGTGGATGTTGACATCCCCTTGGGTATTGTCACCGTGATCAGTGGTATCGCTGGTTCTGGGAAGTCCTCACTGATCAATGCCATTCCCCGCGATGAGTCCCGGGTGTTTGTGGATCAGTCCCCCATCCATGGGTCGCTGCGTTCAAATCCGGCCACATATACCGGTATGTTGGATTCCATCCGTAAGGCCTTCGCCCGGGACAATGGTGTCAAACCAGCTCTTTTCTCCGCAAACTCAGAAGGGGCGTGCCCGAATTGCAAGGGCTCCGGGGTGATCTCACTGGACCTGGGGATCATGGCGGGGGTCTCGTCTCCCTGTGAGGTATGTGAGGGGCGGCGATTTGATGACGCTGTACTGGACTACCACTTCGGTGGCAGGGACATCTCTGAGGTTCTTGCCATGCCTGCGGTGAAGGCCCATGATTTCTTCACCGCTCCCGATTCCGGTATCCCGGTGGCTGCGAAGATCACCCGACGGTTGGTTGGGGTCGGTCTCGGCTACCTCACCCTGGGGCAAGCCCTGTCCACTCTCTCCGGTGGTGAGCGCCAGCGACTGAAATTGGCTACCCATATGGCGGACAAGGCCACCACTTTCATTCTGGATGAGCCCACCACCGGCCTGCATCTGGCGGATGTGAAGATCTTATTGGATCTTTTTGATTCGCTCGTCGATGCTGGAAAATCAGTGATCATCATTGAGCATCATCTGGGTGTTCTGGCTCATGCTGACCACATCATTGATATGGGTCCCGGCGCGGGGTCCGATGGTGGCCGGATCATTTTCGAAGGCACGCCCGCCGAGCTGATCAGGGAAGATACACCGACGGGAAGATACCTGAACGCATATCTAGAGTAAATTATTTTCCCTTGGAAATGCATTCAGCTACAATTGTTTTTCTTATCAAAACATGGGACGTGACAGGGTCAGGCACACCACGTTCCCCGGGAGAGGACCGGCTTTGGATCACACTGCTCTGATGTCAATTCCGCCCGCTATCGATTCCATGCCCCAGTTCGGGGTGGTGCACTGGAGTTTCCTGGTTGTCACGGTGCTCTGTGCGGTTGTGGCGGTCCCTGTGGTTCGCCTTAACCCCCGGGTTCTCACGGTCGCCGGGTGGATTCTGCTGCTGGCAACCCTATTCTGGACAGCTTGGGGTTTCCTGCCGTCCAACTATCATGTCGAGCGTTCATTGCCCTTTGAATATTCGGATGCCCTGAGGTTCATCACCGCCATCGCATTGATCACCCGGGCCCGCTGGGCCGTGGCGGTGGCAACCCTCTGGGGACTGAGCATCAATGTGATGTCACTGCTCACCCCTGATCTGAATTACTACTCCACGCCGTGGTTGGAGCTGTCCTTCTACTGGTTCCTCCACATCGCCGTATTCGTGGCTGCCATCGCGTTCGTCTTCGGCTTGAACTACCAGCCGGGTGCGGTGGATATCGCGATAACACTATTCGCCACCATAGGGTGGGGCATCCTGTGCCTGATCATCAATAGTTTGACCGGCACCAACTATGGCTATCTGTCCCATACCCCCGAGGTGGATTCCGTGCTCAACTATCTGGGTAACTGGCCGTTCTACATTGTGGCTGAGGTTCTTCTGCTCAGTATCTTCTGGCCACTGATGGCGGTGGGGCTGCGTTGGTTGAACGGTTTCTATACGTCGAATACCCGGAAGGTCATGGCGAAGTCGGAAGAGGAATCCTCGATCAGCCCGGCGCCCTGACGCAGAAGCTCGGGGATGAAGACCTCGGGCCGGGGGTGGTCCGGGAGGGCTTCGAGGTATTGCTCGTGGGCACGCAGTGATTCCACACCACATTCCACCGCGTGCTCGGATACACCCACCACATGGGTGGGATTGTCCACACCTGCGATCAGCAGTTGAGAGGCGCTCCATGGGTCAAGGCCCTCATCGTCGAGAAGTTCCCGCTGTGCCCAGGGGTTCGCGGCATCACGGGTGCCATCAATGGTGGCCAGTCCCGCTACCCGGTGATCAGCCTGGTTGAGGCCGCCATAGGCCTCCACCCCGAAGTTGGGCACGATCACCACATCGGGTCGGCGTTGGCGGATCACCCGTGCGATGTCGCGTCGCAGCTCAAGGTTGTACACCAGCATGGAATCGGGGTGCTCGAGAATGATCAGGTCCGTGACACCCACGCAGGCGCAGGCCCTGCGCTGTTCCTCGGCGCGGAGGCGACCCACCTCCGCGGGGTTCATCCCCTGGATTCCCGCCTCCCCGTGGGTGAGGAGTAGATAGGAGACCTCGACACCGGCATCGGTCCATTCCCTGACCGCCGCCGACAGCCCGTATTCCGGATCATCGGGGTGGGCAACCACGACGAGCGCCCGCTCCCAGGTGCTCCAATCAAGTGTCTGGACCGGTTCAACCATAGGTGTATTCATACCGGCCAGGGTACCGGGATTTCTCAGCCGAGTAGCGTCATCATATAGAGGCTGAAGATGAGCAGGAGCACCGCACCATGCACTGCGGTGGCTTTCCGCGCGCTGAAGATGAGGCCTGTGACGGCGATCGTGGCACCCAGTAGCAGCAGGTTGGTGGGGCTTTCGGCAAGCACCACCGTCTCTCCGCTAAGCGCACCGATAATGAGCACAGCCGGGATGGTCAGTCCCAGTGTGGAGACCAGGGCACCATGCGCCAGGTTGATCACACGTTGTAGTTCCGCACCCCAGGCGGCACGGATGGTGGTGAGGGTTTCCGGGAGGAAGACGATCATCGCGATCACCAGGCCGGCCAGTGCCACCGGGGCGCCCCACCCGGCGAGGGTGATGTCCAGCAGCCCCGCCATGTCATGCGAGAGCCACACGATCGGCATGACCGTCACCACCAACACCGCGCCCCGGAAAGGCACCTCTCCCCGGAAGGCGGAACCACTGGGTGCCGGGGTGTCGGAATCCTGGAAATCACCGGCCTGGGCACCTGTCTGCCGCCAGAGGAAGAACCCATAGAGCAGGATCGTTGTGGCAGCCACCACCACACCCTGCCCGCGGTTGTACCCACCACTGTTACCGATCACAACCGGCAGTGCGAAGGCCACCACCGATAAGGTGAGAATCAGCACCAGGTATGTCTGGGCACCGGTACCGTTGTGTGTCAGCGAACCGTGGCGTAGACCGCCGAGCAGCAACGCCACCCCCACCACCAGCGCCATGATGATCATGGACACCGCCATCACCGAATCACGGGCGATGGTGGTGGACTCCCCGGGCCCCAGCATCACCGCCATGATCAGGATGACCTCGATGGTCACGATGGACAGGGTCAGCACCAATGAGCCGTAGGGGTCCCCCAGGATCACCGCCAGCCGCTCTGCCTGTTTCACCACCCCGAAGGAACAGAATAGGATCACCGCGATGATGGCGGTGAGCTGCACCACCGGTGGCCCCGGGATGGCACTGAGGAAAAACAGCGCGACGGTCCCCCAACCGGTGATGATGCGCGCATAATCATAAACATCAAGACGTGCGGACGGCATGATACCCAAATCCTGTTCATACTCGAGCGGGGCCGTCCCCAAGAGATCTGCGGAACGCGGGTCGTCCCGCGATCACGATAACCCTAGCACGTGATCCACCGGCACATCACCGGCTCCCGCGAAGTGGGCACGTTCCTGCTCAGCCCATATATCCCACCACGGGGCATAGTCCGGATCGCGCCGCAGAGCGCGCTCCTTCCTGATGGGTTCAGGCCCCATGATCCGTGCGGTGATCACGGTGCCCCGGGTTCGGGCGACGCTTATCGACGCCCCACTCACCGCCCCACACCCTTCAATGATGAGGCTTCGCCCCGGATGGATATCCACCCACCCGGCACGCTGATCAGCCACCCAGTCCCAGCGCCAGAAACCGGGCCGGGTGGGATGGAGAACATCCCGGGCAACCATCACACCGGCATCGGCGAGCCCATGCCAGCCGGGGTAGAAATCCTCCAGGTGGATCAGCTGGAAACCGGTCTGTTCCGCCACGTCCCGGGCCAGGGTGGTCTTACCGGAGCCTGACTGACCGTCGATGAGGATGATGATCATGTGCCCAGGAACCGGAAGTAACCGGTGTGGACCGCCACGAAGATGGCGGTGGCGGATATGGCCAGACAGATGAGGATGACCACGGCGTCGATAAGCCCGATGGTGGATGAGCGGGCCCAGGTCCGTGTGTCATTGCGACCAAAACCACGGGCTTCCATGGCCGTGGCCAGTTTGGAACCACGACGCAGCGACAACACCAATAATCCGAAGGCCATGGTGAAGAAATGCCGGATGCGGCCCTGATCAGCGATACCCCGGGCACGGCGGGAACGGTCCATTGACTGCCAGTCATCACGGAAGAGGGTCACCAGACGACCACCTGCAACCGCCCCGATGACAAAACGTTCCGGCAATCGGGCCACCTGGGCGAGCCCATCACCCAGGTCGGTGGGGTCCACCCGGGAGATCAACACCACCACCGGAAGACCAACGGCCAAAACCCTCACCCCGATGGCCAGTGCCAGCGACAGGGAATTGTCCGTGACATGGGCCAGCAGGAAACTGAAATACTCCCTGCCTTCAGGGCGTCCATAAAGTGCCATGGAGGTGGCCGCAATCGGTGCGATGAGCAACAGGGGCCACCCGCGTTGAAACAACTGCCGCCAACTGACCCCCACCAACGGTGCCAGCATAACGGTGGCCACCAGCGCGATGGATGCCGACACCACATCCACACTGATCAGCAGTGGTGTGGTCAGGGCGATGATCGCCGCGATGCGGGTCACCGGGTTGATATCTCGGATCAGATTCATCGGGCACTCAATTCCAGGTGGTGATCACCCAGTGCGGCCAGGAAATCCGGATCGTGGGTGACAGAAACAATGGTGGTGCCGGTATCGGTGAGCTCACGCAGCAACCACACCAGTTCCTGAAAGGTCACCGGGTCCTGACCGAAGGTCGGCTCATCGAGGATGAGCAACTTCGGTGCAGCCACCAGGGCCGTGGCAACGGAGAGCCGACGTTTCTCACCACCGGAGAGGGTAAACGGGTTGGCGTGTTCGAGATGCCGCAGACGAAGTCGGTCGAGGAGTTCCTCGATACGCTGGGCACTGATCGGATCAACAGTGCCTGCACGTTTGCCCGACATGATCCTGGGGCCCACCTCGATCTCATCCCGGACCGTACGGGCAACGAACTGATGCTCCGGATCCTGAAACACGGTACCGATGCGGCGCGCCAGATCAGCAGACCTCCACTGATGGGGTTGTTTCCGCAGACCCTGGCGGAGAGGCTCCGCCAGCTCCATCTGTCCCTCCTTCGGTGGGATCAACCCACCGAGGGTGAGCGCCAGTGTAGTCTTGCCGGAACCGTTGGCACCCGTGATCACCGTGGAGGAACCCTCCGGGATGCCAAAGGAGCGTCCCGGCCCCCACCGGGTGAGGAGATTCTCCGCGGTGATCAGCGTGGAGGAACCCGGGTCGCGCCGGGTGGGCAGATTCGTGGGGGTCACCAATTCATCGGCACAGATATCGTGGACGTTGCCATGTTCCACACGCAGAATCCGATCCACCATCCCGGACCACAACTGATGGCGGTGTTCCACGACAATGAGGGTGGCTCCGGTTTCAGCAACCACATGGTTGACAGCTTCGACGACCTCCCGTTGCCCCTCCGGATCGAGGTTGGCGGTGGGCTCATCAAGAAGAATCAGGCGAGCCCCCATCGCGATGACCCCGGCCAGTGCCAGGCGCTGCTTCTGCCCACCGGAGAGGTATTTGGTGGGATGACTCAAGGGCAGATCGAGTCCCACCATCGCCAGCGCAGTCTCCACCCTCCGCCAGATCTCCTCCCGCGGAATCTGGAGGTTTTCACAGCCGAAGGCGACATCGTCTCCGATGCGGGAGGCAATCACCTGCGAATCCGGGTCCTGGAGAACAAGACCCACGGAGGAAGCGTCGACAAGCAGGGAACCGTAGGTCTCACCCTCGGTCTCATCACCGAGCACGCCGGCCAGCGCGGCGAGCAGGGTTGATTTTCCCGAACCGGAATCACCGCTGAGCAGCACGCGCTCACCTGGGGCAATGTCGAGGTTGATGCCCTGCAATGCCGGTTTCCTACGGGAGGCATGCCGGTAACCGAAGTCGCGGATGGTCACCCGCGTGCCGATTGCAGTGGTCAAAGGCTTAGACCTCCCTGCGCAGCTCGCGGCCGACTGCGAAGCGGTCAAGGGCACCGGTTGTGGCCAGGGCACGCACGAGCAGGAATCCGAGCACACCGGCCAAGACCGCACCGGAGATCATCAGACAGCTGAAGTAGATGATGTTGAAGGCCAGGGACATGGCGAAGTAGGCGCTGAGGATGGCCTCCAGGAGGTACGCACCGACACCTGCACCCATTCCGGCGAGGATGGCGACTGGCAGGGTGAAGCGCCGGTAGAGGAAGAGCGCGAAGATCAGTTCCGCGCCGAGCCCCTGGGCGATACCGGAGTAGAGGGTCTCAATGCCCCACTGTGAAGCCAGCGCCGCGGAGACTGAAGCCGCGATGACCTCAACAAACAGTGCCGCTCCCGGTTTGCGGATGATCAACCCACCCAGCACTCCACCGATCAGCCAGATCCCCACCGCCATACCACCCAGACCCGGGGTCAGGGCATCAAAGGCGGTGAACCAGGCGTAGCCGATGGAATTCCACACCACGAAGATCAGTCCGCAGGCCACACCGAGGACGGCGGCGATGACAATGTCAATGATCCGCCAGGTGTGTTTGGTTTTTTGCGCCTCAACCTTGTTCAGATCGGTTGAAGGCAGACGTGTATCAGTCATGTTTCCTCCCTATCGCCGGCATTACCCGGATCAGGTTCAACGGTTGTGGCTGTGCCACCTCTCAGCCCGGAACTTCACCGGACACCCGTGCATATCAAATTGTGTACGCAATTACTGTAGCCCATGGCCGGGGTGCAATACCATCGAGCTCTCAGCGTGCTGATGCGAACCCACCACCATTCCACCAACCCCTTACCCACCCCCCTGGGCACACCCTTGTGACGATTGGTTTCACACTTACCGCAGGCAGTGGCCCTGAACACATTGACCATAGTTGTGCGCCATGCGAACTTCTTGCCGTGATGCGGACATCCACATAGCTTTAGTCCCATATCCCAATCGGCAGTATCCCAAGGAGTTCACCATGAATCACGTACCAGTAGCCATCATCGGTGCGGGCCCGGCAGGTCTGACGCTCGCGCATCTTCTCCACCTGCAGGGCATCGAATCCATCGTGTTCGAGTCCCGCACCCGCCAGGCCGTCGAGGAGACCGTGCGTGCCGGCATTCTCGAACAGGGCACCCTGAACCTCATGCGGGAAACCGGCGTGGGTGAGCGCATGGAACGCGAAGCCGATCACGACGAAGCCATCGACATCGCCATCAACGGTGACAATATCCGCATCCCACTCACCGAACTGACCGGTCACAGGGTAGCGATCTACCCACAGCATGAGTACCTGAAGGATTTCATCGCCAAGCGTATTGAAGACGGTGGCGAACTCCTCTTCGAAACCACCGTGGATTCCGTGGAGAACTATGAGGGTGACGGCCTGGCACAGCTGACCTACACCGACGTCACTGGCACCACCCACCAGCTCACCGCTGATTATGTCATCGCCGCTGACGGCTCCAACTCCCCCTCCCGCCAGCTGGTCACCGCCGACGGTGGCATCCGTGCACGCCACGAATACCCCTACGCCTGGTTCGGTGTACTCGTTGAGGCCCCGAAGACCCAGAAGGAACTGATCTACGCCACCCACCCGGAGGGATTCGCGCTGATCTCCACCCGCACCGACACCGTGCAGCGCTACTACCTGCAGTGCGACCCCAATGACACCGTGGACATGTGGTCCGATGACCGCATCTGGGAGCAGCTTCACCTGCGCGCCGACTCCCCCGGCATCACCGTCTCCGAGGGCCGGATCTTTGACAAGGCTGTCCTGCGCTTCCGCTCCGCAGTAACCGAGCCGATGCAGAAGGGTCGACTATTCCTCGCCGGCGATGCCGCCCACACCGTTCCACCGACCGGTGCAAAGGGACTCAACCTCGCCGTGGCTGATGTCTCGGTACTGGCTCCGGGACTGGTGCGCGCCCTGAAGCGCAAGGACACCGATCTACTCAATAACTACTCCAAGCTGGCGATCCCCCGCATCTGGAAGGCACAGCACTTCTCCTACTGGATGAGCTCCATGCTCCATGCGGTTCCAGGCGAAGACCACTTCGCCACCCAGCGACGTTTCGCTGAGCTCCGCTCTGTGCTTGAATCAGAAGCCGGTCAGCGTTACCTGGCCGAACAGTACGTCGGCCGCGACCTGCCACGCTTCGAGGTCTAGGGCCCGACTTCACCTCGTCCATCACCCACTTCTACCGGATCCGGAGTCCCACCTGTGACCACCAATCTCCGCGCCAAAAACACCCCACAAGCCACCAAGAGTGTCGGGGTTGTTCTCGCGCTCCTGTGGTTTGCCATCGTCCTCGATGGTTTTGATCTTGTCGTTCTCGGCGCGACGATCCCCGCCATGCTCCAGGACGCCTCCTGGGACATGGATGCCGCGAAGGCCACCCAGATTTCCACCCTCGGGCTCGTGGGCATGATGATCGGTGCCCTGACCATTGGTTTCCTTACCGATAAACTGGGCCGTCGCCGGGTGATGATCTTCTCCGTGGCGGTATTCTCCATCTTCACCCTGCTGCTGGCGTTCACCTCCGATATCACCCTGTTCACCCTGTGGCGTTTCATCGCAGGTGTGGGCCTGGGAGGTGCACTACCCACCGCCATCGCCATGGTCACCGAGTTCCGCCCCGGCACCAAGGCGGGTTCCGCCTCCACCACCCTGATGACGGGTTATCACGTGGGTGCCGTAGCCACCGCTTTCCTGGGTATCCTGCTCATCGAGCCCCTCGGCTGGCATTCCATGTTCATCGCGGGTGCCGTACCCGGCCTGCTCCTGGTACCACTGCTCTACTTCTTCCTGCCGGAATCACCACAGTTCCTCCGTGCCTCCGGGCGCGTGGACAAGGCCAATGAGGTGGCAGCCGCCTACGGCCTGAGCATGGATGATGATCTGGACCGCGAGCATGACAAGGAAATCAACGAATCAGCATCCCTGTCAGCGCTGTTCAAGCCGACCTTCCGCCGGAACACCCTGGCCATCTGGGGCACCTCCTTCATGGGTCTGCTCCTGGTATACGGAATGAACACCTGGTTGCCACAGATCATGCGTCAGGCTGATTATGATCTGGGCAACTCACTGGGCTTCCTCATGGTGCTCAATATCGGTGCGGTTATCGGCCTGATCATCGCCGGCCGGGTGGCGGATATCCACTCCCCACGCAAGACCGCGCTGGTCTGGTTCGTGATCTCCGCAATCTTCCTGGCGCTGCTGGCTGTCCGTATGCCCATCATCGGCCTGTACGTGGTGGTGTTCCTCACCGGCATCTTCGTGTTCAGTTCCCAGGTGCTGATCTACGCCTTCACCGGTGAGAACCACCCCTCCCAGATCCGCGCGACCGCGATGGGTTTCTCCGCCGGGATCGGGCGTCTGGGTGCGATTTCAGGACCGCTGCTCGGTGGCATCATGGTGGGCATGGGTATTGCCTACCCATGGGGCTTCTTCGCCTTCGCCGCCGTCGGCCTGCTCGGTGCCCTGATCTTCTCCACCTCGACCACGCTGCGTAACCGCACAAAGATTGAGACTGATCCGGTGTAGCGAGCTGAACTCAGATCGCCCCACCCGAATCAACACCAGTGCCCCGTCGGCCGGAATGCGGCCGAGGGGGCACTGGTGTTCTCCCGTTTTGTCTACATGGTACTGAAGCTCCACATCACACCGTATTTATCAAAAACCTGACCATAGGACCCGCCCCACGGTGCCTGGGCGAATGTCATGGTCTCCTCACCGCCGGCTGCCACCAGTCCGGCAATCCGCTCCTGCGCATCCTCATCGGATTCCGCATTGTAGAGCAGGGAATATGCGGTATCCCGGATGGGAAACTCAGCACCCAGGGAATCCCCGCCGGAGATCACTCCCCCGGGCGTGGCCAGCACACCGTGAGCCAGTGCGTCAAGCGGTGGCTCAAAGGGCAGGCCCTCCATGGGGGTATC
>SMEN01000503.1_pt1 | contig 10869 bp, 3 predicted proteins | sample 2456271 | NCBI WGS metagenome assembly SMEN01 (sample SAMN10132593, study PRJNA489261) | soil metagenome | isolation source: day1 control-loamy sand soil ammended with raw manure from dairy cow... | place: USA | collected 2015-04-01 | reverse complement strand
ACAGATAACGGCACAGTCAGTTCAGTTTGCTGAAAGTTCAGCGTCAGTAACGTGCCTAAATTAACTGCTGGCGTGCTCATCGATTGAGTCTGGACCTGCACAAAAGCAGGTCCAGAGTGAGCGTTCAATAACTCACCGCGACGCTTGCTAAAATACTTTGGGTTTAGCTGAAGCTCAGCGCAAAACTCAACTTGAGTTTGCCCGCTGTGCTCAAAGGCTTCGATCAATTCCAACCACTGCGCTGTGTTGCGATATTGGCGGCTCATACATCACCTCGTTTATTAAAACGGGTAAGCTATGGCATCAGAAAAGCGTTGGCTATGTGGGGTTGTTGTTACGCTTACGTTTATCCGCTGGCCTATTTATGCATGGGCTACGTCAGCGAGTTTCTCGATCAACCCGAACTCGAAGCCAAAGGCTGGCGCTCACGTTTGCCACTGGAAGAATTGGTACACCGAAATGGCTGGGGTGCTGGATTAGATGATGAAGCGCTGTTGGAGCAACTGAAGCAGTAAGCGCAGGCCGCGATCAAAGCAAATATTTTGATTGATTTGGCAAGATATGAGTATGAGAGACGCAATGGATCGAATAACGAGGTAAAACTAAATAATCAAACTAAAAACCGTCGGACTCAGATCTGATAACCATTACGCCCAGCTAAACTGGGCGCAATCTACGCAGCACTAGATATGATTATCAGTGCTTCGTTTCACTTACGTCATCGACTTCGGGCTTACGCTCTAGGAAACGCTCAAACAACTGGTTGGCATTACCTAAAGACATCAAGTGGGCATAAACCCAACCTAAAAATCCTTTTTTATGCAAGCTTAAAACCTGCTCATCAGTGAGTTCGGCAAAGCGCGCTTCATCAACCGCTTGGAAATCACGCAAAACAAAACTCTCACCACTAGCATGGGTCAGTTGTAACGTGCGCGGAGTCAGCAATTGCAGTTCATTGAGCGCTTCCACAAGTTCCCGGGTACGCTCCATCTCATGAGTGAAGTTCTGTAAGAACTGGATCATTTCATTGAGGTAATCAGTGTTTTCACCCTCGGCATTGAACAGTTCACGACCGTCTTCTTGGTTCCACCCGGCATAAGCTTCGTCAAAACAGACAGTGAAATTCTCAACATCATCTTGGGCTAACACAAACGGATAACGACGCACGAACGCAGGAACATAGGTATTGGCCTGCCACTGACTAGACTCATCAAGATAGCTATTTTTCCCCTCTACCAAGCCAAGTAAAGCAATTGGCATTAACTGCTCGCCTTGGCCAATAAATACAATGGGGTAGTGACGCGCAGCTTGGAAAAACTCCAAACCCGCTAAAGGCACCAAATGAGTTTTTGCCGCAAAGCCACAATCATCAGCTTGTTTTATTTTCAAGGTTTTATGTTCATCACGGTTCAGCGCCTTGATTTCTTTGTAGAGCAACATCGTGGTCATTTCTAATTCTCCCTTAAATCTTATTATCGGATAGTCAATTGCGCCAGAACCTGACTGCTGTCCTGATCAGGTGTCACATCTTTTAGAGTATTGGCTGCAACCAAACTCAAGCTGACGTGACGCCCCCAGTTGAAATTTAAACCCACACCAACACTCTGTAAGTCAACGTCTGAAGTACCAAGCTTCATCGCTCGGCCATAATCAAAAAACACAAAAGGCTGTAGCTTGTCGCTGTAACGCCAATACCCTTCTAGATTGAAAGTTACACCCTGTGGCGAGGCGATAACTCCCGACTCATAACCACGAACACTACTGATACCACCAAACTGATAAAGCAATCCGGATGGAAGACTTTCACTCTTAGTGGCGTACTGCCAAGACAGACGCCCTACCAGCTGATAATCATTTTTAATATCGCGACTCAGATACCCCAAGCCATTAAGTAATTGATAGTTACCGCTCTCACCACTGATCGCGTTATCAGTCGAAGATTGGCGCAGCCGTTGTTCGTAGCGGCCATACCAAGGCGCAGCCCGATACTCAAACTGTCCCTTGAGAATAATCTCATCAATATCCACTTCACTCAGAGACAGGCCTTCGATTGTAGATTCTGACGTTTGCTTGTTATAAGCGATGCCGCCTAACAGAGTCCAATTACGATCAATCCACCAAGGCTGATCGTAACCTATGCCATAGGTCGTTGAATCACCCTCAATATTCAATGCGGCAAACGGACCTTTCTTAATACTCATGGTGTTGGTACCCGCCTCTGCGTAGACAACACCGTTATACCGATTGACTGGGCGACTGTATCTTAGGCTTCCATACTGAGAGCCAGCGTTAGCAACTACTAGAGCATTGAACGCATCAGCTACGCCGGTTGGCGAGAACCAAGTTAGGCTCCCACCATACTGCTCACGACCGGTACCCTCGTTACCATAGTTATTAACAAACAGTGACCACTGCAGCGGATCAGGCTCAAATGCCTGTAAGTCTATTCGCGTAGTACCAAACGCTTGTCCCGGTGCCAAACTAGCGCTGACCTGAGGCCCTGGCGATGTGCTATTAAATCGCTCAATCGCTGCGATCAGCGCAGGGCTGTCCAAGGTTTCGCCCGATTCAATACCAAGGCGTTGCCGATAAAATTGTTCATCTACATTTTCCGGAACTTTCTGCCAACTGACACCGTCAACTTTCGCCTCAACCAAAACAATACTTAAAATGCCATTTTCAATACTCTGGGGCGGCACTACAGCTCGAGCTGTCAACTGTCCTTTTTTCTCATAAATATCGTTGATTTTACGCAGAAGCTCATTGATGTCATCAAAGCTGATCGTCCGTCCGACATACTCACTGGCCAATTCTTTTAGCCGCTCTGCGGGGATAAAAACTGACGGATTAAAGTGAATGCTTTTTAGCACAAAACGCTCACCTGATGATGGCAGCTGTTGCTGCTGAGGTGCATCACCCTGTAGCGCTGGAACCTCTATACGCCGAGCGCTCTCCTCAAGCTCTTTCTGGCGTTGAATCTGCTCTTGTTGATTACGCTGCAAGTTTGGATCGATCTGTCCAGGCACGCGCGCAGCAATACCTGGAGCAGCCAGAACCTGAGTTGCCACCAGTAGACCCAAAGCTCCAATTCCAGCAAAGCGGGCTCTCATTAAATTTCCCACTTGCTTACTCCTTCTTTGGATATCGTCTGCTCAGGCTGGTCTAGATTGATACGGGTCTTAATAGGCTGTAAATGCCACTCAGCTACCCAACCATTTTGTGGCGTGCGCGACTCAGACTCATTCAGCAACGACGCTAGACGAGTAAGGGTAAATTCTTGCGAAAGGAACTGCTCAGCGTAGCGTGCAGCGGTTATGTCTTGATACTCAATACCGCCAAGCCCATCTCGATCCTCCATAAAGTTTGGCACTAACACCAGATGCGTATAAGCACGGTGTAGCACGTAAGCATTAGTGCTACTGGTCAACTGGTTTTGCGCGAAACTGAAGGTTTTATCAGGCTCATAGAGCTGAATATCAGCGGCGCTCAAATACGCTGGACTGCTATTATTCATCAATATGACCGCCTGCTGTGTGCGCAACGCCATGTTCTCAACGCCTTTGGCGTCAGGAATATCCAGCTGATTACCACTCATTTGAAACTGAGTATTGGCGACATGCAATTGCGATATCTGCACTTGGTTAGCATCCATACTGCTAACCAAACGATCTGCTATTGATGCGCCACTGCCGGTGATCTGCAAGTTCAACTGACCACTTCCAGTATGACGGCCGTACAACTCAATATCTTGAGCATGCAAATCTGCACGCTGGCCTATATTTGCATCCGCCACACGAATCAGTTTACCGGCCCACAGACTTAGCGAAGGTGCTAGCACCTGATCAAGCGTAATACTACCGTTGCCTGCGACGCCATTGCGCCAGCCTGCGTTGACGACCACGCCCTGCCCGGCCGACAGCTCGCTGCCACGGGTGTCGAGGATGCTGTCGAGCAGCACCTGGCCGGCCGCCAGCAGGCGGGTGAAGCCGATGTCCTCGTCGGCATGCCAGCTCTGATTGCCCAGGCTCTGGCTGGTGCCGACGCGGATGGCGCCGCTGGCCAGCAGATCGATGTCGTGGCTGGAGTTGAGCTGACCCAGGCTGAGGTCCTGGCCGATGGCCCCGATCAGGCCGTTGCCGGCGACGATGGTCGGCATGCTGATGTCGCCCGCCGCGTTGAGCAGCACATCGCCGTTCACCGCCGCGCCCTCGAACAGGCCGCTGGACTGGATGCCGGTGCCCATGGTGATGCCGCCACCGGTTGCACTGATGGTCACCGCCCCGCCCGCTTCCACGCCGTTGGTGAGGTTGACCCCGCCGCCGGAGGTCACCAGCACGTTGCGTCCGGCCTTGATGGCCTCCAGGTCGATTTCGCCGCCGACGGTGAAGGTCAGGTCGCGGCCAGCTTCGGCCACGCCGGTGATGTTCAGGTCGCCGCCGATACCAACCGTGAGGTCGCGGCCGGCCTTGAGCGAGTAGGTGCCGCCGAATTCGACGTTGACGATGTCCAGGTTGCCGGTAGCAACGATGCCGACGTCGTTCTGCGCTTCCACCTTCAGGGCACTGATATTGCCGTGCCCTTGCGACGCATCGCCATCGACCTGCAGGAAGACATCGCCCTGCAGGCTCTGGACGCGACCCAATTGCAGATTGCGGCCGAACATCTGCAGCAGGCCCTCGGCCTCAGCGTTACCGCCGAAGACATCGCCGTCGGTGCGCACCAGGATGTCGCCGCCGGACTTCAGATGCGAGGGCACCAGCACGTTCGGCGTGGCCGGATCGGCCAGCGGGCCGAAGTGAATATCGGCCAGGGAGCCGGCCTGCGTGGTCAGAGTCAGGTCGCCGCCGCTGGTGCCGGTGCCGATGCGCAACGCATCGGTGGTGGTGTGCACGTCCAGCGTGGTTGCAGCGCTGACATTGCCCAACACCGCGCCGCCTGCGTTGACATCCACAGATTGAAGTGTGCTGTGCAGCTCATTGGCGCTGAAGGCTCCACTGAAGTCGGCTTGCACCAGGCCCTGGGCGCTGGTGGCAGTACCCAGGCCGAGGCTTTCACCAGACAGATCCAGATCCAGCTTGGCGTTGAGTGCGTCAATGCGCACAGCGCCCACGCCATCAAGCAGCACTTTATCGTTCAGGCTGCTGACCGAGTTCAGCGAAACGTTGCCAGCAGTGGTCAGCAGTTGCTCCAAGGCACTGTTCAACGAGCCACCCTGGATGCCGCCCAGCAAGTTCAGATAGAGCGCGCCCTGGCTGCTGGTGATATCCAGATCGAGGCCACCGACGCCGACCTTCCAGGTCGGGCTGCCGATGTCGCCGTGGCTGAGCAGGGTCAACTGGTTGGCTGCGGTCCAGCTGCGGCCGGCCGCGTTGGCCTGCAGCAGACGCGCTTGGATATCCACGTTGCTGCCGCTGTTAACGCTGGAGATATTGCCCAAGGTGGCCTGATCGGCAACCCGCGCAAAAATCCCGTTATCGCTGATCAGATTGGTGTCCGCCGCCATGTTCCATTGGTTGGCCAGGTTCAGCACCAGGCTGCCCACCGTCCAGTCGGCGTTCTGCTGCAGGTCGCGGGTCTGGCCGATGTCCAGCAGGCCATCGACGCTGACATCGCCGAAGGTCAGGGTGCCGGCGCTGCTCGCCGCGCCTTGCAGGCCGCCCAGGTAGGCGTTGCCGCCGATGTCCAGGGTGATCTGCTGGCCGAGCCCGGACGTACCGAGCTGGACCCGGTCGCTGAAGCTGCCGACGTTGCCGTCGACGCTCAGGGCGATGTTACCGCCCAGCAGGTTCTCGCCCATCTGGCTGGCGGAGGTCAGGTTGCCACCGACCACGCCCAGGGTGATGCCGTTCAGGCCGGTCAGACGCTGGATGCTCAGGTTGCCGTGGGCCACCAGGTTCAGCAGCTGGGCACGGGCAGTCAGGTCACCGGTAATGCTGATATTGACCGCGCCGTTGCCACCGATCGAGCCGGCCGAGGATTCCAGCAGTACATCGCTACCGCGCAGCACCACGTTCTGGCCATTGGCACTTTCGATGTTGCCGTTGGTTTTGATGTGGATGGTGTCGCCCTGCACGTTGTACAGGTTGAGATCGCGTTCGCCGCCGAGGAAAACATCGCCGGTGGCGGTCACGGACAGATTGCCGCCTGCCGCAATGTTGACATCGTCACGCTGGACGATACGCAGCTTGGTTTTGTCGTTGATATCGTCGAAGTAGACGTCGTCGTGCTCGGCACCTGCCAGCGCTGCCAGTTGCGCGGTGGTCAGGTTGCTGATGCCGGCGCCCAGGTCCACCAGCACGTCGGCGTCCAGCACCTTGCCGATGCGCCGTGCTTCGAGGATGACGTTGTTGCCTTCGATGTTCAGCTGCTCAAGCTTGACCTGGGTGTTGGTGCCGCGGTTGAGCAGTGCCGAGGAGATCGAGAACTGCAGCTGATCCGGCGTCCATTCCGCGGTGCCATCGAGCATGGCGAGTTCTGCCGTGCTCAACTGGTACCGGAAGCTTGCGTCGTAGCCGTTGGCCGAGTCGAAGCGGTCATGCAGCGCGCTGTATTCATTGACCCGGCGCAGTTGCTCCTGGGCAATCTGGTCATCGCTCCAGCCCAGTACCTTGAGCTGTGCAACCTGGTTGGCACCCAGCAGCGCCTGGCTTTCATCGAAGACCTGGACGTTGCCGAGGCCGTCGGCACGCATCTGCCAGTAGCGCTCGTAGCTGCGCTGACCGCTTTCCTCCAGTACACGCTTCTGCTCGTCCAGTGCAGCCTGCGCAGCCGGGCCGGTGAGGCCCATGTCGGCCCACAGGGCCTGCATTTCGGCAAGGGTGCGGGTGTCGTAACTCAGCGTGGTGTTGGCATCCAGCAGGTCGCCATTGGTGACCCGCAGGTGCACGTCGCCGCCAGCGATGACCTGGTCCACAGCCAGGTCGCCGCTGACTTCGTTGAGGAAGATGCCACCCACCGCACCGGCATTCAGCGCCGCTGCGCCAGCCATGGCGCCGGTGGAATAGCCGGTGTCGATGTTGATCAGGCTGCCACTGTTACCAATGCTGCCGTGGCTGGATTGCAGGTTGATGGCATGACCCTTGATGGTCACGCCGTTGCCGGCAGTGATATTGCCCTGGGCACTCAGGCTGATGTTGCCGCGGCCGGACTCCAGCTTGGACAGGTTTACGCCACCGCCCAGTGCGCGCAGTACCAGATCGCCCTGTGTCGAAGCGGCCGACAGCGTGTTGCCCACCTGCACCGCGAAGCCCTTGCCATCGTTGCCAATGCCGTAGCCCGCTTGCAGGGTCAGGTCCCGCGCAGCAACCACGACCTGGTCGGAGTTCTGCAGCAGCTGGCCACCGGTGGTGATGCTGGTGCTGCCGCTCTGGTTCAGGATCGAGCCCAGCAGCGTAACGTCACGGCCCGAGTTGATGTTGACCAGACCGGTGTCGCTGCCGATGAAGCTGATATTGATCGGCCGGTCGGCACGCACCTGATTGCGATGAATGACCTGCTCACCCTGGACGCTGGTGGTTTCGTTCCAGCTGCGTTTTTCATGGCACCACAGGAACCAGGCTTCACAGGTGGTCCAGGTACGTGTTTCAACGCGCGGATCACCTGAGGGGAAGGTGGTGCTGGTGCTGTGGATGTCCCCGGGCGTGCCGTAGAACCCGGTGCCCATGTAGTCGGCACCGTCGATGGGTACCTTGGCCGGATCGGTCCAGACTTTTCTGTCCCAGAGCGTACCTTCACCGGAATTGAAGAGTCCCCAGACTTTGTCCTTGTAGTAGGTCTCAACGGTGGTGGTGGCCTGTTTCTGACCGGTCAGCCAGACGTAGCTACGCCCTGCGACCGGGTTGTAGACCGCGTTGCGGCCCGTTGCCACGTAATTCATGGCTGCGTCCAGCACACCCTGGCTGTATCCCTCGCGCTTGTTGACCACATAAGCATTGCGCGCCGCATCGAAATCACGGGTGTAAACCGTCGACCAGACATACTGCTGGTTGCCCGAGGTACGCACGTCGTTGATGCGCAGCGTGCCGTGGGTCTCCATGCCGATGTCGATGGTGTTGAGGCTCAGCTGATAGCTGCTGTTGTTGGTGATGCGCACCTGCGAATAGCCGTCCAGCACGTTGAGCTGGCCGTTGCCGGTGCTGAGGATGTGGCCGGTCAGCTCCATATAGCCGCCGGACACCTCGACGCTGTCCATCACCAGGCGTTCGTTCAGGAAGTCGTAGCTGTAGCCCAGCCGGCCGGTGCGTGCGTCGGTCGTCGACAGTTGCAGGTAACGCGCGCCGCCGCGGTTGTAGGCAGCGCGGCCGTTGCTGATGCGGTTGGCCAGATTGACGCTGTCATCGATGGTCGCGGCCCAACTGGCTGCACCGCTCTGGATAGTGCCATTGATGTTCAGGTACTGGGCGCTGATCACCACGTTGTTGGCTGCCACCGTGGATTTGGTCGGCGCCTGCAGGGTGGTGCCGGTGCTGCCCGCCGGATCGCCACCGGCGTGGTAGAACGGCGTGCTCGAGTTAAGCACGAAATCACGACCGGCGCTGATGGCGATGGTCTTGCCGCGCACGTCGGCGTTTGAATAGATGCTGCCGTAGGAGGCGGTAACACTCACTTCGCCGCGCTGGTTGAAGATCCGTCCGTTGATGTAGATGTCCGGCGCCGGGGCACGCAAGCCATCCACACCCACCACCCCATGCTGCGGGTTGTAGGTGTTGATCACGCTGATCACCGGCTCGGGCGAAGTGGCTGAAACGGTCAGACTGAAATTGGCGCTACCCTGGCGGTTGGCGGCGTTGATCTCGCCGACGGTGGTCAGCGAAACGTTGTTGAACAACAGCTGGCCACCCTCATGGTAGGGGATTTCCAGACCGCGAATGTCCAGGAACGCCGAGCTGTTGTTGACCACGCGAATCGAGGCATCGCCCGGCGCGCTGAGCTTGCCGTTGCCCACCAGCGAATCACCGATCACCCGCACGTTGCCCGGCTTGGCCAGGATCGGGTCGAGCTGGAAGATGTAGATCTTCTGGTCTTTCGCCAGGCTGGCGGTACCGGTGCCGCCCATCTCCTGGTACAGCTTGGTCAGGGTCTGCTGCAACAGATTGCGCTCGGCCTGCATGGCCGTCCGCTCGATCTCGGAGATGCCGTAGTCCACCAACTGCTTGTTGAGCTGTTCGATCCGCGCGGAGATGTACTGCGAGTAGGTGCCTTCGACCAGGCGGTAGCTCATGTTGTCGTCACTGGCGGTGACGACCGGCCGCACTTCGATGAGGTCACCCGCTGCCGGAGTGTGGTTGGCGAGTTGCTGCAGGGTCATTTCCTGGCCGTTGACCCAGTAGCTCAGGCCTTCGACGGTGACCGAGCGGTTGTTCAGGTAACCGGTATTGAGGTTGCCATTGACCGTAACCACCGCCGAATGGACGTTCACCGCGGAACCGCCCGAGCGCTCCACTGACAGGCCGATGGCGTTCAGCGCCTCGGTGTAGAGATCCTTTGCGATGCCCTTGCCGAGCAGGTTGCCGTAGCCCTTGTCGGCGTGCGCATAGATATCGCCCACGCTGTTGACGTTCGCCCCGCCGTCCACCGTGACCCGCGCATCGCGCTGGTAACGGGCGTCGGCGCCCGGATCGTTCACCACCGGGAAGGCGGTGTTGTTCCACAGGTCGGTGCGCGCCACCAGGGTCGCCTGGTTGGAACCGCCGGCGAGGTCCTGACCGGCATACAGCTTGACGTCGCCATAGCCGAGCATGTTGCTGCCGGCCCTGACGTTGACCTGATAGTTGGCCGTGACGCGCGCCAGGCTGTCGCCCATCGCGGCGCCGGCCAGGCCCCAGGTCTTGCCGGCGCTGTGGGTGTCGATGTCGTACACGCCACTGGCACTGAGGATGATGTCGCCAATGCTCTGCAGCTTGGCGCCGCTTTCGATGTCCACGGTTGCGTTGGCGCGGGTGACATCGACCTTGGAGTCGGCCTTGGCGATGGCAATAGCACCGCCGCTGTCGAGTTTGACGCGGTCACGGGCGAAGACATCATTGAACGCCGAGACACGCAGATGCTCGGGCGTGCGGAAGTCGCCGATCAGGTTCACCTGGGCATTGCTGCCGACGCGGCTTAGGGTGGTCAGGCTGATGGTCGAAGTGCTCAGCGCGGCCGCCGCATCCAGCACGCCGCCGGAGCCGGACTTGACGTTGTAATCGCTGCTCGCCGCCTTTATCACCTTGGCCTGGGCGCTCTGATCGTAGCCATAGCTGTCGATCTTCGAACCGACCGCCAGCAGGCTTTCGGTGGTCAGGGTCAGGGTGTTCTTGGCGTGGGCACCGCTGGCGCCCACCAGGGACGCATTGACGCTGTCGACAAAGGCGTTGAAGCGCGAGGTGTGCAGCGCGCTGAGCTGCAGGTTCTGGAAGCGCGCCGCGCTGCCGCCACTGCCCACTGCCAGCAGCTGTGCACGGGTGATGCCGGTATCGCGGGTATTGGCGATCGAAGCCGCACCGCTGACCAGACCACCCTGCCCTGCCTGGGAGCGAGCCTCGTTGTCCACCAGCGCAGTGGCGGACACGCGCAGCAGCTGGATATCCCCACCGAAGACGCCATTGACCAGCGCATGGGTACGGGTGTCCGTCAGTGCTTCGGAGACATGCGCACCAACGGTCAGCAGGCCGGCGGCATAGCCTTCGGTCTTGGCGCGCTGATGTACATCGGTCGTGGCGCGCAGATCCCAGTCGCCGCCGGTGCCGTTGAAACGGGTGTTGCCGAAGCTTTCCAGCAGGCTGCTGCTTTCATTGACGGCGCGCGCCACCACGGCATTCGCCGAGACGCCGAAGCCGCCGGAAACGCCCAATGCATCGACCTCGGCGCTGCTGGCAGTGCCCTGGCGGT
>SMEN01000502.1_pt1 | contig 10897 bp, 8 predicted proteins | sample 2456271 | NCBI WGS metagenome assembly SMEN01 (sample SAMN10132593, study PRJNA489261) | soil metagenome | isolation source: day1 control-loamy sand soil ammended with raw manure from dairy cow... | place: USA | collected 2015-04-01 | reverse complement strand
TTAAATCAACGCCTCCAAAAGAAACCAAATCTAAGTATTCGTTTAAACCATCTCCGTTTGGAGAAATACCTTTTTGAATGTTACAGAATTCTTTTCCTAATATTTGAATTTCCTTTGTATGTAAACAATCATTCGAATTTGTAAAAATGATTTCAATGGTATTTACTTCTTGTAATAAATTTGAATAATTAGAAAGATTAATTTTACTACCTGTTTCAGAAATAGAAGAATTATTGATTAACCATTGAATATTTGTAATTTCTGATAACGAAAAATTATTTGGAATGAATTCAATATAATATTCTGAATTATCACAATAAAGATTAAAATCAAATTTTAATTGCGGATAAACAACCACATCTAAAGTTATCTGCTTTGAACAATCGCCAGAATCTCTGGTAAATGTATAAGTTTGCGAATTGTACGGGTCAAAAGCTGGCTCCCAAGTTCCTGAAATTCCGTTTGTAGAAATGGTTGGTAAACTAAAATTTTCATCTATTTCACAAAATGGATCAATTGGATCGAAAGTAGGTGTTTTTTCAATCACTATTGTTTTAGTAATTGATTCATTACATTGCATATCGATAGGAATAAACGTATAAGTTAACGTTTGATTTGGATTAAAAGCTGGAGACCAAGTTCCTTCTACTCCATTATTTGAAATTGTTGGTAAGTTCGTGAAATTTGGAATTTCATCACAATACGGACCAAATTCATCAAATTCTGGAATTAAATTGGGTTTTACAATTATTGTTTTTTGAATATGTTCTAGTAGTGGATTATCTGGTGTAAATACATAAGTTGTTGTTTCTAGATTATTTGGAGCAGGAGACCAGCTACCTGAAACACCATTATCTGAAACATTAGATAACTCGATTACATCTCCTTCACATATCTCTTCATTAAAATTAAAAATTGGAACTAATACATAGATGTTAATATCATCGTACAACAAATAATTAACTTGATATCCAACGGCGTCAACTAACTGAATATTAGTATCTTCATCACTAAAAAAATTACCTATTAAAAATCCATTTAAACCAATTGTTGTTGGAATATAAGTAAATGATAACAAAGTCCAATTTTCTCTATCAACAATTGGAACATCAGAATAGTTCACGTCAGGAACCACTTGAACTTGTTGAACAGTTTGATAAATAAGTTCATTATCGTTAATAAACTTCAAACCAATATTATTCATACCAGCACTTCCCTTATTTGAAGAAGATAAACAGACATAAAATTCAATCTGATAAATAATTCCAGGAATTAAATCTTGCGATAGCTTACCTCTAATATATTCTCTATATTTATTGTTAACATTTGTGGAAAAAATATTAATTGTTCCTACACAATGATTTCCGGTTTTAGGACCTTGATTAAAAGCAAAAACATTTGATATTCCATTGTTACAATTTGTATCAAAAAGAGTACTTATTAAATCAGGTGTAGTTAAAGAACCTGATCTCCAATCCGCTATTGCATAGTTTTCTCCAACAATTAGTCCACAATTAATTTGTAAAATAGAATTTTCAAAACTTGGATTTAAAACTAAATTTTGCTGCGCATTAGATTGAGTTAATGAAAATATAGATAGTAAAAATAGAAGTTTTTTCATAAGTTAATATGTTAGTTGAATATAACCTGTAAATTGCTCACCGATATTGGTTTTAATATAATAAAAATACGTTCCGCTTGGTAAATCTTTACCTGCGTTAGATTGACCATGCCATTCATTTTTGTAGTTTGATTTTTCGTAAACTACACTTCCGTATCTATTAAATATTTTTAAATCAACGCCTCCAAAAGAAACCAAATCTAAATATTCGTTTAAACCATCTCCGTTTGGAGAAATTCCTTTTTGAATTTTACAGAAATCTTTTCCTAATATTTGAATTTCCTTTGTATGTAAACAATCATTCGAATCTGTAAAAATGATTTCAATGGTATTAACTTCTTGTAATAAATTTGAATAATCAGATAAATTGATTTTATTTCCTGTTTCAGAAATAGAAGAATTGTTTATTAACCATTGAATATTTGTAATTTCTGATAACGAAAAATTGTTTGGAATGAATTCAATATAATATTCTGAATTATCACAATAAATGTTAAAATCAAAATTTAATTGCGGATAAACAACAACATCCAAAGTAACTTCTTGTAAACAATCTCCTGAATCTCTTGTAAAAGTATAAGTTTGTGAATTGTATGGATCGAATGCTGGGCTCCAACTTCCTGAAATTCCGTTTGTGGAAATGGACGGTAAACTAAAACTTAAATCTGGTTGACAAAAAGATCCAATATTATCGAACGTTGGTGTTTTATCTATATTTACTTTCATCGTTACAACTTCTACACAAAGCTCCTCATTTGGTGTAAAAGTATAAATACCTGTTTGGTTTGGATTAAAAACAGGTGACCAAACGCCCACAATACCATTATTTGAAATACTAGGTAACTCAGTTATATTTGGAATTTCATCACAAAATGGTCCAATCTCATCAAAATCAGGTACTAATGTAGGGTTAACAACAATTGTTTTTTCAAAGGACTCAAGATTAGAATCAATTGGAGTAAAAGTATAAGTCGTTGTTTGTTGATTATTTATTGTTGGAGTCCAAATTCCTTCAACTCCATTTTCTGAAACATTTGGCAAAACCAATTCATCACCTTGACATATTTCATTTGGAATATTAAAATTGATTTGTATATCAAAAATAGATACATCATCAATTAAGAGATAAAATCTTCTCAAAGAAGTAGAAGTTAACATTTCAAAACTAGTTTCGTCATCGGGAAAAAAATTTCCAATAATGAATCCATCTAAATTTGACACAGTTGGACTATAAGTAAAAGAAAGTAAAGTCCAATTATTATAATCAGTAAAAGGAGCTCCTGAATAGTTTAACTCTGGTTGCAACGGAATTATTGTAGGATTAAAACTAAGTGTACTTGCATCATTTATAAATTTTACTCCAATATTATTACTTCCGGCCGTACTAAGATTTCCCAAGCAAATATAAAATTGAACTCTATAAGTAACACCTATTTGTAAAGGCTCTGATAATTTACCTCTTATATATTCACGATATTGAGGTTCATAATATGATTCTTCATTAACAATTCCAGCATAATTATTACCAGTTAATGGAGGTTGATTAGCAAAATTAGGATTTAAAGGATGTAGATGACAGTTTAAAGCTAAAGTAGAGCTATAAAAATCAGGACTAGCATAGGAACCAGCTTTCCAGTTTTGAATTGGGCTTGCTTGCCCTAAAGCATAAACTGAACAACTAAGAGGTCCAGAAGTATCTTCAAAACTCGGATTTAAAACCAAATTTTGCTGCGCTTTTGTTTGACTTAAAGAAAATATAGATAGTAAAAATAGAAGTTTTTTCATAAGCTTTAATAAAAATGTATTTTTTATAAATATACCATTTTGCTAAATATATAAAACAAAAAGTTAAATTTTAACAATATTTAATTAAAAAAAGAAATATATTATTTATTATTAATAGATAAAACTTCATAAATCACACTAACACATCTAACACTAAAATATTTGTTATTTTTACATTTTTAAGAATCAATTTATGAAGAATATAATCAGTGTATTATTTCTATTTTTTATTTCACAAATAGGAACTTGCCAAGAAGATTTAGAAAACTGTTTTAGAGTTGATGATTTATCAGTTGAAGTTCGTAATTATAGATATCCTTTTGATAAAGCATCAAAAATTCTGTTTACTTCTTTTGATGATGATCTTAAAAAGCTAGATTTATTTGAATACGAAAGAGATGAAGAACAAGAAAGATATGTTGTTGGAGAAATAATGCAAATTTATTTTGCCTTTTTAAAAAAGAACAAATCAAAATACAACCCTGATATGTTTAACGAAAAAGTTGAACTTTCAGAAACTCAAAAAAATGAATTTACGGATTTAATTTACAACTTCGGAAACAATCATAAAGATGCATTATTGCGGTGGGGAGCAAAATGTTATATGCCAAGAAATTCGATTTTGTTTTTCGACGAAAACAATCAATTGTTTGAATTCATTGAAATTTGCTTTGAATGTAATCGCTATAAAACAAGTAGTTTTAAAGTAGATCTAAATATCAATTGCGGTGAAAAACTTTCTTTACTAAAAGATTTATTCGAAAAAGCAGGAATTGAATATGGAATAAAAAAACAGTTGTAAAAAAATCTACAACTGTTTTAAACTTAAAATTATTAATCTTCTCTACTCCCGTCGTCTGCCATTCGAACCATTTTTGGTGTAAATTTTGCAACCACATCAACCAAATCTTTTTGCGCTTCCATCACCTGATGAATATCTTTATATGCCATTGGTGCTTCGTCTAAACCAGCTCCGATTAAAGTTACATTATGGTCTTTTAAAATCGATTTAAAATCCGAAGTTGAAATTTCTTTCTTAGCTTGTGTTCTACTCAATTGACGTCCGGCTCCATGTGAAGCTGATTGAATTGCCTCAGTATTTCCCTTCCCACGAACTAAAAATCCAGGTGCGGTCATAGAACCAGGAATAATTCCCATCACATCTTTACTTGCCGGAGTTGCACCTTTTCGATGAACAATCACTTCTTCCCCATTCCAAGTTTCTTTCCAAGCAAAATTATGGTGGTTCTCCACAGTTGCTAAAACTTCAGCTCCCAAAGCTTTCGCCATTTTTTGATGTATGATTTGATGACAAGCCGATGCGTAATCTCCAGCTAAATTCATTGCCAACCAATATTCTTGGCCTTCGGTTGAATTTAAATCGAAATAAGCTAAATTCTTGGCTTCTTGCGGAAGCTTACAAATTTTCTTAGCTAATTGTGTATAATGTCCAGCAATAGTTGCGCCAAATCCGCGAGAACCAGAATGCGTTAACAAAGCAACATAACTTCCTTTATGAATATTCAAAACCTCATCGTGCTCAGCAAATTCAATAATTCCGAATTCTACAAAATGATTTCCTCCACCCGAACTTCCCAATTGCGTCCAAGCTTTATCTTTTAAGTTTCGTAACAAATCATTTTCATGAAACAACTTGTTTTCTAAAACTTCGTGATCTGATTTGTATTGACCTCGAAAACCATTTCCGGCACCGAAATTTGATTGAGCTATTAATTCACGTTTAAACTTGGCTTGATTTTCTAAAAAAAATAATTCATCAATATTATAAACCGAAAGTGCCATTCTACAACCAATATCAACTCCAACACCATACGGAATAATTGCATTTTTGGTTGCTAAAACTCCGCCAATTGGCAATCCGTAACCTTGATGCGCATCGGGCATTAAAGCACCAGCGACAGAAACAGGCAATTTCATTGCGGTTTGCATTTGTTTTAGAGCACCTTCTTCGATATGCTCACTTCCAAAAATTTGAAATTCTTTTGGCGATTCATTTAACGGAATAACATCTGTTTCTAAGGATTTTTGCAATTGAATGATTTGTTGAGCTAAATCATAAAATTCGGATTCTTTCGGTGTAAATTCAGGTGTTTCAACCATCTTTTTTAATTGAGATAAAACTTCACCTTTATTCAAATTTTCTTGGTAATTTTCACAAAATTGTAAAACGGTACCTAAAATTATATTTTCTTCAAAACCTATTCGTAATAAGTCTTTTCCTGATATTTTTTTCATTTTAATTATATATTTTTAATCTTAGATTTACGACTAATTTTTCAACTAATTCCATATTAGGCTTTTCTTGTAATGAAGTTTGCTCAGTATATTGAGAAATTTCGTTCATCAAATTTTCGGCTTTAGACAAAACTTCATCATAAGTATAAAATCCAGATTTAATTCTTAGAAGTTCCTCTCTATTCGAAACTTCTATATTTAATTTATTTTCTTTTAAAATTCCTAAAGCCATTTCAAGCAAACGAATCGTGTGCATCATATTTTTGGCATCATAACCTTTTTTATGATTGGCATTATTTTGATAGCGTTCTTCATTTCGTTTTTCCATCCAATCCCAATATTCACGGTATTTTTTACAATACGATGAATATGCATCTCGATGAAACATTAACATTGAAATGGATTTATCGGATTTTGAAACCGAACTCAATTGCACATCATTCGCATTATCATCACTAACAATTCCACGATATTGAACATTAGCGTTCGATTCAAACAAATGATACATATCTTTAAAATGTGGAATTTTTGTTAAACCAAAATCGGATTGATTTTTAGAATTCATTTGCAGCCAATCTGAAAACAAAATCGATTCGTTATCCATTAAAATATAACAAAAATCCAAAACCGATTTACGTTTCTTATCCATCGGCTCAAACATTTTCTTATTCAAACCTGTAGCTTTTTTTATTTGCGAAAAAGCATAACCAACAAACGTATCTTTTATCAATTTTGACAAAAAATCTTCCATCTTAATTTCTTTCATCAATTGGTGTTTAACCAAAATATGTTTTTCCGGAGTTGCGAGCATCTCTAATATATTCGGATTGTTTTTTGAAAGCAATTCTATAAATCTTCCTAATTCATAATAAACGATATCATTGGTTTCATTGCTTACTTGCGGAATATATTCTAATCCGTAAAATAAATATTTAGGTAAATAATAAACACCACGAATATCGGTATCTGAATTCTCTGTCGCCAAACCATAAGCTCTACTTCCTGACACACATTCAAAAAGTATTAAATTATGTTGTTTTAAAAAATCTATCGTTAGCATTTGTGACCAGTTTTAAATAGTTCATTTCTAATAAATCTTCATTGAAAGATCCTTTTCGTTTCGTTTTAGATGCCGTTGAAATTTCACTATACAAATCGTGTAAGTGCAAAAACAACACAGTACTTAATTGTATAAAATCGCTTTCAACACCTTTCCCTTTTATTTCAATTAAATCAATAATTTCGGCTCTTAAAGAATCATCTTTAACCAAAAACAATAGTTTATCAATTTGCATTGGTGGATAATGATTAATTTTTAAACAATATTTAGCTGATAATAAGGAACGAATCACATAAAAGAAAGTTTTCAATTTTATTTGTTCTGAATTTAGCTGTAGAATTTGTTTTTTTACCAATCCTAAATAATGATGCACAACAGTTTGTTGACAAAAAAAATCAGGTAATAACTGTAAAATTGAATTATAATACTCTTCTTGCTTTGTATAAAAAGTAGGTGATTGCATCCATTCAAACGGAGTTGCATTTGAAGCATAAAGGTGTTTTAAAAACTTGCGTAAATCCCAACCATTGATATCCAGTTCGTCATTTATTGGAAAATCGAGAAATTCATTTTTGGAATTGATACGCAGATAATCTTCAAGCTTACGCACGTAAATAAATCGAACATCAAAATCGCTATCCATTGAAGGAAATCCCCAAGCGCGACTTCCAGATTCAAGAGCAAAAAGTATTTTTATATCATATTCTTGTTCTATTTCTTTTAATTTATTCTGTATGATTTGTTTCATTTTAATCTCTTTTAAATAAGTTGTCAGAATTGAATTATTTTTTTTCTGACATCTTAGTTACTTATTTAGTGAAAATTTGTTTTAATTCTGAAACCACATTATTACTTCCAGAAACGGAAATCGAATTAATCTTTTCAGCAATTTTTTCGATGTATTCCATTTCTTTCAATTTGAATAACATATTATTTTCTTCCATCAATTTAGCAGTATTTAACAAACTTCTGGTCGAAGCGGTTTCTTCTCTACGCATAATACTATTGGCTTGTGCACGTTTTTCTGCAATCAAAACCTGATTCATAATTTCACGAATTTCACCAGGTAAAATCACATCTTTCAAACCTGCATCCAAAATCACAATACCCAAACGATTCGCTTTCTCATTAATTTCATTGAAAATTACACTAGCAATATCATTTTTTTGATCCATCAATTCGTCAAAACTTAACGAACCTACTAAAGTTCGCAACGCCATTTGTACCAAAAGATACAATTGTTTATCGTGTTCTTTAGTATCGACAAAAGCCTTGATAAAATCGGTAATTTGATATTGAATACCAAAATTCAAACGCAATTGAACTTTATCTTTTGTCAAAATCTCTTGTCCTAAAACTTCTAAGGTTTGCGAACGCACATCGCCTTTCGCAACAGTAATAATTTGAGAATTTTTCCACCAGAAATAATTTCCTGCTTCTAAAATTCTGACAAAAACACCGTCTACAAACAATAAACCCTTTTCATAAGAATCAATTCTATAATTTCTTACATACAAATTCAACTGTTGTTTTTCTAAAATCACTTTAGCAACATTTTCTACTTCATAGCTTTTTAACGAAACGCTATCAAAAGTAAATTTGTGTTTTCCTTTCCAAAAAGCAAAAGTTCCAGCAGTCAAAACGTGGCTGAAATTTCCACGCTCAGAAACCAAAACCAAAAAATCATCTTCAATATGAACGATTTCTAAATACGTACTTAAAATTTGATTTTCGTAATTTTCAATATCTCTATAATCTTTAAACACGTTGAAAATAGAAACTTGTTCACCACCTAAAAACCAATATTTTCCTTGTTCAATAACTCTTATAATTTCATTGTTTTTATAAACAATACCAATTTCATTTGAATTAACTCTAACTGTTTTCATAAACTATTTTTTTAAAATTTTATATCATATTAAATAAGCTTTTAAGAAGTTTTCTTACTTCAAATGCGGAAATCATTTTTGTATTTTACGCTGTTTCATTTTACTTAAAATCTACTACTTGCATTTTAATTTTAATAAAGTTTTGTAAGCAACGACAAATCATTTCAGGCTTAGAATCAAGTGTTTTTTCAAAATCATTTTAATTTTAAAAAAAACTGAAACCTCTTAAAGAACTTTTGTGGTCTATTTTTTTATAAAGTGACCTTCTTTACCTAGGTGAAAACTTTCATTTTCGGTGCAACCGGGCGCAACTTGAGCCGAAATCAAGTGTGGGATTCGAACCCACTTTTTATCCTTGTTCTAACCAACTAAACTATTTTCGTTACTGAAAAGTGGGATTCGAACCCACGATAGGAAATTATTCAGCTTTTAAATAGTTTCAGCATACAGGAAACTGCACTACAATGCCATTTGAAACATTTGAATAGAAAGCTATTCTCGTTCTGAACATTACAAAGATGCACACACAAGTGCGCAGTATAAATACGTAGATAAAAAATATTTTTATAATAAAATACAAACAACTAAAAAACAACACATTAAATTTAAAAAAAAAAATATTAAGTAATGTTTTTAGCAAAAGTACGCAGATATATTGCGCAATAAAGCTTTATATTTGTATGAAAATCAATCAGAAAAAGTATGGCAACCAACAAATCCGCATTAATTCGATATAAAACCATTGATGAATGTTTAAAAAACAAATACAGAAAATGGACTTTAGAAGATTTAATAGAAAAGGTTTCGGATGCACTTTATGAATTCGAAGGAATTACAACAGGAGTTAGCAAACGAACCATTCAAGCAGATATTCAATTTATGAGAAGTGATAAATTGGGATATAACGCACCGATTGTTGTAGAAGATAGAAAATTTTATGTTTATAGCGATAAGAACTATTCCATTACAAATTCACCTATAAAAGACGAAGATGTAGATAAAATGAAAGAAATTGTTTCATTATTAAAGCAATTTAACGGTTTTCAGTTTTTTGATGAAATGACCGAATTGATAGCAAAATTGGAAAATAACATTTACAAATCAACACTAAAAACACCCAATCACATTCAGTTTGAAGATAATAAACAACTAAAAGGAATTGAACATTTAAATGGATTATATCAAGCGATTTTACACAAAAGACCTCTTTTAATAGAATATAAATCTTTCAAATCCGAAGAAGCTAGAAAAGATATTTATCATCCGTATCTTTTAAAAGAGTATCGAAATCGTTGGTTTTTAATTTGCAGAAGCAACAAAGGAAAGCTTTTAATTACTTTGGCTTTAGACAGAATTGAAGCTTTTTATGAACTTGATACTAAATTATTTAAAGAAAATGAAGGTATTGATTTTGAAAAATATTATAGCGAATGCATTGGCGTAACAAGAAGTGAAAAAGACCGTCCACAGAAAATCATTCTAAAGTTTGACTCTCGAAATGCGCCTTATGTCATTACAAAACCGCTACATCACACACAACAAATTATTGAAAATGGTGAAAATGGTTTGATTATTCGAATAGATGTAATTCCGAATTTTGAGTTAGAACGTGAAATTTTAGGATTTGGAGAAAACATCGAAATCCTTGGCCCTAAACGTTTGAAACAACAGATTCAAAGAAGAATTACTAAGATGACAGGAAAAGATAAAAGCGAAAATTAACTTCCGCTTTTATTTTAAATTATCTTTTCTAAGAATTTTTCCTGTGGCGGTTTCTTTGAATTTATTTACAAATTGAATTTCTTTTGGTTTTTCGAATGTTGATACAGCATCGAAAATTTTAGGTTCGATTACATAAGGTTCGCTTTCAATAATCAAAACCAATTTATTTCCTAGAATATCATCTTCTTTCCCAATAACAAAAAAACGATTGTTTATAAAAGGAGTTAATTTTTCTTCAATCTGTTCTGGAAACAATTTAATTTTTCCTGAATTAATTACGTTATCAACGCATCCAAACCATTTAGGCGACAAATCTAGTTGCGAGCCTGAATCCATTCTTCACGTTTATGACCTTGACAATTTTCCGTAGGTTGTTATCTTTATATTAAAATTATGATTTATATATCACAGGTAAAAAAGCATCGGACGGAAGAGAATTAAAAATTATGTATTTTGAACCTTCAGATGGTAATCTTGAAGATTATTACAAAGGAACGATGATTTTTGATGAAGAAAAGAAGTTGGTTCTTGAAATAAATATTGAACTTTCTCCAAATCATATCA
>SMEN01000500.1_pt1 | contig 10909 bp, 9 predicted proteins | sample 2456271 | NCBI WGS metagenome assembly SMEN01 (sample SAMN10132593, study PRJNA489261) | soil metagenome | isolation source: day1 control-loamy sand soil ammended with raw manure from dairy cow... | place: USA | collected 2015-04-01 | reverse complement strand
CCGCACCGGAGGAACCCCGCGACGGTGAGCGCGCCGACCAGCCTGCACCAGCTGCGGGCGAGCCGGCCCGGGAGGGTGACCGTGCGGCCACCGTCGGCACGCGTCCTGCCGGTGCCCCGGTGACCACCCTGCATGTGCTCAACAACTCCACGGTCCCCCAGCTGGCGGCACGTGTCGCGGAATCCCTGGAACCGGATTTTGAGAAGGTGGAATCAGGCAACCTGCCTGACGTGGTGATCCCGCGCAACACCGTCTACTTCACCGAGGGCAACCCCGGTGCGGAGCAGGCCGCCCGTGAACTGGCTGACCGTGTCAACGGTGTGGCCATGGAGCGCACCCCGGTGCTGCCGGAGGAGACCGGGGGCAAGGACGCCCTCGTCCTGGTCCTCGTCGAGGACGTCAACCTCTAACACCCGTCACGCAGTTCGTCCTGCACCGGTCGACACCCTCTCAAGGAGAACCACGCCATGGCCATCGAGTTCAAGCGTTCACCGAAGCCCACCATCGGCGTGGAGTGGGAGATCGCGCTCGTCGATCCGGAATCCCGTGACCTGGCACCCCGTGCCGCGGAGGTGTTGGAGATCGTCGCCGAGCGCCACCCCGAGGTCCACCTGGAGGGGGAGTTCCTCCAGAACACGGTGGAGCTGGTCACCGGTATCTGCGACACCGTGCCGGAGGCCGTCGCCGAACTGGACCGTGCCCTGGCCGCGGTGCAGGAGGCCGCCACCGAACTGGGTCTGCGTCCCTGGACTTCCGGTTCGCACCCGTTCTCGGATTTCCGGGAGAACCCGGTGTCCAAGAAGGGTTCCTACGATGAGATCATCGCGCGCACCCAGTACTGGGGTAACCAGATGCTCATCTGGGGCATCCACGTCCATGTGGGCATCAGCCACGAGGACCGCGTGTGGCCCATCATCAATGCCCTGGTGACCAACTACCCGCACCTGCTGGCACTATCGGCCAGTTCCCCGGCGTGGGATGGCCTGGACACCGGGTATGCCTCCAACCACACCATGCTCTACCAGCAGCTGCCCACCGCGGGCCTGCCATACCAGTTCCAGAGCTGGGATGAGTGGGTGTCCTATATGGCCGATCAGGATAAATCCGGGGTGATCAACCACACCGGGTCCATGCACTTTGACATCCGGCCGGCCTCCAAATGGGGAACCATCGAGGTCCGCATCGCCGATTCCACCTCCAACCTGCGAGAACTCTCCGCCATCGCGGCGCTCACGCACTGCCTGGTGGTGCACTATGACCGCATGATCGACCGCGGGGAGCAGCTGCCCACCCTGCAGCCGTGGCATGTCGCCGAGAACAAGTGGCGCGCCGCGCGCTACGGCCTGGATGCGGAGATCATCATCTCCCGCGACACCGACGAGGCCATGGTGCAGGATGAACTGCGCCGCCTGGTGGACCGCCTCACCCCGCTGGCCGCTGAACTGGGCTGTCTGCGCGAGTTGGATCTGGTCCTGGAGATCATCGAACGCGGTGGTGGTTATGAACGCCAGCGCCGCGCCTACCAGCGCACCGGGACCTGGATCGCGGCGGTGGATCTGGCCTGCGATGAGCTCAATGAGCTCCGGCCCCTGGAGGCTGAATGATGAACGACAGAATGACCCAGCCGATTGTCTTCATCCCCGATGCCGGGGAGCTGCCGGATGTGTTCACCGAGGTGGTCAACGCACTGCCCGCAGACCTGAAACCACGCATCGCCCCCTGGTCGGGGACGGTGGGGCGGGGGCAGGAGGACGTCGAAAAGCTCCTGGACAAGCACGAACTACGTCGCATCATCCTGGTGGGTGGGGGACGCGGGGCGGCCGTGGCGCTGCGCGTCGCACAGGCACAGCCGGGCCGGATCACCCACCTGGTGCTGGATACGCCGGTGATCTCCCTGGATGAGCAGACCAGGAAGGTGGGTCGCGCCCTGAAGCGCGTGCCCGGTTTCCTGTTCCGGGGGCGTAACAAGGAGGAGCTGCTCAACCAGGTTGATGAGTTGGACGGCACCTCCGCGGGTGATTTCGCGGATGTGGCCACGCCGACGCTGATCATCAGCGGCACCACCCACCCCGAGCTTGTCGACGCCCTGCCCCGGGTGGTCACCGTGAGCGTCGACGGTGCGGGTCCGCGCACCTACCGCACCCACCCCGGCGAGTTCGGTGCCCACCTGGGGCGGTTTCTGGCGGATTCCTGACCCGCTAACCGCTCTTCTTCACCCCGCGGTCGGCAGGTGCGTCATTGCGGGACAGGGTGTCCTTCTCCCCGTAGAGGCCCTCACGACGCGAGACACGGCCCACGCGCTGCGCGGTGACGGGGCTGGTGAGCATGGCGAAGAGGATGAGCAGGAAGAGGATGCCCATGTCGCCGCGCATGGAGACATCGAAATCCTCGTGACCCAGCATGCGGATCAGCGCACCCACCACCGTGAGGATCAGACCGGTGGTCTGTGGTTTGGTGATCGCGTGCACCCTGGACATGGAATCCCGGAAGCGCACCAGACCGACCGCCGCGGAGAAGGACAGCACGGCACCGGTAAGGATGAAGATCAGCGAGATGATATCGGTGAACAGTTGGATGTTCATATCAGGCACCATCCCTCTTTCTGAATCGGGCGACCGCGACGGAGCCCATGAAGCCCATCATCGCCACCACCATCATGGCGTTGCTGACGGTGGTGTCCAGGGTCCAGCAGATGTAGGTGGCCAGTGAACACTGGATCATGGACACCATGCCGTCGAGGCCGAGGAGGCGGTCGATGGAGTTGGGGCCACTCATGATCTGGTACGACGTCAAAATGAAGGACGCACTGAACAAGATGGCCGCGATGGTGAGGATCGAGGTGTAGATTTCCGGACTCATCGATTCAGCCCCTTTCAAAGACGCGGATCAGGTTGCGCTCGAGTTCGGCAACATTCTCAATTTCATTCTCGATGGCCTCAGGCGAGTGCGCATCCAGAATGTGGACGGTCCACATGCGGTTGGCGATGTCGATATCCGTCACCGAACCACCCGGCTGCAGGTTGTACAACACGGTGGCAAAGGACAGCACCAGATCATTCTGCACACGCATCGGCACGGAGAGGATGGCTGTCTTCGGGGGATCCTGCGGGCGCAGCGCCAGCCAGGCGACCTTGACGGAGGCCTTGGCCAGGTCCCAGAACCATTTGAGGATCAGCATCACCAGTGCACCCCAGTGGATGCTCAGGTTACTGATCGGCATGGCGGGCAGGGGCAGCAGCAGGACGATGCCGAGTGCCACGGCCAGGCCACCGAAGAAATTCGCCCAGGAGATCTCCCCCATGAGCATGATCCACATGACCACCAACCACACCACGAAGAAGGGGCGGAAACGACGCTTGAAACCGGCAATCATGAGGTGGCCTCCTCCGGGGTTGAGGTGATGGTCGTTTCACCGGTGTTCTCCCGGTCGGGGGAGGGGTTGCCGCCACCCAGCTCCGATTCCGACCGGGTGTCCAGGTCGTCGAGGTTCTGGTCGTAGCGTTCCATCTCCAGGGTGCGGTGCGGGTTCTCGTAGTTCGGGCCCAGCACCGCGGTGCGGTAGATGTTGACATCCTGGGCGGATTCCGCCGCGCGGCCGGTGATCGCCGAGATGGGACCGGCGAGCACGGAGACCATGAGGGAGGCGACCAGCAGGATGGAGGTGGAGGCGACCATGCCGACGGGCATGCGTCCCACATCGGAACGGTCGGTCACCGACACCTCGTCCTGGACATCCACCAGTGGTGCTGGCCGGGCGATGGCGGTGGCCCCGTCCGGGGCGTCCTTGCGGTCACGCCAGAAGGCCTTCGACCACACCAGCACCATGGTGTACAGGGTGAGCAGGGAGGTGATGATGGCGCCGGCGATGAGCACCCAGGCCTGCCAGCTGCCCTCCCGGGCGCCGGCTTCCAGGAGGATGATCTTGCCCAGGAACCCGGAGAACGGCGGGATGCCGCCCAGGTTGATCGCCGGGATGAAGTACAGGATGGCCAGCAGCGGGGAGATGTAGGCCAGTGAGCCCAACCTGCGTAGCGACGACGAACCCGCCTGCCGTTCCACCAGACCGACCACCAGGAACAGTGTGGTCTGCACCAGGATGTGGTGGATGGCGTAGAAGATGGCACCGGACAGACCGGCCGCGGAACCCAGCGCCACACCGTAGATCATGTAACCGATGTGGCTGACCAGCGTGAAGGACAATAATCGTTTGACGTCGTTCTGCGCCATCGCGCCGAGGATACCCACGAGCATCGTCGCCAGCGCCACCCACATCAACAACCCGTCGAGGGAGCCGTCGGTGAAGATGACGGAGCGGGCGCGGATGATCGCGTACACACCGACCTTGGTCAGCAGACCCGCGAACACGGCCGTGACCAGCGATGGCGCGGTGGGGTAGGAGTCCGGTAGCCAGGAATCCAGGGGGAACACGGCCGCCTTGATGCCGAAGGCCACCAGCAGGACCGCGAAGATCGCGGAGCGGGTGCCGGAGGGTATCTCCTCCATCCGCAGGCCGATGTGCGCCATGTTGAGCGTACCCACCGAGGCGTACACCAGGGCCAGGCCGAACAGGAAGACCATGGAGGAGGCCATGGACACCATCACGTAGCTCACGCCGGCGCGGACGCGGGCGGGTGAGGCCCCAAGCGTCAGGAGCACATAGGAGGCGACGAGGAAGACCTCGAACCCGACGTAGAGGTTGAAGAGGTCACCGGACAGGAATGCCAGGTTCACACCCATCGACAGCAGCAGGTAGGCGGGCATGAACACCGCGACCGGTTCATCCTTGCCACCGTCGCGGATACCCTGACTGATGGCATAACCCATCACCGCGAACAGCACGATGGAGGACACCGTCAGCATGGACACCGACAGGCGGTCGGCGACCAGGGTGATGCCCACCGGGGCATCCCAGCCACCGATCTGGAGGGTCTGGATGCCCTCGCTGTCCACCAGGTACAACATGGTGGCATTGAGGGCGATGAGGAAGGTCAACACCGTGAGGGTGACCGCACGCTGGGCCTGGACGTACTTGGACAGGATCAGCGTGAGTGCCGCCGCCACGGCCGGCAGGATGACCGGCATGGGCACCATGTAGGGCAGCAGCACCAGCAGGGAATCGTACAACTCGCTAGTCATCCTTCTCCCCCTTCAGTGGCTGCTCAAAGGACTCGGGGCCGAACTCGTCGCCCTCCGAGGTCATGCGGCCGGTCTCCGGATCATCGGAGGCATCGTGGTCGGGTGCGGCCGAGGCGATGCTGCGACGCACCGACAGTGCCACATCCTCCACGTCATCCTGGATGAAGTCCTCGGTGCGGTAGCGGTACTGGCGGTAGGCCAGGGACAGCATGAAGGCGGTGATCGCCATGGAGATCACGATGGCGGTGAGGATCATCGCCTGTGCGAGGGGGTCGGCGACGGTGTCGCCGTAGACCTCATTCTCACGGCCTTTCACGGGTGGGGCACCGGCGCCACCACCGGAGATCAGCAGGAGCAGGTTGGCTCCGTTGCCGATGAGCATCAGCCCCATGATCATCTTGGTCATGGCGCGGTCCATGAGCATGTACACGCCCGCCGATATGAGGGTTCCCGCTGCCAGGAGCAGGAAGAGATTGGCTACCATCTACTGCTCCCTTCCGGTGGTGTCTGTGGTGCTTGTCGACGTTCCATCACTGATGTTTCGAGTCTCCGGTTCGGTTTCCAGGGCGACCGGCCGAACCGTGGGCAGGGGACGCGGCTCATTGGCCACGCTCCGTACCGCGGAGGTGGTCGAGGCCAGGGCGGCCTCGCGCCGTGCGCTGCGCGCCAGGCGGCGGGCACGGTCACGGGCACGTTGTTTACGCATGTCCTCATCGCGGTCGAGCTGACCGCCGAGGCTCTGCAGGATGTGCATCATCAATCCGATGACGATGAGGTAGACACCGAGATCGAACAGCAGGGCCGAGGCGATGTGAATATCCCCGATGAGTGGCACCGTGATGTCCCAGATATGGGAGGTCAGCGGAGGTTCACCGAGCAGCATCGGCCACAGGATGGCCGTCGCGGAGGCGATCAGGCCGACGCCGAGGATACGGCTGGCGTCGACAGGCAGTGCCTCCTCCAGCTCGTCGCGCCCACCCGCGAGATAACGCAGCGCGAAGGCGAGGGCGGCGACCAGGCCGCCGGCGAAACCGCCGCCCGGTGCGTTGTGGCCGACGAAGAAGAAGTACACCGACAGCATGATCATGGAGGGGAACAGGATGCGGGTGGCCACATCCACCATGAGGGACCGGTTCTGGGCCCGCTCGGTGTCCACCGGTGCCGCCAACCAGCGACGACCGGTGGTGGCCAGGGTCGGGCGGCGGGAATCGCGGCGGAAACTGCGGTTGCGGTAGACCAGGGAGGCGATACCGATGGCGGCGATGACCAGCACGGAGATCTCACCGAAGGTATCGAAACCACGCAGGTCCACCAGCAGGACGTTGACGGTGTTGGCTCCGTGACCGACCTCGTACGCCAGGTCCTGCATGTAGATGGAGATGGGGTCCGCGGTGCGGGCGTTCATGGCGAAGACGGCGATCACCACGAGGGAGAAGCCCACCGCGGCGGCCAGCCACGCGCGGCGCCGAGCGTTCTTCGGCTCGGGTTTCCAACTGACCTCGGTGGGCATCTTGCGCAGCACCAGCATGAACACGACCATGAGGACGGTTTCCACCAGAGTCTGGGTAAGCGCCAGGTCGGGGGCGCCGTGCAGGGCGAAGATGACCGCCAGGCCATAACCGGTCACGCCGACCATGATGAGCGCGGACAGACGGTTCTGCATCTGGGTGGCCACGATCGCGACCAGGACGATGACGAAGGCGACCACACCCTGGAAGGGGTTGTCCCACAGTTCCATGCGCACGGCGCTGCGCTCGCCCATGATCAGGGCGACCATGGGCACCAGGGCGAGGACGAAGAAGATCACCGCGATGTTCAGTGTCAGGGAACCGCGCTGGGTGGAGGCGGTCAGACGCACCGACAGCACGCGCAGGTAATCCAGGATCGCGTCGTAGGCGGTGTCGGCATTGCCGAATGCGGCTGTCTTCGGCTGCAGACGGTGGACCACCGGGAGCTTCCAGTAGAGGGCGATACCGGCGGCGATGATGATCGCGGACAGTGCCAGTGGCAGGTTGAACCCATGCCACAGCGCCAGATAGGTCGGTTCGCCCGGCGTGACATTATCCAGGTGGGTGACGATCGGGGTGGACAGCGGTGCCGGGAACAGACCGAGGATGACGGTGAGCGAGGTGAGGATGAACGGTGCGATCCACAGCTTGAAGGCCACCGGGTGGGATTCCGCGACTGCGGTGGACACCCCGTTGTTCTCGGGGAAGAGGTGGCGCTTGGTGGCAAAAGCCCCGTAGAGGAAGTACAGGGAGTACGCCATGGTGAAGATGGAGCCCAGGATGATGCCGGCGAGCATGAGGTTGCCCGGCATGCCGCGCAGCATCTCCTCATAGAGCACCGAATCGATGGCGGTCTCCTTGGCGATGAACCCGAACAGCGGCGGAATACCCGCCATGGATGCCGCGGAGATGGCGGCCAGTGCGAACATGAGCGGCTGCCTGCGCCACAGGCCGGACAGCTGGTTGATGTCACGGGTGCCGGTGGTGTGGTCGATGGCACCGACCACCATGAACAGGGTGGCCTTGAATAGGGAGTGACTGAAGGTCAGGGCCAGGCCCGCCAGGAGTGCCTCACGGGTGCCGATGCCGGTCACCGAGATGATGAAACCCAGCTGGGAGACGGTGCCGTAGGCGAGGATCAGCTTGAGGTCCTTCTGCCGCAGCGCCATCCAGCCCGACATGATCATGGTGAAGATACCCAGCGGGATGGTGACCAGATACCAGGAGGACACCACATTGAAATCAGGGGCCAGGCGGGCCACCAGGTAGATGCCCGCCTTCACCATCGCCGCGGAGTGCAGGTACGCGGAGACGGGGGTGGGTGCCGCCATGGCACCCGGGAGCCAGAAGTGCGTGGGGGCGATGGCGGACTTGGACAGCGCACCGGCCAGGATCAGCAGCGCACCGATGGAGATGTAGGGGACATCCGCCCAGTTACCCTCGAAGGCCGGGACATCCGAGAAATACCAGACATCGGTCTGGACACCGATGAGGATGATGCCCACCAGCATGGCCAGACCGCCCAGGGTGGTGACCATGAGGGCCTGCCCGGCGGAGCGACGGGAGGAGGCACGCTCACCGTAGTAGCCGACCAGCAGGAAGGACAGGACCGAGGTGATCTCCCAGAACACGTACATCAGGAGGATGTTGTCGGAGATGACCAGGCCGTACATGGCCATGGCGAAACCGACGAGCTGACCACCGAAGGCGCTCAGGCGGCCCGGGTTGGAGTCGAAATACCCCCAGCAGTAGAGCAGAACCAGTGCGCCCACACCCAGGATGATCAGGGAGAACAGGGCTGCCAGCGAATCAAGCCGCATGGTGATGTTCAGGTGGACGGACGGCATCCAGTCATAGTGGAGGAGGAGCTCACCCCCACCGCGGAACGTTCCCTGGATGAACTCATAGGCCACCCAGAAGAATCCGGCTGCGGGTACCAGCGCCAGCACACCGAAGGCGGACCGTCCCAGAGTCCGGATCAGCAGTGGGGCCAACACCGCGGCGGCAGTGAGTGCGAGAAAAAGTATCAGCACGCTATCTCAGTTCCCCTTTGGTCGCGCATGTGGACATGACTGGAATCACCCCCGCTGTTCACGACGCCCACATGCGTGCTGCCCCCAGCCAGCAATCGACCCGCCCATGAGGCGGGACCATCAACCGAGAAACACCCAAGCCCTAGGCGGCGTCGCGAAGGGCGTGGCAATACAGGTGCAGTCTACCTGCGTGCCGAAGCTGTTCCCAACGGGATTTCAATATTGACTGTATATATAGGGGCCTGTTGCACACTGTAGCCCGATGTTCTACCAGCTCACAGGGAGATGGCAGGGATTCCGGGAAACTTCTGCAAAAAACCCATCCCGGGGGTACACGGTGTGTACGCCCGGGATGGGTGTGGTCGGATTCTGGCGGGGTGTTATCCGTAGATCAGGTGGGCTGCGGAGCTCATGGCGGCAGCGGCCGACTGGTCTGCGGTGCCGCCGAAGCCCATGGCCCAGGTACGGCGGTTGTTGTTGCAGGCGTAGATGAAGGTGACGGTGGCCTCGAAGATATCGAACTGGTGGAATTCGAGGATCTCGACGCGACGGCCGGCATCGGCCAGCAGGTTGGTGCAGGCGGAGACCGGGCCGGTGGCCATGATCTCGGTTTCGGTGGAGATGCGCTCACAGCCGGTGCCCTCGATCATGGTGGCGGTGAAGTGGTACATCCCGCCGCGACGGGAATCGGCCTCCAGGTTGTTGATACGGAGGTTGCCGGTGGGGGCGTAGGTGGTGGTGAAGGTGCGCCATTCCATGCCGCGGGCCTCTTCGCGAAGGCCGCGGGGGAGTTTAAAGCCGAAACGTGCCCGGAAGGGATCTTCAGCGTAGATGCGTGGCTCGGACTGGATCGGTTCGATGCCTGCGGGACGTGGGGTCTCGCGGCGGTATTCGATGATGGTGGAGCGACGGGTGGTGCGGGTGGAGGTAGAGATAGACATGACACGGTCCTTTGCGTCTTTTAAAGAAAAGGTGCGGATCTCTTTTTGTGTATGAAAAAGATGTGGAGAAAAAGATCCTGTTAGGTGGAGGACCGACTCTTAAGCTTGATCTGGGGGTTTTAACGACTACTTCCCTGGTGCGGGGAGTCAGTCCTTATCCCGCAGCAGGGTACGTAGCCTCGGCTACTCGCTTAAGGTCAAAGATTGTTGTCATGCGGGCCATAGTAACCAGCGTCATAGATCGGGAGCAAAACTGCTTTCCGCTATATGGAAAGGCCACCCCCGCGAGGGGGTGGTTCTTAAGGGTGGTATTTATCCCCAGCCGGGGCTACTTTCCGTAGTTGAGCAGGAACAACGCCTCCGCAGTGGCGATATCCCTGATTTCCCGAGGATCTACCGACTCATCCGCAGAGTGGATGACCGACAGCGGTTCCTCCACCCCATAGAGGGCGAGTTCCGCGTCCGGGTTGAGCTCCATCAGCTCTGTGCACAGGGGAATGGAGCCGCCGGAGCCGACGGTGACGGTCTCCTTATTCTCATAGGCCGCGGACAGGCACTGCGCCAGCGTGGACATCGCGGGACCGCTGATGTCGGTGGCAAAGGGCTGGTTGATGTCGTCGATGGCCACCTCCACCTTCACTCCCCACGGGGCGTAGTTGATGAGGTGTGCCTTCAACTTCTCTGCCACCTCGATGGCGTCCTGGCCCGCGGGCACCCGCAGGTTGAGTTTGGCCGATGCGGTGGCGGGAACGGCATTAACGGCCTCCGCGACCGGGGTGGAGGTGAAGCCGGTGATGGTGATGGCCGGGCGTGCCCAGACCATGTCTGCCGGGTTGTCGCCGTCGCCCATGGTGTCCACGCCGTCGAGAATGCCGGCATCGGAGCGGAATTCCTCCGGATCGTAGGGGAGGCCCTCCCAGCGGGTGGTGGTGTCCACACCGTCGATGACGGTGCGGCCGTGCTCGTCGCGAAGCGTATCCAGGATGCGCACCAGCGCGGAGACGGCGTCCGGGGCGGCGCCGCCGTACTGGCCGGAGTGGACGGCCTGACGGAGCGTATCGACGGTCACCGTCACCTGACCACCGCCACGCAGGGAGGTGGTCAGCGTGGGAACGCCCACCGCAGCATTGCCACTGTCCGCGATGAGGATGACATCGGCCTTGAACAGTTCGGGCTTCTCGTGGATGAGCGCGGACAGGGCGCCGCCGCCCATCTCCTCCGAACCCTCCACCACGGCGATGAGGTTGAGGTCTGTGCCGTTGAGGGCGTCCACCGCGCGGAGGGCGGCGAG
>SMEN01000531.1_pt1 | contig 10929 bp, 11 predicted proteins | sample 2456271 | NCBI WGS metagenome assembly SMEN01 (sample SAMN10132593, study PRJNA489261) | soil metagenome | isolation source: day1 control-loamy sand soil ammended with raw manure from dairy cow... | place: USA | collected 2015-04-01 | reverse complement strand
GATCAGCGCCCGCAGGGTCGAGTCCTTCGGCGAGATCGAACTGGCCTCCACGCCGATCAGGGCGACCGAGCAGCTGGGGCTGCAGGCTGCGCAGGCCGCCGCCGATGCGGTGGCGGGGATCTGCGCGCTGGCCTACCCGCAGTGGATCGCGCGCCGCAGGGGCCCGGCGGAATACCTGTTGGCCTCCGGCACCAGGGCCTCGCTGCCGCGCGGCAGCCACCTGGACCACTTCGAATACCTCGCGGTGGCCGAGGTCTCCCGCACCGGCGGGGGAGCGATGATCCGCAAAGCCGCGGGCATCGACATCGACACGGCCTGCGAGCTGCTGCCGCAGATGCACCGGATCCGCGAGACCGCGATCAGCGCCCGCAGGGTCGAGTCCTTCGGCGAGATCGAACTGGCCTCCACGCCGATCAGGGCGACCGAGCAGCTGGGGCTGCAGGCTGCGCAGGCCGCGCTGGCCGAGCAGGGGCTGGCGCTGTTCGGGGCGCAGGAAGGCTTCGAAGCGCTGCGCCGGCGGATGGCCGTGGCGCACCGGCTGCTGGGCGAGCCCTTCTCTCCGATGGACGAGGCCGCCCTGGTCGGCCGCGCCGCCGACTGGCTCACCCCTGCCCTGCGCCAGCTGGCCGCCGGCAAGAGCGCGGCGAAGATCGACCTGCACTCCGCGCTGCGCACGCTGCTGCCCTGGGAACACGCGCACGACTTCGACGCGCTGGTGCCGCAGCGCCTGCAGGTGCCCTCCGGGTCGCGGATCACCGTGGCCTACCCTCCCGTGGGCGACGCCGGGCCGGCGGTGGTCTCGGTGAAGCTGCAGGAATGCTTCGGGCTGGCGGACTCGCCGAGGCTGGTGCGCGATAAGCTGCCGGTGCAATTCCACCTGCTCTCGCCCGCGGGACGGCCGCTGGCGGTGACCGACGACCTGGTCAGCTTCTTCAACGGCCCCTACGCGCAGGTCCGCTCCGAAATGCGCGGGCGCTATCCGCGCCACCCGTGGCCCGAGAATCCCTGGGAGCATGTGGCGACCGCGTCGACCAAGAACCGGCTTAAGCGAGAGTCCGGCGGCCGGTCTTAAAGCGAGCCGGGCCCCGCGCCAGTGCGCGGGGCCCGGAAACCCTTGGAAGTGCCTTTCGGCGCTTTAGGCGAAAGCGGAGATTCCGGTGATGTTGCGGCCCATGATCAGGGCTTGGACGGTCTCGGTGCCTTCATAGGTGTGGATGGCTTCGACATCCGCGAAGTGGCGCGCCACGCGGTTGCTGGTCAGGATGCCGTTGCCGCCCAGCAGGTCGCGGGCGTTGGAAGCGACCGAGCGCGCGGTGCGGGTCGCGGTGAACTTGGCCAGGGAGGCCTGCGGGCCGGTCAGCTGGCCGGAGGCATCGCGCTTGGTGGCCTGCATGACCAGCAGCTGGATGGTGGCCAGCTCGGACTGCATCCGCGCCAGGCGCTCCTGGACGATCTGGCTGGCGGCCAGCGGGCGGCCGAACTGGATGCGCTGCTTGGCATAGTTCACCGCGCTTTCGTAGCAGGCGGTGGCGTGGCCGACGGCGGCCCAGGCGACGCCCAGGCGGGTGGCGAACAGCACGCGCGAGGTGTCCTTGAAGCTGTTGGCTTCGGGCAGCACGTCCTCGTCCGGGACGAAGACCTCGTCCATGCGGATGTGCGCCTGCCAGATGGCGCGCAGCGAGAGCTTGTTCTCGATGTTGGTCGCCCGGTAGCCCTCGGCCTCCTGGTGCACGATGAAGCCGCGCACCTTGCCTTCCTCGTCGCGGGCCCACACGATGCTCACTCCGCCGATGGAGCCGTTGCCGATCCACTTCTTCTCGCCGCTGATCGCATAGCCGCCCTCGACCTTGCGGGCGACGGTCTCCAGCGACACCGAGTCGGAACCGTGGGTCGGCTCGGTCAGCGCGAAGGCGCCGGGCAGCTCTCCGGCGAGCATCGGCATGCCGTACTTGGCGATCTGCTCGGGGCTGCCGCAGTAGATGACCGAGCGCAGGGCCAGGCCGCCCTGCACGCCGATGATCGTGGCCACCGAGCCGTCGCCGCGCGCCATTTCCATGTTGATCAAGCCTGCGGCCAGCGGGCTCATCTCCTCGCGGCCCTCGATCTTCAGCCCGTCACGCAGCAGGTCCGCGTCGCCGAGCTTCTTGACCAGGTGCAGCGGGTAGTCAGCCTTGTCCCAGTACTCGTGGATGTCGTCCTTGACCTCGTTGAGCACGAACTTGCGGGCCTTGGCGCGCCAGGCCGCGTCGGCCTCAGACAGCTCGGAGAACACGCCGGTGGGATCGATATCGACCCCGTCTGACCACAGGTCGTACTCCGGCTCGGTGACTCCGGAGGGGAAGGCGAAACCGGTCTGCTGCTGGGTCATTTGGGGCGCTCCTTGGGTGCCTGGGGAAGAATGGTCTACCTCAAGCGTAATGGAACGCAGTGTCATGTCAAGGTACTAGGTTTCAAATGCCGTGTGCCGCGGGAGCTGAGCAGTCAGTGCTGGCGCTCGCGCAGCGCCTTGGCCACCGCATCCAGGATGGACTGCTCATCCGCTCCCGCCGGCAGCACCGAGACCACCACGCTCGGGGCGGCGCTGGCCGGTTGCCGTGATTCGTCGTTCGGGTTGAGTACATCGGAGAAGCGTTCCAGGAAGATCAAAACGTCGTGGGCGAGCTTCGTGCGATCGGTGCTGTGCGGCTCGCGCAGCCACATGCGCAGGTGGTCGTTGTGGATCGCCACCAATCCGGCGCTGATCCCTAGGCCCAGGGCATGGGCGCCCGGGGTGGAGACCAGATCGCGGCGGGCCAGGAACTGGTAGAACGCCCGCTCGTAGCGGTGCGTGGACACCAATTCGCGCTCGCGCAGCGAAGGCACCGACGACAGCAGCTTGTGGCGCAGTTGGGCTGCTTCCGGGTTGGCCGTGTACTGGTCGAAAACCACATGCGCGGCGTCGATCAGGGTCTGCGTGGCGTCCACGGAGGACGCGGCAAGTGTCGTTTCGACATGCGTGATGATCATTTCCTGATCCGCGAAGACCATGTTCTCCTTGGAACCGAAACGGCGGAAGAACGTGGAACGCGAGATTCCGGCCGCAGTCGCCAGCTCGTCGACACTCGTGGCATCGAAGCCTTGGGAGATCAACAAATTCAGGGCAGCGGAAGGCACGGCGGAAGAGGGGATCATGATTCAAAAATCTAGCATGATTCACGGACCTGGTTTCTTGCTCTTCGCTGAATGCGACTCGCAAATGATTGTGAACACCCAAGTCGATGACTACGCTGATCAACAAGGCAACCCGGTCGGGTTGCCACTGACGATCTAAGGAATGAGGCCCCATGGGAATCTCGATTGCAAACGCAGCGCTACGTTTGGTCAGCGGCGCATTCATTCTCAACAGCGGCATCAACAAGCTGCGATTGGACGAAGCCAGCGCCGCGGGCTTGCAGCAAATGGCGGCCAACGGCATCCCGCAGCTGGGCGAAATGGAGCCGGCGGCCTTCGGCAAGATGCTTTCGATCGGGGAGATTTCGCTGGGCAGCGCGCTGCTGCTGCCGCTGATTCCCTCGCGGCTTGCCGGACTGGGATTGGGCGCTTTCTCCGGTGTCATCCTGGCTTCCTACCTGCGTACCCCGGGGCTCACCGAATCCGATGGCATCCGCCCGACCCAGGACGGCATCGCCCTGGCGAAGGACGTCTGGCTTGCGGGCATGGCCGTAGCGCTCATTTTCGGGCGCCGTTCAGCCAAGAAGGCCAAGGCCAAGAAGAAGTAATTCGACCTAGGCCTTGAGTGCCCCGGCGGGACAGCATAAATTGATTCTGGACCTACTAGTTTCCAGTGGCCAAAACCGGTTTCAGCGATGAGGAGAGTTACATGAGTTTCTTGGATGATGCGAAGAAAAAGCTGGGCGAGGCCGTCGAGAACGTGAAGGACTTCGCGGAGGACGCGGCAGAGAACGTCAAGGAATTTGCCGAGGACGCGACGGAGAACGTCAAGGAATTCGCCGCCGAGGCTACCGAAAACGTCAAGGAGTTCGCTGCCGACGCGCAGGAGAAGATCGGTGAGAAGGTCGAGGAGTTCAAGGGCGGCAACAAGCCGAACGGCGAAGCCTGAGCCGGCGCATCGGTGCTTTCCTGATCAAATTTTTTGATCAGGAACCGAGCTGAGCAGACTGCCCCTGGCCACGAGCGCGAACTCGTGGCCAGGGGCAGTGTGCGTGGAGGGCTGATGTGCCCGGCTGGCGGCTACTTGCCGCGCAGCTTCGCCTCCGACGGATGCGACTTGAAGAAGAGCACCGAGAGGATCGCGGCCAGCGCCACGATCCCGGGGAGCATCAGCGCCTGGCCCAGCCCGACCGAGGTGGCCTCGAAGATCGCGGCCTGGTCGGCTGGCTGCTGCAGTTCGCTGATCTGCGCGGTGATCCGCGAATCCATCATGAACGCAATCAGCGCCGAGCCCAGCACGGAACCGATCTGCCGGGTCGTGTTGTAGATGCCGGAGCCGGCGCCCGCGTCGGCAGCGGTCAGGTCGCGGGTGGCGGCCAGCGAAAGCGATGGCCAGATCATGGCCGAGCCGAAACCCTGCACTGCGGAAGGGATCAGCAGCAGCCACAGCGGAATATCGGCGTGCATCATCAGCGCATACGCGATGGTGCCGCCGCCCATCAGGAAGAACCCGGGCAGGGCGAAGGTGCGCGGATTGAACTTGTTGATGTGCTTGCCGATCATCGGCGCCATGATGATGCCGACCACGGCCATCGGTGAGATCATCAGCGCGGACTGGGTCGGAGTCAGACCGCGGACATCCTGCAGGAAGAACACCATGGGCAGGCTGATGGTGGCGATCGCCAGGCCCATGAAGGTGATGGCGATATTGGCCAGCGAGAAGTTGCGCACCGTGAACAGTCGAAGCGGGACCAGCGGTTCGGCCTTGGTCTTGGACTGCCACCAGACGAACAGCGCCATCATCAGGACGCCGATGATGATCAGGTGCCAGGCGCTGATTGGCCCGATAAACGGTTCCCAGTTGGTCGCGTCGCCTTCCTGGATGCCGTAGACGAGGCTGAACATGCCGATGGCGGACAGCGCCACGCCAATCCAGTCGAAGGAATGCGCCTGCGGTTTGAGCTTGGGCACGAACTTGAACACCATGGCGATGCTGACCACGGCGATCGGGATGTTGATGAAGAAGATCCATTCCCAGCCGGCCGAATCGACCAGCAGGCCGCCGGCGATCGGGCCGACCAGCGAGGCGATGCCCGCTACCGCGCCCCACACGCCCATGGCCGCACCGCGGTGGGCATAGGGGAACAGCCGGGTGATCATGGTCATGGACTGCGGGGAAATCAAGGCGGCGCCAAGGCCCTGGACGGCGCGGGCTACGATCAGCGAGGCCAGCGAGGTGGACAGGCCGCTCCACAGCGAGGCGATGGTGAAGATGACCATGCCTACCAGATAGATGTTGCGCGGGCCGAAGCGGTCGCCCAGCCGCCCGGTCACCAGCAGCGGCACTGCGAAGGTGAGCAGGTAGGCGCTGTTGATCCACAGGATGCCGGAGATGTCGGCGTCCAGGTCCTCCATGATCGCCGGCATGGCCGTATGGACGATCGTGGTGTCGAGAAGGATCATGAAGAAGCCGATGACCAACGCCCAGAGGGCGTTCCATGCGGATTTCTTATCGAATTCTGTGGGGGTGTTCGCTGTTTGTGGCACTGGTCAAGACTAGTGCGTTCGGCGGGAATGCGAAATAAATAGGAAGACTATTGATGGCGAATCAGTCGAAGCTCACAGTTCCGCAGACCCTGGTCACCACATCGCCGCTGACCCAGACGCCCTGGTCGTCGGCCTCGACGTGCAGGATCGCGTCGCGACCCACCCGGGTGCCCTGGCGGACCGTGTAGCGTTGCGGCGCGTAGCCGGACTTGGTCAGCCAGACGCCGAAGGCGGCATTCAGGCTGCCGGTGGCCGGGTCCTCGGGGACGGCCTCGCCGGGAACGAAGTTGCGGACCTCGAAATCCGCCGGAGGCTGCATCACCACGGAGCCGAAGCGCTCTTCGGAGCGTTCCAGATCCGAGGAATCCAGCGGGAGCAGTTCCTCTCGGGTTCCCGCCAGCCGCGGCAGGACGGAATCGCGCGGCTGCCAGCTGCCGTTGGAGACGCTGGATGCGGTATACGGGCCGATCACTCCGACTTCCAGGCCCTCCAAGGCCTCGAAATCCGGTTCGATGGCCAGGACCACGTCGGCATCGCGCAGCACCAGACCCGCCGGCTGGGGGCCGTTGACCAGCCAGGAATGGTCGATGACGTCCTCGGGCTGGATACCCAGACCGGAAATCGCCCACTGCAGGACGTCGGGTTCCAGCGGACCCGAACGGGTCAGCGGGGGAGCGAGGAAAGCGATCCGCTGGGAATGCTCGGCGGTGCCTTCGCGTTCGACACGCAGCCGGATCAGGCCGCTGCGGCATTCCTGGACCAGATAGCCGCTGGGGCCGGGTTCGCCGCCGGATTCAAGCCAGGCGTGGGCGGCGCCGAGCGTGGGGTGGCCGGCGAAGGGCAGCTCCGTGGTCGGGGTGAAAATGCGAATCGCGTAGTCCGCTTCCTCCTCGGTCGGCTCGACGAAGTACACGGTTTCTGCCATGTTGATCCACTTGGCGAAACGCTGCATCTGGTCGTCGGTGAGGTGGCCGGCGTCGAAGACCACGGCCAGGCCGTTGCCGTTGAATTCGGTAGCCGCAAAAACGTCAACCTGCTGATAGGCAAATGTGCTGCTCATACATAGCATCGTGGCACATTCGTCAGCAGGTTGACGGGGTGTTACGCGGTACGTCACGCAAAAAGTGCCGAACCGCACCGAATATTTTTTGCGGTCACCACTGGTGGGCGACGTCGATGACGAGCCTGGAGGAAGTCCCCGGGCCGTTGAGCAGGAATGCGCGCATTGGCAGCCGTGCCCGGGTGGAGACGCCGAGCAGGGTTTCCCCCTCGAAGCTTCCCAGCCAGACCTGCTGCTTGAAGGTCTTGTAGTTCAGGGTCTTGACCTGGGCACCTGGATTGTAGGAGGTGCTTGCCGGGGCATGAAGCTGGATCTGCAGCTTCGCTCCGCCGGTGGTCTTCACTTCGATCCCGGAAGCGATGCCGACGAATTTGTCGACGTACTTCACGGTGTAGCCGGCAGGCTTCGACTTCAGGTCGATGACCATCCGGTCGTAGCAGGTGTGCTGACCGGTGCGCACATTGGTCAGTGCGGATGTGGTGGACAAGGTCTTGGTCTTGGCCAAGGAACCCCAGTAAACGGTTGCGCAGGTCGAGGCTGCGGTGGAGGTGGGTACTGCTACTGCTGCGGGCGTCATTGCCAGCATGGCTGCCGTCGCCGTGGCGGCGACGATTCCGAATTTTGTTCGGCGCACGGTGATCACCGGCTTTCTGTGGTTGCGCCAGCCGGCCGATTCACGTGGCCGGTCACACTACTAAAGCGCCGCCGCGGGGGAAAGGCAAGAGTTTGGAGAAAATGGAACGATACCGATATTGATCTGTGACGGAAGTTGAAAAGTTCGGAATGACACAAGCTGCTACACAGCCCTCGGCCAGAGCCCTATGACATGCTTTAAGGATGACTCCAACACCTACCGCACCTATCGATGAAACTGTTGAAGATGTCATTCAGGCCTCAAGCTTCCTACCCGAATCGTTGCAGTTCTGGGTGGTTATAGCTATTGGCGCAGTTGTTGCCGGGGTCCTGACGATCGTCTTCAGCAGCGTCTCACGCCGTATCCTGGGGCGCATGGGGGTTCCCGCCGGCACCGTGAAGCCGACCAGGGTTCCGTTCTTCGCCACGGTGACCTCGATCGTCGTCAAATCGGTTTTCTCGATCTTCTACCGGGACAAGTCCTGGTACAACGCGTGGCAGTTCGTCATCCTCGCGGTGCTGATCTTCTTCCTCACCTGGTTCATCATCAGCGTCGTCAAGGTCACCGAGACCTCGGTGCTGGCCAGGGTGGAAGCCAGGTTCGGTCCGGGCCGCAAGCTGGCGAAGGTCCGCACCCAGGTGGGCCTGCTGCGCCGGGTGCTGACCGCGGTGCTGTGCGTGCTGGCGATCGGCGCCGTGCTCCTGTCCATCGAGCAGGTCAGGGCGTTGGGCGCCGGTATTATCGCCTCCGCCGGTCTGGCTTCGGTGGTCGTCGGCCTGGCCGTGCAGTCCACGTTGGCCAATGTCTTCGCTGGCATCCAGATCGCGTTCACCGACTCGATCCGCGTGGAGGACACCGTGGTGGTGGAAGCCGAGCGCGGAACGGTCGAGGAAATCACCCTGTCCTATGTGGTGGTGCTGCTGCTGGACGGGCGGCGCATGATCCTGCCTTCCACCTACTTCACGACCACCCCGTTCGAAAACTGGTCGCGCCGAAGCAGCGAGATCTCCGGCAACGTGGTGCTGCAGCTGAAGCTGAACGCCCCGATCGAGTACCTGCGCCAGCGCACGACCGAACTGCTGGAATCTTCCGACTGGTGGGACGGCCGGACCAATGCCCTAAACGTGACCGACGTCCAGGGCGGCCTGCAGACGTTGACCATATTTTTATCCGCACGCAACCCCTCGGACCTGTGGGAGCTGCGCAACATGATCCGCGAGAAGCTGCTGGGTGAACTGGTGCAGAGCTACCCCGAATGCCTGCCTGACCCGCGGACGCTGCCGAATGCGCCGACCGCCTAGCGGAAATCGACGATGGTCCCGTGGAACACGCCGCGACAGCGGTGCGTTCCGCGGGACCATTTTGACTTCGCGGACGGCGGGGCCGGGGCGGCCGGGCTAGAGGCGCAGCGCGGCAGGCCCGTAGTCGTTGTAGCGCTGCTGCCTGGCCGTGGCGTCGCGCAGGGCCGAGATCAGCGACTCGGCTTTGTCGATCAGGTCCCGGATCAGGTCGTCGTCGCGTTCGACCCATAGGTATTCCGGGACATCGCGCAGCGGGACGAAGTTCTCGTGCTCCTCCCAGACGAACAGGGTGCGTTCGGCTCCGATCACGTGCTGCTGCCAGAGCACCTGGCGCAGGTAGTTTTTCGGGATCTTCTTGAAGGGCTTGTTGGTGGTCTTGATTTCCGCCAGCACCGGAACGCCGGCGGCGTCGAATCCGAGGCCGTCGGGGGTGGCCAGGTGGAGCTTGGACAGCTGGGAGTGGAACAGCTGGGTGGAGGGGAAGATGTTGAAGTTCTCCTGGACCCAGGCGGCGATCACCGGCTCGCGTTTGCGGCCGTGGTCGGTGTAGGGGTTCCCGGAAAAGCCGTTGCCGTAGAGCTTGTCCCAGGCGGCGTTCTTGATCGACTTCTCGGTGGAAAGCTTGGCCACATCGGTGGCGGTGATGCCCTGGGAGCGGGCCCGGAGCCATTCGATGCGGTTTGACGAATCGGCTAGAACTCGTTCGAAGCATTCATGGCTGACACCGGGCACTGTAATCACGTGCTCCATTGTCCCCCACAAAGGGGGCGCAATCGTGCATCTGGGCCTCCAATCCTGCGTGAGGCTAGTCGCTGGCCCGGGCGATGGCGGCCAGCAGCTGGTTCATGGTGGGCGGCTGCTCGCCGCGGAACCGCTCCTGCCCGTCGACCAGCAGCCGGATCACCGGGGTGGAGGTGATGCCCAGCTCTTCGCCGCGCTGCACCTGCTCGACCACGTTGATTTCCTCGACTTCCAGATCGGGCAGCAGCTGCTGGACGCGGCGGACCAGCGACCTGGTGCTGACGCAGGGCGCGCAAAATGGCTGCGAGTACAGTTCCAGCTTCATGAATCCGGTGGTTCTCCTGCCGAGGGATGCGTTGGGCGGGGCGGGCCTCATACCAGGGTAGGTGCCCAGGCCGGCCAGTGTCGCTCCCTGAGGCGATGCATCCGGCCGCCGTGATTGAAAACATGGAGGCATGGTAGAAAATTCCCCGGCACGCCCGGCCGCCATCTCGGCCCGCGGCCTGCACCGCAACTTCGGCAGTACCGCTGCATTGGATAACGTGAACCTCGATATCCAGCTGGGCCAGTCACTGGCCATCATGGGACCGTCGGGCTCCGGAAAGTCCACGCTGCTGCACGCCCTGGCCGGCATCGACCTGCCGGATTCCGGGCAGATCACACTGACCCTGCCCGGGAAAGCCCCGGTGCAGGTCGAGAGGCTCAAGGACAAGGCGCGCACCAGGCTGCGCCGGGAGGCCTTCGGCTTCGTTTTCCAATCCGGGTTGCTGATCCCGGAATTGACCGCCATCGAGAACGTGGCCATGGCCCTGATGATCAACGCGGTCCCGCGGCCCAACGCCATGAACCGCGCCGGCCTGGCGCTGCAACAGCTGGGGCTGGCAGGGATGGAGGAGCGCCGCATCGGGCAGCTCTCCGGCGGCCAGCAGCAGCGGGTGGCAATTGCCCGAGCCCAGGTGACCGGTGCCAGCGTCGTCTTCGCCGACGAGCCGACCGGCGCGCTGGACTCGGCCACCGGCGCCGAGGTGCTGGAAACCCTGCTGGCGTGCACCGTTGGGGCGGGCAAGTCGCTGGTCATGGTCACCCACGACCGCACGGTGGCCGAACGGTGCGACCGGATCGTGCACCTGGGCGACGGCCGGTTGCTGGAGGGCACGGAGCGCCAGGCGGGAGTCTGGTCGTGAATACCGTGCACCTGGCCTGGATGCTGGGCCGTCCCTCCTCGACGCGCGGCACCTCGCAGATCCTGACCGTCAGCGCCTACGCCATGGTCGGCGCCATGCTGCTGGTCGTGCTGGGCGGCGCCTATTCGTTCACCAGTTTCGAGCGCGAGGCGCAGGCCGCCTACCTGCCGCTGGCGGGCTTTGCGGTGGTGCTGCTGGCCGTGCCGCTGATGGTGCTCGGTTCGGCCGCCGCCCGGCTGTCGGCGCGCACCCAGGACCGCGCGCTGTCCTCGCTGCGCCTGCTCGGGTCGGTCGGCGAGCCGATCAACCCCG
>SMEN01000652.1_pt1 | contig 10933 bp, 8 predicted proteins | sample 2456271 | NCBI WGS metagenome assembly SMEN01 (sample SAMN10132593, study PRJNA489261) | soil metagenome | isolation source: day1 control-loamy sand soil ammended with raw manure from dairy cow... | place: USA | collected 2015-04-01 | reverse complement strand
GCCTGGTAAATTCATCGGTACCAGTAAAGCCGTTACACCATGTGCACCATCTTCAATTGAACCGGTACGACCAAATACCACAGATGCATCAGCCTGATCAGCCGCAGAAATGGAAGTCTTTTCGCCATTAATCACATATTCATCGCCATCACGTTCGATTTTTAAACGTAAATTGGCTGCATCTGAACCACCACGTGGCTCGGTCAGGGCGATTGAAAAGATGGCTTCACCCGCCGTTAGTTTTCTGAGCCACGGTTCAACCACGTCCGGTTGACCATGTTCTGCCAGAATCTGACCATTTAAAGAAGCCAACAAATTAATATAGGAGAAACTTAAATCTGCTTTGGCCACCGCTTCATGAATAACGCCCGCAGCCAGACGCCCCATACCTTGGCCGCCATATTGTTCTGGAAGTTCCGGTGCAATAAAGCCCATCTCTCCCATTTTTTTGACCAGTTCACGGTCAAAGACGCGGCTTTGATCACGCTCCAAAAAACCCGGAGCAATATATTTCTGTGCAAACTTTTCAACGGTTTCAGCTAAGAATTCTAAATCTTCGGTGATGTAAGGATTTTTACTCATGGTTTGTTTCTCCTTACTTAAAGAATTTACGGAATTCGGGCTGACGTTTTTCTTTCAGTGCATTAACACCTTCACGTGATTCTTCGGTGTCGTAATACAGTTTCAGTGCATACATGCCCATGCCTGCAATACCTGCCTGATGCGCAGTATCCATGTTGAAACTACGCTTGGCAATGGCAATCGCAGTCGGACTACGCTGACAGATTTCTTCAGCCCATGCCTGTACTTCGGTATCCAGTTGATCGGCTGGGACACATTTATTTGCCAAACCTATTTCAACTGCTTCTTGCCCGCTATAACGACGGCACATATACCAGATTTCACGGGCTTTTTTCTCACCGACCACACGAGCCAAGTAGGCAGTACCATAGCCAGGATCGACCGAACCCATTTTCGGGCCTACCTGACCAAAAATAGCTTTGTCTGAACAGATGGTCAGGTCACAAATCGTTGCCAGAACGTTGCCGCCACCAATCGCATAGCCTTGTACGCGGGCAATCACAGGTTTCGGTACATCTCGGATCGCAGTATGTAATTCTTCCATTGGCAAGCCAATCGTGCCACGGCCATCATAATTACCATCATGTGCAGATTGATCTCCACCAGTACAGAAGGCTTTTTCGCCCGCGCCCGTCAGTACGATGGCACCGATTTCACGGTCATAGCCTGCTTTGTTGAGTGCACGGATAATTTCATCACAGGTTTGTCCGCGAAAAGCATTCATTTTTTCTGGGCGGTTAATGGTGATCCATGCCACGCCATTTTTTACTTCGTATAAAATATCTTCAAAATTCATGATCTTTTCCTTTCCTTGAAAACTGCTTTTAACTTTTTACTTCATATATTTTTTTAGGACTTGCACATTCAGTAGTGTCCATCGCTCAGTACTTAACTCGGCGCGTTGCAAGCCACTTAACCATTCATGGTTAAACCACCAGAAACACTCAGGACTTGTCCTGTAATGAAGCTTGCGTCATCACTTAAGAAAAATGCGATAGATGAAGCAAGATCATCCGGCTGACCCAAACGGCCTAGCGGGATCGCACGAGTAAATGCTTCACGAAGTTTTTCAGGATTTGATGCACCTTCAGTTACGCCAGCTAAAAGTGCTGTATCTGTTGGGCCTGGACAAATGACATTGACCGTAATGTTATTGCGCGAATGCTCACGCGCTAAAGTTTTAGAGAAAGAAAGCAATCCACCCTTACACGCTGCATATACCGCCATATTCAACATGCCAACCAAGTTAATTTGGATCAGTTTTTCCCACTCTTCTGGTACTGATTTAATAAATGGCTTAAAGATATCCCAACCTGCATTGTTGACAAGACCATCGATTGGGCCAAGCTCGGCTTCTGTTTGCACAATCGCCTGATCAACAACTTCTTTATTGGTAATGTCGCACTGCACTGCGAGTGCATTCCCGCCTGCATTTTGAATATCCGTTACCACCTTTTGCGCAGCGTCAATATTCATGTCAAATACCGCAACTTTTGCGCCTTCCTGCGCCAAGCGTTTACATGTTGCACTGCCGATACCGCCAGCACCGCCTGTTACAATAATGACTTTATCCTTTAGGCCTTTCATACCAGTATCCTTTCTTCGTGTTATTCGGAATTATGATCTTCTCATCGATAAATCTAACATAGACAAAAAGGAAATTAATTTCAATTATCCATTATAATATTTTGCTATGCGAAATTTTATTAAATTAACTCAATAAAATATATCTTATTGTTATTTATATTAATTATTCAAAATACAGGCTTATTATTGAAATAATTTGTTACATATTTTGATGTAATTTAACTTTTAAAGCATAAAGTTAAAAAAATAGCGTCTTTGTTTCTGCATATAAATTTTAAAATGAGACTTAAAGATTAAGATATTTTCGTATTGTGGAATTTAATATTTTTATCATAAAAAGGCTTTATTCTGATCTATGGGCATAAAAAAGGCATTACAACGAAGGTAATGCCTTTTAAAATACAGATTTTTTAAAATAACGTTCAACTGCCCATTGTTTCTTTTAACGATGGATTGCTGTGTTCTTTTAAAAGTAATCGTTACGGATCAATTGCAAAATGCTGCAATACCTGTTTGCGCACGACCCAGAATCAATGCATGTACATCATGAGTCCCTTCGTAAGTATTCACCACTTCCAGATTGACCAGATGACGTGCCACGCCAAATTCATCAGAAATACCATTGCCTCCCATCATGTCACGCGCTACACGGGCAATATCCAAAGCCTTGCCACAGTTATTTCGTTTGATCAGTGAGGTGCCTTCTACCGAAGCAATACCTTCATCTTTCATGCGGCCAAAACGCAGTGCCGCCTGTAAACCTAAGGCAATTTCAGTTTGCATATCAGCCAGTTTCTTTTGAATGAGCTGATTGGCAGCCAGTGGACGACCAAACTGTTTACGGTCCATGGTGTATTGATGCGCAGTGTGCCAGCAGAACTCTGCCGCGCCCATTGCTCCCCAGGCAATGCCATAACGGGCACTGTTCAGGCAGGTAAATGGACCACGCAATCCGCGTATTTCAGGGAAGGCATTTTCTTCAGGGACAAAGACATTATCCATCACGATTTCACCAGTGATGGATGCACGCAACCCGACTTTACCGTGGATCGCAGGTGCAGACAGCCCTTCCCAGCCTTTCTCTAAAATAAAACCACGGATATCCCCAACATTACCCTCAGCAGATACTTCCTTCGCCCAGACTACAAATACATCGGCGATTGGACTGTTGGTAATCCACATTTTTGCGCCCGTTAAACGGTAGCCACCATCGACTTTTTTGGCACGGGTGATCATGCTGCCTGGGTCAGAACCATGATCCGGTTCGGTCAAACCGAAGCAACCAATGTATTCACCTGTCGCCAGTTTCGGCAGGTATTTCTGTTTCTGCTCTTCTGAGCCAAATTCATTAATCGGCACCATCACCAATGAACTTTGTACACTGGCCATAGAACGGTAGCCCGAATCGACATATTCAATTTCGCGTGCCACCAGGCCATAACTGACATAATTTAAGCCTGCACCGCCGTACTGTTCAGGAATGGTCGGACCCAGTAAACCAAGCTCTCCCATTTCACGAAAAATGTTTGGATCGGTTTGTTCATGACGGAACTGTTCCAGTACACGCGGCTGTAAGCGCTCTTGGCAATAGGCATGAGCGCTATCACGGATCATACGCTCTTCTTCAGTCAGTTGCAGCTCCAATAAAAACGGATCCTGCCAGTTAAACTTTGCATTTTTCATTCTGTTTTTCCTCAATTTATTCTGTTATGCAGTCGCTGCTTTAATCATGTCACGCGCAATAATAATTTGCTGAATCTGGGTGGTGCCTTCGTATAAACGGAACAAACGCACATCACGGTAAAAGCGTTCAATCGAGTATTCACTGATATAACCTGCACCACCATGAATCTGTAAACAGCGGTCTGCAACTCGGCCGCACATTTCTGTTGCAAACATTTTCGAACACGATGCTTCGGTACTGATGTTTTCACCTAAATCACGGCGGCGCGCCGCATCTAAAACCATGCATTTGGCTGCATAAATTTCAGTTTTAGAATCCGCTAACATGGCTTGAATGAGCTGGAAATTTGCAATCGGCTGGCCGAATTGCTTGCGTTCAATGGCATAATGCAAAGCGTCATCGAGCATGCGCTCTGCCATGCCTGCGCTATAGGCAGCAATATGCAAACGGCCTTTATCCAGGACTTTCATTGCAGTTTTAAAGCCTACGCCTTCCACGCCACCAATCAGCTGATCTTTATGCACGCGGCAATTATCAAAAATCACATCACAGGTATAAGAACCTTTTTGACCCATTTTTTTATCAATTTTACCCAGTGACAAACCTACTGTGCCTGCCTCAACCAAAAAGGCTGAAATGCCCGCTGCACCTTTAATCTCAGGATTGGTACGTGCCATTACAGTAAAGGTCTGCGCACGCGGAGCATTGGTGATAAAACGTTTTGTGCCATTTAACACATAATAGTCACCGTCTTTCACCGCTGATGTTTTTAATGCTGCGGCATCTGAACCAGAATCTGGTTCGGTCAAGCAGAATGAACCGATAATTTCACCGCTTGCATAGCGCGGCAGGTATTTCTGTTTCTGCTCTTCCGTGCCATCAATCAAAATACCGCTTGAACCGATCCCGTTATTTGTCCCGATTAGAGAACGAAATGCAGCAGACGTATGACCAAGCTCAAAAGCGACACGGACTTCTTCTTCCATGGTAATGCCAAGGCCGCCGAACTCTTCCGGAATGGTTAAGCCAAAAAGCCCCATTTCACGCATTTGCTGCACAATATGTTCAGGAATCGCATCGGTTTCATCAACTTCATGCTCCAGCGGTCTTAGTACATTTTGCACAAAATCACGAAGCGTCGATAGCAACTGTTCTAACATCTGTTCGTCACGAATCATTTTTTCTCCTAGTCCATTTTTAGGATGAGACTTCCTTTAATTGTCAAAATAGCCATTTAATTTCGTTATACGAAATACATTATCAATATTTTTTTATAGTGACAATTAAAATTGTGTTGATTTATAAAAATAGTTACAAATATTTGCCTTTATATCAGATAATTTATTTTTTATTGCCATTTTGATTGAACGATGAACAAATTTGGCTTAAATTATTTTGTAAATTAAATTTTGCCATACGGAATTTTATAAAAATGGATCAAAATGCAGTCGTTCAGATTGACTATACGTTTTCTGCAGTCGCTACGATAAAAATTAACCGCCCGGTAGCGAAAAATGCGCTGAATACCCAGGTGCGCAAACTGCTTGCCGAGGCTGTTGCCGAGCAGGTTGAAAATGACGATATCCGCGTGATTATTTTAACGGGCGGCGATGATGTTTTTGCTGCTGGTGCCGACTTAACCGAACTTGCTGAAGCCAGTTCAATGGACGTGTATTTACGCCGGAATGAACGCTACTGGCAAACCATTGCCAATTGCCCAAAACCGATTATTGCCGCAGTCAACGGTTTTGCTTTGGGCGGTGGTTGTGAACTGGCAATGCATGCCGACATTATTATTGCAGGTCAAAGTGCACAATTTGGTCAGCCGGAAATCAAAGTCGGCATTATGCCCGGTGCGGGCGGCACACAGCGCCTAGTCCGTGCAGTCGGCAAATTTCAAGCCATGCGCATGATTATGACGGGTTGCTTGGTATCTGCAGATGAAGCCTTCGCCATGGGACTGGTTTCTCAAGTCACAGCGGATACCGAGACCTTAAATACAGCTTATAAAATGGCGCAGCAAATTGCCAAGCTTCCTGCAATTGCCCTGGAGCAAATTAAAGAAACGGTTTTACTCAGTGAAGATGTGCCTTTGCATGCTGGGCTGACCCTTGAACGTAAAGCGTTTCAATTGCTGTTTAGTACTGAAGATCAAAAAGAAGGCATGGCAGCCTTTTTAGAAAAACGTAAACCGTACTATCAAGGTAAATAACAAACATCAGCGCAACATTGATTAAACGCGATTGAGGTCAACATGGAAGCACGAATCAACAACATTGGCGTAATTGGCGCAGGAATCATGGGAATTGGCATTGTTCAAATTGCCATTCAAGCCAATCATCCGGTTTACTTATATGATGCACAGCCCAATGCGGCGAAAAATGCTTATGAAAAATTAACCGCGACCTTCAGCCGACTGGTCGAAAAAAATAAAATTTCTCAAACTGAACGTGAGCAAGCTTTATCCAACTTACATATTGTCGAAGATATTCAAGAGCTGCATGCTTGTGACTTGATTATTGAAGCCATCATTGAAAAATTGGACATCAAGCAAACGCTGATGAAACAGCTTGAAAGCATTGTCAGTCCGCAATGTATATTGGCGTCAAATACCTCGTCCCTGTCCATTACTGAAATTGCCGCTGAATGCCAATACCCGGAACGGGTGGCTGGCTATCACTTTTTCAATCCTGTCCCTTTAATGAAAGTGGTCGAAGTCATTCAAGGCTTACATACCGATACCCAGATTATAGAACAGCTCTCAGAACTTGCCCGCAATATGGGACATCGCCCGGTACGCACTAAAGATACTCCAGGCTTTATTATCAATCATGCAGGCCGGGCTTATGGCACTGAAGCGCTTAAAATTTTAACTGAAAATGTCGCTTCAATTGCTGAAATTGACCTGATTTTGAAAAAATCACTGGGTTTTAAAATGGGACCATTTGAGCTGCTTGATCTCACCGGATTAGACGTTTCTCATCCTGTGATGCTGTCGATTTACAACCAGTATTATCAAGAGCCGCGTTACCGCCCAAATGTATTAACCCAGCAAATGCTGACCGGTAAAAAATTAGGCCGTAAAACCAGCGAAGGATTTTACACCTATATTGATCAGGTCAAACAGGAGATTGAGGTTGTTCAAAAATATTCAGCGCATCGTCATGGCCTAAAAACGGTTTGGCTCAGCACTGAATTTAACGATGATTTTGAAAAGCTGTCTGCATATTTAGCGCAACAAAATATTCAGATTAATCCAAATATCCAACCCGATGCCGAGGATTTAATTTTAATCGCCAATTATGGTGACGATGCAACACACAGTGCGCTGCGTTTAGGGGTCAATCCTGAACAGGTGGTTTGCATTGATATGCTGGGCAATTTTGAACAATGCCGTACTTTAATGCCTAGCCTCATCACAAAACCGCAAATGATTGAGGCTGCGCTGGATCTATTTAGCCAGCCAGACTGCGAAACCCTTGTGATTGATGAAAGCCTTGGTTTTGTCTCGCAGCGTGTGCTTGCCATGGTAGTCAATTTGGCATGCGATATGGCACAGCAGCAAATCGCCACGGTTGAAGATATTAATGCTGCGGTGAAGCTTGGACTGGGTTATCCATTTGGCCCGATTGAATGGGGTGATGTGATTGGCAAAGAAAAAATATTACGGATTCTGGAACGCATCTCCAGCATTAGCCACGACCCGCGCTATCGCCCGAGCCCATGGTTACAGCGCCGCTGCAAACTAAATGTATCACTGATGCATCAACAATAAATTTTTAAATTAAAACTTCAAGGAAAGAATAGGATGAACGCTTATATTTACGATGGTTTACGCACCCCAATTGGCCGCCATGCAGGCAGTCTTGCCAGCATCCGTCCTGACAATCTGGCTGCTTTGGTGATTAAATCCTTAGTGCAAAAAACAGGCATAGATGCTGCAGATATCGAAGAAGTGATTTTAGGCAACACCAACCAAGCCGGTGAAGATTGCAGAAATGTAGCGCGTCATGCTTTATTGCTGGCGGAGCTGCCGGTCAGTGTTGCAGCGCAAACGGTCAATCGCTTGTGCGCCAGCGGTTTAGCCGCAGTGGTTGATGCAGCCCGTGCCATACACTGCGGCGAAGGCAGTCTTTATATTGCCGGCGGTGTCGAAAGCATGTCCCGTGCGCCTTTCGTATTGGCCAAAGCTGAATCGGCCTATAGCCGTGAGGCGAAAATTTTTGATACCACCATAGGCGCGCGTTTTCCGAATCCGATCTTAACCAAACTATATGGCAATGACTCCATGCCGGAAACAGGTGACAATGTTGCAGAAGCGTATAGCATCAGCCGTGAAGAGTCCGATCGCTTTGCAGCAGCGTCACAGGCCAAATATGAACAAGCCAAACAGGACGGCTTTTTTAAAGATGAAATTTTAGCGATTGAAGTTCCGCAAGGCCGTAAAGCGCCGCCGAAAATTGTCAATGAAGATGAACATCCGCGTCCTGCATCCAACTTTGAAGCTTTGCAAAAATTAAAGCCTTTATTTGAAGGTGGTGTCGTGACTGCTGGAAATGCCTCCGGAGTGAATGACGGTGCGGCAGCCCTGCTGATTGGTAATGAAAGTGTCGAAGAAAAATACGGTATTCGCCCTCTGGCTAAAATTTTAGCCTCTGCATCGTCAGGGATCGAGCCGCGCATCATGGGTGCAGGTCCTATTCAAGCCATCAATAAAGCTTTAAAACGTGCCAATCTCAGCTTAGATGACATGGATATTATTGAAATTAATGAGGCCTTTGCTCCGCAAGTTCTGTCATGTCTGAAAGGTTTAAATGTCGAGTTTGATGATCCGCGGGTCAACCCGAATGGTGGCGCTATTGCGATTGGTCATCCATTGGGCTGCTCGGGTGCGCGTCTTGCCCTAACCGCAGCGCGTGAATTAAAACGCCGCAACAAAAAATATGCTGTGATCAGCTTATGTATTGGCGTTGGACAAGGTTTGGCTATGGTGATTGAAAATACCCAGCTGAATTAAATGCATTTTTAAAATAGACATTGGGCTAAATAACAGAATTCGCTATACAGCTATCTTCAAGTCAAATCTTGAAAAAGTTTTGTATAGCGAAATTTATTGTTATTATACGTAATATATTATTTGACTAATGAATGAAACACTATGAATCATCAAGATGAGATTGCTCCTGAGCAATTAGAAAAAAAAATCAATTTAGATGAAATTCGCCTTGATCCAATTTCACATATCCATCGTGAAAATAATCCCCAATTTATTGCCTCTCTTGCACGCGGCTTAGAAATTCTGCGCTGTTTTACCGCAACCACTCAAATTCTCGGTAATCAAGAACTCTCACAATTAACCGGCTTACCCAAGCCTACGATTGCACGGATTACCAACACACTGGTTTCCCTTGGTTATTTAAAACAATTACCCAATTCAACCAAATACACATTAGATACTGGTGTTTTGGCACTGGGCTATGCATCTTTGTCAAATATCTCTGCGCGCATCCATGCCCGTCCCTATATGGAAGAAATGGCAAAATATGCGCAAGCGCCGGTAGCGATGGCAACGCGTGACCGTTTAAACATGCTGTATTTAGAGGTGGTACAGGCTGAGTCAAATTTAACCATGCGCCGCCCGATTGGTTCGACCATTCCTTTACACAATACAGCAATGGGTCGCGCCTGTTTGGCTGCGCTGCCTGAAAACGAACGCAGTTTCATTATGGAAGCCTTATCAAAACGCCATCCAGATGAATGGCCAATGATGAAACGTGGTCTAGAACGTGCATTTCACGACTATCAAAACTATGGTTATTGCCTTTCCTTGAGTGAATGGCATAAAGAAGTCAATTCTGTTGCTGTACCTATGGTGCATCCAATTCATGGTTTACTGGTCTTTAACTGCGGTGCGCCAAGCTATTTGGTCAATCAAGAAAAGCTTGAAAATGAAATTGGTCCGCGTCTGATTCACATGGTCCAGAATATTGCAGACGCATTAAATGCGCTTTAAAAAGGCTTTTTTTGAATCCACTCATGTGGTTGCATAAGTGAGATCACTGAAGACTCAATTTGGTTTGACTTAGCTCAAGCTAAACATTTATCGAGCTCAATTGAATGAATAGTAACCCATTAAAAAGCCAGTCTGCGTAACTACAGACTGGCTTTTTTAACTTAGGTCATCAAATATCTTTAAATATGAGAAACCAATTCCGGAATAACGCTGTTCAAGTCACCGACTAACCAATAGTCAGCGACTGCATTGATTGGTGCTTCTTCGTCTTTGTTGATCGCAACGATCACTTTAGACTCTTTCATACCTGCCAAGTGCTGGATCGCACCAGAAATACCGACTGCGATGTACAGGTCAGGTGCAACGATTTTACCAGTTTGACCAACTTGCATATCGTTTGGTACAAAGCCAGCATCCACTGCTGCACGAGATGCACCTTGAGCAGCACCCAGCTTGTCAGCTAGCGGATCAAGGATCTTGTGATAGTTTTCACCAGAACCTACACCACGACCACCAGAAACCACGATACGCGCAGCTGTTAATTCAGGACGTTCAGATTTAACGATTTCTTCGTTAATGAACTTAGAAATACCAGCATCACCAGTAGACGCAGCAGCTTCAACCGCAGCAGAACCACCTTCAGCAGCTACAGCATCAAATGCTGTCCCACGAACAGTCGCCAATACGATGTTTTCGCCTGATTCTACAGTTGCAATTGCGTTACCTGCATAGATCGGACGTTTGAAAGTCTTAGGACCATCAACCGCGATGATGTCAGTGATCATGCTCACATCAAGAAGTGCAGCAGCACGTGGTAAAATGTTTTTACCAGTCGTGGTAGAAGCAGTAAGGATATGACTATAACCTTTACCCAATTCTGCAACCAGTTTCGCTACGTTTTCAGCCAATTGGTTTGCATAAGCAGCGTCATCAGCAAGCAATACTTTGCTTACGCCAGCTACTTTAGCTGCCTGGTCAGCAACTGCCTGAGCGCCAGAACCAGCAACCAATACAGTGATATCACCACCGATTTTTTGCGCCGCAGCAACAACGTTTAAAGTAGCAGC
>SMEN01000582.1_pt1 | contig 10954 bp, 12 predicted proteins | sample 2456271 | NCBI WGS metagenome assembly SMEN01 (sample SAMN10132593, study PRJNA489261) | soil metagenome | isolation source: day1 control-loamy sand soil ammended with raw manure from dairy cow... | place: USA | collected 2015-04-01 | reverse complement strand
GCTGCAGCCCGGAGGCTGGGTCCAGATCAGCCTGTTCACCGCGGCCATCGCGCTGATCGCCTCGGTCTCGGCGCTGACCGCGCGGGAAACCTACCGCGTCCCGACCAGCCAGCTGGGACACCGCGTGGTGAAGGCTTCGTAACGAAATTCCCTGCGTGCCTGGCCGGGCCTGAAATCATTTGCCCCGATTTCAGGCCCGGCCATCACGTTTAAACCATGAACCTTTGATCTAGGAAGCGGAGTCCGCGGCGATCTCCAGCAGCGCCTGTTCGGCGGCTCCAGGCACGTGGTCCACCGACCAGATCGCCCGCAGCTCGCGGACCAGGGCCGGGCCGTCGAAGGGGATCTCCACCAGCGTCCCGAGCTTCAATTGGCTTTCCACGGCCAGCTGGCTGAGCACCGCCGGCCCCATGCCGGCAGCGGCGCACTGGCAGATGGTGGCGTTGCTATTGAACTCGGCCAGGGGCTTGGGCCGGTCGGCATGGGAAATGTAGTCGAGGAAGGCGCGGGTTCCGGAGCCCGCTTCGCGCTCGATCAGTGCTGTGCTCTGCAGTTCCTGGAGGGTCAGCGCCTGGCCGCGCTGCGCCCAGGGGTGGTCCGGCGCGGTGACAACCAGCATTTCATCGCTGTAGACCTGCTGGCTCCTGAGTCCCATGGGGATGTGCGGCGTCTCGACGAACCCGAATTCCAGCTCGCCGTCCCGGACGCTGCGGATCACGTCCTGCGAGTTCATGATCCGCATCCGCGGCTTCACCGACGGCATCTTGCGATGCAGCGCGCCGATCCAGCTGGGCGCCAGGTACTCCGCCACGGTCATGCTGGCCGCAAAGTCCAGTTCGCTTTGGCCCGGATCCGCCAGCGACCGCGCGCCGGCGGCGAAGGTCTGCAGGCATTCAAGCACTTCGCGGGCCCACTGGACCGTGAGCACACCCTCGGCGGTGAGCGTCGACCCGGTGGTCTTGCGGTCCACCAGCTGGTAGCCGAGCCGGCGTTCAAGGGTTTTCAGGGCGCGCGAGGCATTCGGCTGGGCGATGCCCGCAGCCCGGGCCCCGGCGCTGAGGCTGCCGTGGTCGGCGATGCCGACCAGCAGCGACAGCGAGGAGAACTGGATCCAGTGCGCAATGCTGTTCAATGATGACGGGTCCTGATCCATATCAAGAGCATATGCCTCTCATAGCCGAGGGACGTCATCGGCTCCCCCGTCGCTACGCACCGCACTGCCCGGCGTAGCGGTCTGCCTGCTGGCCGGGGCGCTGTGCATGCTCATCAGCCGATTCTTCGACGGGGTCAGCGCGCTGCTGCTGGCCATCGTGCTCGGAGCCCTGTGGCGGAACATCGTTCCGGTCCCCGCGGCCCTGGAACCTGGCATCGCGGTGTCGGGCAAGAAGCTGCTGCGGCTGGGCATCGTCCTGCTCGGGCTGCAGCTGTCGCTGGGCACGATCCTGGGCCTGGGCCCCGGAGTGCTGCTGGTGGTCTTCCTATCGGTGGGAGTGACCTTTTTCGCCACCTTGTGGATCGGCTCGCGGATGGGCCTGGACCTGCCCCAGCGGATGCTGATCGCAGCCGGCTTCTCCATTTGCGGCGCCGCCGCGGTGGCCGGGGCGGAAAATGTTGTGCGGGCCAAGCAAAACCAGGTGGCCACCGCCGTCGGACTAGTAGTGCTCTTCGGAACCCTCATGATCCCCGCCATGCCCGCCCTCGGCGCCCTGCTGGGAATGGATGAGCGCAGCATCGGCATGCTGGTGGGAGCCTCGACCCATGAGGTCGCCCAGGTGGTCGCTGCCGGCGGCTCGGTCGGTGCTGCGGCCCTCGAAGTAGCAGTGACCGTCAAGCTTGCCCGCGTCGTGCTGCTGGCGCCGGTCATCGCTGGCGTGGGCATGTTCATGCGCCGCCGCCACGCGGTGTCCGGAGGCAAGAACCCTCCATTGGTGCCCCTGTTCGTCCTCGGGTTCATCGCGGCAATGCTCCTGCGCACCACCGGAACGGTTCCGGGGTGGGCCTTGGATGGCGTGCAACTGCTGCAGACCCTGATGCTGTCGGCCGCCATGTTCGCGTTGGGGCTCGGAGTCCACCTGCGCAGCATCGTGAAATCCGGAGGCAAGTCGCTGCTCCTGGGCCTGCTGGCCACGGTGGTCATCATCATCGTGACCGTGGTCGGAACCCTCGTCTTCCCGCCGCAGTAGTCCCCCGCTCAGTCCGCGGGGTGCTCGTATCCGATCAGCCAGGTCAGCCCGAAGCGGTCGAGGACCTGCCCGTCGGTAGCGCCCCACGGCTTGGCGGCCAGCGGATCAACCACCTGTCCCCCGTCGGCCAGCGCCTCGAACCACCCGTGCAGCACGGGTGGTTCCGCCGCGCCCAGCAAGGAGAGCATGGCACCCTGGATCTGCACCGGGTTCTCGCCCGGCGCCGCATCGGCCGCACCCAGCGTCACTTCCCCGCTGAGCATTCCATGGGCAATCGCCGTCGGCGGCCCGTCGCTCCGGTTGAACTCCGCATAGGAATACAGGGCCAGCTCGCCGCCGAAGACCCCTGCATAGAAGTTCAAGGCATCCCGTGCCGTTCCGGGGAAAAGGACATAGAGCTGGGGACCCTTCATGGGCTTTCCCTCTTTCAATCGACGGCAGGCTGCGATGACGCCAGGCATTGCCGGCCCTGACGGCGCGATGGCGTGCGTCACACTCTATGCACGCCGCCCCTTGCTGGCAAGAGCCCCTGTTGCGATAGCAGGGCTTGATGACGCATGAAAGTCCGTGCCGTTGGCTCGTCACGGCCGATACAGGACATACTGGGGTTCATGACGACGAAGTCCTTTTTCGATCCTGCCGTAGAGGTTCCCATCCGCCGCGCCGCCAGCGTGCTGCTGCTGCGTGCAGCGGACATCGGGTTCGAGGTGTTCATCCAGCACCGGGTCAGCACCATGGACTTCGCCGCGGGCATGGTCGTGTACCCCGGCGGCCGGGTCGACGCGCAGGACACGGAGCTGGTGCGCACCGGTGCGATCGATGCACGGCTTCTGGCCGAGCAGGCTCAGCGCTGGAAGCACTCCACCGTTTGGGACGAGGGTGAGCAGCAGGCGCCCTTCCGGGCCGGGGAAATGCTGGCCGCCGCCCGCCGCGAGGTGTTTGAGGAAACCGGGTTGCTGCTTGATCCGGAACAGTTGCGGCCCTGGGCGAACTGGGTCACCCCGGTAGGCTACCCCAAGCGCTTCGACACCTATTTCTACACCGCGGTGCTGCGCGAGGACCAGGAGCCGCGCCACCAGACCACCGAGGCAGTGATCTCCAACTGGATCCACCCCGAAGCCCTGTTCGCGGCCTTGGAACGCAAGGAAATCAAGATGATGCGCCCCACCCAGCGCACCCTGCTGGACGCCATGGAGCTGGGCTCCATCGCGGCGCTGGGGAGTTTCGACCGGGAGATCATCCCGGTGCATCCCACCGGGAAGGACACCAATACGTCCACGCCGGTGCTTGATGCCGAGCTGCGCCCGCGGCAAGACTGAGCCGCGGGCGCCCGGAGGCTACTTGTCGACCAGGCCGCGGCCCACGATCAGCGACATGATCTCGTTGGTGCCTTCCAGGATCTGGTGCACCCGCAGGTCACGGACGATCTTCTCCAGCCCGTAGTCGCTGAGGTAGCCGTAGCCGCCATGCAGTTGGATGGCGCTGTTCGCCGCCTCGAAACCGGCATCCGTGGCGACCTTCTTGGCCATGGCGCACAGCCTGACCCGGTCAGGCGCCTTCGCATCCAGCGCGGCGGCGGCCCTGCGCAGCAGCGACCTGGCGGCTTCCAGCCCCATGTCCATCTCGGCCAGCTTGAAGACCAGCGCCTCCTGGCGGGTCAGCGGCCCGCCGAAAGCCTGGCGTTCCTTGAGGTATGCCGCGGACTGCTCCAACGCATGTTGCCCGCCGCCCAGCGAGCAGGCAGCGATATTAAGCCGTCCGCCGTTCAGCGCCTGCATCGCCATGGAGAATCCCTGGCCTTCGGCGCCGAGCAGGTTGCCCGCCGGGATGCGCACCCCGTCCATGATGACCTGCCGGGTGGGCTGCGCCTTCCAGCCCATCTTCTTCTCGTTCGGGCCGAAACTCAGCCCTTGGCTGTCCCCCGGAACCAGGAAGGCGCTGATGCCGCGTGCTCCGGTGTCCTCGGTGCGCGCCATGACGATGTAGAGCGCCGAGGTGCCGGCGCCCGAAATGAACTGCTTGACCCCGCTGAGCACGTACTCGTCACCGTCCCGGCGCGCGCGCGTGGTCAGCGCCGCGGCGTCCGAACCGATCCCGGGTTCGGTCAGGCAATAGGAACCCAGATTCTGCATCGCGGTCATCGCGGGCAGCCACTGGGCGCGTTGCTCCGGGGTGCCGAAGTGGTCGATCATCCACACCACCATGTTGTGGATGGAAATGTACGCTGAAATCGTCGGGCAGGCCTTGGCCAGTTCCTCGAACACCAGGATCGCGTCGCTGCGGGTCAGCGCCGAGCCGCCGAACTCCTCGCCGGCGTAGATTCCGCCCATGCCCAGTTGGCCTGCTTCGGCCAGCACATCGACGGGGAAATGCTGGCGCTCATCCCAGTCCAGTGCATTCGGGGCGATCCGGGTGGTGGCAAAATCGCGGACCATTTCCGCGAGCGCCTTCTGGTCTTCAGTAAGTTCGAGCATGTTTGGCTCCTGACTCAAGCAGGCGTCATTGGTGTGGACGCCTGACCGCTACATATGTGACTCACACTACACCGATTCAGGTCCTTGGCGCGGGCTGGCACCCACGGTTTCGCGCACCGCCGAACACACGGGAATTCCGCGGAATTCCACGGCCCGGCAGGCCGTCGCAAACAAGATTTCGAGGGGGTTTTGGACGTAGTCTTGGAAGAGCAGTAAACCCCGCGGCGGCCAGTGCCGGCACGGGGTCGGATCTGAAGATTTTCCGCGGCCAGCACCGGCGTTTTCCGGGCGGAGGCCGCCGCGCGCAAGGATGCCCATGACCCAGAATGACCGCAGCAAACTCGCCCGGACGCTGCTGCCCGAAGGCAGCGAGCCCGATCCGCGATTCACGCTGGCCAACGAACGCACCTTTCTGGCCTGGATCCGCACCTCACTGGCATTCCTGGCCGGAGGCATCGCCCTGGAGGCGTTCACCGCCGGGGCGTTCCCGGGGCCGGTGCGCACCGTTCTGGCTTTTTTCGTAATCGGGGTGGGCATGCTCATCGCACTGGGCGCCGGCGTGCGCTGGGTCCGGGTCGAACGCAGCATGCGCACCGGGAAGCCGCTGCCGCTGCCTGCGATCGTGCCGCTGCTCAGCCTGGGTGCGATCGCCGGAGCCGTGGCGGCGATCGCCATGGTCCTGCTGGGAAGGTAGCGGAATGAAGGAGCAGTTCCCGCTCACCGACCCGGGCTTGCAGCCCGAGCGCACCGTCATGGCCTGGGCCCGCACGCTCGTCTCCTTCCTGGTGGTCTGCGGGGTGTTCCTGCGCTGGGCCCCGCACTACGGCACCGGGGTGCTGGTCCTGGTGGGCATCGCCGTCTGCACCGCCGGAGGCATCTACCTTTCGCAGCGCCGCCGCTATTCGCGGATGGCGCACGGCGTGAAAAACGAACGCATCCATGCCGACGTGGCGGCGGTGCTGGTCATGACCGGCGCGATGCTCGCCCTGGGCGGCAGCGCCATCGTGCTGGTGGCGGTGGGTCCCTGAGATGATCAACTACACGTTGCGCCAGTTGCAGTACTTCGTCGCGGTCGCCGAGGCCGGTTCGCTGTCCGCGGCGGCCGCGGCCTGCCATATCTCGCAGGCCGCGATGAGCCAGTCCATGGCGGATCTGGAACGCGTGGTGGGCAGCCAGCTGCTGGTGCGCAGCCGGGCCCGCGGCGTGGTGCTCACCGCGGTGGGCATCGAGTTCCTCCACGACGCCCGGGCGCTGGTGCGCCATGCCGAGGAAATCCAGGGGCAGATCAGGGAACGCCAGTCGGCGCTCGCCGGGCCGCTGGTCATCGGCTGTTATTCCTCGCTGGCGGCCTTCTGGATCCCGGTGATCTGCGAACGGTTCACCGCCCCGAACCCTGGGCTGCAGGTGAAAATCATCGAGGGCGACGCTGCGGAACTGCAGCGGCGCATGCTGCAGGGGCATCTGGATGTGGTGCTGACCCACACCCGGCACCTGCTGGATGACGTGGAGCACCGGGTGGTGATGTCCGGGCGCCCCTATGTGCTGGTCGCCGCCTCGCATCGCTTCGCCGAGCGCGGTGCGGTGAAGCTGGAGGAACTGGCCGAGGACGATTTCGTTTCCCTGGACTTGCCCACGGTGCGCGACAACCAGCTGGTGAACCTGCGGATGTCGGGGCTTGACCCGAAGATCCGCTGGAGCTCCCAGAGCTTCGAGGCGGTGCGCGGCATGGTGGCCCGCGGGTTGGGCTACACCGTGCTGGTACAGCGCCCTCCGGTGGACCTGAGCTACGATGGGCTGCCGCTGGCGGTGCTGGAGATCGACGGACCGGTGGGCTACAGCGACATCTGCGTGGCCTACACCGCGACCAAGCGCCCCAGCCTTCGGCTGCGCGCGTTCCTGGATTTCTGCGAGGAAGTCGGCGCCGAACGCGACAGCCGGGCCGCCCAGGAGAATTCCTGAACGGCCCGGCACCATGGATCAGCGGACCTAGAGGTCCTGCGCTTCGAGGTCGGCGTCCTTGCCTTCCTTCATGCCGCGCATGGCCAGCGCGGCGATGATGAATGTCGCGGCCCAGACCACGCCGACCAGCCACAGCTTGCCTCCGGCCACCAGCACCAAGCCGGCCACGATCATCGGGGTGAAGCCGGCTCCGACGGTGGAGGAGAGCTGGTAGACCAGCGAAGCTCCGGTGTAGCGGATGCGGGTCGGAAACAGCTCGGCGGTGAACGCGCCGAAGGGGCCGAAGATGCAGGCCTGGACGATGCCGTTGGCAATGAACAGCGCGATGGCGAACAGCCACAGCTGCCCCAGCTCCAGCATGAACATGATCGGCAGGGCCAGCAGCGCGCCGGCCAGGATGCCGACCATCATCACCGGGCGGCGGCCGTACTTGTCCGAGTAGCGGGCGGCGAACCAGATGCCCACCACGGTCAGCGCGGCGCCGATGGCCTTGATGTTCAGCACGCTGGTGCGGTCCATGCCCAGGTCGTCCACCACGAAGGAGATGGCCCAGACGGTCATCAGTCCCTGCACGGTGTAGGAGCTCATGCCCACCAGGGTGCCGCGGATGACGGACTTCGGGTAGCGGGTGAGCACCTCGCGGATCGGGGTCTTGCGCTCCTCGGCCTTCTGTTCCAGGGACAGGAACAGCGGGGATTCGGTGACCTTCAGGCGGATGACCAGGCCGATGCCGACCAGCGCGATGCTCAGGATGAACGGAATGCGCCAGCCCCAGGCCAGGAACTGGTCGTCGGGCAGCAGCGAGACCGCGGAGACGGCCAGGGTCGCCATGACCGCGCCGGCCGGGCCGCCCATGTTCGCGAAGCTGGCCGCGAAGCCGCGGCGCTCCTTCGGGGCGTGTTCCAGGGCCATGAGCATCGCTCCGCCCCATTCCCCGCCCACGGCCAGGCCCTGCACCACACGCAGGACGATCAGCGCGATGGGGGCGAGCATGCCCACCTGGGCGGTGGGAGGCAGCAGGCCGATGAGGGTCGAGGCGCCGCCCATCATGGCCATCGAAGTGATCAGCACGCCCTTGCGGCCCATCTTGTCGCCGAAGTGGCCGAAGACGATGCCGCCCAGCGGGCGGGCCAGGTAGCCCACCGCCAGAGTGGCGAAGGAGGCGAAGATCGCGACGCCCGGGGTGAGGTTGGTGAAGAAGATCTTGTTGAAGACCAGCGACGCCGCGGTGGCGTAGAGGATGAAATCGTAGAATTCGATGGCGCTGCCTAGGAAGCTCGAAGCCAGGATGCGCCGCATTTGGGGCGACGAGAGGCTTGGAACTTGCAGGCCCGGGTCGTGCTCGTGCTTCACAGTGTTACTCATGCTACTGCCATTTCAGAGGTCGTGCGGGCGAAGGAGATGACGTCCAGGTCGTTGGGGACGAGGAATCTTCCGGAGAAGGCGTCGGCGTGTGCATGCCAGACCGAGTCCGGGGTGGTTCCGGGAACCAGGTGGTGCAGCGCGAGGGCGGCCGCGCCGGCGCGTTCGGCGAGGTCGATCGCCTGCAGCGCCGAGGTGTGGGACCGGCGGTGGTGGTCCATGGAGGCTTCGGCTTCCTCGGTGCCCAGCGAGCCGTAGGCGCGCTGCACCCAGTCGAAGTCGATGGCTTCGTGCAGCAGCAGGTCGGTGCCGCGGGCCAGCCGCACCAGGTTCTCGCAGGGCGCGGTGTCCCCGGAGATGGTCACCGAGCCCTGCGCGGTGTCGAAGCGGAAGGCGAAGGCCGGGGCGATCGGCGGATGCTTGACCAGCGTGGCGGTCACCGTGACCAGCTCGTCCCGGTAGATCTCGAAGGGCTCGAAGTCCTGCGGGGTCGGGTTCTGGTTCGGGTGGTATCCCCCGGCAGCCGGAATCCGGATGTCGCTGGCCTGGAAGTAGTCCAGCGGCGAGGGACGCAGGGCGTCGATCACGCGGTCGTTCAGGTCCGTGGCGTAAGCCTGCATCAGCGAGGCGAACATCGACGCGGTGCCCGGGGTGGGATTCTCCGGGAACAGCGGCTCGGGGGCTACGACGGCCCGTGGCGAGACTGGGGGGAGCTCGCCGCGGTCGCCGGGACCGATGATCTGCACCGGCTGCTTGTCGCGCGCCATGGTGAACAGACCGAAGATCGCCAGCGAGGCCAGGTCGATGGTGTGGTCCGAATGCAGGTGGGTGAGGAAGATGCCGCGCAGGTCCCCGGGGGTGAACCCCGCCTTCATCAACTGGTTGCCCACTCCGGTTCCCGCGTCGACCAAATACACCGCCGAACCCACGACCACCGCGGTGGCGATGCCGGAGCGGCGTCCGGCGTTCTCGCCGGTCCACCAACGCGGACCGCCTGCGGTGCCCAGGGTAACGACGTGGGGGGTGAGATTTTCGGACACGGGATTCGCCCTTTCACGAACTGGCTGCTGACTCTTCAATCATCGTGATGGCGCTTACATTCGTAAAACTGTTTTTATCTACGAACAACCATAGTTTTACTTATGAAGTGGTCTGCAGGCCTGGAATGACGGCGATCCAGGACTACAGCGCGGCGCCGTCCCGGGTGCGGTCGAACTCGTCGCGGGCGCGCAGCACGCCGGGCACGTGCTCCTCGGACCAGAGCCGGATGGCCTCCAGGGGGCCCAGGAGGCTGCGGCCCACCTCGCTCAGTTCGTAGTCCACGCGCACCGGAACCTGGGCGGTGACGGTGCGCAGTAGCAGGCCGTCGCGCTCGAGGGTGCGCAGCGTGCTGGTGAGCACCTTGGGGGTCACCGCGCCGATGCGCTGGCGTAACGCGGAGAAACGTAGCGGCCCGCCGGCGAGCGCCAGCAGCACCAGCGGGGTCCACTTGTCGCCCAGTCGCTGCATGATTTCACGCGAGGGGCAGCCCTGCACAAACACGTTGAAATCCCGGTCGCTTTCCATGGGGAAACCTAGTTTCGTTGTAGTGTCCAGTATCCAAAAGATACCATTGAGCTGAATTCACCTTCAACGAAAGGCATGGACCTCCATGAAGATTGCAGTCTACGGAGCCACCGGCATGGTCGGCAGCCAGATCATCGCCGAGGCGGCCGCCCGCGGCCACGAACTCACCGCGGTCACCCGCTCGGGCAAGGAGGTGGACGGGGCCGCCGCCGTGGCCGCCGACCTTGGCGACACCTCGGCCTACCGCCAGCTGGGCAAGGAAAACGACGTCATCGTCATTGCCGTGCCGCCGTCGCGCACCGGCGGGGACCACCAGGACTACCTGGATGCCTTCGAGGAGATCACCGAGACCCTGACCGACGCCCGGCTGATCGTGGTCGGCGGCGCCGGCGCGACCGAGGTCGACGGCGTGCGCCTGTTCGACACCGAGGGCTTCCCGGAAGAGTACAAGGCGGAGGCGCGCACCTGCGGCGAGGTGTACGACATGTTCACCTCGGTCTCCGGCATCACCTGGACCGTCGCCGCCCCGGCCCCGGTCATCGCCCCGGGATCCCGCACCGGCAGCTACACCCTGGGCACCGATTCGCCGGCCGGCGACTTCGTCTCCACCCAGGATTTCGCCGTGGCGATCCTTGACGAGATTGAGACCCCGGTGCATGCGAACCGCCGCATGACGGTGGCCAGCGAAAAGTAGTTCGCGGCTCCGCCCGCACGCCGCCCCGGGGTGTGAACTGGCTCGCAATGGCCGCTTCGCCCGGCACCAAGAGTGTCGCCGCAAGGCCCGGGTGGCTAGGCTGGTAGATGGTCATCTCCCATCCATCCAATGAGGTAAGTTTCAGCCCATGCAAAGAAACCAGCGCGCCCGCCGCCTGCTCTCCAGCGCCGCGGCCTTCGGCATCGCGTCCATCGTCCTGGCCGGATGCTCTTCGTCCTCTGGCACCGGGTCCGCGCAGGACGCCACCCCGGTATCCGGCGGCACCCTGGTCTACGCCTCCGGCGACGCGGAGCCAAGCTGCCTGGATCCGCATGTCGGCGGAAACTACCCGCAGGCCCTGGTCGCCAGCCAGTACCTGGAGTCCCTGTTCACCAAGGACTCCGAAGGCAAGATCATCCCGTGGCTGGCCGAATCCACCGAGGTTTCCGAGGACGGGCGGACCCGTACCATCACCCTGCGCGAGGGCATCACCTTCACCGACGGCAGCGAGCTGACCGCGCAGGCCATCAAGGCCAACATCGAGCACCTGCAGGATCCGAACACCGCCTCCTCCACCGGCTACCTGGCCGTGGGCAAGGTGGACCAGGTCAAGGTCCTCGACGAGCGCACCGCCGAGCTGAAGCTCTCCGCCCCGGACAACGCGCTGCTCGAATCGCTGTCCATGCCGTGGACCGCCATCCAGTCGCCCGCCGCGC
>SMEN01000496.1_pt1 | contig 10968 bp, 8 predicted proteins | sample 2456271 | NCBI WGS metagenome assembly SMEN01 (sample SAMN10132593, study PRJNA489261) | soil metagenome | isolation source: day1 control-loamy sand soil ammended with raw manure from dairy cow... | place: USA | collected 2015-04-01 | reverse complement strand
CTTGGCAACCGCTGCGGAGCGGTAGTTCAGTTGGTTAGAATACCGGCCTGTCACGCCGGGGGTCGCGGGTTCGAGTCCCGTCCGCTCCGCCAAAAGATTCAAAAAGCCTGATAGATTCCGATCTGTCAGGCTTTTTTCATTCCAGCTCATAAAATAATCAAAACCAGAGCTATCAAGAATGAAGCCTCCAGGCTCCACTGCCTTCCTCTAGCTTTCTATTCCCCTCGCAAGCCTTCTGTCCTGGCCTCCCGGGCACCCAACCTAGCTATTTTCCCGACTAGACGCTCAATTCTCTTGCCCCCGAACGGCAAGGAAGTTAATGTATTGCGTTATCGTTACTTCAATATTCAACTTTTATGCCAGCCAGCACCATAGGCCAGCGCGGTCCGACCGAGCATCATCGCCGTGAACAAATCATTGCGCAGGCCAACACCCACTTTCGGCTGTATGGATACCGCAAGACGTCGGTCGCTAGCCTGGCCAAAGCCATAGGCGTATCCAGCGCGTATCTGTATCGTTTTTTCGATTCCAAGCAAGCCATAGGCCAAGCAATCTGCCATTCGATTCTGAAAGGCATGCATATGCGATTGCAAGAACTGGTCGAGAGCGATCTGCCACCCATCGAGCGCCTGCGCCAGTTTATTGAAACCGCCTGCACACTAAGCCTGGAGCTGTTTCTGCAGGAAGGCCGTATGCAAGAGGTCGTGATTGAAGCCTTGCAAAATGACTGGTCAACGGTGGATCAACACAGGCAGGACCTGCTGGTACAGATCACGGTGCTCTTGCGCGCTGGCCGGGAAAGCGGTGACTTCGAACGCCGCACCCCGGTAGATGAGGTTGCCCATGGGATTTTGCTGGCTTTAACGCCCTGCCTGCATCCGGTTCTGCTGGAGATGCACCCGCCCGAGAAAACCCGCCAAAGTTTGCAGTTGGTGACGCAATTGGTTTTGCGTAGCCTGATGCCCTGAAGATCTGCGCTGAAGTTACAGTTCAACCATATATTTACTTACCCGGAGTCCTGCATGGCTCGTTTTCGCTACCTTAGCCCTGCCTTGAGTTTGTCCGCCGCACTAATACTGATGGGGTGCAGCCAGCAAACGCAGGAGTCAGATCCTCGCACCCAGCCACCTTTAGTCATACAAAGCGTGATCCAGCCCAAAGCCGATCAACAACGACGCTTTTTGGGACTGGTTAGTGCCCGGGTAGAGAGCCCGCTCGCCTTCCGGGTAGGGGGCAAGATTGATACGCGCAAGGTACAAAACGGGGAGCATGTAGAAAAAGGCCAGCTCTTGATGACGCTGGACCCTAAAGACCTGCAACTGGATCACCGAGCACGTCTGGCTGCTGTACAGTCCGCTCAAGCCCAGGCGGAACAGGCTCAGTCGGACTACAAGCGATTGTCCCTACTGGTCGATCAAGGCGGCGTTTCCCGCCAAGCCCATGAGCAAAGCAGACAGGCCTTACGCAGCGCCCAGGCGAATCTCAAGTCCGCGCAGGCACAGGCCGAGATTGCCCACAATGCTGACCAGTACAGCACGCTCAAGGCCGAGGCCAGCGGCATCATTACCGCTCAACTGGCCGATGTGGGCCAAGTAGTCAGCCCCGGCCAAGCCGTGCTGCAGTTAGCTCAGGACGGCCCCCGCGATGTTATTGTCAGCCTGCCTGAACAATGGGACATTCCCTTGGGAACACGCGCCACCATTGAATTGACCGACTCACAGAAAAGCGCGTCAGCCCAGTTACGCGAGCTGGCCCAGTCCTCTGACCCAGCCACCCGCAGTTACCAGGCTCGCTTTGCCTTCGAAGATGAAAACCTGACAGCTCGCCTAGGCTCCAGCGCCATCGTGCATTTGTCCCCACCCGACGCCAATACCCTGAATCAAGTTCCGCTGACCGCTCTTTACGATGCTGGCCAGGGCCCGGGCGTTTGGGTCATCGAGGATCAAAAAACCGTGCATTGGAAGCCAGTGACTATCGCCAAACTGGCTCAAGAACACGCCTATCTGTCCGACGGCCCCGAAGCTGGCACCCCCATCGTGGCACTGGGAGCCAACCTCTTGCATGAAGGACAAGAAATTCGCCCTGAAACGCGCGAGGCCTCCGAATGACAGGCCGCTTTAACCTCTCTGCGCTGGCGGTGCGCGAGCGTGCCATCACGCTGTTTCTGATCATCGCCCTAGCGGCATCAGGCATCTATTCCTTTATCAAGCTGGGGCGCGCCGAGGACCCGGCCTTTACGGTAAAAGTCCTGACGGTGACCGCCATGTGGCCCGGTGCCACTGCTCAGGAAATGCAGGATCTGGTGGCCGAGCCCATGGAAAAGCGCATGCAGGAACTGCGCTGGTTTGACAAGGTAGAAACCGTCACCCGCCCAGGCACTGCCCTGATGGTGGTGACCTTGAAAGACTCCATGCCTCCTGCCGAGGTACAAAGCGAGTTCTATCAATTACGTAAAAAACTGCAAGACCAGGCCCCACGGCTGCCCAAGGGCGTGCAGGGGCCGTTTGTGAATGATGAATACTCGGACGTGTCCTTTGGCCTGTTTGCCCTCCAGGCACCCGGCCTGCCGCCCCGCCTCTTAACCCGCGAAGCTGAAAAAGTACGCAGCCAGTTGCTGCAAGTGCCCGGCGTCAAAAAGGTCAATATTCTGGGTGAACAAAGCGAACGCATCTTTGTTGATCTGGACGAAGCCAAGCTGCACAATCTGCAACTCAATCCCCAGCAGATTCTGGAGGCCCTGTCCAAACGCAGCGCCATGACCGCTAGCGGGGCCATCAATACAGACGGCCCACGGATTCATCTGCGCATCAGCGCAGGGTTGGACGATCTGGACGCCATCAGCAATACCTACATTTACGTGCAGGGTCACACCCTGCGCCTGGGTGATATTGCCAGCATCAGTCGGGGCTACGAGGACCCGCCCAGCTTTGAGATCCACCATAATGCGCAGTTCGCCATGCTGCTCGATGTAGTGATGCAAGAAGGCTATAACGGTCTGTACCTGGGCAAGGATCTGGAAAAAGCCCGTGAGGACATCGCCGCCGCCTTGCCGCTAGGCTTCTCGCTGGATACCGTCACCAACCAGTCCGTGAACATCGCTTCGGCCGTAGGCGAATTCATGTTCAAGTTTTTTGCAGCCTTAAGCGTCGTGCTGCTGGTATGTCTGGTCAGCATGGGCTGGCGCGTCGGTATTGTGGTGGCCGCAGCCGTCCCCCTGACACTGGCCATGGTGTTTGTCATCATGATGATGACCGGCAAGGTATTTGACCGGGTCACCCTAGGCGCCTTGATTATTTCGCTGGGTCTGCTGGTGGATGACGCCATTATTGCGATCGAGATCATGATCGTGAAAATGGAAGAAGGCATGGACCGCCTGAAGGCCGCTGCCTATGCCTGGAACCACACGGCGGCGCCCATGCTGTCAGGCACCCTGGTTACCATCATCGGCTTTCTGCCAGTCGGTTTTGCCCGTTCCTCTGCCGGCGAATATGCAGGCAATATCTTCTGGATTCTGGCCGCCGCCCTGCTGACCTCCTGGCTGGTTGCCGTGGCCTTCACGCCCTATATGGGTGTGAAGCTGCTGCCCAATATTCCCGCTCGCCCCGGTGGCCATCAGGCCATCTATGACACCCCCAATTACATGCGCCTGCGTCGCATGATTGCTTGGTCGGTCCACCACAAATTCCTGGTGACAGGCATTGTGGTCATTGCCCTGGTGTTCGCGGGTGTCGGCATGGGCTTTGTTAAACAGCAGTTTTTCCCCACGTCTGACCGGCCCGAGCTATTGGTAGAAGTCCAGTTGCCTGAAGGCAGCGGCATAGAGTCAACCCAGGTGGTGACTCGCAAAGTGGAAAGCTGGCTGCGTGAACAGCCTGAAACGCGCTTGGTCACAAGCTATGCAGGACAAGGCGCACCGCGCTTTTTCCTGTCCTATAACCCGGAGCTGCCCGACCCCTCCTTTGCCCGTCTGGTCGTGCTGACGGCCGACCAGCACGACAGAGATGAGTTGCTGCAACGCTTTCGCCAAGTAGTGGCAGACGGCCTGACACCTGAAGCCCGTGTCCGCGCCACACAACTGGTCTTTGGCCCTTCCACCAAATATCCGGTGGAGTTTCTGGTACGGGGCCCGGATCTGGACACCTTGCGACAAATTTCTGAGCAAGCCATGAGCATCATGCGGGCCGACAAGGATATGCGTCAGGTCAACGTGGACTGGGGTTCTCGCGTGCCAGTGCTGAAACTGGATGTAGACCCCCAACGTCTGCAAGCACTGGGGTTGAATCGCCAAAGTCTGGCCGAACAAATTCAGCTTCAACTGGACGGCACGACGGTAGCGGAATACCGCGAGGACCTGCGCAATGTGCTGGTGGTAGCGCGCAGTTCAGCCGGTAACCGTCATGACCCCATGCGCCTATCCGGCCTGACGGTGATGAATGAGCAGGGCCAAAACCTGCCTTTGGATCAAGTAGGCAAGCTGGAGATTATTCAAGAGCCCCCTAAACTGGCCCGCCGCAATCGCTTGCCCACCATGACGGTACGCGGAGATATTGCCCCGCACGTACAACCAGCCGAAGTCGCAAACCGTGTCATGAAGGAATTTTCTTCGCTGAAAGAATCCTTGCCGCCCGGCTATCTGATCGAGATGAGCGGGATTACTGCCGAAGCTAAGAAGTCCAACGATGCGCTGCTGCCTGTGTTCCCCGTCATGATTGCCTTGATGCTACTGGTGATCGTGATTCAGGTACGCTCGCTTTCATCCATGATCATGGTATTTCTGACTGCCCCCTTGGGATTGATTGGCAGCGTGCCAGCCTTGCTGATCTTCCAGCAACCTTTTGGCTTCACGGCCATTCTGGGCTTGATTGGTCTGGCAGGGATTTTGATGCGGAACACCCTGATCCTGATCGAGCAAATCAAGACCAACCGCGCTGAAGGTGCCTCCCCCTACGATGCCGTCATTGAGGCCACCGTCCAGCGTGCCCGCCCGGTGATTTTGACCGCGCTGGCCGCCGTCCTGGCCTTTATCCCCTTGTCCTTTTCCGTGTTCTGGGGCTCCATGGCCCTGACCCTGATTGGTGGCACGGCAATTGGCACCATCTTGACCCTGTTGTTCCTGCCCAGCCTGTATGCGATCTGGAACCGGATTCAAGATCCACGCGAGGCTTAACTTGCTTGAGGGCTGAAACTGTGTAAATAATGGATGCATGGCCTGAACCAAACCCCCACGCCACGCAGGCCTAGCGCCTTCGTGCTACCCAAAAAAGCGGGTACTTTGAGCTTGGGGGCCAGTGACAGAAAACCATGCATCCCACTGCTAGTCTTGTGGGTCCAGAGATCAGAACGACGCAAGATAGCATTATGTCTACCAAAAAAGACCTGCCCGCCGCCCTGTCTCACGCTTTCGAGAAGGCAATCTACCGTGTCCACAGCCCCAAGGGCGACATCGATGTGCGCATCGGCCACGTCAACCGCCCGCTCAACACGCTGCTGGAACAAGAAACGAGCCAAGGGGCAGCCATTCTGACAGCCTGCAATCCAGGGGCACAAATTTGTAGCCGGGCTTTTAACGACGCAGTGCAAGAGAGCCTGCTGCGCGACCTGCAAAAGATGAATTTACGCTGGTGGCCTGCCGTCAATCTGGACCCTGCAGGCCGATGGCCGGACGAGCCCAGCCTGCTGGTTCTGGATATCAGCCTGCAACAGGCACGCTGGCAAGCACGCCTATTCAAACAGCTGGCGTTTGTTTATATCCCGCTCAATGGCAAGCCCCAGCTGCATCAGGTGCAGCAGCGCTTGCCGGCCTCGGTTCCGGCGGATTCAGACCGCCGTGCGACCTTCTAGGCGCTGCCTAAAACCATCCGCTATTGCCGCCCCCTTAAGTCTTCCTTCAGGCAAGACATGCGCCCAGGCGCGCCACTCGTGGCCGGTTGCCACTAGTACGCCATCTGTATTGAAGACTTGGTATTCCAGCTTGAAGCGGCGCTCCAGCCATTGGGCGACCTGCACGCAAACGCGAATTTCACGGTCATAGCTGACAGGGGCACGAAAGTTGGCCCCCACGTCTACCAAAGGCGTTACTGCATCGTATTCCTGCCGCAAAATGCGCTGGCTTAAACCTACCTGCCGCAACCAAGCCTGATAAGTGCAATCAAACCAATAAAAGTAGTTGGGATAGAACACAATCCCGGCTTCATCACAATCACCCCACTCAACGGTGATGCGGCGCTCAAACACGTGCATAACAATCCTTTTCGCAAAATTGCCGCCCAGTTTAACCCGACCCAAAAAGCAGGAAACCACGATAATCAGGCACAAAACCAGACTTTGAAACATTTAGCAAACAATGGCCCTGAAACAATTTGCATCATCAACAATGCGATCAATTAGGTGAAATTAAAGACAACTACAGGCAAAAAGCACAAAAAATGGATGCTATCAGCGGAAAACAACGGCGCACTTTTAAGCGCAGCTGTCGTCTTTCTTGGACATAAAACCTAGCATAGCCGCGTCACTGATTAAGGTAGCCTGCCATGTCTGTAAATACTGCTGCACCCTGGACGATCCGTCGCATTACTGAGCTTTACGAACTGCCTTTCATGGATCTGCTGTTCCAGGCGCAGACCGTACATAGACAGCACCACCCTGCCAATCAAATCCAGCTCTCCAGCCTGCTGTCCATCAAGACGGGAGCCTGTCCCGAGGACTGCTCCTACTGCCCTCAGTCTTCCAAATATCAGACTGAGCTGGAACCTGAGCCCTTGATGCCTCTGGAACAAGTGCTGGAAGCGGCTCGTGCTGCACAGGCGCAAGGTGCCCAGCGTTTTTGCATGGGTGCTGCCTGGCGCTCACCCACGGAAAAACAGCTGGACCAAGTTATTGATATGGTCAGCGCCGTGAAGTCCATGGGTCTGGAAACCTGTGTCACCTTAGGGATGCTCAAGGACGGCCAGGCCGAGCGCCTGAAAGAAGCGGGACTGGACTACTACAACCACAATCTGGACACCTCCCCCGAGTTCTACGGCCAGATCATCAGCACTCGCACCTACCAGGACCGTTTGGATACGCTGGAGCGCGTGCGTGCCGCAGGCTTGAACAGTTGTTGCGGGGGCATTATTGGCATGGGTGAAAGTCGGCGTGAGCGTGCCGGCCTGCTGGCTCAATTGGCCAATATGCGCCCTTACCCGGAATCCGTGCCCATCAACCAATTGGTTAAAGTGCCGGGCACCCCCTTGGATCAGGTAGAGGATCTGGACCCCTTCGAGTTTGTGCGCACCATTGCCATCGCCCGTATTCTGATGCCCACCAGTGCAGTGCGTCTGTCCGCTGGCCGTGAAACCATGGACGACAGCACCCAGGCCCTGTGTTTTATGGCGGGTGCCAACTCCATTTTCTATGGCGAGCAATTGCTAACGACCGGCAACCCGCAGTTCGTGGCTGACCAGAATCTGTTTGCCCGCCTGCAATTACAATCGGCTAAAACCACGCTGTCCGAGCCGCCCCTTTCTTTGGATCAAACCCGCCCCCGCGCGATGGTCGAGGCCCTCTAAAATGATCACCCTGTTCGCCAGCATTCTGTGCAGCGTTGCCGTTTCCATCCTGCTTAAAGTCGCTCGCCAGCGTCAGATCGATGTGGGTCAGGCGATTATGGTGAACTACGCAGTCGCCGTTACCCTTAGCCTGGTCCTGCTGCAGCCTCACCCCAGCAGATTGCTCAATCCTGCTACACCCTGGTGGATTCTGATCGCCTTGGGTGTCTTGCTGCCTAGCGTCTTCCTGTTCATGGCTGCAGCCGTGCGCCAGGCCGGAATTGTGCTGAGCGATGCCGCGCAACGCCTATCCTTGTTCATTCCTTTGCTGGCTGCGTTTGCCTTGTTTGGCGAACAGTTGGGGGGGCAGAAACTGCTGGGCATTGGTCTGGCCCTGACGGCCTTGCTGTGCCTGCTGATGCGGCCCCGCCAAACAGCCAGCCAGGACCCAGGTTCTAGCCGCCCTGCCCTGATGCTGCTGGCCGTGTGGTTAGGCTATGGCGTGATCGACATTATGTTCAAGCAGTTGTCCAAAGCCGGGGCCGCCTTCTCCAGCAGTCTGGTGGTGTCTTTCTCGCTGGCAGGCGTGTTGATGCTCTGCTGGCTGCTGGCCAAACGCACGGTCTGGCATCGTGGCAGCTTGTTGGCCGGTCTGGTATTGGGTTCGCTGAACTTTGGGAATATTTTCTTTTATATCCGCTCCCATCAGATCTTCCCGGAAAACCCCACTTTGGTGTTTTCCGCCATGAACATTGGGGTCATCGCCCTGGGAGCCATCATCGGCGCCGGTTTTTTCAAAGAAAAGCTCAGTGCCCTCAATATGCTGGGTGTCGCTCTGGCCATTGGCGCCATCGTGGCCCTGATCCCCCGCTAATTCAGCGCTTTGCTGATTGCCCCCCCTGAGCAACACCTGCATCTACATATAAGCCAAATCATATATTTGAAATTTAAAACTTAAGGGCGCCGAGCCTTTTTATCTCCTGTAGATTAGAAAAAAACTTTTTACCAACGCATAACGTTGGAAACTACACAGGAGACAAACCCATGACTGGATTCACCCGTCGTCACTTACTGCTCGCCGCCGCTTCGGCGGGGGTGGGCGCTCTGGCTGCCCCTTGGCTCAGCCGTAGTGCTCTGGCCGCCAATAAACCCGTGGTAGCTGCTTTATTTTGTGGCCATATTGATGACAACGGCTTCATGCAGGCAGGCTACCAAGGCTTCAAAAAAGCTCAGGATCAGTTGCCGATCACAGGCCATTACATGGACAAGGTCGCTAACGAGACACAGGCCCAGATCGTGGCTCTGCGTGAGCTGGCTACCAAATACAAGCCCAGCTTGCTGATCGCTCATGGCGGGCAGAACACCGACGCCGCCTTGGCTGTTGCCAAAGAATTTCCGGATGTCCGTTTTGTCATCACTCAAGGCGCGGTTACCGCCAGCAATCTGAGCAGCTATGACGTGCAACAGGAAGAATCTGCCTGGCTAGCAGGCGCCTATGCTGCCTTGATGACCAAGACCGGCACCGTGGCTCACCAGTCCGGTATTCGCGTCCCTCCGGGCTTGCGTGCCCGTGCCTCCTATGCCGCTGGCGTCAAATACGCCAATCCTGATGTCAAATTGCTGACCAACTTCTCTGGCAATCAGGATGATGTTGCCTTGGCCGCACGCGTGACCCAGGCACAAGCCAAGGCCGGTGCCGACATCATCTACACCATGCTGAACAAGGGGCGCAGCGGCACCACGCAAGCCTGCCGCGAGCTGGGCATCAAAGAAATTGGGAATGTGATCGACTGGGTGGCCCGTGAACCGGATGTGTTTATTGGCTCGGCTTGGGCCGATGTGGGCATTGGTGTCTTTGAGGCCTGCAAAGACTTGAGCGACAACAAATTTGAATCCGGCAAGATCTTCAAGGTTGGGCTTCAGCAGCCCGACGCCGTGCGCCTAATTATGGCTGCCGACACGCCAGATACAGTGCGTCAACGCATTGCCTCGCTGCAACAAGATATCCTGGCGGGCAAGATCCACGTTGAAGCGGAGTTCAGCGGGCCTGAATTCCAGATTTGATAGCTGAGCAGAAACAAAAAAACCAGGCAGGGCCTGGTTTTTTTATAGGCAAATCGTCGTCGCCAAGCATTATAGATAGTTGCGTGACTCAGGAAGCTGTTAGCGAACGGGGTCGGTCGGCTTACGATCGTCCTGTGTCTCTTGCACCCCGCCCGAACTACCGGAATCTGCAGGGCTTTCTGAGCCTCCCGCCACAGGATCGGCGCTCTTGTCCACCTGGGCAAGCATATCGGCCGTCGCCTCATCCTCTGCCTTGCGTTCCGCTGCGGTGCCATCCGTCGTTCCTGGCACTCGCTCCTCCACCGGAGGCAGATCTTCAAATACCGGATCATGCGAGACGTCGGAACTGATATCCACCCGAGGGTCCAGTGCCACCGCCGCTGCCGAGCTTTGCAAACTGTCCGGCATAGGCACAAAGGTAGTTGGTGCATCTTGGCTCAGGTGATCGCCCAGCACCTTCTGCGGACGGATCAGCAAGACCAGCGCTAAACCACAGCCAGCCACAAAAATGTAGTACACATTGCTGCCAATGTAAGACATCAGGCCGCCGGCCAGCAGCGGCCCCAGACAGGCTCCCAAGCCATACACCATGTACAGAATGGCGCTCAAGCCCACCCGACGCTCCGGGTCCACGTTGTCATTGGCAAACGCCGCCCCCAAGGGGTAGAGCGTAAATTGCAGAATCCCGAACAAGGCGGAAAACACCAGCAAGAACCAGAACGGTGCTTCAAACCAGCCCCATAAAGGGATGGCCAGCACCAGCAAACAGACCGCATTGATGCGAATCAGTTTGACGCGGTTCATGCGGTCAGCCAACCAGCCAACCGGCCACTGCGCCAGCACACCGGCCGCCACAGAAACCGCCACAAACAAGGCGGCTTGTTCATTACTTAAATGCACACGCACCGCGTATACCGGTGCCAGACCATAAAAGGCACCGGTCAACATACCGGCTACCAGCAGCACCATCATGGACAAGGGCACGCGGTCCACGTAATAGCGGGCGTTAATCGGCGCAGGAACTTGTAAAGGGGGATGGCTGCGGCGGGTAATGGCCACCGGCACCAAGCTGAAGGCTGAACAGATGGCCACAAACACCAGGGGCTCGTAGTTCAGGTGTGGGAACAAGGTCAGCGACAGCTGCCCCAGCACCGTCCCCAGGCTGGAGAACACCATGTAAAAGGCAAAAATAGTGCCGCGCTGGCTATTATCGCTTTGCTCATTCAGCCAGCTTTCAATCCCCATGAACTGCACGACCATCGCCGCGCCCGCCAAAAAGCGCAGCAACAGCCAGACGTACATGGAATCCACCATGATCTGGACCAGCACACAGATGGTGACAATAGCGGCACTGGCGGCATACGCACGAATATGGCCC
>SMEN01001525.1_pt1 | contig 10970 bp, 10 predicted proteins | sample 2456271 | NCBI WGS metagenome assembly SMEN01 (sample SAMN10132593, study PRJNA489261) | soil metagenome | isolation source: day1 control-loamy sand soil ammended with raw manure from dairy cow... | place: USA | collected 2015-04-01 | reverse complement strand
TGCCAGATTGGAGTTCCTGCTCACCGTATCAAAGCCAATCAGGGACGAAACGTGTTCAATCACCTGGGCCGAGGGGGCCACCTGACTGCTCATATGCCTACTCCTTTTTAAAACTGAATTCAGTTTATAGAGCAGGTATACGAGTGTCAACGCATCTAGGTGTTTATACTAAAAATTCACCCTTTTGTTTTTATAAATTCCTTTAAATTCAACTAATTAATAAATTACGTAGTTACTTTATACCTATAGTTCTTATTGACCACCAAGTATGAATTACCAATAAGGACTACTATGAGACAACAATCGCGCCCCGCAGACCCGGCCCCCTCCAAGGCCGAAGATCTGCTGTTCGGCAAAATTCTCTGGCGGCTGATGCCTATCTTGTTCATCAGCTACATCGTTGCCTACATCGACCGCGTCAATGTGGGCTTTGCCAAGCTGCAAATGCTGCAAGACCTGAATTTTTCAGCGGAAGTCTATGGCCTGGGTTCAGGCATCTTCTTTGTCGGGTTTTTGTTGTTTGAAATCCCCAGCAACCTCTTGCTGTATCGCTTTGGGGCACGCGCCTGGCTGACGCGCATCATGATCACCTGGGGCATCCTGTCCGTGCTGACCATGTTCGTCACCACCCCCACGCAGTTCTATATCATCCGCTTCCTGCTGGGTGTGGCTGAAGCCGGCTTTCTGCCTGGCGTGGTGTACTACCTGGCGCAATGGTTTCCGCCGCAACGCCAAGGCCGTGTCATGGCTACGCTGGTCACGGCAGCCGCCGCGGGCGGCATGATTGTGGGCCCGCTGTCGGGCTGGATCATGGACGTGTTTTCCGACTCGGCACACCTGCATAACTGGCAATGGCTGTTCTTGTTGCAGGGCCTGCCCGCCGTCTTTGTTGCCGCCTTGCTGTGGGCCACGCTGCCCAACCGTCCCGAGGATGCCAAATGGCTTAACCAGGAAGAAAAAACACTTCTTCATACCCTGAACCAGGACGCACAACGCGAACTGCCCCGGAAAGACAAAATTGCTGAAGTGCTGGGCAAACCCAATGTGTGGTGGCTGGCGTGTGTGCTGCTGTCCCTGAATCTGGGTATTTACGCCGTAATTTTCTGGACGCCCACCATCATTCAAGAAGCAGGCATCAAAAGCCTGACGCAGATTGGCTATATTGCCGCCTTGCCCTATGCCGCCTCAGCCCTGGCTATGCTGGTTCTGGGCCGCTCCTCCGACTACTTTGGCGAGCGACGCTGGCACCTGGCCATTGCCTGCGCCGGTGGCGCCATAGGCCTGCTGCTGACCGCCTTGGCACCCGATCCTACGGTACGCATTATTGGCGTCATCATCGCCACTGCCATGTTTATTGGTGGCACCCCCCTAGTCTGGGCCTTGGCCGGCAATTTCATGAGTGGTCGCGCCGCCGCAACTGGCTACGCGCTGATCAATGCCGTGGCTGCATTAGGTGGCTTGTTCGGCCCCTACGCCATGGGATTGGCTCAAGAGATGAGCGGCAACACCAGCAGCGCCGTGCTGACCATTGCCGGTCTGGCCGTACTGGGTGGGCTGTGTGTCTTTGCCTTGCCGTCTGCTCGCCAACAAACCACCCTGGATCAAGCTGCTAAATTGAACGCCGTTCCCAGCAAAGGCGGTGCTCAATGATGCGCCGTCACCTGAAACTGGCGGTAGCTGGCTGTATTGGCTTGGCTACGGTGAGCGCAAGCTCCAGTGCCATCGCGCAAACCAGCAACCATGTCACCTTGTATGGAATTCTGGACGCAGGCCTGACCTGGATTAGCAACGCCAACGGCCCCTCCAAAACCACGCTGGATACCGGTGTCATGCAAGGTAACCGGCTGGGCCTGCGCGGTTCCGAGTCCCTGGGCAATGGCTTGACCGCCATCTTCCAACTGGAAAACGGCTTTTCCATGACAACCGGGGAAATGGGTCAGGGCGGTGCCCTGTGGGGCCGACAAGCCTGGCTGGGCCTGAAGTCCGATTATGCGGGCAGTCTTAAACTGGGTCGTCAATACGACTTTTTCACCGATACCCTGCAAGCCTTTTACACCCCTACCTGGTCGGCAGGCGGTTACGCCAACAGCCCACTGGATAACGACCGGATGAGTGGCCAACGGGTTAATCAATCCGTTAAATATGTGACGCCATCCTTTGGCGGCGTAGAGCTGGGTGCTATGTACGGCTTCCCGGAACGCCGCGAAGGCCAAGCTCAAACCGGGCGTACCATCAGCTTTACAGCCAACTATAAAAACGGCAACTTTACGACGGGTGCCGCCTATACCGAAGTCAAGGAAGCCAGCCTGGACATCAGCCCCCTGACAGGCGGTGGTGCACCCAATCGGGTCGGTGGCCGCTACCTGCGCGACTGGGGCATCGGTGCCAACTACGCCTTTGACAAAATCACGGTGTATGGCGTGTTCTCCCAAGCACTGTACGTGGCTCCCGATGGCCAGCAAAAGAACCATACCTTCCGCAACTACCAGCTGGGTTTTGCCTGGCGCGCGGCACCCAATCTGGTGTTGGGGCCAGGCTATGGGCTGACGACCCTGGGCTCGAACAAATACCATCAGCTGAACCTGACGGCAGACTACTTTCTGTCCAAGCGCACGGATATCTATACCCAGGCGATTATCCAGCACGCACAAGGCGAGGGCGCTACCGCCAACGTCATCAGCATGCCCAGTTCTACAGGCCGTAATCAGACCTTATTAAGGGTGGGGATACGGACCAAGTTCTAGGCACAAACCCGGTCAGCGCAGCGGGGGCTGTACGATACAATCATCCATTCTTTTCTGATCGGTTTCGTATGGCGACTTCGACTAGTAAATCCACCCAGGCAAGCAAAGCGGAAACGCTGGTGGACACCATTTATCGGGACACCCGCAAGCGTTTGAACGCGGGCGACTGGCATCCCGGAGACCGCCTGCTGGATTACGAGCTGGCTGAACGCTTTGGCTGCACCCGCATGCCCGTGCGCCAGGCCCTGCTGCGTCTGGTTAACGAAGGCTTATTGAACAGCACCACACGGGGATTTCAGGTTCCCGTGCTGACCGACGCCATGGTGCGCGACATCTTCGAGCTACGTCGCATCCTGGAGCCCGCCGCTGCCGCCCTGGCCGTCAACATCGCCGACCGCGACCAATTAAATGCAGGCCTGAGCAAAGCCATTGATCTGGCCAAAGTGGCCATGGTGCACAAAGACGCCGCTTTAATGTTCAGCGCCAATGCCAGCTTTCGCCAGGCCTGGCTGCAATGCGTACACAACGAGCGCCTGCTGGACGCCATCGCCATGTCTGCTGACCATGCCAATCAAGTGCGCTTTGCCAATACAACGGACACCAACAGCTATCACATCACCGTGGAGGCGCTGGAAAAACTGGGTAACGCGCTGACCAGTGGTGATCCGGACCAGGCGCGTAGTGAAATGGTGGATTTTCTGAAGTTGGCGGAGGCTTCGTATTTCTTGCGTAGGCAGCAGATCGATACCGCCCCCGCCTTCGGATCATAACGACACGGTCTGCATGTATTGGTCAAAGCGGGCTTCGGCAAAGCGGAACCAAAGCAGCTCATCTTTTTGGAAGGCTCGGTAATCAGCATAAATGGTGCGCCACTGCGGATTGCTTTCATTCAGCTCCGCATACAGCTCCTGACTGGCCTTGAACGAGGCATCCAGCACTTCCTTGGAAAAAGGCAGTACTTTAGCGCCCTGACCCACCAGCTCTTTCAGGGCGCCGGGGTTGCGCGCATCATATTTAGCCTGCATATCCACGTGTGCATAGGTGCTGGCAGCTGCGACGATATCTTTGTAATGCTGCGACAAGCCGTCATACGCTTTTTTGTTGACCAGCAAGTCCAAGCCCACTGAACCTTCCCACCAACCGGGGTAATAGTAGTAGGGGGCTACTTTATGAAAACCCAAACGCAAATCGTCATACGGCCCTACCCATTCCGCCGCATCAATCACGCCTTTTTCCAGCGCCTGATACACCTCGCCCCCCGCAATGTTCTGGGGAATACCGCCCAGTTTTTCAATCACTTTACCGGGCAGGCCACCAATGCGGATCTTCAAACCGCGCACGTCCTCGGGCGTATTGATCTGCTTGCGGAACCAGCCCCCCATCTGCACACCGCTGTTCCCGCAGGGAAAATTGACGATGTTGTAGTTGGCATAAAAATCCCGAGTCAACTTTAAGCCATTGCCGTGGTACATCCAGGCCGTCAACTGGCGAGAGTTCATCCCGAAGGGGATCGCACAGCTCAAGGCAAAGGCTTCATTTTTGCCAAAGAAATAATAGGGTGCGGTATGCGCCGCTTCGACCGAGTTTTGCTCCAGGGCATCCACCACCCCCATAGCGGGCATCAGCTCACCACCAGCATGCACAGAAATATTGAACTTGCCGTCGCTCAACTCACGTACCTTCTGGGCGAAGACCTCCCCACCGCCATAAATAGTATCCAGATTCTTGGGAAAGCTGGAAGCCAGACGCCAGCGCAGGTTTTCTTGCGCCTTGACCACAGCCGGGGCTATACCACTGGCCACAATGCCGGCCAGGCCGGTCAGTTTTAGTAGTGCTCGTCGTTCCACGTTATGTCTCCTCGTTCTGATTATGGGTATAGGCAGCCCGCCCCCAACGGATCAGGCTGCGAGTGGGACGTATCAATCAAACATATCGGGCTGGGTGCGCAGCAAGTTTTCCCAGATCGGTTGAAAGTGCAGCCAGCCAATGTATTCACTGCCCACGTGCTCACGGCTATAGCGAGCGCGCTCAGGGGTGACCAGTGTGGGCGTGAGGCCGGTGGCCGCCACCATCAATTGCTGCTGGCAACAGCGTTCCAGGGCAATAAACCAAAAGGCCGCCGCCTCAATGCTGTGGCGGCTGGCAGTGAGCAGACCATGATTCTGGTGGATCGCCGCTTTCACACCGGCAAAGGCATTAGCAACCTTGTGACCCGCTTTGGTTTCTACTGCCACCTGACCCGCCTCTTCGCGGATGACGACATGGTCTTCAAAAAAGGCCGCGGCATCTTGGGTAATGGGCAGAATTTCCTGCCCCAGGCAGGCAAAAGCCGTGCCATAAACCGTATGCGCATGGCACATGGCCACAATGTCAGGGTGTTCCTCGTGCACGGCGGCATGGAGCACAAAACCAGCACGGTTAATGGCGTAATCCCCTTCGATGACCTTACCCTCGTGGTCCGCCAAAATCAGGTTGGAAACCTTCACATCGGCAAAATGGACGGCCATCGGGTTGGTCCAGTACAGGCCTGCGTGCTCAGGATCACGCACGGTCAGGTGGCCTGCAAAGCCATAGTCCAGGCCATGCAAGGCAAAAGCGCGGCAGGCCGCCACCAGGCGTTGCTTCAAATGGGTGCGAGCTTCTTCAAAAGAATCAAACTCAGGCTCGTCAGGGTAGATCAGGCCTTGTTGCTCGGGCTGATAAATCGATTTTCGGCCCGTCATGGCCAATATTTCATTGATGTCGGGTTTTCCCGCACGCCAGCCCATCCAGCGCAGCGTACGGGTAAAACGTAAATTCATGGTAGGGGTCGAAAACCATGAATGACAAACGAAGGTTTTTCAGCTATTGGTTAAAAACATTCATCTGATTGGATTTTCTCCTATGCGGTCCATCCCTAATTTCGCCTGGTTACGCGCCTTTGAGTCCGCCGCACGGCTGGAGAGTTTCAGTCTGGCAGCGGACGAACTGCACCTGACCCCCTCGGCAATCAGCCATCAAGTAAAAAGTCTGGAAACCCATTTGAGTCGCAGCCTGTTCATACGACACAACCGGCGCGTCAGCCTGAATAGCCATGGACAGGAGTTCTATCGTGAACTGACACCGCTGCTGGACCAGTTAGCCCGACTGTGTGAAGAGATCCAAGGCCAGGCCAGTGCCACCCCGGCACTCACGGTGCATTGCGCACCCAGCTTGGCCGTAAAGTGGCTGGGCCCCCGCTTGCACGCCTTCATGCGCGAGCATCCGGGTCTTGCCATTCATTTGCGCACCGACGCCACCCCACCTGACTTGCATCAAGCCACCGACATAGACTGTGTCATCAGCTACGCCCATGCCCCGCGTCATGACCCTCGGCTAGTCGTGGAGTCCCTGCGTCCGGAACCTCTGCTGCCCTTATGCTCGGCCAAACTCTATGCCACGCTGGCCCTGCACCAGCCTTGGTATCTCCACCTGCCACTGATCGATTCCATCATCAGCCCGGTCAGTTGGGCCGATTGGTTTGGCAGCAATGGCATGGCACCGCCTCCTGGGCCACGTCTGTCTTTTGACCGAGGCGCGATGGCCGTGGCGGCAGCGGTCGACCAACTGGGTGTGACCTTGGAAACGGTGCGATTTGCGGAACGTGAACTGGCCAACCGAGAGCTGCTGATCCTGCCCGCCCCCAACGAGCGCACTCTGCAACGCGAGATGCATTTTTTCTACTATCGCAACCAGCGCGACACCTTGAAACGCATCGAACACCTACGCGACTGGCTATTACGTGAAGCCAGCCTGACCCCTCTGCGCTAAGCAGCTCCACCCAGCCCTAGGGATTTCCCCCGCTCTCCGGATTTTTGCTTGACACCTCTAATAACACCCCACAATACTGAACTCTGTATACAGAACACAGAACTCAACAAAAGGAGGCAGTATGAAGGTGTTTTATGACAAGGACGGCGACCTGGGCCTGGTGCAACAACGCCGGGTTGCCATCATTGGCTACGGCTCTCAAGGCCATGCTCACGCACTGAATTTGCGTGATTCGGGCGTGGAAGTGGTTGTGGGCCTGCGCCCCAACAGCGCATCACGTCAAAAAGCCGCCACCGCCCGTCTGACCGTCGCTGACATCCCGACTGCTGTCCAGCAAGCCGACATTGTGATGTTGCTCCTGCCCGACGAGGACATTGCCCGCGTTTACGAGCAGGATGTCGCTCCCCATATCCGATCTGGAGCCACCCTGGGTTTTGCCCATGGCTTCAACATCCACTACGGCCAAGTTCAGCCCCGCGACGACTACGTGGAAGGCGGTGGTGTGCCGCACCTGATTGCCATTCATGCCGACCGCTCCGGTCAGGCCCGTGACCTGGCCATGTCCTACGCCATTGCCAACGGCGGCGGGCGCTCCGGCGTCATTGAAACCGACTTTCGCGAAGAAACCGAAACCGATCTGTTTGGCGAGCAAGCTGTGCTGTGCGGCGGCATGGTGGACCTGGTCAAGTGCGGCTTTGAGACCTTGGTCGAGGCAGGCTACGCCGAAGAGATGGCCTACTTTGAATGCCTGCACGAACTCAAGCTGATCGTGGATTTGCTCTATGAAGGCGGCATCGCCAACCTGAACTACAGCATTTCCAACAATGCCGAGTTTGGCGAATACCAGGCTGGCCCGCGCATCGTGACCGATGCCACCCGCCAGGCCATGAAAGTACTGCTGCAAGATATTCAGGATGGCACCTATGCCAAGAACTTCATTCTGGAAAGCCGGGCAGGGCAACCCAGCCTGAATGCCCATCGCCGCCTGAACCAGCGTCACCGTCTTGAAATTGTTGGCGAGCAACTGCGCGCCATGATGCCCTGGATCAACGCCCAAGCCCTGGTTGATCGCAACGTTGCCTGACCCCCTTCATCATTGATTTGCACACGAGGACGACATGATTGAGAAAAAACTGATTCCCTTTGGCGGCTACTACACCAACCGCATTCCTGACCACGACCCTGAGCTGACCGAAGTAGGGGCAGGCACACCGATGGGTGAATACATGCGTCGCTTCTGGCACCCCGTCTGCATGGCTGCCGAATTAACCGATACCCCCCGCTTTCTAAAAATCTTGGGTGAAGAGCTGGTGGCCTTTCGCGACAAAAGCGGCCAGATCGGCCTGCTGCACGCGCATTGTGCGCACCGCGGCGCCTCGTTGGAGTACGGTGCCATTCAAGAGAAAGGCATTATGTGCTGCTATCACGGCATGGTGTTCGATGTGGACGGGACCTGTCTGCACGTCCCGTACCCCAAAGGTGAAGAGGCTGAAGGCGAAAAATACGCGTGCTCCATTCGCCAGGGCGCTTACAAAGCCTTCGAGCGCCACGGCCTGATCTTCGCCTATATGGGCCCCCCCGATGCCGAGCCTCCTTTCCCCGAGTGGGAGGAAAACTTCACCGTTCTACCCGGTGACGAGCTGGTGGCCTTCAGCAACTTCCAGCACTGCAACTGGCTGCAAGTCCAAGATAACTCGGCCGACAACTTTCACCCTACGGCACTGCATGCGGCCAAAAACGTGGTGGGCGGCAATTACCAAGGGACGACATTTGACGAAGTAGGTGCTGCCTCCATGGAAGTGGCCCCGGACATGCAGTTCATCCCGGTGCACAACGGTCGCAGTTTGGCCTGCGCGGGTGCCCGCCGCTCCAGTAAAGACAATCTGTTCATCCGGGTCCAGCACCAGATTCTGCCGAACCTGAGCTTGCACGCCTACACCTCTGAAGATGGCTCACAACAGAAATTCTTCAGCCGCTTTCATATCGTGCGCTGGACCGTTCCGGTCGACGACCTGAACAGCAAGATGATTGGCTGGCGTGTCATGGGCCCAGGCATTGATACCCGTGGCGTGGGCAATAAGGACATGGTGGGTTACGAGACCATCGACTTTCTGGAAGGACAGGTTGCCATGCGCCGCCCCGAACGCTTTGGGGACTACAAGCTGGAAGACTTCCCCCCTATCCCGAACGATCACCGCGCCCGTCACAACTATAAGGAATGCCAGCAAGCGCCCGGCGACTACGAAGCCATCATCAGCCAACGCCCCATAGCCGTCCATGCCTTGGAAAATCCGACCAAGTTCGATGCCGGACTGTACATGTTCCGCAAGATGCTGCGCGATGCCTTGCGTGGTACCAACCCGGCCGCCACGCCTGAAGGCTTCGCCCAATGGCTGCGGGACTGCGGGGGCGCACCAAATAGTTATTGCTCCGGCAATGTGCTGGAAATCCCCGAATCCGAGGATTTGGCTCAGGAAGTGGCACGCCGCCGCCATGCCACACGCGAAATCGTACGCATTCTGACTTCCGCCGATGGCCTGAAAGGGACTGAGCGCGAAGCTTTCGTCAAACAAAGCATGCAAGAACTGCAACAGTCGCTAAACAGCGTCGCTGCCGAATCCTGATCGCCAGCCGCACCCGTCTGCTTGCGGACGGGTGCCCTCACGGAGAGCGCCATGAACGCTATCGCAGAACCCGCTACCCCCGTCCAGGCGGTCACCACTCAGGACGGACTGCTATCCCTGCGAATCAGGCAGATTCGCTACGAAGCACAAGGCATCAATTCCTATGAACTGAGCTGCCCACACGGTGGCGAGCTCCCCGCCTTTGAGGCGGGAGCCCACATAGACGTACACATCCAGCCTGGGCTGATACGCCAATACTCACTGTGTAACCCGCCGCATGAGCGTCACCGCTACGTTATCGCCGTCCTGCGCGATGCCAATGGGCGGGGCGGCTCGCGTACCTTGCACGATGCGCTTCACGTACAGCAAGTCATTACCATCAGCACCCCACGCAACCATTTCCAGCTGGACCCCAAAGCCCGGCGCTCCATCTTGCTGGCTGGGGGAATTGGCATCACCCCCATCAAGGCCATGGCCCACTTTCTGGAATCCCAGGGTCAACCTTTTGAACTGCACTACTGCACCCGAAATACAGACACTGCCGCATTTGGTACCGATATGGCCGCCTGGCAATCACGGGGCCAGCTGCATCTACACCTGGACAATGGCAACCCCGAACAGGGCCTGAACCTGCAAGACTTGCTGGCCCAGGCTCCCGAGGGCACCCATGTGTATTACTGCGGCCCTGCCGGTTTCATGCAGGCCTGTGCCCAAGCCAGCGCACACTGGCCCACCGGCTCGGTGCATTGCGAACACTTCAAAGCGCCCGAACCGGTTGCCGATACCCACAGCTTGCCTGCGGGGGCCTTTATCGCTCAGATCGCCAGTACCGGCCAACGTATTGATGTGGCCCCTGAGCAGACCTTAAGCGATGCCTTGAACCAGGCTGGCGTGCCCATTGCCACCTCCTGCGTCTCAGGGCTGTGCGGCACGTGCCGCGTCAATTATCTGCAAGGAGAGGTGGATCATCAGGACTACATTCTTAGTCCCGACGAGCAGGCCCATTGCCTGACGGCCTGCGTGTCCCGAGCCCGCTCGGGCGTCCTGGTCCTGGACCTCTAAGCCAGCCTGCCGGTCCTGGTCCCACCAGGACATTACACACTGACGCAGCACATTGCACTCCCTTGCAGCACGACAAGGATCACAACAATATTCGCGGAGACAAAATGACAGCATTAAAAACCATGGTGGGGGGCATAGACCACCTGAACCGAGGTATCGGTTTCATCATCAAATGGCTATTGCTGGCCACCACCCTGTTAAGCGCCAGCAATGCCATCACCCGCAAGGCCTTTGACCTGAGTTCCAACGGCATGCTGGAAGCCCAATGGTATCTGTACGCCGCCGTTTTCCTCTTGGGTGGTGGCTACTGTTTCTTAAGCAATAGCCACGTACGCATCGACTTCATTTCCACCCGACTGGGCGCGCGCGGCCGCAATCTGGTCGATGCCGTGGGCATCCTTCTGGTACTGGTCCCTTTCTGTTTATTCGTTATCCACCTAAGCTGGGGCTTTTTCACCGCCGCCTGGCACTCCGGCGAGATGTCGGGCAATGCAGGGGGGTTAGTGCGTTGGCCAGCTTATCTGCTGATCCCTGCCGGCTTTAGCTTGCTGCTGCTGCAAGCCCTGGCCGAACTGGCTAAGCGTGTTCTGTTCCTGGTCGGCAAGGGCGTAGATTGCATTGCCGAAGAAGGCACACAAGACACACCCATTGAAGTACCGACTGAGGCCCTCTCCGCCACCACCACCAGCGGGGTGTCGCGATGATCGCCACTTTTATTACGGACTACTTCGTCCCCATCATGTTCCTGAGC
>SMEN01000704.1_pt1 | contig 10975 bp, 14 predicted proteins | sample 2456271 | NCBI WGS metagenome assembly SMEN01 (sample SAMN10132593, study PRJNA489261) | soil metagenome | isolation source: day1 control-loamy sand soil ammended with raw manure from dairy cow... | place: USA | collected 2015-04-01 | reverse complement strand
GGAAACATCAACTTGGAGGCGCTGCGTAAGGACAGGGATCAGATCTTGGCCCAGGCTGTCTGGGAAGTGCAGAACGGGTATCGATCTTGGCCAACGCGGGATGAAGAGCGCGACTTGATCGTGCCTGAACAGCAAATGCGCGAGATCGTGGATCCGTGGGCTGAGGCCATTGCTGAGTGGGTCGATGAAGGCATCCAGTACACAAAAGACCAATTTACCTCTGCACAGCTCTTGGAAGGCGCAATTGGTATGGAACTGTCGCGTATAGACGGCCAGCGATCAGCCACCACTCGTATCGGCACCATCATGATGCGCATGGGCTGGAAAAAGATCAGGGCCAGTACAGGACCAAGACAATATTTTTATTGCAGGCCTGAGAGATCACAAGGGGGGAATCATGCCAAGAATTAAGTGGGTGGATGATCGTCTGGAGGAATGGGCGATGTGGCGCGAGGGCGCGGGTCTCTACCGTTCCATTTCATATGATCGGGAAGTATCAGGAGACGCTGTTGGGTTGGTGGAATTAAGTGCAGAGCAAGAGGCAGGCTGTGTTGAGATCGATATGGCAGTTGCAAAACTGCCTGCTGAACTTAAGCAGGCAGTGTTCGCGTTCTACACATGGCAGGGCGGCATGGGAGTGATCACGGAAAAGCTGCGTGTGACACGGGCAACGATACATCGGCGCCTGTGCCACGCTGATCTGCGCATAGTCGAATGGTTTGACATGCGAGCGAAAGGGGGAGGTTGAGATGGAAGGGGAGCGTATTAACCGCATCATGGCCGCTTATTGTTGTGACCGCGAGGATGCTATCCGATATTTGAGTCTGCGCGATGAAGGGTACAGCCATTACCAGGCAGCAGTTATGGCGGGTCTGCGAGATCCCGATTACTAATTTTCATGACAACACAATGCAATGCTGAGAATCAGAACCACGGTTGTTATAACCGTGGTTGCTGTGCTTTAACGCAGGAGATATACTCTTTTTATCCCGAAAGGGTGGAGCGTGATAACTCCTTGAGACAAGCGGTAGCCCGCACCCGTCAGCATTGCGGATTTTTTGCGCCCGGACATTCGACTATGGCCGGGAGGACGACGGATACAAGACCCGAAAGGGGAAGAAGTCTGCCTGGCTTGTCTCAGGTTATCAACCTCCCGGCCGCCTCATGGCTGCGCGTGATAACGCTCCATGAGGCTTCTAAGTCTCGACAAGGAGCATGTCATGTCTGACATTCAAAGTGTCCCCTCAACCGTTGATTTTCACGGTCATCCCCTCACTGTTATCACTGCCGCTGATGGTCAGCGACTTGTTGCTATGCGGCCTATTTGTGACGCGATTGGTGTGCAATGGGAAGCGCAGCTTAAACGCATAAAGCGCGATCCTGTTTTATCGACCTGCGTGTCCATAATGGACATACAGGTATTCGGGGACCAACAAAGACGACCAACTGCCTGCCTCCCTTTGGAGTATTTGAACGGCTGGCTCTTTGGCATCAGTACCAGCCGAGTCAAGCCAGAGATTCGCCAGCGCCTGGAGGATTACCAGCGTGAGTGCTATCAGGTGCTCAATGCGTACTGGAATGGTGGCCAGGTGAGCAATCCCCGCGTACCGCAACAGTCAGAGATCCTTGTGGCGCAAGCCTATGCTCGCGCGGCCGAGGCAGCGGATATCGTATCCCGGCATGTGTTCCAGGCCGTGCTGAATGGTCAGGCTGATCCTTACCAGGGCCGCTGGTTGTTGGAGACGCGCTATGCCGGCCCCAAGCGTGAGCTGGTGCCATCGATGCGCATGGTTGCCGATGATGCCCTGGTGGTCCCTGTTGAAGAGATGATAGACACGCTAGAGGGCGGGCTACTGGCTCACTTTGGCATGGCAGACTTGGCCAGGTTGAATACCGTTTGCAGCTCGGCACTGATGAATCGTGTGCAATCAGGCTTGCGTGCCCAGGAATTGAAGAACAGAATGGCGGCTCGTAAAGCGCCAAAGACTGCGCTGGCGACAGCTAACGTGGGGTCTAAGAGCTAACAGCAAGCTGGCCGCGCCAGCTTTTATTGGGGGTGAGCCCGGATGGGCAAACTGTTTTGTAAATACTTCGGCGGGAAGGCTATGATGTCGCTGCTGGTTCAGAGATGGGGGAGAGTGTTGTCTGCTCGTAACCCGAAAAGAGCCACTGCGGATTCGCGACAGGTTAGACGGCTGAAAACCGCATGAATACTCAATCCGTCTAACCTCCTAACCTTTCTCATGCGCCCGCCCGTGGGCGCGTACGCATACGTGCGCGTAGACGTGGTGTATTAATAGAAAACCTATTTAAGTTGATTGTTGATTATTTAGGTTAGACGGTTAGACGGAGTTAACAAAATCAATAACTTATTTTCGTCCAACCTATTGCCTAACCTATTTATAAAGTTAGACGGTTAGACAGAGTTTTTATTTTTAAAATTATTTTCCTCCAGCACTCAAAAACAATTTCGGGAGTTATACCGAATAGGTTAATATGTGCTAACTTTCAGCAGTTTTGCGACTGCACAAATCATCACTGAGCCCGGACGCCTTGCGCTTCTGGGCTTTTTTTATTGTTCCCTTATGTCTCCGTACTCAGTGCGCGATCCCCATCGCGTCTGGGCTCAGTGATGGTGCGTGAAGAAATGGCCACAGCTGCTCCTAAACCTTGTCGTCGTGCTGGCTGTTCTGCCTTGGTCTATGGTGGCAATGGATATTGCGACCGGCACCAGGCAGATGCAGAACGTGAGTGGGTTAAGGCACCGGAGCATTCAGGACGTGGCGGCCGGCAATGGCGTCGCTTACGTTTGCAAGTGTTGGAGCGGGACGGCTGGCTGTGCCAGTGTGAGGACTGCTCTAAGCGGCGGGTGCCGCTGGTAGCCCATGAGGTCGATCACATCAGCAATGAACGTGATGAGAATGGTCAGCTTGATGATTCGCCCGAGAACCTACGGGCAATGAATCGTGATTGTCACCGTAAGAAGACCCAGCAGGAAGCGGCCCGAGGCCGACGGCGCTGGGCCGGGAGGGGTGGGTTGAAAGTCTGAGCCACCTGGCCGGACACCCGCCGCCCCGTCTTATTTTTTGCACGACAGATTTTTCAAGAGGGGGGGGGGTCGAAACACCCTCCCAAATTTATGAGTTCCCATGTCCGAGTAGTCCCACAGGTTGATTCCGGGGCTGCTGGGGAAGTTGCGCCTACTCAAAACGTTGTCTCTGAAATTCCTGCGCTAGTTGCAAAGCTTTCTGCGAAAGAAAAGAAATTATGGGATCACGTTACCCAGGCACTGCATGAATATGGATTAATTCATCGCACGGATGCAATGGTGCTGACTGTTATTTGTCGGACCTTTATTCGTTGGGTTGAAGCCGAAGAATTGCTGTCGCGTTTTATGAAAGAGAACGATGGCAGTTATTTTGCAAAAACCCCCAACGGCTATGAGCAACCACATCAAAGTTTTTATGTGGCTCGGAATCTGAAAAAAGAGCTGCTGCAGTGGTTGCCAGAGGCCGCATTAACCATTCCGTCTTTTCAGAAAGCGATCAGCTCCGGATCCAGTGGCGGCTCCCAGGGGCAATTGCCAGGGTTCGAGGATCCGGTTGAGCTGCACCGCAAGCGCAAGACAGCAGCTGGAATGCGGTTGGTATGAGGACATTCGATTGGGATGCCTACGGCCGCCGTGTGATGGCGGGAGAGATTGTTGTTTGCAAGTGGATTCGCTTGGCTGTAGAGCGCCATTATCGGGATTTGCAGTCTTGCCACGCCCGTGGCTTGTACTTCAGTGATGAGCTGGCGCAGCACGCCCTAGAGTCGTTCTTGTTCCTGCGTCATTCCAAAGGGGAGTGGGCCGGACAAGTCTTTGTGCCGTCGGATTGGCAGCAGTTCTGGATTGCGCTGGCGTTTGGCTGGATGCGCACAGACGGGACACGGCGTTTCCGTGAGGTCTGGGAAGAAGTACCGCGCAAGAACGGGAAATCTACGAAGCTCTCCGGCGTCGGCTTGTACTTAATGATCTTCGATGGTGAAGGCGGTGCCGAGGTATACAGCGCAGCCACCAAAATGGACCAGGCCAAGATTCTGCATGCTGAGGCCGAGCGGATGGTGCTGGCGTCGCCACAGTTGCGCCGTGCGGTGGGCGTTCGGCTCAATGAGCTGTATGACATACGGCCGGGCAGGGCAGACAAGTTCGTTCCATTGGGAAGGGATGCGCGCACCATGGACGGCTTGAACCCACACGCTGGACTGCTTGACGAGGTGCATGCACATCCCACCCGTGAGATTTATGACGTCATCAAGTCGGGGATGGGAGCACGTAAGCAGCCAATGATTTGGCAGATTACGACAGCAGGGTTTGATCTGTCTTCGTTCGGATACTCGCAGCATGAATATGCGCAGAAGGTGCTACAGGGCATTTTTCACGACGATGAGCTGCTAGTCATTATTTACACGGTGGATGATCCCGAGAAATGGGATGACCCCATTGAGTGGCAGAAGGCGAATCCGAACCTGGGCGTCTCTGTATACGAATCTCAGTTGCGAGCGTTGGCCGAGCGAGCAAAGCGGCAACCCACTGAGCTACCGAACTTCTTGACCAAACGCTTAAACATTTGGTTGCGTGGCGGTTCGATGTGGTTGTCGGCCGAAGCCTGGGCAGATTGCGGTGTTGAAGATCTCAATCTTGAGCAGTTCATTGGAGAGTCGTGCTGGATTGGCCTGGACCTGGCAGAGAAAAGCGATATTGCAGTGTTGTGCATCGTCTTTAAGCGGGACGGTCAATATCACTTGTTTTTCAAGTGTTACTTGAACGAGGACCAGGCGCACGCACCGGAGAATCGGCATTTTTTTGGCTGGGAGCAATCGGATCACTTGATTGTGACCCCCGGCAACGCGACCGACTTTGATGCGATCCGGTCTGATCTGAAAAGTCTCCAGGCGCAGCACCAGATTGAAGAGGTGGTTTATGACCCGAAATTTGCAGCTTATTTCGCTACCAAGCTGGCAGATGAGGATGGGCTGCTGATGGTCGAAATGCCGCAGACTTCAGCGCGTTTCACATTGCCGATTGTGGAGATTGAGAATTTGGTTCTGACACAGGATCTGCGGCATGACGCAAATCCTATGGTGGCCTGGATGGTGAGTAACGTGGTGATGCGTGAGTCCAAGTTTTCTGGATTACGGCATCCCACAAAAGAGAAGCCGGAAAACAAGATTGATGCCCCTGTCGCCATGATTATGGCGATGTCCAGGGCGTTGAGTGATGACGGGGATAACGGCCTGAGTGACTATTTTTCTAGCATGGGGACAGGATGAAGCATAAAACTCAAAAGGTTGGCCGAATCCGTGCTGCCGTGTTGGGCTGGCTTGGCGGTCCTTTTGGTCTAACTGATGTGGATGCCTGGGCCAGGCTCGGGGCTACCAGTACTGCCGGTGTAAACGTCAATGATCAAAATATTCTGCGTCTATCGGCGGTTTGGGCGTGTGTACGTTTGATCTCCGAAACCATTGGCACGTTGCCTTTGGGGATGCATGAGCGTACGCGAGACGGGAAGCGCCCCGCGCCGCAGCACCCACTACATTTTATTTTGGGCATGCAACCAAATGCTGACACGATCTCATCCGTGCATTGGGAGTCGGTAGTAGCCGCCATGCTGTTGCGGGGTAATGCACGGTGTGAAAAGTTGATGGTTGGGGCTCGCGTTGTTGGTTTGCAGTTCCTCTATCCAGGTCGTCTGATGATTACGCGCAGAGGCGATGGCACCAAGGAGTACCGCTACACCGAAGAAGATGGTCGGCAGCGCATCATTCCGGCAGATCGGATCTGGACAATTCCAGGCTGGTCTTTGGATGGGAAAACGGGCGTTTCGGTCATTCACTATGGTGCCCAGGTATTTGGTGCAGCGTTGGCGACAGATGAAGCTGCGAGCGGGACATTCAAGCGCGGCCTGATGCCGACAACCTGGTTCAAGTATCCCAAGATAATGAAGCCAGATCAGCGCAAAGAGGCGCGGGAGTTTATCGAAGATCGGCTTTCGGGGGCTGTGAATGCTGGCAAGCCTGCGATCTTGGAAGCGGACATGGAAGTGGGCACGCTGGGGATCAACCCGAAGGATGCACAGCTTCTGGAGTCAAGGGCATTCAGTGTTGAGGAGATCTGTCGATGGTTCCGCGTACCCCCTTGGATGGTGGGGCATACGGACAAATCAACCAGTTGGGGGACAGGGATCGAACAGCAGATGATCGGCTTCTTGGTTTTCACCCTAGGGCCATGGCTCAAGCGTCTTGAGCAGAGCATTGCCAAAGATCTGCTTTCTCCAACAGAGCGCTTGCGCTATTACCCAAAGTTTGCGGTTGAAGGGCTTCTTCGTGCTGATAGTGCAGCGCGAGCAGCGTTCTACAGCGTGATGGTGAACAACGGCATTTTGACACGCGATGAAGTGCGAGAGCTTGAGGACCGGCCGCCGATGGGGGGTAACGCGGCGGTGCTGACGGTTCAAACAGCATTGGCTCCACTAGATAGCTTGGGTGCTAACACAGCAGACCAGAACGCCCGCAATGCGGTGGCGGCCTGGTTGAAAGACATGACGGCCACGACGGCCGATACCTGAAGGAAAACTATGAGCATTAAGAGCTTGCCGGCAGCGCCGGCCGGGCGGCCTTCTGCTGCCGTCAATTCGTATCTGTCACCCCGCGCACTTGATCGGTGGGATGCTGGGGTTCGGGCAGCCGTGGATGAGCAGGAAGAACGGACTATCGGCATCTATGACGTGATTGGCTATGACTGGTGGACCGGAGAGGGCGTAACTGCAAAACGAATTGCAGCGGCTCTGCGCTCTATGGGAGATGGACCAGTGACGGTCTATATCAATAGCCCAGGAGGCGATCTATTTGAAGGCCTGGCTATCTATAACGTCCTGCGTGAGCACCAGGGGCATATCACCGTCAAGGTGTTGGGATTGGCGGCGTCGTCGGCTTCAGTCATTGCCATGGCGGGTGACACTATCCAGATTGCTCGGGCTGGCTTTTTTATGATCCACAACGGCTGGTTGATAGCTCAGGGGAATCGCCATGACCTACGTGACATTGCTGATTGGATGGAACCATTCGATGCGGCGATGGCTGACATTTATGCCACGCGTACCGGTCAGGACATTGCTGATGTACGCCGTCAAATGGATGGCGAAACGTGGTTCGGTGGCGCCCAGGCTGTTGAGCAAGGTTATGCAGATGAATTGCTGGCTGCTGACCGTGTGGGCAAAGGTGAGGGCGGAGCTCAAGCCAGCGCCGTTCGCCGTATCGAGGCCGCTATGCGGGCTTCCGGCCTACCTCGCAGCGAGGCCCAGCGTCTTATTCACGATTTCAAGTCCAGCCTGAGTGATTCGGCTGGCGGCGGTGGGCGCGATGCCACCGGACACGGCCTGAGCGAATCGGCTGATCTAAGTAGCTCGGCTGTATTGGCCGAATCTCTCACTCTTATTTTTTGATAAAGGTAAATTCATGGCTCAAATTGATGATGACATCAAGGCGATTAATGCCAGCCTGGTGAAGGTCAATGACCAATTGAAGGCGCATGCCGAGAAGGCGGATAAAGATATTCGTGCCCATCAGCAACTATCCGAAGAATCCAAGGCTCAAGTTGACGAGCTTTTGGCGCAACAAGGAGAGCTGCAGACAGACCTTCGTGCGGCGATGCAAGTGATCGCTAAGCTGGAGCAGGGTGGTGGTGTCCCTGTTAAAGCGAAAAGCGTTGGGCAGGTCGTTGCAGAATCGACTGAGCTCAAGAGCTTTAATCCGAGCATGCAAGGCAGCTTTACAGTAAAGGCTGCCATCACGCGTGAGGATGACTCTGCGGGTGGTCTGATCCAGCCAACACGTGTGCCAGGTATTGTGGCCACGCCAAATCAGCGGCTGTTTATTCGTGACTTGCTTACTTGGGGGCCGACTGACTCCAGTAGCGTAGAGTTTGTTCGCGAAACTCTATTTACCAACAACGCTGATGTGGTGGCGGAAGATCCCGATGATCCTAAGCCTGAGTCGGATATCAAGTTTGAGCTTGATTCGGAGAAGGTAGCCACCATTGCACACTGGATCCGTGCCTCTAAACAAGTTCTGCGTAATTCTGCGCAGTTGCAGGCTTATATCGATGGCCGCCTCATGTATGGCCTGGACCTGAAAGAAGAGCTGCAGATTCTGAAGGGCTCTGGCGTGGGTCTGAACATGAACGGCATCCTTACACAAGCTGTTGCCTATGCTAATCCTGGTGTGGTGGTCCAGGGGGAGACACGCTTGGATCGCTTGCGTATCGCCATGCTGCAGGTCACTTTGGCTGAGTACGAAGCTGATGGGATTGTGTTGAATCCCGTGGACTGGACTTCCATCGAGTTGACCAAGACTGATGATAAGCAGTATCTCTTCGCGACACCGCGCGGATTGGCTGTTCCTGGCCTGTGGAGTCGTCCGGTAGTCGCCACTCCATCCATGGACCAGAATCAGTTCTTGACAGGCGCTTTCAAATTGGGTGCCCAAGGCTGGGATGGGGAGGAGGCGAATATCACCGTTTCCAACCAGGACCGGGACAACTTTGTCAAAAATATGGTCACGATCCTGTGCGAAAAGCAATCGACGGTGACGGTGTTCCGGCCACAAGCGTTTGTGAAAGGCAACTTCACTGGGTTGGATGCCGGTGCTGGTGCCGGAGGCTGATAGAGCAAGAGGCGGCAACTTATAGGTGCCGCCTCTAGTACTGGGAGATTGAGATGAAGGTAAAAGCGATTGCTTCATTTTTCCACGGCGGATCCAGAAAGGTAGGGGATGAATTTGAAGTGTCTGATCATGCTGGTGGATTACTGAAAGCAAAAGGACTGGTTTCGTTGGGTGTTGATGTTGAGTTGAATACGTCGTGGACGTCACCGAATGCTGCTGATGGTCTTGGCGATGGCAGCCAACCGGTAGCCGACTCGGATACAGGGGTAGGGGGGACTTCCGGCGCATCAGATCAGAGCCTGGTCGTAGCGGCTGCTGATGCTGCTACGAAAGAGGGTGGGCAGCCTGCGCCATCGCCTGCCGATGATGGTCCTGCAGATGACAGTCATCAAGGCGGGAGCTTGGGTACGGGACTGGGGGCCGTGTCTGGCACGCTGGAACAGAATCCGGTCGTGGCGGATGCGGATGCTGGCAAAGAGGGCAAGGCTGTTGTGGAGCCAGCTCAAGCTGAGCTGGTGCCCGTGAGCGCAAAATCCGGTAAAGCGGATGCTGGCAAGACGAAGCGTTCTGAGTAGGGGAAATGTATGTCCCGGTTAATCGATGATGATCTTGCACGTGAGCACCTGCGTGTTGAGCCAAGCGAGCCAATCGAAATATACATTCGTGCGGCTGAGCTGTGGGCTACTGAGTATATGAACCGCAATATATATGCGGATCAAGTGGCCTTAGATACTGCTGTAGAAAAGGGGGAGGCTGGCGAACACCCTATTGTCATTACTGACTTGATGCGCGTGGGGATTCTGGCCCTGGCAGGTCATCTATACGAAAACCGGGAAAGCGTTGTAGTCGGGGTGTCTGTTTCAGAGGTTCCCATGTCTACCGCGTCTCTGCTGTTTCCATACCGTAAAGGATTGGGGGTCTGATGTCGTGTTTATCTTGCCGAGCCAGGCGTGAATGGCTACGAAAATGGACGAAAGTTGCTTATGAAAGAGCCAAATCAACTGTTTCAAGAACGCCTGCTAAAAAAGCTCGACGCACAAACCGAAGCGATGCACCGACTGACGAACAGCGTGGAAGCCCTGATAGCAGCACTGGCTGACGACGATGCCGATGACGTTGTTTCGGGGACATATATGGATGGGTCGCCACGATGAGAGCCGGGAAATTACGCCACAAGGTAAGCCTGCAGGAACGTCAAACTATTCGCGACCCTGTCACTGGAGATGTGATTACCGTGCAATGGGTTGAAATTGCGAAGCCGTGGGCAGAGGTTGTGGCGTTATCCGCGCGTGACTTTATCGCTGCCGGTGTGAATCACGCCAAAGTGGTTGCACGGATCACGATTCGATACCGTGAAAACATTAATGCGACGATGCGCCTTGTCCACAAGGGTAAGGCTTACACCATTGAGGGTGTCTTGCCGGATCCCGATTCTGGCATGGAGTACTTGACGCTGCCTGTCAGTGAGGGGGTGAGCGATGGTCAGTGAGTTTGAGCTGAAGGGGTTGAAGCAAGTCCAGGAAAAGATGAACGGTGTTACTTCTGACCTCCAAAAGAAAGGCGTCAAGGCGGCATTAGGTAAAGCAGCTCGTCTAGTCCGAGATGCCGCTAAGCAAAACGCCTTGCGGGTGGATGACCCCGAAACTGGTCGTCGTATTGCTGACAATATCGTGACCCGAACTCGCGGTCGGTATAACCGGCAAACGGGTGATGTCAAGGTTAGTGTGGGAGTGGCCACTCAAAAGGGCCGCATTCCGAAGGGTAATCCAGACGAAGGTGTGAAAGGCAATACACCGCATTGGCACCTGGTTGAAGAAGGGACGGAGCTGGCTAAGGCTCAACCGTTTCTGCGCCCGGCATTGGCAAACAACACAGAGCAGGCAGCATCTATGTTTGTGCAGGAGTTAGACAGACAAATCACCAAGGCGTTAGAGAAATGAACGCTCCTATATATCTAGTAGCGAAGCGCTCTGCGCAGGTTCTCCTGCTGCTCGGGGATCCTGAGCCAAGGCTATATCCATGGGGTTGGAATGACGATGGGAAACATCCAGTTGTCTACCCTTATGCGGTGTTCCAAGTGGCGAATGGATCTCCCGAGAACTTCTTGGCGGGTCGTCCTGATACGGATAGCGTGGCGCTCCAGGTTGATGTGTATGCCGGGACTGCAGCGTCAGCCAGGGCGGTCCAGCAAGCGTTGCGCGATGCGATTGAGCTTGATTGCTACATCACGTCCTGGCGTGGCGAAAGTCGCGACCCCGAAACCAAGTCATAT
>SMEN01000493.1_pt1 | contig 10999 bp, 9 predicted proteins | sample 2456271 | NCBI WGS metagenome assembly SMEN01 (sample SAMN10132593, study PRJNA489261) | soil metagenome | isolation source: day1 control-loamy sand soil ammended with raw manure from dairy cow... | place: USA | collected 2015-04-01 | reverse complement strand
GCGAATCGGCGAGCTGCAAAAAACGCATATAAATATCAGCAGGTCTGGTGGCAGTTTTCATAACAAAATCTTTATTCCTGTAAGAGCCGCTACAACAGCGTCTTTTCTAGAAATAAGTTCTGGTTATTATTGTTTTTATTCCATTCAAGCAAAGCAAAAAACAACACTGCTTTATGGCCCGAGTGATTGGAATGAGTTTTTGTGCTTATCATGCACATAAAATTAAACGCTTAAGGCGCAGTCTTCATTCCTTATCGGAAAGCGTCTTGAGTCCGGCGAATTTCTTGGAATTTTAGCAGATAAGCCCTTGATTTAGCTTGAACACTGCGGCACCGGCGAGGTGAAATTGTAAGAAGGTGCAGACAAGAAGATAAGTAGTAAGTTGCCTCACATTAAACGCTGATTAGAGGACTTAACGCCTGGTACAAGATTCGTTACAAAATGCAGGCCAGGACAATATAAGCATCCTTTCCCAACCGTGATACCACCCACGTGCTCTGGCAGCCGAATTACTACCCATGATCTTTAGCCACTTGTGTTGCAGACCTATAAAATGGAATGAACAGGGCTTTGAGCGCTCCATGCGCCCCCTCAGATCACTATAAAATCTGGAACGATAAGAAATGATTCTTCATCTTGAGACGCCACTTATTTATTCGCATGCCTTGAGCGATCAACTGGGCAAGAAAATATGGTTGAAAATGGATGCGCTGCAACCAAGCGGATCATTCAAAATTCGAGGGATTGGCCATTTATGCCAGCACCACGCCCAACAAGGTAAAAAACGCTTCATCATTTCTTCGGGCGGTAACGCGGGCATTGCCGTAGCCTATGCTGGCCGGCGCCTGAACATTCCCACCTTGGTTGTCGTCCCCGAGAGCACCAGCGAGCACGCCAGACGCTTGATTCAACGGGAAAAAGCCGAACTGCATGTCATTGGCAACAATTGGCAGGAAGCCCATGAGTACGCCCTCACCTTAGTGCAGGAAGACGATGCTTTAATCCATCCCTTTGACGACCCTTTGCTGTGGGAAGGCCATGCCAGCCTGATTAGCGAGGTCGCTCAGCTGGGTATACAACCAGATGCGGTGCTGTTGGCGGTCGGTGGCGGGGGACTGTTAAGCGGTGTGGCGCAGGGCCTGCAACAACAAGCTTGGAACCAGAGCCGTATTATTGCGGTCGAAACCCAAGGCACCGCCTCCTTAGGCGAGTCAGTACGACAACGTCAGCACATTACCCTGGACAAGGTCAGTGGCGTGGCGACCTCTTTAGCCGCGCCACGCGTCTGCGATCAAGCGTATGCGATCAGCCAGTCCCACCCCACCACCTGCGTCCAAGTAAGCGACGCCCAGGCTGTCAGCGCTTGTTTGCGTTTTTTGACTGACCACCGCGTACTGGTGGAGCCTGCTTGCGGCGCTGCCTTGTCGACCCTTTACCTGGATCACGAAGCATTGGCTCCCTACCAGAATATTTTAGTGATTGTCTGTGGTGGAAACACGATGACGCTGGAGCAGTTGGTACAGTGGCGGGCAACACCTTAACAAGCATCCTGTTATTTACAAAAAAACAGCTTATCTATAGCACCCCCTACTGCTAAAAAAACCATTAAAAAACCCATCATATTATTTTCATATGATGGGTTTTGTTTTTTTATTAAACCGTTATTTGCTATAGATTTCAGATCAATACAATTAAAACATATGTTTCACGTGGAACAAAATACGTTTAAACCGTCTAAAAATAAGGATTAAAGCGGTTTTACCAGAGGCAAATCCTGACGAATCACCTTAGAGAAATCCTGGCCTAGCTGCTGCGTAACCGCACGCGAGTTGATATAGCCCCGCTGTTGCAATTCCTTAAAGCTGTGGCCTGGTGCCAAGGCATTCAGGCCATACACATACTCGGCCAAGTAACCCGAGGCCAGAACGCGCCAGTCCCATGGCACCCCATCCACAATTTTAGACACCATGTCATAAACAATGGTGGTGCAGTTAGCCGTCAGCGTGTTGTAGAAGCGGGGGCTTGTCTGCAAGCGCTGCCCTTGTTCAACATACGATAAAAAGAGCGCTTGCATGGCCGGTTTGGACAGCTCCACGCTGTACATATACACATCCTCGCCACGAACGTTACTGCGAGTGCGCACAATATCCTGTTCTGTCGCAGCAATCAGGCTTAACTCAAACTCCTTGAAAAACCCGCCTATCGCCGAAAAAGACTCATGCTTTTCCTTGCGTATCTCCACCGAAAACACCACATGACGCCCATCTTCAAAACCAAAAGACACCAAAGTATGAGCAATAATCGGCCCCATCCAGTAGGACAAGAACATATCCACTGATTTCAAGGTCTGCAAATCGTAATCCTGGCTTAGCCAGTGCTCATCAAAGTCAGTTTCGCTACGCCAGGTAAAGTCCCGCACGTTATGCAGAGTCACCATCGAACCCAGGACCTCCCCATGGCTCATCCTGGCGACATCAGGAGCCCATTCTCTGTCATTGCTGGGCGCAATACTGCTCCACCACCCCACCAGCACAAGAAAGCTCAAAGCCTGCGGCACTAACAGCCAGTTTTTTCCTTTGCTCAAGGCGTACAGGCTTAGCAAGGCTACGGCTAGCCATCCAATCAATGCCACCCAACGTACCAAGCCCGCCTGTAGCTGAAACTCTATGGCCAGCGCCCCCCAAGCCGCAATCACCAAGACCAGCAACAGGACCAGAATTTTGATCACCATTGTCCACCGCCTTTTCATACACACTCCACACATATCCTAAGGACAGATTGCATTTAACCGTATGGACAGTCAAAAAAAAACCTGTGTCCACTTGAACACAGGTTTTATTCATTAGAAAACAGGGTTTAGCCCTGATAGCCCATCTCCTGACCTTGCCGAATAAGGCCCTGCGGCTTCCAGCTGGAATCAAAACGGTAGCCGCTTTCTTTAGGGAATAACATCACCACCGTAGAACCCAGCAAGAAACGCCCCATTTCCTGACCTTTATCCAAGGCAATATGCTGGTCCTCGTAGTTCCATTCACGGACCTTGCCATCGCGGGACGCATTCACAACGCCATGCCAGACGGTCACCATGCTGCCCACCACCGTCGCCCCCACCAGCACAAGGACAAATGGCCCTTGCTCGGAATCAAATAGGCAAACTACACGTTCGTTGCGGGCAAACAGACCCGGCACACCACGTGCCGTCGTGGGATTAACCGAGAACAGATCACCCGGCACATGAATCATGCGCTTTAATACACCCGCGCAAGGCATGTGTACCCGGTGATAGTCCTTAGGACTTAAATACAGGGTCGCAAACAGGCCATCCTCGTAGCGGGCAGCCTCCTGGGCGTCGCCCCCCAATAAAGCCGTGGTGGAGTAGCTATGGCCCTTGGCCTGGAAGACTTCAGCGCCTTCAATAGGTCCAAGCTGGCTAATTGCACCATCGACAGGGCTAACCAGCGCCGTATCGGCAATAGGGCGGGCCCCCGGACGCAATGCGCGGCCAAAGAACTCGTTAAAGGTCGCGTAGCTGCCTGGATCAGCGTTTTCAGCCTCGCTCATATCGACCTGGTAGCGATCAATAAAGCGCTTGATAAGCCAGGTCGTACGCCCACCCAAGGGCTTAGAGGCCAGGCGGCCAGAAAATGCAGTCAGCGCCTGTTTAGGTAACAGATACTGGGGAAGAACAGCAAAACGGGGATGCATAAAAATCAGCTCGCAGACAAAACCCGCTTCAGCCACGGGCTAAAGCGTTTATGCCATTCAAATTAGATGTGCTTCTCGCACCACATCATGCCTGAGCACCCGGTAGTCATAGTCTCAAGGACGCCAGGAATCGAGTGCACAGCACTGGCATGAACAAAACAATACGCACTTGTAGCACAGGTTGCCGCCATACGACATAAAAGCGCGGACAGACTTGTCCAGTCAGACAAACACGACCCGATCACGACCTTCTTCCTTGGCTTGATACAAGGCACGGTCTACCCGGCGCAGCGTGCGTTCATAGTCCGGGTGAACATCGTACAAAGCCACACCAATACTGGCTGTAATATTCAAACTTTCATTATCAGCAACACGGAAAGTTTCCGCATGAATGCGCAGACGCAAATTACGCGCGGCGCGCATGGCACCTTCTGCATCTACATCCACCAGCACCAGCAAGAATTCTTCGCCCCCAAGACGGAACACATAATCCCCTGCTCGGGCACTATTACTAAGCAGCTCGGCAAACTGACGCAAGACCCGATCACCCGCATCATGTCCGTGGGTATCGTTAACACGCTTAAAGAAGTCGATATCCACCGCCAACAAGGCAAAACGCGAACCCCGCTGCTGGGCATAGCCCACTTCCCGACTGAGCACCACAGGGAGATATTTACGGCTTAACAGCCGGGTTAGCACGTCACGACCAGACTCCAGCTCGTTTTGTTGCTCAAACAAGCGATCCAGGTGCAAACCAATGGCCCGGGTCCGATCACGCAGCTCGTGCAAACGCAGAATCTGCCCTTTAGGCCCATCTTGCTCAAAGGCTGGCAATAACTTGGTATCGATCAGGCTCATCAAGTCCAGGATCTCCCGACTCTCTACTGTGCCCTGAAAGGCATGCGCGCCCTTATGTTTGAACCACACCCCGAAATCTGAATCCCCGATGCGAGGGGCTGGTGTTGCTTCATTATTGACAGCCATCGCAAACATGAACAGATTTTCCCAATCCAGTAGGGCTGCACGCTGCCGGCCTCGTTCGGCCGCCACGTTCTGCACAATAGCAAACAGACGATACGACTCCTCCGCACGAGATTTTCGCTCACGAGAGTTGGCATAGGCATGACTCATCAGCTCCATCGCCAAATCAATGAAATTCTGCACATAGTGAAAGCACTCCCAGGCCTGTTCGGGGGTGATGCCGGGGGACTCAAAAAAGTAACGCGCGTAGCGTCCCTTTAGCAAGCGCGCCCCACGCAATACCAAATGAACCGGTACCCCCACTCGGGCATGGACTTCGCCTACCTGGTTCTGCAGTTTCACCTGATCCTGCATATCGCTGTGCTCATCCACCGAAAACAGCTGTATTAGCCAACTTCGCAAGGAACGATGCAAACGTTTATGCACCTGCTCATGCGACAGATAAATCTGCGCGGCAGGATGCTTGAGCATATGCGTATAAAAGTGAGTCGCAAGTTCGTCCTGGTTATCTTGGGTGATAGTCAGCACATGAGCACGGACCGCCGATGGCACTTTCTGAAGCAAGCCATGCCAGTCCTGAGCGGCTTCTTCGATATTCGGTTGAGGCATGAAGTACGGGAAGAGTAGCGAGACGATACTTAAGGGTTAAACGGCCTTGACGACAATTGTTACATGAGGGGAGATTTCGCGCTATTTCTTATAGCGATCCAGACCACCGGCAAGCAGGAGAATACCTCGGTCATCTACGGGGTAGAAACATCCCCCTTAAAGATAAGTGGATGACCACATCGGGTCACAGCGACAAAAGCAATTCCTGCGTCCAAGCCTGCATTGATATCGTCACACCCAGACAGGTATCTGCAATTCACGCATAGCACTTTGTCAGCTGAAACGCCGCTACGTTCCTGCATTTGCTGATGTTCCGATCAACGTGAGTGGCTGACAAAGCGAATCAAGGTCTACGGCCAACAAGCCACGATTGGAAGCAGGGCAGGAGTTGCCCAAGAACAGAACAAGGTTCAGATTAGTTTGGGTGGCTGGTCCATGAGCCCACTGGGGCCATAACTGGATAAATCCACAGACAGGTGGGTATACAGCATGTCAGCTCGCCTGCTGCAATCAGAATCGTTAATCGTACTAGCACTGTTATCACTAACTATTTTTATTATTAGATAACGATCCTGATAATCCGTTCACTATTTAAGAGCGCAATCTATTTCTATTTTTTCTTTCAATAAAAAATAAAAACAATTAATGAAATATCTCTGAATAGAAGGATCGAAATAACCTAAAGCGCAAATAAATTTAAATTAATTTTCTTTAAATTTTAGTTTAAAAACAAAATATTTAATGAAAACACAAACAAAACACTCTATTTGAGAAACAAAACAATGGGTTTGCAACCTTACAAGAAAAAATAACGGTCGTGATAACCCGACTTATCCACAGAAAAGAATAAGAAAGAAATCCACAAACTTATCAACAAAATCGATTAACCCAAAAATGGAAATATAATTTAAGCGGAAATCAGTGGTTGATAAGAAAGTGAATAAGTTGTGGATATTATAAAGGCTTAATCCGACTTAAAACATCGCTTAGATGAGTCCGTGTGCATCTCCTCAGACAGGCACCGCAAACAGACCAAGTCAGCCCAAAAAACAGCTCAAGGTCTGGGCAAAAAAGCTATATTTAGGGCTACTTTCGGCTCTTGATGCCTGTGGATAAGCTCCAAGAAGGCCTGTTGTGGACGTGTTGTGGATGAAAAGGGGATAAGTGGCCTTTCTTCCGCAACCTCAAATTTTGTCCAGTTTTGGCCCACCGGCTCCAGAAGGATAGTGCACAGGTAAAAATGCTATGTAAATAGTTGAAATCAAAGATAAATTTCAACCTGTTCGACTTATCCACAGACATCCATTATCCATTACTAGTTATATATATAGTTATTATTAAATAAAGATCTAGTCACCCATGCCCAACTTTCTTGTACAAGCTTTACCTACTGGTTCTTTAGACATCATCGGTGATGTGCATGGAGAGCTTGAAGCCTTACAACGGCTGATCCAAAATCTCGGATACCAGGAGGATGGCTCACATCCAGAACAACGAAGCTTGATATTCGTCGGAGATTATTGTGATCGAGGTCCAAACAGTCCGGGAGTTATTGAATACCTTAAGTCTTTGATAAATAATAATAAAGCGAAAGGAATTTTAGGCAACCATGAAATTAATCTTCTGATAGACGATGCAAAAGATGGTTCAGGTTGGTACTTTGACCAGCGTTATCAATCAGATTTGAAAAATTACGCACCATTTAAACGAGTAAAACCTCAAAATAGAGAAAAACTAGAAGAGTTTTTGAGCTCACTACCCATTGCATTAGAAAGAAACGACCTCAGAATTGTGCATGCTGCTTGGCATAATTCATCAATTGATGCCATTCGATCTGTAAAAACTGAGGATTTTTTTGAATTTTTCTTTGAATGCGAGCGTAAAGCAGATAGTTATGCAGAAAAAAAAGGAATTCTGAGTAAATATCTGAAAGCTAAAGAAGAATGGAAAGAAAAAATCGAAGACTCAAAGGCCACTATGCCTCTATTACAGGCCTACATTGACTACGATTTGGTCAAAAATGACTTCAACCCGATCCGTTTATTAACCTCAGGAACTGAAGGAGCTGCCAGTCAGCCCTTTTTTGCTGGTAACCGTTGGCGTTTTTCGGATCGCACTCCTTGGTGGAACAACTACCAGGACGATATTCCAGTGGTGTTTGGCCACTACTGGCGTCAGTTATTTCCTCAACCAGTAGCAAAAATGTCTAAATATTCCTTATTATTCAAGGATATAGATCCATTTTCTTGGCATGGCTTGAAGAAAAATACCTTTTGCGTGGACTTCTCCGTCGGAGCTCGCTGGCGTGATCGCCGCAAAGACCAGGCCCCCGAAGACTCAGCTTTTCACCTGGCTGCGTTACGTTGGCCAGAGAAAATCATCATGACGGACACCGGTTTTACCCAAGCCGTACGCTAAATCCTCTTTTCCTGTCGCTGTTACAATTTTCTTTTCTGTGGATAAGCTCTAGGAAGGCCATTGTGAACAGGGTGTGGATACATAAGGCATAAGTAGGTACTTCTTTGTGAAGCTTGAAAGTTGTACCTAAACCATCCACCGGTAAGCAGTAGATCTATCCACGTAAAAAAAATGGCTAAGCTATTGTTTTTTAATTCTTAAAGGCACTTGTTCGACTTATCAACAGCCTTCCATCCAGTAATTCTAATAAAAGATTTAAGTGCTTGTTATATAAGATAAGTTCAAGCTCCTGCCTGACAGGGCCCGGCCCTTTGCAAGTCAAATGTTCTCGACTAAGATGCAATCCATGAACAAGAATCACGATCTCGCTCAAACCCGGCTTATGCGTCTTTTGCATACGGAAACTCAAGCCGCAGAAACTGAAAATAAATTTTCAGAATCGAATCAAACCGAGTTTGCTGCGCCTCTCTCCGCTTTCCTCCCAGTATGAGAAAAACTCAAGCAAGGGAAGGTAAGCAGGAGAGATGAGTTCTTGTTGAACGGCTTGACTGGCTGAAACAGGTACTGGCTGCAGGATGGACTCAGGTAGAAACTTGTACCAGGTCAATCTTATTTGAATTTTTGACTTATCCACATTTTGTGGGTAAAGCGGGTATTTAGTGCAATGTGTCACTTGCTTCGTTTTTCTTAACCTTATGAACTGTGTTTTTTTACAGTTTGGGTAGATAGCTAAAGCCGGTAATGTTGAAATAAGCCCTTGTTTTATATCTATATTTTTCTTGGTTTTAGTATTCAAGCCAGAATTTTTCCTTGACAAGAAAACACACCGAGGAGATCAGACGTTTTGGCTTATTTTTCGTTTTGTTAAGGAAAAAGAGGCAATAACTGGGCAAAAAATCAGGGTTGCCCCCAAAGTTATCAACAGGACGGCTTTTAGAGGCGGGTGTGACTGTTTTACGTTCCATGGCCTACGGCGCACAAGATAAGGGCTTTGTGGTTTGTGTTCGATGTATTGCACTCCGCCCAATTCGGTTTGTACTGCAGTGCAAGGAAACAGCTAAGGCGGCAAATACGCTAGGCAGGGCAAAGGTTCTACTTGTCCACAAAAATTAGAGTAAAAAAAACCGCCTGTCGGCGGTTGAATTAGAGTTCTGAAACCAGGTTTTAGACTTTTTGTAGGCGTTCTATGGCCTGGGCCAGGGTGCTAGGCTGCTTGGCAAAGCAAAAACGCAGTAAACGATGATTGGCTTGTTCAGAATTGGGATTCAGGTAGAAGGCAGAGACAGGGATTGCGCCCACACCGTAGGCCTGGTTCAAGTGCTTGGCAAACTCCAGCTCGGACAGGTCAGAAATATTTTCGTAGCTGGCCAGCAGGAAAAACGTTCCCTCGCTGGGCATAGGCTTGAAACGAGTTTGTTGCAGTCCTTGGTGCAAATAGTCGCGTTTTTCCTGGTAGAACGCAGGTAGGCTCTCCCAGGTAGTGGGGTCTTGCATATAGTTCGCTAAACCCGCCTGTAATGGGCTAGGAACGGTAAAGACAGTGTATTGATGCACCTTGCGGATCTCGGCGCTTAAGTAAGCAGGTGCGCAGCAATAACCTACCTTCCAGCCTGTCGCATGAAAGGTCTTGCCAAAGGACGATACGATGACAGCTCGCTCGGCCAACTTAGGGCGGCTAGCGAGGCTCAGGTGCTCTTTTTGGTCGAAGGTCAGGTGCTCATAGACCTCGTCAGACAAAATAAGCAAAGGGTGCCTATCAACGATCTGTTCCAAGGCATCCAGGTCCTGGGGACGCAAGATTGTGCAGGTTGGGTTGTGAGGGAAATTAATGACCAGCATGCGCGTTTTGCTGCTAATCGCTTTTTCGACACGATCCCAGTCAACTCGATAGTAAGGTACCGTTGAGTCAGGCGCAGTCATGGGTACGGCAACCGGGATACCGCCGGCTAGCTGAATAGCAGGAATATATAGGTCGTAGAAGGGCTCGATGACGATCACCTCATCGCCAGGATGAACAAAGGCTTGGAAGCTAGCCATCAAGGCTTCAGTGGCACCGCTGGTCACTGTAATTTCCGAGTCCCTATCGTAGAGACGCCCATAGCGCCGCTGAGTCTTGTCGGCAATGACTGCTCGCAGGGCAGGGTAGCCAGCCATTGCTGGATACTGGTTTACGCCGTCCAGCATTGCCTGGTGTACGGCTTCAATCAAAGCTGGATCAGGATTGAAATCTGGGAAACCCTGGCCCAGGTTAATAGCGTTGTGCTCCAGAGCTAACTGGCTCATGGTTGTGAAAATAGTGGTGCCCACGGAGGGCAACTTAGATTTGATCTGCATGGGTCTACTGGCATCAATAATAAAAATGCACCCGCTATTCAGATTTAAGCGAAAGTGGGGTGGCGAAGTATCAGACGGATTCCTGTCGAAAATACCATAGATTGCTCTTTTGACTGTTGGTTGTGGAACCACAGCGATAGGATGTTTTTTTTACACTGATATAGCTATTGCTTATTTAACGCCCGGGTGTCTTGTTCCCCGTCGTAAAAGGAATACGATTTCTCCGTGACCGAAGGGCTTTACCCTCGGCTTTATTGTCCGCCGATTAAAGGGAAGGTAGCTGTCTCGCTGCGATTGCTCAGCCCAGCAATATTGTGTTTTTTTTTGAGAAGTAGGCTGCAGGAGATTTTGGGCGCATGATAGTGCCCATTTCGTTGTCTACGTAAAGGACATGGGTAGATAAGAGTCTGGTTTGAATAAAGAAGCTCAGATGTTTTTCACTATGAATTTCCGAGAAATTTCCTTATCGCCGGACTGTCAGACAATATTCCAGTTCATCAGGCAGTATTTCTTTGTATTGCTCTGTTATCCACAATTTCGTTCCCTGTGGCACAGCTTCTAGACGCCTATGCCTGGAGACCGTACCTCGATAGTCGCTTTTACGGTATTTAAGGGCTATAAGCGCGCCTCTTATGGCTTCTGTTAGATGTAGTGATTGGCCTGAGTTTTGTGGCAGAAGCTCTTGTTAAGTCCTATGGAAAGGCCTGGGGATAAAAAACGGCCTATTTCTCCACAAAGTTATCCACAGTGGTATTTACGCAAAAAACTGTGTTCCACGTGGAACAGATAGTGGTTTCATATGTTTCACGTGGAACATATGCCGCTGGTAATCGTATAATTGGTTTTTACTTTTTAGCTGTTCTGACATGATTTATCCCGAAGAGTTTGACGTTATTGTCATAGGCGGCGGACATGCTGGTACCGAAGCGGCTTTAGCGGCAGCTCGAACCGG
>SMEN01000491.1_pt1 | contig 11044 bp, 9 predicted proteins | sample 2456271 | NCBI WGS metagenome assembly SMEN01 (sample SAMN10132593, study PRJNA489261) | soil metagenome | isolation source: day1 control-loamy sand soil ammended with raw manure from dairy cow... | place: USA | collected 2015-04-01 | reverse complement strand
GGACTGGATGGCGTGCCACACCGCACGCCGGGAGGGATCCTCCCGCCACAGGCGCGCCAGGTGTTCGATGAACTCATCGAGGATATCCGGCCACTGCAGAGCGGGGACCTGTTCGGAGAACTTCTTCAGCTCGCCCACGGCCTCGGCATTATCCACGCGGTCCAGCTCACAGATCAGCACGTATTTATTGGCGAAGAACTGGTACAGCGTGCCAATGGGCACCTCTGCACGTTTGGCCACCTCATCAAAGGTGAAGGACTCAAAACCCACATCAACCAAGACTGAACGGGCAGCCGTGAGAATGCGGTTGAAGCGCTCGCGGCTGCGCTGCTGCGCGGGGCGACGCCGCGGAACGAGGATGTCGGATGCGTCGAGGGACGTATCTACCGTATCTGGGTCTTCATTGGTGATGGCCATGATGATGGGATTTATGCCGCCTCAAGCTCACGCAGGATACGCGCGACATGGCCGGTGGCACGGACGTTGTACCTGGCCACACCCACGGTGCCATCAGGTTCGATGACAAAGGTGGAACGAATGACACCCTGCACGATCTTGCCGTAATTCTTCTTCTCCCCGAAGGCCCCCCAGGCGGTCATGACGGACTTATCCTCATCCGACAGGAGGGTGAAGTTGAGGTCATGATCCTCGCGGAACTTCACCAGCTTGTCCACCGGGTCAGGGGAGATGCCCACAACCTTGATACCCAGATCATTCAGCTGGGTGAGGGAATCCCGGAAATCACAGGCTTCCTTGGTGCATCCCGGGGTGTTGGCCTTGGGATAGAAGTACACAACAACGCGTTCCCCGGAGAAATCACTGAGGGAAGTGGTGGAACCAGAATCATTGGGAAGGGAAAAAGCCGGTGGAGTGTCTCCCACATCAAGGCGCTGCACATCAGTCATAACCTCAACAATAGCCGGTGATGTTGATGGAGTGAGATGTGGCTCAGATGGTGTTTTCGGGGATGGTCTCACGCGAAGTGGGGGAAGTAAGTAATATGGACTCGCAGTAACGGGTTTTTCATGACGCGTTAAGACAAAAACAGTTGATCACAGATACACCAATCAGGAGTAGCCCCGTGGCACGCAACATTGAAGATATCCAGCGCGACATCGAACGCACCCGCCGTCAGTTGGCCAACACACTCGACGAACTGGCCGACCGAAGCAAGCCTGCCAACCTGGTCGACGATGCCAAGACTCAGGCAACGGCAAAGCTACAGGAACCTGATGTGCAGAAGATCCTGATCGGAGTCGCCAGCGTTGTCGTGGGTGCTGTCCTGTTCAGTATCGCCCGCAGCCGTAAGAAGTCCAGGGATCTCAAGGAGATCCAGCGACTGCTGTCTGAACGCTAGAACATTTCCAGAAAGATCCCCGGTCACCCCTCAGATCCCGGTGGTGCCGGGTTTTCTGCTGCCTGAAGGTTCAGAGGAGCTCAGCGCCGGCCTCATGCATCTCCTCCAATGCCGCATCGCCGGCTTTCATATCCACAGCCGAACAGAAACCCGTCAGTACCCGGACCCTCAGGCCGACCTTCAAGGCATCGAGGACGGTGGCACGGACGCAGTGATCGGTGGCGATGCCGGCAACATCCACGTCGGTGATGCCGCGTGCGCGCAGCCAGTCAACGAGGTGGGTCCCATCAGTGGCGGAGGTGGCCTCGAAACCGGAATAGGCGGCGGTGTACTGCCCTTTGCGGAAGAACTCATCAATCCGGTCGGTGTGGATCTTGTCATGCATGGCGGCCCCCTCTGAGTCAGCGACGCAGTGGACCGGCCAGGAATCAATGAAATCGGGGGTTTCGGAGAAATGATCACCCGGATCGATATGCCAGTCCTGGGTGGCGATCACCACATCGAATTCATCGGGGTGGGACAATTGGAAGGCTCCGAGCAGCCCTGCGACCTCGTTGCCACGCTCGGTGGCGAGTGAGCCGCCGGGGCAGAAGTCCTTCTGAACATCAACGAGAATCAGTGCGCGAGACATAATCTTGAGACACCCTTTCACATATCCGATTGCTTGTGAGTTCGAGTCTACGTTTTTTGGGAGCCCCCGGAAATGACAAACGTCCCCCACCTCTCTGAGGTGGGGGACGGGGAAAGATCGGGCGTCGAGAAGCATTCCGCGTTTATCTGGTGCGGATCCATTCCACGGACTGGGCAATGATGTCATCGACGGTGTCGGCGATGTCGAAGACCTTCCCGTCCTCGTCAGCATCGAGGAGTTCAAGGGTGGCGAACTGGGAATCCAGGAGCGTGGAGGGCATGAAGTGGTCCTCGCGGGAATTCATGCGGGACAGCAACAGATCATAATCCCCATGGAGATGTACGAAAATGGTGCCGGGGGCCTTGGTGCGGATCAGGTCACGGTAGGAGCGTTTGAGGGCGGAGCAGGCGATGACACCGCTGTCCTGCTCCCGTAGCCATTTTCCGACCTGGACGAGCCACCAGGCGCGGTCATCATCGTCGAGGGCCTGACCGGAGGCCATCTTGTCGATATTGGACTGGGGATGGAGCTCATCGCCATCCTTGTAGGGGAGGTTGAGCTCGGCGGCGAGTTTCTCGCCCACGGTTGATTTACCGCAGCCGGAGACACCCATGACGACGATGTGGAGACCCGTAGAGTCTTGCATCAGGAGGACCTTTCTCGAAATTATTGTGGTGACCCCTGCGAGTCGAATGGCGCGGTCTTGATCTGGGAGGCGCTGGCGAGGGGGTGGGAGGTTGCGATCACAATCACAAACCATTAGGTACTATCATTATGCCTCGGTTGGGAGGGAAAATCCAGGGTCTTGCAATGTGTCCCCTCCCACACCATGCCGGGCGCGGAGAATGATAGTGAGCGAAAAACCGGGTTCCCTTGTATCAGGGAAACCCGGTTCTTTAACTACTGCGTCCCGGTTGATTTCCGGAGGTCATGTTTTTCCGCGAGTTCACGGTATTTACTACGGTAGAAATCCACGATGATCTCAGCGGCCTGCTGGTAGGTCATGGAACCGGTATTGATCACCAGGTCATAGTCCTCATCATCATTCGGATTCCACTGGTACAGCGCCCTGGACATCTCCGCGCGAAGGCGATCCTCCGACAGACACTGCTCCTGGGCTTCCTCTGTGGACAAGCCCATCTGGTTCACCACCCGCTCCACACGCTTATTCAACGGGGCGACCAGCCGGACATGGATTGCGCCGTAGGCCGGGCCCAGGACCAGAGCACCATTACGGCCCATGATCACGCCACCGTCTTCTACGGCTTCGATGACAGCGGCGGTATTATCCCTGGCGACCCTGGAGTTCAATGAGAGGTTGGAACCCACCGAGGATTCGGTATTTCCCGATCCCGACAGGGCGACGGACCGCAGCCAACGGTCAAAACCGGAGTCACTGATCAGATCCTTCTTATCCACCTGGGAGAGTTCGGATGAGGAGAATCTCTGCCCGATGTAATCAACCCCCAGGCCCTGAGCAACCAGTGGGGCGACCTCAGTGGCACCGGAACCACGCTGTCCGAAGATGGTGACGATGGGAGGGTGCTCACCGTCCATCTGGCGCAACAGGGTGGTACGGCCATCACCGAGGTCGTCCTCAATGAGGACACGTTCTTCATCCACACCCTTACCGGAGGCGATGGCAGTGCGGGTGCGACGCTCGTTGAGCTCATCAACGATCTTCTCATGTTCATGCATACCCATCGGATAGCGCCACATGATGATCGCTGCGATGAGGGCTAGTGAGGCGGGGATCACACCGGTGGCAATGCGGATGCCCTCCAGCGCCTCGGCAGACTGGCTGTCAATACCACCGATATAGCCGAAGGCACCCATCACCGCGCCACCGGCCCAGCCACCGATACCCTGACCGACCTTTCGGACAAAGGACAACACAGAGTAGGAACCACCCTCGGAGCGGACACCGGTTTTCCACTCGCCATAGTCGACGGTATCGGCCTGCATGGAGAAGATGAGCGTGTTGGTGCCACCGACACCCACACCCAGGATGAACCAGGCAACAACAGCGGTCCATAGCACGCCAGTGGGCAGGAAGTAGATGGTGGCGAACCCAAACATGATCACGAGGCAGGCGGAGACAAAACCACCACGCTTGCCCAACTGGACGGTGATCGAGGGGACGAAGGAGGCCACGAGAATGGTGCCCACGGTCTGTGCGGCGGTCAACCAGACAAACCAGCTGGCATTGCCCAGGACATACACGGCGTAGTACATGGCCACCGCGTTCATCGTGAAGATGGAGGCCAATAGGAACAGGGAGCCAAGGCAGAGGGTCAGCAATGGCTTATTGGATTTGATGGTCTGCACGGTGCGTTTGACCGAGACCTTGCCGGGGGAACGTGGCACAACCTCACGGGCATTGGCGAAACAGATCCAGTAGAGGATCAGGGCCACTGCACCCAGGGCGATACAGGTGAGGGTGAACTTGAGTCGGACATCATCGCCGGTGGTGTCCTGGAACTGTGGGGCGATGACCGCAGAGAGGCCCACGCTGGTGATCGCCGAACCGATGGAACGGGCACCGGAAAGCTTGGAGCGGTCAACGGGGTCCTGGGTCATGGCCGCAGACAGGGAACCATAGGGAATGTTGACGAAAGAGTATGCCAGCTGGAATGCGGCATCGAAGAGGAAGATCCACGCGATGGTGAGAATCGGGCTGAGTCCCGCCGGGGTACTGAACAACAGCACCATGGAGACGATCAGCGGGGTGGAACCAAAGAGGATCCACGGGCGTAGTCGCCCCCAGCGGGTATCGAAGCGGTCAACAGTCTGGCCTGCGATCAGATCAGCGATACCGGCCCAGATCTTGGTGATGCCGTAGATGGCACCGGCAACACCTGCGGCGAGGCCCGCGATCTCTGTCATATAGACCATGAGGAACATCGAGGTCATCATGAAAGACAGGTTGTTGGCGACATCACCAAATGAGTAGGTGAGGATCCGGTGGCCGGGCATTCTCTGAGCCGCGGTTGGGGAATCCGCCTTGGTTGCAGTGGACATAACGTCTCCTGAGTGTATTTTGAAGTCCACCTGCTCAAACCGCCGCTCAAACCTGACGACTGCCTCAGTGGGCTTTTGAGTGCACAATAAAGTTATGGGGTGAGAGGATCACGACGCACGTAGGTGGTTGGTATCGGAACTCATCTCCGGGTATGGGATCAGGTGGTCAGGACGTGGAAACGCCAGAGACCATCGAGCTCACGGCATCACCGATCCTCTTAGTCATGAAACCAGATTCTGGTCCAACCCGGAAGCTGATCGTTTCGGGGGAAACCATCAGCACCGGTGGGTGCTTAGGTGCTCAAAGCGTTCACCTGATCACGGATCAGATCCAACGTCTGAGCATGTGCCACCATCTCCTCATCGAGTACTGCGACCAACGCCCGCACCGGATCCTCGGATCCCTTTGCTTCATTGATCTCAGCGGCGCGGGTATCACGCACCTCATCCACGCCGAGTACGAAGGCGATCCATGCGGCCACGGAAAACGCGGCCCCTTTACCGTCGCGGCCAGCCTCGAGTTCAGCCTTGAGGATCGGTACGGCACGCATCCGCTGCTTGGTGCCACCATCAATGGCGATCTGGGCGAGGTTATGGACGATGCGGGGGTTTTCAAAGCGCTCGATGAGCTGGGCGCGGTACTCAACAACGTTGAGCCCATCTGCGGTGAGGTGGTTGGCCGCCTCATCCCACAGTGCCTCCACATGTGCACGGACCTCGGGATCATTGATCGCATCCGCCACGGTGGAATGGCCCTTGAGCTGGCCGTAGTAGGCCATGAGGGAGTGGGAACCGTTGAGCAGCCACAGCTTGCGACGCTCGAACTGCTCGATATCATCAACGAACTGCACACCGGCGTTCTCCCAAGCAGGACGCCCCGCGGGGAAATCGCCCTCGATGATCCAGGAGGCGAAAGGCTCGGTGACAACAGGGGCGTTGTCGTGGAACCCGGTCTGCTTCTCCACATCGGTGATCAATGAGTCCTCGGTGGCCGGGGTGATCCGGTCAATGGAGGTGGAAGGGAATGTGACATTCTCACGGATCCAACCAGCCAGGTCGGCATCGACCTTATCGGCCATGCCCAGGATGGATGCCCGGGTGGTTTCACCATTGGCCGCGATGTTGTCACAGCTCATGACAGCCAGACCACCGACACCTGCGGCACGGCGGGCAGCCAGACCGTGGACAATCCTACCGGCGGCCGTTGCCAGCTCCGGTGCCTTTTCAGCAGCCGCGGTCAGGACGGCGATATCATCGCGCACTGCGCGGTCGGAGGTATCCAACTCATCTGCAGCATCAAGGTGGTAGCCGGCCTCCGTGATTGTCAGGGAGACCACTGCAACCTGGGGATCGGACATCAGCTCAACGAGGCGTTCCACATTGGTGGCAGGCTGGGCTTCAACCAGCGAGGTGATCAACTCGGGCGAGTCGCCCTCTCCGGAACGGGTGACCAGGGTGTACAGGCCATCCTGGGGGGAAAGTGCCTCAGCCATGGTGGGCCGACGACCGGTGAAGGAGACATAACCCCACTCGGGATTATCCTTATCGGTTTCAGCATTCTGGGTGTACCAGACCTGATGTGCACGGTGGAATGCGCCGAGGCCCAGGTGGATCAGACGTGCCGGGGCGGAACCCGGGATGCCGGCGTTGGTGCGGTTCAGCTGTGTGGTCATAGTTTGAAGACCCTCCTCGGGGATGCGTCGATGAGGTCGACGATGATGTCGGAAGCGCGTTCCTCGGAAATGCGGTGCTCGGCGACGAGTCGGGCGAGGTAATTGGCCTCCACACGACGGGAGGTGTTGTGGCGCGCCGGGATGGAGCAGTAGGCGCGGGTGTCGTCGATGAATCCGGAATAACGGGAGAATCCGGTGGTGCCGGTGGTGGCGGAACGGAAACGGTTCATGGCATCGATCTCATCGATGAACCACCAGGGTGCTCCGACATATGCTGCAGGGTAGTACCCGGCTAGTGGCGCGATCTCACGGGAGAAAGCGGTTTCGTCGATGGTGAACATGACGAAATGGAAATCCTTGTTCTCACCGAAATCGGAAAGCAGTGGACGCAACCCGTTGGTGTACTCCATCTGGAATGGGATATCGGCACCGATGTCATTGCCGAAACGCTGCTGGGCGGTAGCGGAATGGTTTCGGTGGACACCGGGGTGGATGGTCATGACCAGGCCGTCATCCTGACACATCTCCGCGAAGCGGTAGGTGGTGTTGGCCTCGAAGGCGAGCATCTCCTCACGGGTGGCGGTACCCGCAAGGCCCTTATCCAGAAGACGCTGGGCATCCTCATGGGATAGCGGGGTGGTGTCGGTGTTGTGCATTCCGTGGTCGGCGGAGGTGGCACCGTGTTCAATGAAGTACTGTCGACGGTTGCGCATCGCCTGCAGATAACCTTCCCAGCCGGACTTGCCGTCACCGGCGATGTCAATGAGCCTGGTGGTCTTCTCTCCCCAGCCGGGGTTGTACATCTTGGTGTAGGCATCGGGGCGGAAGGTGGGGAGAACCCGTGGGGAGAATGTCGGGTCCTGGGCGAGTGCCTTGTGGTCCTTCAGATCATCCAGCGGATCATCGGTGGTGGCGAGCACCTCGATGTTGAATTGCTCTGCGAGTGCGCGGGGACGGAAATCCGGCTTGGCCAGGATCTCGGAGAGATTATCGTAGATATCATCTGCGTTATCCGCGCTGATGGTGTCGGGGTTGATGCCGAAAACATGCTCGAACTCCTGCTCCACCCAGTAACCGGTGGCCGTGCCGGTGTAGAGATCCCAGTTGGAGGCGAAGATGCGCCATGCCTCGCGTGGGGAGGTCTCATCGGCGCCACCCACGCGGAGATCTGCCAGGTCCACTCCTGCAGAATGCAGCACCCGGGTCAGATAGTGATCCGGGCTGATGAGCAGCGTGGTGGGGTCGGTGAAAGCCTCATCCTTAACAAACATGGAGGCTTCAAGGTGGCCATGTGGGGAGATGATGGGAAGGTCTTCAACGTAGGTGAGGAGGCGACGGGCGATGTCGCGGGTTCCCGGGTCTGCGGGTAGGAGCCTGTCGGGGTTTGCGGCGTGTGAAGTACTCATAACTTCATGATCGCCCGCCACGGCAGACTAATTCAATTAGTTGCCAGTTGTTTCAGTGTGATGGTCGGCAATGTGCGTTCGCTGTGTCCCAAGTCTCCATGGGGTGCCGCGCCGGGTTGCAGGACAGGCCCAATAGGTGACACTGCGCTGCTTGATAGGTGGACTTCAGGGGAGTTGAGGTGTCACCTTCAGGGTGGATTCCCGCACAATGAGTCGGGTTGGAAGCTCACGGGGTTTAGCCATTAGGGGTGCCTTCATACCCCTGATGAGTGCGATGAGGTTTGCTGTTCCCACCCGCCCGACCGACCGCAGGGGCCCGGCCACCGTGGTGAGGGAGGGGGAACTCAACACAGAAATCTCCGTGTTATCAAAGCCCACCACGGCCACATCGTCCGGGACACGAACCCTGTTCAAACGCGCCTGCTGCATGAAGCCCATGGCCACCATGTCGTTGAAACAGATCACGGCATCGGTGGGATTTCTGGCCCAGACCTCAAAGGCACGGCGGCCACCGACAAAAGACGGTTCCTCCACCTGTAATTGTCGTACGGTCGGTTTCACCAGATTGCGCATACGCGCTGGTTGGAGGGTCACTGTCCGTGAGACCTTCAGGGAGGTCGCACCGAGATTATCCGTGAATAATGATCCCACCGCACCGGCAGCATCCACGATGCCCCGCCACCGGGTGGAGTCAGACCAGGAATTATGTGGCCCGGCAATATAGGTCAGGGATGCGCACCCCTGATCGACCAGATGCACGACCGCTTTCACCGCGCCGTCATAGTTGTCCACCATCACGCTGGGAATCCCCGGTACGGGACGGCTCAGAACCACCGTGGGAAGGGAGCGGGCGATCTTCTGGATCTCCCCTGATTCCATCCGTGATGAGGCCAACAACAGGCCATCCACATGGGGGCGGATCTTCTCAATGGCCAGACGCGCCTTGGGGACGGACTCATTGGCATTGACCAATGCCACGACCATGCCCTGGGCGGCTGCCGCATGTTCAGCCCCACGGAAGATCTCCACGAAGAATGGATTGGATATATCGGCGGCCACCAGACCGATCACCCCGGTGCTCCGGGCCTCCGGTTTGAGCTCGGAGACGGTTTCCAGGGCATGTCCATAGCCGACCTGCTGGGCTGCCTCCCGTACCTTCTCCGCAGTTTTGAAGCTCACACGGCCCGGTTGGGAGAATGCCCGTGACACGGTGGAGGGTGAGACACCCGCAACGCGGGCAACATCATAGATTGTGGCTTTCACATTGTTCTCAGCGAATGGTGTGCCATCCCCGTTGCCCCTCTGAATCATAACTGCGAGTATATCGAGGCCAACCGGACAGGGATATGAGCACCGGCAGGATCATGACCGCCCGGGTTTGGTAAAGGCTGATCCCGGATTTTCCGTAAGGTGGCGGAGGTGATAAGCCGATCCCCGGGGAAGGACACCTCCATGACCACCAACCCGTTGACCATGCCCATTCCGGAGTACCTTGAGAAGATCCTCAATACTGTCCGTGCTGATGCCTCCGGTGAGGTCGCACAGTACATCCCCCAGCTCAAGGATGCGGATCCGAATCCGCTCGCGATAGCCATGTGCACCGTGGATGGCCATATCTACAGTGCAGGTGATGATGACACCGAGTTCACCATGCAGTCACTGTCCAAACCCTTCGCCTATGCACTGGCACTTCAGGAACAGGGTCCGGAGAAGGTATTCGAGACAGTCGGTCTGGAACCCTCCGGGGAGGCCTTTAATGAGCTTTCCCTCGACGGAGCCACCAAACGTCCGGTCAATCCGATGATCAATGCCGGTGCGATCGCGGTGAATCAATTGATCAACGGGGCGGATTCCTCGGTTGAGGATCGCGTCGAAAAGCTCCGCCGTTATTTCTCGGACCTGGCCGGCAGGGAACTCAATATCGACCGGCAGCTCACTGAAAGTGAGATGGCGGGTGCGGACCGCAACCTGTCCATCGCGCATATGCTGCGCAATTACGAGATCATTGAAGATGACGCCCACGATGCGGTCCTCAGCTATACACTGCAGTGTTCGATCAAGGTGACCGCCCGTGACCTGGCGGTGATGACAGCCACCCTTGCAGCGGGAGGCACCCAGCCACTCACAGGTGAGGAGCTTGTCACGCCCAAGGTCGCACGACTGACCCTTTCCACGATGGCCTCGGCCGGCATGTATGACGAGGCGGGGCAATGGTTGGCCACCGTCGGTATACCCGCGAAATCCGGGGTCTCCGGAGGTCTGATGGGGGTCCTGCCCGGCCAGTTGGGGTTGGCCACCTTCTCACCTCGGCTGAATAAGCAGGGAAACCCGGTCCGTGGCGTGAAGATCTTCGAGAGACTCTCCGATGATATGGGTCTGCACCTGATGTCCGCCGAACTGCTCACCCAGCATGCGATCCGGTCCATTGAACAGCGCGGTGACACCACCATTATCCAGCTTCAGGGTGCGGTGAACTTCTCCGTGGCGGAGAATTTCCTCTTTACTATTACTGATCACGAGTTCACCGGGCAGACTGTGATCCTGGATATTTCCCGCGTCCCGATGTTTCGTCCCATGGGCAGGCATATGGTCAAGGAGGGATTGCGTCGTATCCGTGAACAGGGTTTTGAGGTTGCCATCTTCGATCCCGATGAAATCCTGCCTGACTTCGCTTTTTCCGACGGCACCATCTGCAGGGATGTCAGTAGCCTTGAGGGGTCTTAGGGTCATGTACTTTTGACATGCACCTGCTCGGCGAAATCACACAGGAGTCTCCATGGATAAGAAGATGCTCAAGGTCCTTCCACTGATGGTCGGTGGCCTGGCACTCGGCGCGGCGCTGACCGCGGTGGCGAACGGGTGCCCGGGCATGGCCGTCTCGCTCGACGTGACCCCGGACGACGCCGAGGTGCACTGGGCGACCGCGGCCGAGGTGGCGATCGACCTGCTGCCGCTG
>SMEN01000490.1_pt1 | contig 11046 bp, 13 predicted proteins | sample 2456271 | NCBI WGS metagenome assembly SMEN01 (sample SAMN10132593, study PRJNA489261) | soil metagenome | isolation source: day1 control-loamy sand soil ammended with raw manure from dairy cow... | place: USA | collected 2015-04-01 | reverse complement strand
ACTCGATCCCGGACTGTAAACGGAACAAAGCCCTGCCATTTCTTGCGAACTTGGCAGGGGCTCGGGGACATGCTGGCAAATACCGCTAATAAGCTTTGGATAATGCTTGTATCCAATTTTGGAAAGCAAAGGCCCGTAAAAAACGGGCCTCTATTGCAATCCACCAAGCGGGGTGAATGATCCAACCGCCTTTTTTGAAGGCATCGTCGAGCTCGGGAAGCGCTGTGAACATTGTAAACGCCGTGCGCCTACATGCGCGTCGTTTTGCGGTTTTTCTTGGATTGCGCTGCCATAAATTCCTGACTTGCAGTTGAAAACCCGCATACTTTAGCGGTGTATCTCAGATATAGCTCACTCATCTTGCGTGTAACAAGAGTCTGGCGCTTTGAGCACGAGCGTTGCGTGATTGCATCATTCTGAACCCATAAAGCCATCAAACCTGGAGCAATCTATCTGTAAAGACGGTTAGATCGGCGCATGGATCAAGTCCAGGAACCTTGTTATTTGAGAAAAAAACAAAGGCGAAAGAGTATACCCAGGCTTTAAGACTACTTTATAAATGCCGGGCCGCTTATACTGAAAAAAACTGGTCTTATTTTACTAAATGAAAATTCCTGATCAATAAAAGATGTTTAAATCAGTAAAAATGGAATTAAAAAATAAGATAAATTTCCACATTAAAATCAGCGGCTCAGTAATAAAAGAAAGCAAACCTTATTCAATTGGGTTTTGTTGATTCTTTCTAATTAACTACTGCTCCTGCCGCGCCTTACTCAACGGCACAGCACTATGAAATTACTCGATCTTAAATATCAAACAATCCTGAGCGAATCCCAACGCCAGGCTCACCCTAAAACCGAGGATATTGAACTGTGTTTACGCGTTCTTTCGTTGGCCTCCAGCATTACGCGTGCTTCCAGCAGCGTTCTGAATGAATTTGGCCTGTCTGAAGGACGCCTGGTCCTGCTGTTTTTGCTCAGTCGTCAACCTGCCGGGCTAAGCCCTGCCCTGTTGGCGGAACAAGCAGGCGTCACCCGAGCCACCATTACCGGTTTGCTCGATGGTCTGGAGCAACAGCAACTGCTGGTGCGTCAAAACAATACGTCGGACCGCCGAGTGCTCACGGTCAAACTCACCGAAGCCGGGCAAGAGCTGTGCGAACACCTGCTGCCTTATTACATTGAGTGGCTCTCCGGTGTGTTTAACCATGTACCGCAAGATGTACGTCAACGTCTGTCCGGCTTATTGTCCAAAGCCTTGCAAGGCGACCAGACCCAGGACATCAAGGTAGAAAAGCCCTTTTCCCATGGCGTTCCCGGCACGCTGCAACGCAGCTATATGGCCTGAAACGCAAACGTATCGGGTTTATGGGCCGGCTTGACCGCCGGCCTGATACATTCAAGGGTGGCACCATTACGGTGACCACCCTTTGTTTTCTTTTCTGACAGATCAGACACGCTATGGATGCTGCCGTAATTGACGCCATGAAGAAATGGCCCAATGTTCCCGCCGTGACGGGCTATATCTCTTTGGATCAAGCGGGCAACTGGCGTCACCATCCAGACGGAGACGCCATTGCCCATCCTGAACAAGTGGGCGAACGTATGGCTCACCAGGGTTTACAGAGCTTTTTCAATCGCAATTACCAAGCGGATGAACAAGGTCGCTGGTTTATACAGAACGGGCCGCAGCGTGTTTATGTCCGCTTGGACGGCGCGCCCTTGATTGTCTCTTGGTCCGAAGACCTAGCCCATCTGCAAGACCACACGGGTCGCAAACTGGACACGATCCTGGGCTGGTACATCAGTGCTCAGGGCATGCTGTATCTGCTCAGCAACTTGGGCCCTGCTTTGCTAGCGGGCCGCGACGTGCCTGCTTTGCTGGAACAATTGCGCAACCAGGACCAGCAAGGGCTGGACACGCTGGATCTAAGCCAGGCCCAGCAAAGCGAAGGCTGGTTTCTACCAGCCTATCCCAAAGCTTGTTCCCTGACAGTCTGGTCTTCCTGCGTGTCGCCCGCTCGGGAATTGGCGTATATTGTTTTGCCAGAACCCGATCCTATTTGAACCGCCATCATTGAATCTGCATGACCCAGCCATCTGCCTCTTTCTATTTCCCTGCACCACGCACCCAAAACTTCTGCAATCAATGCGGCAGCAAACTGACGCGCCTGGTGCCACCGGACGATAACCGCATGCGCGATGTCTGCGAAAGTTGTGGCGCCGTTCATTATCAAAACCCGCGTAATGTGGTGGGTATTGTGCCTATGTGGAAGGACGATCAGGTATTGCTGTGCCGTCGTGCCATCGAGCCACGCTACAACACCTGGACCTTGCCCGCTGGCTTTATGGAACTGGGCGAAACGCTAGGCCAGGGTGCTTTGCGCGAGATGGCAGAAGAAGCTGGCGCACAGGTTGAACCAGGCCCTTTGTTTACCGTGATCAGCGTGCCTTACGCCGAACAGGTCCATGCTTACTATTTAGCCAAAGTCACCAGCGATGTACTGGACCCAGGACCAGAATCCCTGGAAGCCCGATTCTTTCATCTGGATGATATCCCTTGGGACAATTTGGCCTTCCGTACCGTAACGGCGACCTTGCAACGCTACGTAGAAGATCATAAAGCGGGCCGCTTTCAGATCCACGAATTTGATATCGCCCCCCGCGACCACGACTAATCATGACGCTTGTTTGGGTCGCTCCTGATCAGGCCCTGCCCAGCCCAGAACACGCCAGTCCCGAGGGACTGGTAGCTGCCGGACTGGACTTAAGCGTTCCCCGCCTGCTGGAAGCCTATAGCCAGGGCATGTTTCCCTGGTACAACCCGGGCGACCCGGTTCTGTGGTGGTCCCCAGACCCACGCATGATACTGGCGGTTGATCGCTTCAAGATCTCTCGCTCCTTGGGCAAGAGGCTGCGGCAAATCGCCAAGCAACAGGATTTGCCCGACGCCCGCATACGTGTCACCTGTGATCTGGCGTTTGAACAAGTCATTGGCCAATGTGCCGCGCAGCGCAGCGTCAGCGGCACTTGGATCAGCCCGGATATTCAACATGTCTATACGGATCTGCATCACACCGGCTACGCCCACAGCATCGAGACTTGGATGGATGGCGAACTGGTGGGTGGCTTATATGGCGTAAATCTGGGCCGCTTCTTTTTTGGCGAATCCATGTTTGCCTTGCGTACCGATGCCAGCAAAATTGCCTTGGCGCATCTGGTGGATTTCTTGCAGGCTGCGGGCGTACCGTACATTGATTGCCAGCAAGAGACCGCGCATCTGGCCAGCTTAGGAGCCAGCCCCATCCCCAGAGAGGACTTCATGGATATTCTGGCCTGGGCCCAAGCACAGCCCGCCCCCACCTGGACGCGTGGCCCCTTACGACTAAGGCCTGAGACCCCGGCGGGGCAAGTGACACAGCTTGATGAACCCCCGATGAGTCAAACGCAGCGGCCTTAGGCCAGCCCCCAACTTGCGAGCCAGGCGCGGGCATCCCATAATGGCTCTATCACGCTTGGCAGAGTCGCATGAATTATCCCAAAGCTCCCAGTCCCCAAACGCTGCAGTTTTATTCCACCGCCAGCTATCGTTGCAGCTACTTGCCTGAGCAACAGGCGCGCTCTTTGGTTGCCGCTCCTGCGCACCTGATCAACGATACGGTGTATTCAAAACTGGTGCAGCAAGGCTTTCGGCGCAGCGGCACCTTCACGTACCGCCCCTATTGCGATCAGTGCCGTGCTTGCCTGCCTTTGCGTTGCGACACCTTGCATTTTCAGCCCGATCGTTCCCAACGGCGAGCCAAAAAACGACATGAAAACCTGGTAGTGCAGGATCTGCCCTTGCACTGGAATGCTGAACACTACGCACTGTACCGACGCTACCAAGCCAGCCGCCACCCCGGTGCAGGCATGGACGAAGATGACCAGTCCCAGTACGCCCAGTTTTTGCTGGCCAGCCACGTCACATCACGCTTGCTGGAGTTCCGCGAACCTGATGGCACCTTGAAGATCGTGGCGGTAATCGATGTGCTGCAAGACGGCTTGTCTGCCGTTTATACCTTTTTTGACCCGGATGATACCGGCAGTCTGGGCACCTATGCCGTGCTCTGGCAACTGGACTATTGCCGACAACAATCCCTGCCCTGGCTCTATTTAGGCTACTGGATCGAAGAAAGCCGTAAAATGGCCTACAAAACCCGCTTTCGCCCCTACCAGCTCCTGATGAAAGGTCGTTGGGAATGGCTGGCTTAACGTCCTCTTGTATCGATCCCCATGTCTGCCCTATTCAGCCTTTATCCCTTGGCTCGCCGGGTGCTGTTCAGTCTGGATGCTGAACACGCTCACGAACTTACTCTGAAATCCCTGCACTGCGCCCACCAGACCCCTGTTCTGGGCAGCCTGCTGAAAGATCTTCCCAGCAAGCCTGTGGAACTGATGGGGCTAAAGCTGCGCAATCCCGTTGGCCTAGCTGCGGGCCTGGATAAAAACGGCGCGCACATTGATGCACTGGGCGCTTTGGGCTTTGGTTTTGTTGAAGTGGGAACTGTCACCCCAAAAGCGCAGCCCGGCAATCCCAAACCGCGCCTTTTCCGCCTGACGCAGGCCAATAGCCTGATCAACCGCTTTGGTTTCAATAATGACGGGCTGGACACCTTTATTGAAAATGTGCGCCGTAGCCAATTCCGCAGCCAAGGTGGCATTTTGGGGCTGAACATTGGCAAGAATGCGAGTACACCGATTGAGCAAGCGGATCAGGACTACCTGACCTGCCTGCGTGCGGTCTATCCTCACGCCGACTACGTCACCGTCAATATTTCCTCTCCCAACACGCAAAACCTGCGTGCCTTGCAAGCTCAGGATGAGCTGGCCCGACTGCTGGGTGCCCTGCAAGCGCTGCGCCTGGAACTGGCCGACGAGCACAAACGCTACGTGCCCATTGTGGTGAAGATCGCCCCCGATCTGGATCAGTCGCAGATTGATGCCATTGCCGACACCGTACCCGGCCAAGGCTTGGATGGCATCATCGCCACCAACACTACCCTGTCGCGTGATGCGGTCCAAGGGATTCCTCATGCTCAGGAGCAAGGCGGTCTATCCGGCCCACCCGTTCATGAGTTGTCTTTGAACGTCATTCGCCGTCTGCGCGAACAGCTAGGCCCTGACTTTCCCATTATTGGTGTGGGTGGTATTGAGTCAGGCCGTCAGGCCCAGGAGAAAATTCAGGCGGGTGCTCAAGCCGTTCAGCTGTATACGGGTTTGATCTACAAAGGCCCAGCTTTGATTTCCGATTGCATTCGAGCCCTGTAAAACTTGCCCTACCCGCTTTGCAAGGGCAGGAGGCATAAAAAAAGCCAGCTCAATGAGCTGGCTTTTTACTTGCTGCCGAATAAAGGCAGCAGGTCCGGATTTACTTCTTAACGTTAGCAGCAGCGGTAGCGGCTGCAACAGTCTGGTTGCTGGCTTCGGTAACTTGAGCAGCAGCCTTCAGGCTAGCATTGGTTGCAGCTTGGAAGTTGCTTTCGGCAGCATCAGCAGCCTGACGAGCGGCTTTAACCACAGTCTCGGCAGCGTTGGAAGCAGTAGCGAAAGAAGACTTCAGCAAAGCAACGGCGCTTTCAGTGCCCGTAGGAGCATTTTTAGCCAGTTGATCGATAGCTTCAGAAGCGTGTTGCTGGCCTTGTGCCAGTTGAGCTTCGGCGATGCGCGACAGGTTCAGTTGCAGATCGGAGAAGATGTCGTACACGCTTTTGCCGTATTGCAAAGCTTGAGCTGCATTAGGCTTGACAGCGCTTTGCGACAAAGCCACTACGTCTTGCACGTCTTTGGCGTTGATGGCTTGCTGGGATTGACCAGCAGCTTGCTCAAAAGAACTACGCAGCAGATTCAGGTTCAGACCAACCAGTTTTTCAAAGCCTTGCAGCAATTGGCCTTGAGCGGCAAACAGATTGTTCAAAGTAGCTTGTTGAGCTTCCAGCACGTTTTGGGGAATAGCACTCATGATGATTTCCTTGGAGATACGTGGCTTGGGTTAAGCCAGCGTGAAATTAGTGTCAGTGTTACTAGACAAGGGTCTAAGAAGGCCCGGCCCACTCGCAACTACGCAAGGCAAACCTTCTATGTTGCAGCGCAACAATTCAACTTTAAGCGCTATCCAAAGCAAAGTCAACGAGATTTGCTGCAACGCAACAAAATAACGCTTACTCTTCTGACAGACGCTATAAACACCGTGAAAACACGGGCTTAGCGCTGCTTGTCGTATCCCAGGGTTTCGGAAATCTTAGCCGCCGTGCTGAGCAGAACGGGGATCCAGTCGTCGTGCAGGCGCTCAGCCGGAGCAGACAGAGACAGGCCTGCCAAAAGCTTGCCCGTATCGTCGTAGACACCCGCAGCAATACAGCGCACGCCCATTTCCAGTTCTTCATTGTCGCGGGCATAACCCAAACGACGCACTTGGGCCAGTTCGCGCTCCAGCAATTCCAACTGAGTGATGCTGTTACGGGTAGCACCAGCAAGGCCGGTACGCATCACATAGGCTCGCACTTGACGAGGCTCCCAGGAAGCCAAAAACAGCTTGCCGGTGGAGGTCAAATGCAAAGGAGCATGGCCACCAATGGCGCGCACCACCTGCATTCCCGAGCTTTCGCTCCAGGACCGTTCTACATAGACAATTTCATCGCCTTGCTGCAAGGACAAGTTCACTGTTTGGCCGGTGAATTTGTGCAGCTCGCGCATAGGAGCCAAGGAGGCCGCGCGTACGTTCAAGCGCCCCTTGACCAGGGAGCCTAGTTCGAGCAAACGCATGCCCAGACGGTACAAGCCACTGTCCACGCGTTCGACATAGCGGCCCACCACCAGATCATTCAGGATACGGTGAGTTGTCGATGTATGCAGACCAGTTGCAGCGGCCAAATTCTTCAAAGCTACCGGCTCAGATTGTTTGGCCAGCTCGTCCAACAAAATCATGGCGCGTTCCAGAACCTGGATCGACATCTGACCACCATTGCCGGACGATGCACTAGCTGGCGTAAAGGAATTTGTTGTCATTATTAGGAGAATTATGATGCAACGCAACAAATTCCATAATATGAAATGGCCGCGCGCTTGGCAAGTGCTATTTTAGCGCGGGACTCAGACTTCCTCCCAAGTCCAACACCTGCTGCCGCAAATACGCCAAGGCCTCGGCAGCCGGCTCGGGCTCCCCTTTTACACCCAGATCAATATGGGGCTGTCCGCCTGACTCTCCCACGCTAGGCAAGCTGAATGCTTTCACGCCCGGCCAAGTCAGCTCTATATGCTCCATCGCCGGCGTAATACGGGATTCGGGCAAATTAAAGGCCAGGAAAGAATGCTCTACCCGATGCGCCAAATGGTGCAGGTCCCGGTAACGGGTATCTAGCGTCCACTCCATCATGGGCCAGGCCATAACTGGGAAACCGGGCATAAAAGTGTGGTTGCGGATGAAAAAACCGGGAATTTTGTTATAGGAGTTAGGCACAATTTGCGCCCCTTCCGGAAACATCCCCATCTGCAGGCGCTGTTGATTCTCCGGCAGGGACATGTCCGCACTGCCTACGCCATTGCGCTCGTTCTCGGCACAACGCTCAGTAATCAAGGCTTCTGCTTCAGGGTGCAGCGTCAATGCAAGGCCCAAGGCCTTGGCAGCCGCCTGACGGGTTTGGTCATCCGGCGTGGCACCAATCCCGCCACAGCAAAACACAATGTCTGGCGTTGCAAAGCTGCGCTCCAAGGCCGCTGCAATCGTATCCAGATCATCAGGGATAATCTGTGCCCCGCCCAGTTGCAAGCCTCTGGCGCTCAGCAGCTCAATCATTTTTAAAAAATGTTTATCGTAACGACGTCCAGACAGGATTTCGTCACCGATGATAATCAGGCGAATGATGGCGTGATCCTTAGTTGTCATAGTCAATAAGCGAATGAGAAGCCGCCGCTGCCTCTTGCTGACGCAGACGACGCAGGTTTTCCAAAGAGAAGTGGGCAAATACTAGAGACGAGAATACGGGCAATACCAGCCAGGCAGGCGGGATCAGGTTCAATAAAGCAAAAACCAGACCGATCAGCCAATACTGGCGGTTCAGGCGAGACCACAGAAACTTGCGCTCTTTTACCGTGGCGTGCTCAACCAAAGAGTCGACTCGCAAAATACGCGTTAAGGCAAAGACCCACCACAGCACGGGCAGAATCAAGGCAAAAGGCGGAAAGATCCATAAAGGCAGCGTCACCAGCCAACCCACTACGAACAAAGTGCCCACCCACACGGCATTCCAGATACTGAAGACCGTGGCATTTTGGCCTTGTTGGATGACATCGGGATAGTCTTTCTGCTGCAAGTGCCCCAGTACCAAAGGCATGACCAGCACGGCCGCGATAATCAGCCCGAGCACACCCGCCAAGGGCAACAAAATACCCAGCGCCAGCAAGGGAGCTAAATACACCTTGAGCGAAAACAGCCCCAGCCCCACAAGCCACTGATCAACGGATTCGAAGGCATTCCAGCCTCCCAGCAACTGCAACAGCCAGTTTTGAATGGGCGTCCACAACAGCCAGCTCAGCAAGATCAGGCCCACAAACATGATCAAAAATGGCATGACCAGAGCCACCAACATGCGCGGCTGAAATTGCGATACCAAGGAACGCTTGAAAGCGGTAGAAACGCTGGCCCAGCTGCCTGCAGGGCCCGATCGTGATTGGGCAGACGAAGAAACGGACATAGTGCTCCTGCTAAGCAAAATCAATTACCCGAGTATCATAGGCACAGTCGCTTCTTTTTGTCTGTATGAAATTATGGCCTTGTTCAACGCCCAACACGATCTACCCGCCCTGGCGGCCCACTTGCAAGCCAATCCGGATGCTTTGCTGATTGCCTGTTTCTGCGCCGAATGGTGCAAAACCTGTCAGCAATATCAGCCCGCTTTTGAGGCTTTGACCACACACTTTCCCCAGGCTTGCCTGATCTGGATTGATATTGAAGAGCAGCCCGAGCTGGTGGGCGATGAAGATATCGAGGACTTCCCGACCTTGCTGATCCAAAATGAAAATGGGACCGTTTTTTACGGTCCCATGTTGCCTCATATCGAACATCTGGAGCGTCTGGTGCACAGCATCTCAGAACGCAGCCCGATTGTTGACGCCGGGCCTGGCGACTTGCGCGCCTTAGTAGCGGCCGCCGCCTAACAGGACGCCCACAGAGCGCTTGCGGGCGCTATTGGCGGGTGTGCTTACGGCAGGCTTGGACGAGGCAGTGCTTGAAGGCTCGTACGGCTTCAGGAAGAAGTCGTCCACTGGCGGAGTATTGGACTGATAAGAGCGACGCTCACCGCGTTCGTGACGGTTGGAGCTGGAACGGGCAGGAGCCGTCGACGGCAAATCCAGCTTCAGACGTGGCACAACGGTACCAATCAACTTCTCGATATCTTGCAGCAAGTGCTCTTCGTCGGGAGCCATCAAGGCAATGGCTTCGCCAGAGGCTCCGGCACGGCCTGTACGACCAATGCGGTGCACGTAATCTTCGGCGTTGTATGGCAAGTCCACGTTGATTACGCACGGCATACCGGCCACGTCCAGACCGCGAGCGGCCACATCCGTTGCCACCAACACATCCACTGTACCGGCCTTGAAAGCCTCCAGTACTTTCATGCGTTCCAGCTGGCTTTTGTTGCCGTGAATGGACTCTGCTTTAATGCCTTCACGCTCAAGATAGCGAGCCAGTTGCCCGGCACCAATCTTGGTATTGGAAAAGACAATGGTCTGAGTCAGCTTCTTGGTCTTGACCAAATGCACCACCGCGCGACGCTTGTCGTCCGCGGACATCGGGTAGACAACCTGAGTCACATTCGAGGCAGTCGCATTACGGGCTGCCACTTCGATCTCAACTGGATCATTCAGGAAGTTGCGGGCCAGCTTGCGAATTTCCTTGCTGAACGTCGCCGAGAACAACAAGCCCTGACGGCTTTTAGGCAGCATGGAAACAATGCGGTCCAGATCGGGCAAGAAGCCCATATCCAGCATGCGGTCGGCCTCGTCCAGCACCAAAACGCTGACTTGGCTCAAATTGATCGTGCGCTGATCGATGTGATCAAGCAAACGGCCTGGGGTGGCGATGACAATTTCAACACCACGACGCAGGGCTTCTTTTTGCGGGCCAATATCCACACCGCCAAACACCACGGTCGAGCGCAGCGGAACCGACTTGCTGTAGAGCGCGATACTTTCAGCCACTTGATCAGCCAGCTCACGAGTTGGCGTCAACACCAAAGCCCGCACTGGGTGGCGGGCGGGCGACGCGCTGGTCGTGGCGTGTGCCATCAGCAGGTTCAGGATGGGCAGGGAAAAAGCCGCCGTCTTACCTGTACCGGTCTGGGCTGCCCCCATGACATCACGGCCGGCCAGCACCACGGGAATCGCCTCCGCCTGAATAGGCGTAGGCTTGGAATAACCAGCGGCGGTAACGGCGCTTAATATTCCAGGGTGCAGACCGAAATCAGCAAACGTAAGGTCATCGGAGATCGAAGGAGTTTTATCTGTCATGTACGCAAAAAGTCGGCTTGCCACGAGCGGCAAGCATTTGTAACAATCCTATTTTAACTTATGCCAGCCTGCCAGTGCAGCAGTATTGGACAGTAAGTCTTCGCATCAGGATCTCAAGGCATCACGGCACGTAGTAGCCAAAATGCCACCATCCCGGCCACGATTACCCAAACCGCATTACGGGTACGGATAAAGACCAGCACAGCTACCAGGCTGGCCAGCGCTTTAATATCCAATCGGGGAGTGTCGCCATAAGACCAAGGCAAAAGTTCCGGGATAATAATTGCTGCCAGAGCAGCTACCGGAGCAAAGCGCAAGGCGCGCCGCATACGTTCGGTCAGGGGCAGCAAATCACCAAACATGAAATAGCCTGATCGGGTCAGCAAGCTGCACAACACCAACAGGGCGATTGCACCCAAAACGTACCAATCATACTGCCAATCGCTCATCACCGTGCATCCCTATGCCGTTGCAGTTGTTCTGCCGCCACGCCAGCCAGCAC
>SMEN01000488.1_pt1 | contig 11075 bp, 8 predicted proteins | sample 2456271 | NCBI WGS metagenome assembly SMEN01 (sample SAMN10132593, study PRJNA489261) | soil metagenome | isolation source: day1 control-loamy sand soil ammended with raw manure from dairy cow... | place: USA | collected 2015-04-01 | reverse complement strand
CCGGATCGAGCTATATTCCTCGATCCCCGCTTGGCGTGCAAGCATGCTTAACTCGTCGAGACCGATGCGTTCACCGCTCAATGCTCGCCGGTCGATCACGCCGTCACGCACGAGCACGATGGGCCGGCCCAAGGTCAGTTTTCCTATCCTGGGCCAGCGCATATTGGCATAGGACAGGACCACTGCCAGGACGATCATGGTGAGCGCGGCCAATAGGCTTCCAGTCAGCGACCGGTCTTCCATGGTGATGCCCTGCTGCACCAGGTCACCCAGGACGACGAACAGAATCAACTCGAACGAGCTCAGCTCGCCCAGGGTTGAACGGCCCGCGGCGCGGGTCACCAGCCACAGGACCACGAAGGCGATGGCGGCGCGAATGACAATTTCCATTAGGGAACCCTCCAAGTGGTGAACAGTACGTTGACGGTGGAAGCACCGACTTCGACCTCGAGGTTCCCGTCGGTGCGCAAGTCCCACTGGTCAGAGGCCCGGCCTGTGATGCGAACCAGCATTTGCGTGGCCCCGGGCTGGGGAGCAACCTCGAATTCCACCGCACCGGCCGCGTCGGAACTTTGCGATTCCGGGTCCGGGAAGACGGCCAAGTCCTCGAAGAACAACAGGTAGTCCTCGGCGAGGCGCAGCTTATAGGTATCGGGCAGCGGTTCGTCGGAACTGACAAGTATTTCCAGCTCAACCTCATTGCCTGCCCGCGCTACCAACGGGTGGCGCACGTGGACTTGCACACCATCCTCGGACCGGTCGGTGCTGGACTCCACATCGAACGCTCCAAGCGCCGCGGCCGCTACGATGGCTGCGACGATGAGGATGATGATCCGGCTCACGATGCGTCGCGTGCGGTGAACAGTCTCGTCAATGACATCGTCCAACGTTGAATCAGAGACCTTGGCGTTGTGAATATTAGTCATCAAAACTCCTTGTGCCCATATTTGCCGAGATTAGCCGCGGCCGGTGCCGCTCTCCACGGAAGACCGATGTTCACAGCAGTTATCCAGTACGCCGCAACCGTCCGTTGTTCCTGGCAGTCTGCGCAGGTCCATTGAACTTCGCCTTCTCGGGTGGGAAGGTTGCCGGAGAAAGGAGAAACGCATGCCTGCACAGGACGTAATTGCCCAAGACCAGCTCAACGAATACCTCCAGGGGATGCCGCAGTGGCGGGAGATCCCCGGAGCCATTGCCGCGGTTTTCGAGACCAAGACCTCCGCGGCCGCGATCGAGCTTTTCAGCGATATCGCAAGCGCCGCAGAGATGGACAACCACCACCCCGACGTGGACTGGCGCTACAACCGCGTGTTCGTGACAACCACCTCCCATGACGCCGGCGGCCAGGTCACCACCCGCGACATTGCGCTGGCCAGCAAGATCTCCGAGCGGGCCGCGGCCCTCGGGGCCAAACCCCGTGTCGACTTGATCCGCGCAGTGGAGATTGCCATCGACACCGACAAGCCCCAGGAGATCGCGGAGCAATGGGCCACCGGGCTTGGGTACAAGTCGCTGGAGGACGGCAGCATCGCCGATCCCCACGGTCGCGGCCCGGCGATCTGGTTCCAGAAAACCGACACTCCCAATACGAACCGGCTGCACTTGGACGTGTGGGTTCCGTATTCGGAAAGCGGTCCGGTGCTCACGAAGCTGGAAGAAGTTGGCGCCCACTCCGACGGCGATGCCGCGCCGTCCTTCACCGTCATCACCGACGCCCAAGGCAATCGCTTCTGCATCTGCACCGAGGCCGACCGCTAGCACCGAGCGAACTGCAGTCAAAGGTGGACTTGTCCACCAGAGTCGATGGCTGATCCGGTGTCCGTACCTGCGAAGGCATGGGCACCGGATCTGCTGTATCCGGCGCTGCGCCCATACTGTCGGTAGCTGCGGGTTATGCTGGATTCCAAGTTCAAGAGCTGCGACGCAAAGTACCTGGCTGGTCGTACGGCAACCCTCCTCATCGAGCGGGGTGCCCCAGGGGAAGAACCGACCCGGACAAAAGTCCCGGGTAAGTCGGTGGGCCAGTCCGGCACAATAGGTGCTCGGCCGGCTCCCTGAGCAGGAGCGAACAACAATGCAGAACCCAGAATTCTCGATCAATCACCCAGAAGGCACCCTGCAGGAACGGCTGTGGAACAGCGTGGTCATGGACTACCCATTTTTCGGAGGACGTCCGGTCGAGCAGTCGGCTTACCGGCAGGCAACCCGCAGCGGGGAATTCGCCAGCGGCAAGCTCAGCGAGACGCCGGAACACCTGCAGAACTACATCCTCCGCTGGATCGCCGCAGGCTTCACACCTGAACTGTATTGGGCCGTCAGTTCGGGAATCAGGGAAGCAGCAGCGCACGCACGTCGGCGTTGCAAGAGTCCGGAGGACCTGCTTCGCCTCGAAGATCGGATGAGACGGCTGGGCATCTTGGCGCCCAACCCGAGGGCAGGGCAACTCTACAAGGAACTGCAACGCGATGAGCGGGGTGGGGCGGTTCTGGTGGACCGCTGCTACCCGGCGCATGTTGTGCAGCTGGAACCGGAGGAATGGGCGGAGTTTCCGCAGCGGCTGCTGTTCAACCGGCCGTCCACAGCGCTGCAGCAATTTGTCTACGGTGACCCGCTCCATCAAGGGATCACCAACTGAATCGCCCCACGGCAGGAACGCCTTCAAGCGGCAACGATGCGGTGCGCTGGCGCAGCAGGGGGACTTTCCTCCCCGGCAAGGAGGAAGGCGCGGCCTACAACCCCTTGCTGCCGCCGTCCTGTTCAGCTTCCGGATCTTGTTCAAATCCGCTGGGCGCTTCGTAGCTCCCTGCCACCCCGGGGAACCATCCGAAGGATGCGTCTTCGCTCGATTCTTCCGGCTCGTCAAGATCCGGGTCGTTGGTTCCCCCGAGGAAGTTTCGCGTGAGAGTGGCCGCATCGCTCATGAGCTCCGCGGCGGCTTCGAGCAGATGGGCGTCACCCGGAGCCTGGCCCGCGACTGCCGCGTTGAGGATGGATCGGCGAACCAATTCCCTGGTGAACGAGGCAGTCGTTCCATCGACAAGGTGCGCAAGCTGTTGCACGGTGTCGGAGCTGGGCTTCAGCTTGGCTGCATATAGTTCGAGCAGGGCAATACGTCCTTCGAGATCCGGGCGTGGAATCTCCACTGCAAGATCGATGCGCCCGGGGCGCTGCACCAAGGCGCGCTCCAGGGAATCCACGCGGTTCGTGGTCAGCAGGAAGGTGACGTCCGCGTCCGGTTCTAGGCCGTCCATGGTGTCGAGGACTTCGAAAAGCAGCGGCTGGGGGCCGTGGCTGAAGCTGCGGTCTTCGGCGATCAGGTCGCAATCTTCCAGCACGACGATCGATGGCTGCAGCGCCCGCGCCATGGCGGCGGCTTGGGAGATGTAGGCCAACGAATCGCCGTTGAGCAGGATGACAGTGTGGTCTTCAGCCGCCGAGGCCAGATACCTGACGGTGTGGGTTTTCCCGGTGCCCGGCGGGCCGTAGAGCAGGACACCGCGTTTGAGATGCGCACCGAGCGCAGTTAGAACATCGCGGTGGGTTCCGACGCCGAGGACTTGTTCCTCAATGCGTTCACGCAGGCCGTCGGGCAGCACGAGCTGTTCGCGCGGGAAGGGTTCGCGCCGGTGGAAGGCGACTCCGGCGTTCGATTCCTGGTACTCGTTGCCCTTGAACGAGATGACCTGGCCCTTGAAGATGCTCGAGGTGCGCAACCCGTTGCGAAATTCCTTGAGGAATGCGTCGGTCACCTGTTCGTCGGGGGACAGGATCTCCAATGCAGCTTCGGGCTTCCCGTACTCCGGATTGGCCTTCCGGATCAAAACTGCCAGCGGGCTGGAGTGGTAATGCAAGAGGTGGATTCCCAGTGTCAGGAACCGACGCTGCTGGTCCGGGCCCACGGCAAGTGAAGCGTAGGAAGGCTCACCCACGATACCCATATGGTTCTCCGGCATCAGCAGATCGGCCAAGTCCGAATGGTATCTTTGCTGCCCGGCGATACCGACGATCTTTGCAGCGGGGTCGTTGCCGGCAATGCGGTCGAGAATGATATTGGCATCCGCGAGCCGGTGGGAACCGAATGACTCGGTGATCAGCGGAAGCGAGCTAGGCGAAACTTCCAGATGTTTTTCCAGCACGGGTGCCAGCTGCGCTCCATTGGGCTTCTGGCCGAATTCTTCAGCGAGGTCTGCCAGCTTGTTGAAGGACATCATAAAGGCACGTAATTCTGCATCCATGAGCAGAGCCTAGCAGTGAAAGTCTCCTAGTGGGCGCAAAATTACAGGTACTTAGCCGGCCTGCTCGGAGTGCTTGGCCAGAACGGGAGCCTGCGCCTAGTTGTGATACCCACATAGGTTAATAACAAGCGGCGTAGCTCAATGACAAAGAGAAGGCCTCTGATTGAAGTGGTGTTTGCGACAACATTCACGACAACCCAGAGGTCTTCTCCATGTCCGATCCAAACGCCACCCCGCCTCCAAAGCCGCACCCTGCTCGCCCGCAGCATCTTCGAGACTGGCTGGTCCCTGCGCCGCGCTGCCGGCCGCTTCCAAGTCTCCACCGGTACCGCTAACCGCTGGACCACTCACTACCGCGAGCACGTCACAGCAGGCATATACAAGCGCTTCAGCCCGCACCGCACCTGAACCCACACCGACCGACGGATAATCGCCCTGCGCGTGAACCGCTGCGGGGCCCGGCCCACATCGGCTGCCACCTGGGCATCTACACTTCCACCGTGAACAGGGTCCTCTCCCGGTACGGGTGCTCCCGTTTGTACTTCCGGGACCGGGCCGTCAGCCGGGAACCGGAACAAAACCCGAACGGCCGCCAACCGAAGAAGCGACTGGACTCGTGCCAAGGAGTCGTCCCCGCCCAAATTAGAAATCCAGGCGAGGGGCGGACATTCACTCGAATATCTGGAAGGTGGGTCCGGGTGCGTGTTTCTCGACGGCAGCCGCAACGCGGAAAGCCATGGATTCATCAAACGGATGACCAACCACCTGCACTCCAGTTGGAACACCTTCGGACGATAATCCGCTCGGTACCGCCACCACCGGGCTTCGGTTGGCGACGTTGAAGGGGCTGGTCATATGGCCTTCCCAATAATGTCTCAAGTGTTTGCCATCGATGGTCAACCCATCTAGGTAATCCTCAGCGGCATCCAAGGAAGCTACCGCAGAGGTAGGACATAGCAAGGCATCAAGCCCTACCATCGCGGAGGCCAATTCAGCCTGCAGTTGCCGGTCCATTTCTAGGGAATCAACAAGGGTATGTCTCGTAGCAGCCGCCGTGGCATCCGCAATGAATTGCTCGGTATAGCGGGCCAATTCGGATTCGAATCCCTCGGTTTCCTTCCGCATTGCAGGGCCAAGAATGTGGCCAAAATGCGCAAAGGTTGTCTCGGTGATTCGAGAGGTATTCCATGGAAGTTCCACTGGAACAACCGTTGCTCCCGCAGCTTCCAACGCTTTGGCTACTTGTATCGTGTTGTCCTGAATTTCATTTGAAACAGGATAATCGCCAAGTGTGAGTGAGAGTCCAATACGCAGTCCCGAAATGTCGCCGTCAAGCAGTGGATTCAGTCCGTTCCGGCCCCATGAACGGTGGTCTGCCAAATGGCGGCCTGACATGACGGCGGCCAACAGCGCTGTGTCGGCAACGGTTCGTCCCATCGGCCCGTCTCCGCGGTACCAGTCCGCGGCCAAGGCGCCCAGACCCGGAATGCGCCCATAGGGTGCCTTGTAGCCAACTGTTCCGGTGAAACCGGCCGGGATACGTGTGGACCCGGCAATGTCCGAGGCCGTTGCCAAGGTGGTAAATCCGGCCGCCAGGGCGGCACCCGATCCGCCCGACGATCCGCCGGGAGACGTTTTGGTGTTCCACGGATTTCTGGTGATCCCCCACATGGGTGAGTGCGTCGTCGTGGCACAGCTGAATTCTGGGCTTGTGGTTCGTGCATGAATGATTCCACCAGCCGCGTTGATGCGTTCGACAACCGGGTGGTCATCATCGGCGATGCGACCTCGATGCGCGGCCAGCCCTTGTTCCAGTTTGAGCCCGGCAATTCCGTGCTTTTCCTTCGTTGCCACGGTGAGTCCGAGTAGTGCCGGCGGGGTTTCACAGTCTCGGGCCAGCTGAACATATTGCTCCGTGGCCAGACGGGCTTTCGTACGAGCGGAATCGAAAAGCGTTTCTGTGAATGCGTTGATGCCGGTTTCCCGGTCCCCGTTGCGTTGTTCGATTCGCTGAATCTGCGTTTCAAGAACTTCTGTTGGCGAGATTTCCAGTGCTCGGAACTTTGCCAATGTTTCGGTTGCCGAAAGATAAGCCAGTGAGTATTCTTGCTTGCTCGTCGTATCTACTTGGGTCATTTGCGACCGGCCTCAGCGAGTTCGCGTTCCGCTAACTGGTCTTTTGCCAGTGCACCATTCACCATTTCCCAGGCAACCTCTTCCAGTGCCTTCACTCCGGCAACCATGTCCTCATCAGTGGTGAATTCGCGTTCGCAGTGGCTTACGCCGTCAACCGATGGAATAAACATCATTACGGTAGGAACGACCCTATTCATGGCCACGGAATCATGTCCAGCCATGGTGCGGATCCTGCGCACCGAAAGACCCACATTTGCGGCGGCTTTCTCGGCAAGTTCCAATCCAGCTTCCGGGTAGTACTGAATATCGCGGATATCAAAGTCGTTTACATTGATGCGGATATCGTGGGCAGCTGCAATTTCGGCGATGTCCTTCAGTAGCGAGGCTCTGGCCTCTGCAACAATCTGCGGGGATGCTGAGCGCAAGTCGGCGACCAGGTGCACCCTCCTGGCCACGACGATGGGCGAGTTTGGCTCCAACGTAAGCTGCCCAACGGAAGATACCAAGGCCTCAGAGGCAAATTTCTTGGTCACCTCATGGACCAATAGAACCACCTTTGATGCCGCGACCAACGCGTCATGCCGGTCAGCCATGGCCGTGGCACCGGTGTGTGACTGCTCGCCGAGCACCTCGATGTCAAGCTTCTGCGTGTACCAAGAGTAATCAACTGCGCCTAAGGTGATTCCTTCGCGTTCCAGGATGCGACCTTGTTCAATGTGGATCTCTGCGTAGCCAGCTACTTTTGGGCGTTCATCGGTTCCTAAGTAGCCAATGCTTTCGAGCGCCTGAGCGACGGTGGTTCCGGTCAGGTCTTTGACAGCAAGCATCTTCTCTTGATCCATAAGTCCAGCAAAGACCGAAGAGCCCATAATGGAGGGTGCGAACCGTCCACCTTCTTCGTTGAACCAGTTCACTACAGCCACGTTGAACATTGGCGTCGTTTTCGAGTCGGAGATTCGCCGGACCACGCGTTCAGCCGCATGCAGCCCTGCCAATACCCCGTAGGCGCCGTCGAAGCGGCCGCCCAGCGGCTGAGAGTCCAGGTGCGAACCCAGCAGAATATATGGAGCTCCAGGGACGAACTCAACAAGGGCGAACATATTCCCTATGCCGTCGACTCGAACTTCCCAGCTACGTTCGGCGGCAAATGCCGCGAACCAATCACGGGTGGCCTTGTCAGCTTCTGTTGCTGCCTGACGATCAACGCCGTTGTTCTCGGTAGCACCGATGGTAGCTACGTGGTGGAAGTCGCTAAGGAAGGTGGTATCGCTCATGGTATTAGTCCTTTGAAAAATCGCGTGGTGGAAATTGTCTTAGCGGACCCGGAGGGGGTGTGTTTCAGGAACCTTGGTCAACGTCAGCAGCAGGAAGACAATGACCGCTGCTGCCGCCATATAGTAGCCTGGTGCTGCACTCACACCCGTTTGAGATACCAGGAATGTTCCAACAAAAGGTGCCGAGCCGCCAAAGATTGCATAGCCAACGTTGTAGCTGATTGCCGCGGAGGTGAAACGGGTCTTGGTGGTGAAGATTTCCACAAAGAACGTGTAGCAACCACCGCCATAGATGCACATGGGAATCACGAAGAGCAGCTGTCCCATGATAGCCAGGGTGAGGGATCCCGAGGTTACCAACATGAAGCATGGGATGGAGAGCAGTGCCAGTGCAGCTGCGCCGGCAATCAGCATTGGCTTTCGTCCGACTCGATCTCCAATTAGGCCGCCAACTGGAAGCAGCAGCGCATACAGCAGCATGGCTGTTGCGTTGGCCATCAAGGAGTGTTCACGGCTGAGATTCCCAGTTACCTGAACGTATGAAACGAAGTATCCGGAGAGGAAATAGAAGCCCATGGCGGTCAAGCCCATGACAAAGATGACTTGTAGCATGCGTACTTTGTTCTCGGCGAAGGCCTCGCGGATGGGACTGAATTCCTTGCTGCTCTCCTTGGCCAGTACCTTCTTAAAAGCATCGGACTCTTCGGTTTTTGCGCGAATCCACAGGCCAAAGAAAGCCATAGGAAGTGCCAACAGGAACGGAACACGCCAGCCCCAGGACATGAATGCCTCAGAAGACATGCTGCTTGAAAGAACCAGAATCAGGGTGCCACCGAACACGGAGGGCAAAGCAGTTGCGGCCAATGTAATCGTTAGCCAGAATCCTCGGCGATCGACCGGTGCATGCTCAAAAACAAACGCCGGTGCGCCTACGGATTCACCGCCGGCTGAGAAGCCCTGAACCATTCGGCAGAGCACCAGCAGGGCCGGGGCAGCAGCTCCAATGGTTGCGTATGTCGGGAGCAAGCCGATCAACGCCGTGGCCGCACCAATGGAAATAAGCGTGATGAACAAAACTTTGCGTCGTCCGATCTTGTCGCCCAACGCACCGAAGAACATTCCACCCAGTGGGCGGACAAGGAAAGCAACGCCGAACGTTGCAAATGTTGCCAGTAGGCCCGCCAGCGCGCTAGTTCCGGGGAAGAATAGCTGGGATAGAACTACCGCTGACAGACCGTAGAGGGTGAAATCGTAAAACTCGATGAACTGTCCAATGCCGCCACCCGCCAAAACGCGTTTTTGCATTCCGCTAGCGCGTTTGGTGCTTTGAAAGGACCCGCTCGGCAGTTCTTGGGATTCAGTCTCGGTTATCATCGACACTCCTGTTCGTGCCTTTCGTCGGTCCACGGGAAGCAACGAAAGGCTCTTGATACCTGCTCTTGAATCCATTTTCGTGACTGCAGTCACATGCGTCTAACGGATTAATTCGTTTGCCCTATCGAACAAATCGATAGGTAAGCTCTCGGAGCGAAGCCCTTATTTGGTTCCCGCGGAATACATTTCAATGCAGACTTCCTCGAAAGCCAAGGATTTTCGTGTCGCCTTGGCGCCGGCAGGGCGAACAAGCGAGACTTCGATTGGTGCCAGATCTTCAAGAATGTCCAATCCAACAACCGACCCGCCGGCGTAAGTCGAGTCATTCTCCAACCGTTGATTCAATATGGAATATCCATGCCCGCGCGCTACAAATGAACGCACTGTCGCATATCCGGTGACTACGTGGCGAATATGAGGCGTTACACCAATCTTGTTGTACATTTCCAAGTAGTATTCGCGGGTGTGCTTTGCATCCAGTAAGATCAGCGGCTCTTCAGCAAAGTCACGAAGACTCACAGATTCTCGCGGAGTTGCCGCCCGCGGATGATCTGCGGGTACCAATATGTGCGGAGGGATCAGTTCCAAGGCGCGACGAGTAAATTCCTTACCCACGCCTTGGTTGTACATCAAAGCTAATTCGCACATTCCATCCAAAAGCGCTTGGCGCAAGGATTCTTGGTCGCCTTCATGGAAAGTTACTTTTACCTGAGGATATCTGGATTCGAACTCTTGCAAGATCACTGGTGCCTTGAAAGGAGCCATAGGTGTATATATGCCGATAATCAAATTTCCCGTAAGTGAATCCCCTTCATCCTGAACTGCCTGATAGAGCATGTCCGCTTCCTCAAGGAAAGCCTGGGAACCAAGTAGCAAGCGCTTGCCTGCTGGTGTCAGCCGTAGCCCCTTGCTCGAACGCCGAGTAAATAAAGCTGCATCAAATTCTTCCTCGAGCCGGCCAATCGCTGATGACAACGTGGACTGGGTAACATTGAGCTCCGCAGCCGCGGCCGTCATGTTCTCCAAGCGCGCTACCATCCCGAAATAGCGTAGCTGCACCAACGTAAAAGACTTGTTCATATCTAGCAGTATGGCCGCCACCACATTGGTTCATGTCGCTAAGCTGCCAGAAGCACGGAAATATTACTTCTGACATCATCTTCCAATTCTGAATGGTTCCAGCCAATCAGCTCTACAGCTTACGCGGCTCGCCCACGGCTCGATTCAAATCAGAACTTCCGACCGACCTTACTATCACTTATTCGCTAAGTGATAGTAAGGAAATTCCTTACTATCACTTAGCATCATGCGTTCGCGGCCGCTGGCTACTTCTTCAGCGAGACCTGGTCGATGGACCAGAATGCCGAATTGGTGCCGGTGTAGCGGAAGGAGACCTGTGCTTTCTTCGCTTTCTTCGGAACATCTATGGCGATGCTCTCCACGCCGTTGTAGTTCTTGTCGTAGGACTTCACCAATACCGGCTCGCCGCCGTCGAAGCTGACGAAGACCTCGCCGGACTGCGGGCCGTCGATCCTGTAGTTCGAGGCGAAGCTCAGGGTGGCGCTCTGGCCACCCTTGACCTTGTACTCCGGGCTGATGAGGGTGGAGTCGAACTGGCCGGGATCGTGCGCCTTGTCGTCCCACTCGTCCGAGTCGGCAACGGCGAAGACGTTGCGGTTGTGGACGCTGGTTTCGCGGCCCTGGTTCAGATCTGTGTTGGTCCAGAACTCGTCGGTGGTGAAGGACCAGCCGCGCCACTCGCGCACGCCGCCCTTGGGCATGGCCGAGTTGTCGATGGTCCAACCGCTCGGTGCGGTGGTGGTCCAGCCCTTGGTCTGGGCGCTGAGCTTGGACTCGTCCCTGGCCTTCTTCAGGTGCGGGCGCAGGGTATCGAAGTCATCGGCAGCGATGGAGTTGATGTTCTTGCCGTCGAGGTTCCACTCGTCCTCGATGCGCACGCCCTGGTGCTTCAGCACGGTAGGGGCGATGTCGGTGATCTTGACCTCGTGGCGCTCGGTGCCGGCCTTGAACTTCTTGCCGTTGGCAATGACGAAGG
>SMEN01000669.1_pt1 | contig 11093 bp, 9 predicted proteins | sample 2456271 | NCBI WGS metagenome assembly SMEN01 (sample SAMN10132593, study PRJNA489261) | soil metagenome | isolation source: day1 control-loamy sand soil ammended with raw manure from dairy cow... | place: USA | collected 2015-04-01 | reverse complement strand
AGTAATGCCATAAATGTAAAAGGAAGTTTCAGATTTTGAAACTTCCTTTTTTATTATTCTTTTCCTCTTTCGTATTGCGATGCCCAAGGGATTTCTTCTCCTAAATCAATTGCAGCTTGATAAACAAAATGTGGATTTCTTAAAAATTCACGTGCTACAAAAATCAAATCAGCTTGGTTGTTTTGTAAAATTTCTTCAGCTTGTTTACCTGAATCAATTAATCCGACAGCTCCAGTTATTGCACCAGTTTCTTTTTTAACTCGTTCTGCAAACGGAACTTGATAGTTTTTTGTTACTGGGATTTCTTGATGACGAACCAAACCTCCAGTCGAAATATCCATTACTTCAACTCCTTTTTCTTTTAAAATCTGACAAAGTTTAACTGTTTCAAAACACGTCCATCCGCCTTCTGCCCAATCTGTTGCAGATAAACGAACCCAAAGAGATTGTGTGGTTATTTCGGATTTTATGGCATCAACTAATTCTAAAATAAATCGAACTCGATTTTCAAAAGAACCACCATATTCGTCTTTTCTTAAATTCGTTAATGGCGAAAAAAACTGATGTGCTAAATAACCGTGAGCTCCGTGAATTTCAATGATTTCATAACCAGCTTTAATGGCTCTTGCAGCTGCAGTTTTGAATTGATTTACTATTGTTTTAATTTCTTCGATTGATAATTCGGTAGGTGGCCAATCCGTTTCATTAAACGTAAGAACAGATGGGGCAACGGTTTGCCAACCGTTTTCTTCGTTAGGTTTAAATTGGTTGCGATTAATCCAAGGTTTGTTTGTGCTCGCTTTTCTTCCAGCGTGTGAAAGCTGAATTCCAGGAATTGTTCCTTGAGATTTTATAAAGGTATTGATTTCTGAAAGTTTCTCGATATGTTCATCTTTCCAAATTCCCAAATCTCCAAAAGTAATTCTTCCTTCTGGGCAAACCGCAGTTGCTTCTTGAATGATTGCAGCCGCTTTTCCGATTGCATATTGACCTAAATGTACCAAATGCCAATTTTGAGCAAATCCATCTTCGGCGGTATATTGACACATTGGAGAAACAATGATTCGGTTTTGTAATGTATGATTCTTTAGATGTAGTTTTTCAAATAATTTTGACATAATTTTTCGATTTGGTATGTAAAATTACTGATTAAAGTTGATTTGATATTTATCTTTGTATGATAATATGTGTTTTATGAAGGATTCGTTGATTAAAGTTTTTAAAAGTTGGGAGTTTGATGCCGAAGAAATTGGTGCAAAACTGATTATTGCATTATTAATTTTATTAATTTTCTTTTTGATTGCAAGACTTTCACGTAAAATATTTTTAAAGTTAAATTCTAATCTGTTAAGTAAACATCCGGATGTTTTAAATTTATTATCTAAAATTATATATTACATATTTTTAATTTTAGGATATTTTCTTTTCTTACAAGTTGTTGGTTTAGAACAGTATTTTTCTAAAATTCTTGCCGGTGCTGGTATTGTTGGTATTATCGCAGGTTTTGCTTTAAAAGATATAGCTTCGAATGCCTTTTCTGGTTTGTTACTTTTTATTAAAAAACCTTATGTAAAAGGTGATTGGGTTCAGCTTGATGGACATTATGGAAAGGTTGAATTAGTTGGTTGGTTAACCACAGCTTTGTCTAACAAAACGGGGCAGGAGATTTATATTTCGAATCAGTTGATTTATAGTGGAACCTTTATGAATTATTCTAAGTACAAAAAACGTAGAATTTGTCTTCAAGCTGATGTCCAAAATTTCATTGATGTTCCTAAATTGAAGCAATTGTTGAATGATGAAACTTCAAAGTTTTCGAATCTTTTACCAAATAATTTAATCAATTTTTATGTTACGAAAATTGGAGTTGATGGTGGATTTTCGTTTGAATTGTTATATTGGATTCATTTTGATGAAGGACATAATTTTAGAGATTCTATTAGTAAAGCACTTTTAATGATTAATAATATTGGATTAAATAATTCGATTACCATTAAAAATATCACTTGGCAATCGGATGAGGAAGATGAAACTTCAGCCGAAAGATTTGGAGTTGGAGGTTAGTTGTTATACCATTTAATCTTTGAAAATACTGTTAAAAACATTGCTACAAAACTCATAATTAGTAAGTGATTTTATTATTTTATTTTGAGCAATTTTCAATAAGTCTTCAAATTTATTTTCTAGTGTATTTAAATTGTCAAAAATTTTCATTGCTATTTTACTTTTCATCCACTGCCAAACTCTTTAAGCAAGATTAAGTTTTGGACAATAAGGAGGAATTGGTAATAAAACAATATTTTAGGAAGTTTTACAACCTTAGTAGAATGAAATGCTGCGTTATCGATAATGAGTATCTTTAGTTCATCTGACTTGTGTTGACTGAAATCTTCGCGATATTTTATGAATAAATCCTAACAAACAGTATCCGTATTCATACAAAAACTCTCTCTTGTAATAGGTTTAAACTTTCCCAAAGCCATTTGTAAAGATAGCTATGTTTGTAATTTACCTACGATTTCATTTTTTGAATCAAAGATTGTTATGATTTCGTTTTCTGTTTTTGCGGTTAATTGCATTTATTTTTTGATTTTAATAGAAATATCCAAATCCCATATTGACCGTTCCTGAGTTTAGTTTACGTTCAATATTGTTGTATTTAGTTGCGTTTATATCTCCTAAATTTGTGTAATTAATTGTGAAGAACGATTGTTTGCTAAGCGCAATGTTTAATCCAAAATTCACTAAATATTTCCAATTTGTTTTTTGTGATTTATCTGTAATTGTAGAAATACTACTTTCGATTTTTTCTTTAATTGCGAAGTTTGGTCCAGCACCAATTCCTACATAAAAATCAAACGGAGATTTGTAAGTGTTGAATAAATCAAAATGAAATCTTGCTTGAACTGGAACTAAAGTAGAAGTTCTTGAAATTTCGCTCCATTCATTTTCGAACATCGTATTTGCATTAAAAGTAGATTGGTAGTATCCTAAACCAAATTCCAATGTTTTAGTTGCACGATACATTAAATTCATGCTTAACAAAGTTGCATTTCCGTTTAAGTTTGGTTGGTTCTGAATTTTATAATTTCCATTTCCAAGACCAGCTGCGATTTCAAAGGTTAGTTTTGGTAAGTTTGGTTTTATCGAGTCATTTTGTGCAAATAAAACAAAGCTTAACAATAATGTCGTAAGGTAAATAAAGAAGCGTATCATAATTCACGTGTTTTAATTTTAATCAAAAATAGAAATGATTCAAATCAAAGAATTGTAAAATTGAGACACTTATAATTTTTTTTCAAAAAAATGCCAATACAAATCTTCGTTACCTAATTTATTAATTTTTGGTAGTAAGGTTTTTGGCGTTTCGTTAGTTATGGTTTTGAAATGTTTTATAAAATGCGATTGGTCGTAATACATTGAAAAAAGTGCAACATCAGTTAAGTTGACTTCTTCTTTGTTTTGTAAAGCGTAGTTTAATGAATTTCGGAACATCACCATTTTCTTGTAATCTTCCATGCTGATTAAGGTATGTTTCTTAAACAGACGCAAAAGTTTTTTTCTATTGGTTTGAAATTGTTCTTCTAGTTCACTAATTTTTATCGCACCGTTGGAAAGAATGATTTCACGAATGGAATCATTAAGAATTGGTTCCTGAAAAGGTTGGTAAAGTTTTAAAAGTTCGTTTTCTAAAGTTTCTAGTTGAACATTTAAATCGTCAGTTTTGTCGATGTTTTGAAGTGCTTCATTGATTGATTCGCCTAAATCAATTTTCATAAAAGCATTTGGCATCAACTCATTTAGTGGTTTTTTTATAAAATGATTAAATCCTAAGGGATAAAATACAATGCCAATTTTATGAAACGATCCGTTGATGTTTACTAATGTTTTATGTTTCGAATTAACGGTGTATAAGCAAGTGATTGATTTTCGATTTTCGTCTTTTTCTATGTTTGAGCAAATAGGATTGTAACTCAAATTTACTTTGTTTCCAATATAAATGGTTACGGCATGAAGGTAATTTGGATAGAAATAAAACGATTCTGAATGGTTTTCTTCTTCACAAACATGAAAATAGAAATAAGCGATTACTTTTTTTAAATGCTCATTTTTCGGTTTTAAGGTTTTTAAATACGACTTATTCTCCATGTCAATAAAAATAAGGTTTTTAAACTATTTTTCAAATTTTTATTCTATGAAAAAAGCTTTAGAGTAGAAAGAAACTCTAAAGCTTTTGTTGATGATTTTTTATTCGTCTTCATCTTTCGAAATTGCACTCCAACCTCTCGCTTTTAAAGGAATCTTTGTGTTTTCTCTTGTGATAATATGTACGCCTTCATTTTCTGGTACAATATGACCAATGACATTTAAATGAGGATTGGCTTTTATTTTATCGTAATCTGACATTTTGATGGTGAAAAGCAATTCGTAATCCTCTCCACCGTTGATTGCAATTGTTGTGCTGTCTAAATTGAATTCTTCACAAACATTAATTAATTGTGGATCTAAGGGAAGTTTTTCTTCGTAAACATTACAACCTACTTTTGAACTTTTTGTTAAATGGAAAATCTCAGATGATAAACCATCAGAAATGTCAATCATTGCAGTTGGTTTTACTTCTAATTTTTCTAATAATTCTTTGATGTCTTTTCGAGCTTCTGGTTTCAATTGACGTTCGATAAGATATGTGTAATCATCTAAGTCAGGCTGATTGTTCGGGTTTACTAAGAAAACTTGTTTCTCTCTTTCAAGAACTTGTAATCCCATGTAAGCTGCTCCTAAATCTCCAGTTACAACTAATAAATCTGTGTCTTTCGCTCCATCTCTGTAAACAATTTCTTCTTCATTTGCTTCTCCAATAGCTGTAATGCTAATAATTAAACCTGAAGTAGAAGAAGTTGTATCTCCTCCAATTACATCAACGTTGTAAAAGTTTGACGCTAAACGAATTCCTTCATATAATTCTTCTAAAGCTTCTAATGGAAAACGATTAGAAACTGCAATTGAAACTGTAATTTGAGTTGGATTTGCATTCATTGCGCAAATGTCCGAAATGTTTACAACAACAGCTTTGTAACCTAAATGTTTTAGAGGTGCGTATCCTAAATCAAAATGTACTCCTTCGATTAATAAATCAGTTGAGACAACTACTTTTTTAGATTCGAAATCTAACACAGCAGCATCGTCACCAATGCTTTTAATTGTTGATTTATGTTTGATATCGAAATGTTTGGTTAAGTGATCTATTAAGGCAAATTCTCCTAATTGGTCAATCGGAGTTCTTTGTGGGTCTTTATTTTCTAACATAGGTTTTGAATTTTTACAAAGTTATAAACTTCTTGAAATAAAAGCGATAGGAGTGAACCTATCGCTTTTTGATTATTGTTTTAATGTGTCAACAGTGATTGTGTCTGTTTCGTCTATTTCTTCTGGTGCATCACTCTGTTCGCTTGCTGCTTGAATAAAACGATTGAAATATGTGATATACGAATTTAACTTTGCTTTATGTTTATTAGCCAAAGCGTTATCAGGTCTTTCGGCGTACGAAATCAAACGGTCGTAAGCATCTAAAGATTCAAGGATTTCATAACCATAATCATTTTGTTCTGTTGGTTTCATCGACTTGTAATATAATAATTGCTCATCATATTTTTTAGCTAATTGAGCCATTAAATCAGAACCTTTTTGCTTTTCTCCTAATGCATAATACAATTCAACAAAAGGTTCAACAGTTGAGTAATTTCCAAAATATTCAACAGGGAAATTGGTCATAGCTAAATCAACAATTTTTTTAGCTTTTTGCATTTTTCCTTCTTCAATCAACGCTACGGCTAAGCGGGTTAAATTTACTCTGTATAAGAATGCATTTTTCCTAGTTTCTGGATCGTGATAAATTGAAGAACTTCCGTTGTTGCCCCATTCCCAACCTAAAACGGTATTGTACATTTTGTCGGTATCAATATCGCCAATATACAACGGATGTTGGTTTTGTCCAGTTGTAGCTTGGTAAGGAACTAATTGATAAGTAAGTCCTGATAGTTGTAAATGATCTTTCATCCATAAGAAATCTTCATCGTTTAAAGATCCACTTGTGAAATAAATTGGTCGTTCCCAATTGTTATTCGCAATGATATCTAACATGATCAAACGTTGTCTGTACAATGCTTGTTCATTAATATCTAAATCGATATATGGTAAAATTTGATCGTAATATTTTTCAGTTACGATTTTATTTTTAATAACAAGATCTTTATTAATTGGTACTCTTAGTTTGTTTGTAGGAATACGAACAATAGATTCGCCATTTGACATTTCAACACGTGTTTCTGGTTTATCAGATGCAATAAAATCCATAACACTATTAATATCAACTCTGTCGTCAATTACTGGTGAAATTACAGCATAATACAATTTGTTACCTGCATATTGTTTGTGATTAAATCTGATTTTTAAAGGTTTTGAATCATAAGCAGCAACTTTCATTTGATCAATGTACCAATCGGCTTGTAATAAAGCTGTACAAACAACTCGAACGTCAGTTCTGTAACCTTCAACTTCTTGTAAATACCAAAGAGGGAAAGTGTCGTTATCTCCAATTGTAAATAGAATTCCGTTTGGTCCAACAGAATCTAAATATCCTTTTGCGATTGCTAAGGCTGTATATTTTTCTGAACGGTCATGATCGTCCCAGTTTTCTTTTGCCATTAACACAGGAGCTCCTAAGAAACATGCTGTTAAAACTAACGGTAAACTTACTTTTGGAGAAATGAATTTCTTTAATCCATCGTAAATTGCAAATACCCCAAATGCGATCCACATTGCAAAAACCATAAATGACGCAACAACTGCATAGTCACGTTCGCGTGGTTCGAACGGACGTTCGTTTAAGAATATTTTTAATGCAAAACTTGTAAATAAGAATAGAGCTAGAAGTACATAAAAAGTTTTCGGATCTTTTTTGAAGTGGAAAATAAATCCAATTAATCCTATTAAGAAAGGAATCATGTAATAATGATTTCTTCCTTTGTTATTTAAAATGTCTGAAGTTAAATTTTCTTGAGATCCAGTTCTAATTTCATCTAAAAATGGAATTCCAGTAACCCAGTTTCCGTTGTCTCTGTCATAGTTTCCTTGAATGTCATTCTGACGACCAGAGAAATTCCACATCAAATATCTCCAGTACATATAACCGAATTGATATTCAAACATGAATTTCATGTTATCAGCAAATGTTGGGTTTTTAACGTCGAAATATTTACTGTATTCAGGATGACCTAAAAACATTTCGTATTGACCAATAGAAATTTGTCCAGTAGCTAAACCTCTTCTGATTTGGTTTTCCATATCAAGTATTTCCGGTTCATTAGCGAATTCTGGCTTGATTTCGAAATCTAAAGGTTTTGAAAAACGCATATAATTTGATGGATGTGATCCATCTGTGCTCCACATTCTTGGTAAAAATCCTTTTAATGTAGATGAGTAGTTAGGTTCCGAAGCGATTTTTTTATCTGTGATTATGTATTTTCCAGATTCGTTGTCTCTTTCATAGTTTGGTTTTCCATCAACATATGGAGTTGTTTCATCTAATTCATTTTTGAATTTCGTTGTGAAATAAGTATCATAAAATAAAGATCTTGAACCATATTGCTCACGATTGTAATAAGCTAATACTTCAGCTGCATCCGAAGGTTTGTTTTCGTTAATTGGAATTTGTGTATTCGCACGAATAGGTAACATTATCCAACTAGAGAATCCGATGAAGATGAATAAAATAGTTAAAATTACTGTGTTTAATTTTTCTTTTCCATTTTGTTGTGTGTATCTCAATCCGAAAATAAAAGCTGCAACTATGATTAGAAATGCTAAAATAGTTCCTGAATTAAATGGTAATCCTAGAGAGTTGACTACAAAAATTTCTGTTTTACCAAAAAATGCTAAAGTGTAAGGAAGTAAGAATAAGAAAACAATTAATAGAATCGAAACAATAACAATGTTTGCAATAATGAAATTTTTAATTGTAACCTTTTCGTATTTTTTAAAATAATATAAATATCCGATAGAAGGAATTGCTAGTAAAGCCATGAAGTGAACTCCAAAAGAAAGTCCAATTACTAAACCAATCAATACAAACCATTTATTTCCTCGTGGATTGTCAATGTCGTCAATCCAGCGCAGTCCTAACCAAAGTAAGATTGCGATTAATAACGTTGCTGTTGCATAAACTTCAGCTTCTACAGCGCTATACCAGAATGTATCTGAAAAAGCAAATGCTAAGGATCCAATGAAAGCACTTCCTAAGATTGCAATTGCATTTTGGTCATTCATTTCAGTGTACGATGAAACTACCTTTTTTAGAAGGTTTGTAACGCACCAATACATGAAAAGAATAGTAAATGCACTTGAAACCGCTGCAACCATGTTTACCATCAATGCGATATGTTCATTACTTGCGGCGAACATTGAGAAGAAAGCTCCCAACATTTGATAAAGCGGTGCTCCAGGTGGGTGACCTACTTGTAATTTAGTTGATGTTGCAATGTACTCTCCAGCGTCCCAAAAACTTAATGTTGGTTCAACTGTTACAGTGTAAGTTATTAAAGAAATTAAAAAGGCTGCCCATCCTAAGATGATATTCCATTTTTTAAAATTGATTTTCAACATAATACAATGTTTGTAAATTAATTGATTTGTAAATACAAAGAAAACGTTTTTTTTGAAGTGTTCTATAAAATTAGTTTTTTTTTAATTTTTTTTTCAAAACTCTTGTGTTGTTTAAAAATTGTACTACCTTTGCAACCGCAATAATGAATCAAATGGTTGATTATTGCTAAGGTTAATGACCTATGGTGTAATGGTAACACAGCTGATTTTGGTTCAGTCGTTCTAGGTTCGAGTCCTAGTAGGTCAACAAGGTTTACTGACCTATGGTGTAATGGTAACACAGCTGATTTTGGTTCAGTCGTTCTAGGTTCGAGTCCTAGTAGGTCAACAAAGAAATTTGTTGAATATTATAAATTTCTTTTCGTGGTTACTGACCTATGGTGTAATGGTAACACAGCTGATTTTGGTTCAGTCGTTCTAGGTTCGAGTCCTAGTAGGTCAACAGAAAAAAACCTCTTCAAGTGAAGAGGTTTTTTTTGTTATATCTTGAAAGTTAATACTGATTTGTGAGCATGGTTTACTATGTCTTCGCTAATACTTCCGTTGATGAATTTAGAAAAGCCTTTTCTGCCGTGAGTTCCCATTGCAATTAAATCTGCGTTTACGTTTTCTGCAAAGTTTATGATTCCTTTTTCAATATCTAAATCGTTATAAATTGTGAAATCATAGTTTGTGATGTTGTTTTCTTTGAAGAAGTTTAGTGCAATTTCTTCTGCAACATGTGTTGGTTTGAAATTGTTAACTGTGTTAACCATTAAGAAATGAGGTTTGATTTCAAAGCTTGTTAAGACGTTTATTGCTTTTGCAAGTGCGGCTTCGTTTTCAACTAAAAAATCAGTTGCGAAAATTACCTTTTCGTATTTTAATTCGCTTGCATCATTCTTAACAACTAGAACTGGTGTTTGTGAATTTCTTACGATTTTTTCTGCGTTAGATCCGATGAAAAATTCTTTGTAACCACTTGCTCCGTGTGATCCCATTACAATTAAATCAACGTCGTTTACTTCTGCAACTTCAGTAACATTGTGTAAAGTTCTTCCTAGTTTTAATACGGCATAAACTGTTAATCCGTGTAATTCTGGTGCAGTTGAAGCTTCAGTAAGTTTTTGTTCGGCGTGTTGTTTGAAGAACATGATTTCAGGAATTTCAAAACCTTGTTGTACGGCATCTGTTCCTTCTTGTGGAAGTTCGATGATGTGCAGTAAAATCAATTCGGCATTTGTTTTTCTTGCAATATCTGCAGCAGCTCTAGTAGCGTTGTTTGCGCTGTCAGAAAAATCTGTAGGGACTAATATTTTCTTCATTTGTGATAGAATATAAAAAGCGTTTTTTGTTTAATTTATTTTCATAAAGATAGTTATATAATTTTAGAATACGCAAAAAAATGTGTTTTTCAAAAATATTATGTATATTTGCAAAGTTATTTAATGTAAAACTAAATAATGAGGGGACAAAAGTCCCCTCTTTTTATACAAAATATGGCGTTTAAAGAGCAGGTAAAACAATTGTTAGAAGAAGGTTTGAGTGAACATCCGACCTTGTTTTTAATAGATTTTTCAATTTCGGCTGATTATAAAATTACCGTAATTATCGATGGTGATAATGGGGTAATTTTGCAAGATTGTATTGATGTAAGTCGTTCAATTGAAAATAATTTAGATAGAGAAGAACAAGATTATTCTTTAGAAGTGGCTTCAGCTGGTGCGACTTCACCTTTGAAACTTTCTAGACAATACAAAAAAAATATTGGTAGAACATTAGAAGTTACTCTAGAAAATGAAACCATTGAAGCAACTTTGGTTGATGCTGATGAAGATAAGATTTTCTTAGAATGGAAAGCTAGAGAGCCAAAGAAAATTGGAAAAGGTAAAGAAACTGTTCAGAAATCTGTTCAAATTCCGTATGAAAGTATAAAAAAAGCACAAGTAGTTATTTCATTTTAAATTAAGATATTTCATGGAAAATATTGCATTAATTGATTCGTTTTCAGAATTTAAAGATTATAAGCATATTGATAGAGTTACTTTAATGGCTATTTTAGAAGATGTTTTTAGAAATGCCTTAAAGAAAAAATTTGGTTCCGATGATAACTTCGATATTATCATTAATCCTGATAAAGGAGATATGGAAATCTGGAGAAAACGTATAGTTGTTGCAGATGGTGAAGTAGAAGATTCAAATTCAGAGATTTCATTAGCAGAAGCTACAAAAATTGAACCTGATTTTGAAGTTGGAGAAGAAGTTTCTGAAGAAGTAAAATTGATTCAATTAGGTAGAAGAGCTATTTTAGCATTACGTCAAAACCTGATTACAAAAATACATGAACACGATAGTACAAATCTTTACAAGCAATTTAAAGATTTAATAAACGAAGTTTATTCTGCTGAAGTGCACCATATTCGTCCAAAAGCAGTAATTTTGATCGATGAAGA
>SMEN01000487.1_pt1 | contig 11109 bp, 9 predicted proteins | sample 2456271 | NCBI WGS metagenome assembly SMEN01 (sample SAMN10132593, study PRJNA489261) | soil metagenome | isolation source: day1 control-loamy sand soil ammended with raw manure from dairy cow... | place: USA | collected 2015-04-01 | reverse complement strand
GGCGGGTCTGTCTTAGCGCTATTTAGCGGTAGTTCTTCATGTGAGCCTTGATGCTGGCTACATAGTGCTTGGTGTCCTCGTACATGCCGTTGTTTCGGACTCCGGCCAGACCCTGGTAGTAAGATGCAATGGCATCATCCAGGTTGTCGGTGTTATCCAAGTTGTAGGCAATAACTGCGACACCAGCGACAACGTTATCGCGTGGGTTCAGCACGTTCAGGTCCTGGCCGATAACCGATGCAATCCAATCACCGGTGCTTGGCAGTACCTGCATGGCGCCAACAGCGTTAGCAGGGGAGACCGCACGCATGTTGAAACCGGATTCCTGATACGCATGAGCCAAAGCCAAAGCTGGGTCCACGCCCATGCTCTTAGCAGTGGAACGGATCAGAGCCTGCATCTCGCCGCGGCTAGGAACGCTGGTCGAATCAAGGTAATCCTTGTTCGAATTCGCGTCCTTCACTACATGATCTGCATAGGTGCGACCGGCAAAGGTGTTGCCAATCTTCTGCTTCTTGACCTGGCCCGACGGTGCCACGGAAGATCCGGAGACCTTCAGCTTTGCCCCGATCTTCAGCGGCGAGCTTGCGCTGTAGTCCGGGTTCAGATTCAGCAACGAAGCCAACTTCATATCGTGGCTGGTAGCGATGCCACTGAGGGTATCGCCTGACTTGACGGTGTAGGTCGAAGTCTTGGCCTTGGGCTTCGCCGTGCTCTTCGAGGAAGAGCTCGATGACGATGATCCGCCTGAAACCTTGATCTTGCTGCCTGGGAAGATCGGCTTGCTTGCCGAGATATCGTTGGCCTTCAGCAACTCAGACAGGCTCATACCGTGCTTGGAAGCAATGCCGCTGAGCGTATCGCCGGACTTCACCGTGTAGCTGGAAGAAGCCGAAGACGAAGGCTTCTTCTGCGAGGACTTTGACGAAGAGCCCGAAGACGAAGAACCGCTGACCTTGATCTTGTCGCCAGGGAAGATCACCTTGCTGGCCGAGATATCGTTCTTGCTCAGCAGCGAAGAAAGGCTCATATTGTGCTTGATCGCGATGCTTCCAAGCGTGTCACCGTTCTTCACGGTGTAGCTGGAGGAGCCCGAAGAGGAGGAAGTCTTCTGCGACTTCGAGGAATTGCTGGAGCTCGATGCGGAACCCTTGACCTTGAGCTTATTGCCCGGGAAAATCACCTTGCTGGCGGAGATGTCATTCTTGCTCAGCAGATCCGACAAGCTCATGTCGTGCTTGTTGGCAATGCCGCCGAGAGTATCACCATTCTTGACGGTGTAAGTAGCGGAGGTTGAAGAGCTGGACTTGGTCGTGCTCTTCGAGGCTTTTCCGGAGACCTTGAGGGTCTTGCCGGCAATGATTGAATCGCTCTTAAGATTATTGAGCTTCTTCAGAGCAGACACAGTGGTGTCGTACTCCTGTGCAATGCTCCATAGGGATGCGCCTGCAGGGATCTTGATTTCCGTGACGTCTCGCTTAGCGGGCAAACCAAGCGTCGATACACGCGAAGCAATCAGGTGGGCTTTGATCTGGTCCTCAGCAACCTTGATGGTCTCTGGAGTTACCGCCTTGGCAAAGCTGCCCGAGGTGTTAGGAACAGTCGTAGGAGCTGCCTGCGCGGCCGGGGCCAGCGCGAGGCTACCAATGACCGCTGCGGGAATGGCCGCGCCTGCTACAACGCCTAACGCATGCTTGGAAGCATGTTTGGATTCGTGGGGCATGGAGTCAATCCTCATTTATACGGTGAAAATAACGGGCTCTGCTTCGCAGGTAACAAAGGAGGAAGGTTCCTCACTGTTGTCTGTGATGCAATTGTTATCAAAGTGATACAAGAAAATTTACACTACTCCTGTGACTCATGGGAACTAATGAGGTGACTTTTCCTCAATTTTCTGCGCAGACCGGGAATTTGTGGGAACCTTGAGGGGTGAAGGAAACCGTAGAACTCGTTGGCCAATGGCTGACCCTGCCCGATGTGGCCGAAGAATTAGATGTAGATATCCGCCGCGTGCACCGACTGCTGGATGAGCGTGCCATTGTTTCGTTGAGAATTGGCGCTCGCAATGTCCGTTCGATCCCTGCAGATTTTCTCCAAGACGGAGTTGTAGTGGAAAGCCTGAAGGGTACCCTGTCGGTCCTTTTGGACTCGGGATACTCTGACGAAGAATCGATCGTTTGGCTGTTCACAGACGATGAATCGCTCCCGGGCACCCCAATGAATGCCTTGCGCACTGGACGTAAAACTGAAATTCGTCGCCGGGCGCAGGCCCTGGGCTGGTAAACGTCCTGAGAAGTTAATCTCTTTATAACCAAAAGGTCTCAACCGTAATCCACATCACGTGGCAGGTTGAGACCTTTTGTTACTTGTAAGGGAAGATACGTTATTTGCTTCTCTTGGTCACGGCGTTGCTCAGTTGCTGCAGTCCGGCATGAGCCAACGGAGTGACTTGCAGCGAACTGAGCGCCAGATCTGACTGTGCGGTCAATTCACTGATGCTCTGCTCGGTTGCAGCCAACGCGCCGCTTTCGCGCAGAATGCTGCTTAGCCGCAGCACTTCTTCCTTGCCAAGGTCCACAGCGCCGAGGCGTGTTTGAATAAAGTCCTGTTCCTCGGGGCTTGAGAGCAAGAGCGCGTGAGCTATCAATTCGGTGCGCTTGCCTTCCAGAAGATCTCCACCTGTTGGCTTACCAGTGATTTCTGGATCCCCAAAAACGCCCAGAACGTCATCGCGCAATTGGAACGCCTCACCCAATGGAAGCGCAAAGGCTGAGTAATGCTCCATGAGTGATTCGCTTGCCCCGGCAAGAGCACCACCGAGTAAGAATGGATTCTCGGTGGAGTACTTCGCGGACTTGAAACGCACAATGGTGCGCGCTCGCTTAACCGCTTCCTTCGGATCGTAGGCAGGGCCAGCAGACTCTTCTAGAACGTCGAGGTACTGTCCGGCCATCACCTGCGTACGCATTTGGTTAAAGATCGTCCGGGCCTGAACAGTGAGAGAGGAAATCTCAGAGAATACTTCCTCGCTCAGTGAGAGGCATAAGTCGCCGGTAAGGATCGCGCTGGCCATGCCGTAGTTCCGCGCGCTTCCTGCAAGTCCCAGTTCCTGATGCTGGGCTTCGAAGCGCTTGTGGACACTTGGCTGGCCACGACGGGTATCTGAATTATCGATGATGTCATCGTGGATCAATGCAGCGGCTTGGAACAGTTCCAAAGCCACACCGAGGCGAACGATGTCGCGATCTTCGGCCTGGCCGCCAGCTCCAAGGTAACCCCAAAAGGCGAAGAGCGGGCGCAGCCGCTTGCCACCACGAGTCAGGGAAGTGATTGCATTGACGATTTCGACAGCACTAGTGGTGATCTGTCCAACCTCAATACTTTTCGCGGCCAGAAATTCCTCTAACAACTGCGCAACGTCAGCAGTAAAAGTTCGGCTCAAGCTCTGGGCTTCAGTGTTGAGGGCCGGCACGGAATCAGGCAGCGACATGCAAAATCATTTCTACGGGTGAACTGATGGTGGTTAGCATCAACTCTACCGGTGTTTTGCGCCAGGGGAATTAAGTGTCGGCCGGATCTGCGAGCTACACGCAATCCGAACATATATTCGAGTAAGGTGGTTAGTAGTAAGAAGGGAAGAAGGTGAGTTGAAATGACAGAGCGTGCCATCTTGCACGTCGACATGGACGCCTTTTTTGTTTCGGTGGAACTGCGCGCCCGTCCTGAACTAGTTGGCAAGCCGGTGATTGTCGGTTTTCCTGGCGGGCGAAGCGTCGTGCTGTCGGCCTCATATGACTGCCGAGCACGTGGAATCCATTCGGCAATGCCGATGAGCCAAGCGATCCCATTGATGCCAGAAGCAACTGTGATCGAACCGAGCCACCACAAATATTCGTTGGCCTCAGCTCAAATCATGGAGTACTTCCACACCCTGACGCCACTAGTGGAGCAGGTTAGTATCGACGAAGCATTCCTGGACGTTACCGGAAGCATGCGCCTACTCGGTGGACCGGTGCAGATTGCACGGGAAATCCGAGCTCATATCCGCCAAGAGATGGGACTACCGGCCAGCGTTGGCATTGCCAAGAATAAATTCATTGCAAAGTTAGCTTCGACCCATGCCAAGCCTGACGGGATGGCTGTGGTTGCCCCGGAAAGAACCGAAGAGTTCCTTCATGATCTGCCGGTGTCGAAAATGTGGGGCGTGGGTAAGCGGACCGCCGCCCAGCTGCAGGCTTTGGGAATTGAGACCGTGGGGCAGCTTGCCATGCAGAATGAAGAAAGGCTGATTAGCCGGCTGGGGGAGCATGGTCGTTCATTGCATCTGCTTTCGCGAGGCATCGATAACCGTGCGGTGGAAATTACCAGGGACGAGAAGAGTATTTCTTCCGAGCATACGTTCGCTGCGGACATCACCGACCTGCAGGTGCTTGAAGGTGAACTTCTACGGCTGAGCCACAAGGTCGGGCAGAGGCTACGTCAACAAGGCAAATCAGCTAATGGCGTCGGATTGAAGATCAAGTACAAAGACTTCTCAGGAATTACGCGCTCCAAGGCCCTGGCCGCGGCAACTGATTCATCAACGAAAATCAGTGAGTCTGTGCTGGCACTGCTACGCAAGTTGACCCCGCTGGCCCAACCGGTTCGGCTAATCGGCGTGAAAGCTGAGAGGTTGCAGGATTTCGAGTTGGGTCTGCAATTTAGCTTGGACCCACGAGAAGAAAAAGCCCGAGAGGCAGAACGCATTGCTGACCAGATAGGACAGAAGTTCCCGCAGTCCATCGTGACCCCAGCGCGTTTTCTGCGACCCAAGGAATAAACGCAATCTGTGTAGAACATATGGATATCTGGACAGTGGTGAAGATCAACTAGCAGGGCGGGTGCAAAAGAGTCTATCCTTGAAGTAAGTTCATCAGAATTGTGGGAACTAATCCCACAGGTGCAACGTTGAACTTAATGACGGTGGACGACCGTTGAGATTGCCTTTGGAAGGAGAAGACGATGCCGCTATCGGAACACGAGCAGCGTTTGTTGGAGCAGTTGGAAAAGCAGCTGCATGAAGACCGTCGCTTCGCTTCCAGCATGAAAGGCCCAGCGAGCACGGGGCGCCTGTCGACGCGCAATATCGCGTTGGGTATCTTGTTGGTCATCGTCGGCCTTGCGGGGCTCATTTTCGGAATCTCGCAACACATCATCATTGTCGGTGTTATCGGCTTTGCGGTGATGTTCGGTGGCGTACTGCTCGCCCTGACTAAATCAGCTACAGGGAAAATTGGCCCGTCCAATGCTGCTGGACCAAAGCCCTCAGCCAAGAATAATTCGCAGTTCCTTTCCGGTCTGGAAGAAAAATGGAACCAGCGAAAGCGTGATCAGTCTGATAACTGATCGGCATTGATATCGAGGTGTAACCCGTTGGGTTGCACCTCTTTTTCGTTTAACCCCAAGTAACTGCTTGGTGTCGCGAGCCAGGGAACCGACGAGCCTGGTGCGCGATGGTCCTGAAGTCAGGGGTGGCAGAAGCGATCTGGGCTATGTCGGATTACGCACTTTCAGGGTGATCTTTAATTCTCTGCAGATTCCAAGGTTCGCCCTATGGGAGGTGCACGAGAACACCTCCACTTTCCTCCCCAAGGTCCTCCACTTCCTACCACTGCGCCCAAAAGTAGCTACATTCCGGGGATTTTGCATGCAAAATCTCTGAAAAATACGTGATCACGCTTTTGGGAGATCCACACCCCTCCACCTGAACATAGGCTGAGAATCCCCTAGATTTCGGCATTTTTTAAGTCCAGACCCTCGCGAAACCAGTGAAATTGCATTGACAGTGGAGGGTTGTGGAGTAAAGTGGAGACAAGTAGAGAAGAATGGGGCTTCTGGCCACTTCACGGGAAAGGTGGTGTGCATGTTCTTAGGAACTTACACACCGCGTCTTGATGAAAAAGGTCGGTTGATTCTTCCAGCTAAATATCGTGACGAGCTGTCATATGGGCTGGTTCTTACGCGTGGGCAAGAGCGTTGCATTTACGTTTTTAGCCAGCGGGAATTTGAGAAGCAGCACGAGCAATTGGCACAGGCGTCTTTGACCTCTCGACGAGCACGCGACTATGCGCGTGTGTTCCTCTCAGGGGCCTCGGATGAAGTTCCAGATAAGCAGGGACGCGTCACGATTCCGCAGGTGCTACGCACTTACGGAGGCCTTGACCGGGAAGTCACAGTGATTGGTGCAGGCAACCGCATCGAAATTTGGGATACAACCGCATGGCAGCAGTACTTGGATGAACAAGAAGAAGTGTTCTCCGATACTGACGAAGACTAGGACCCTCGGGGACTAGATCGACAAAACACCACATTTGTTGGGATGAGATCTCCAGCCACCATGGGGTAGAAAATCGTCTGGCTTCACTTCCCCGGAGCCAGAAGGTTGGATTGCTGCTTGGTTGGAGGGGGATCTGATCTCAACAACAGATTGAAAGCGAAAGGGGGCGCAGTGCCAAATCAGGATTCCCAGCGACCAGCATCCGAACGCCACGTTCCAGTACTTCTGGACCGATGCGTTAACTTGCTAGCTCCAGGTATTGAGCGAGCAAATGCGGAAGGCCGTCGGGCGATTGTGGTGGACTGCACCCTAGGAATGGGCGGGCATTCCGAAGCCATCCTCCAGCGCTTCGAGAACCTGCACTTGATCGGTCTGGACCGCGATGAGCAGGCCCATGAACTTGCCGGCGCTCGTTTGGCGCCGTTCCAAGATCGCATCGATCTTGTGCACGCTGTGTACGACGAGATTGCAGACGTCGTGGAAGACCTGGGATTCCCAGGCATTGACGGCGTGCTCTTCGATCTCGGTGTTTCTTCGCTGCAGCTCGATGAACGCGAACGCGGCTTCGCATATTCCTACGATGCTCCGCTGGATATGCGCATGGATACCTCCGTTGGCCCAACTGCGGAGGACTTGGTCAATGACCTGGACCGCGACGAACTGCTTCGAATCATCCGGCAGTGGGGCGAAGAAAAATTCGCCGGACGCATCTCCACGGCTATCGTCGAGGCCCGCGCGAAGAGCCGGATCAGCACCACCGCTGAGCTGGTCGAGGTCATCCGCAGTGTCGTTCCGGCGGCTGCGGCCCGTAACCACGGCCACCCAGCAAAGCGAACCTTTCAAGCATTGCGTATCGCAGTGAATGAGGAACTCGACGTTCTTGAGCGTGCCATCCCGGCAGCAATGGGTGCGCTAAATATCGGTGGGCGAGTTGTCGTGATGAGTTACCACTCGTTGGAAGACAAGATCACCAAACGACACTTCGTTCAAGGATCGACTTCCTCGGCTCCTCCCGGATTCCCGGTGGAGCTGGAAGAACACAAGGCCGAATACAAGGTGCTCACCAAGGGCACCGAAAAGCCAAGCGAACACGAAATAGCCGAAAATTCACGTGCAGCCTCAGCCCGCCTGCGAGCTGTGGAACGAGTGTTGAAGAGGAGCTAGCATGAGCCAACGAGCCCAGCGCCGCGTGCAGAAGACCGCAGCCGTGAACAACCAGCCGGTTGTCGACGGTAATACTGCGCGTGCAACGCGACCCGAGCCCGTCCCCGCTAGCAACCTCCCCAAAGGAGACTCGCGCCAGCGAGTCACCCTTTCGTTGGTTCCTAAGCTGAACGAGAACAACAAGCGCTCCATGTTCGCCATGTCTGCTGTGCTTGTTGCATTGGCATTCAGCGTCATCGTCACCTTGGTACTGCTCAACACCTCGGTAGCCCAGCGCCAGTACGACATTGTGAACCTGCGTTCGCAAGAACGCGCGCTCTCCCAGGAGAACCAAGCACTGCTCAAGGAAGCCCAGTCACTGGCTGCACCACAGGCCTTGGCTTCCAAGGCAAAGGACCTCGGGCTCGTCTCACCAGGAGCTCCCGGATTGATCAGCCTGTCCGATGGCGAGATCGCCCAGGAAGCTAAGAAGGCCGTTAAGGCCAAGAACAGCAAGCAAGAATACGGAACGATTCCGCTGCCTGGTGAAAGCATCCGCGAGGGCAAGAGCGAAGCTAAGGCCAAAGAATCAAACACGCCGAAGACTACTGTAGGCAAAGCCCCAGCAGATTCACAGAAGAAATCCGCGGAAACTGAAGGTTCCAAGGAACCTGAGGTCGAGGCCAAGAAAGCCGAACGTGAAGTAGCCGAAGATGGCCGCCCTGTGTTCAGCGACACTGAGCTAAACGGGGGCACGATCCCCGCACCAAGCATCAAATCCCCAGCAGAGTAGCTAGCTCTTTCTAAGCTAGATACAGGTGGCTAACGCTGCTGGAAAACCACGCTGAGGGAAAGTTAGGTTCTTTTGTGAGCTCGTCCGCAATAGACACTGCAAAAAAGCGAATGCGCTTGGTGCTTGTCCTCTCCGTGGCATTGCTACTGGTGATCCTGGGGCGGTTGGTCTGGGTTCAAGGCATCAACTCGGCCAGCATCGCCAACGCGGCGCAGGCCAACCGTGAACGCGTTGAAACCATCGCTCCCAATCGCGGATCCATCGAAGACCGCAATGGGACTATCCTCGCTGCCTCCGTTGACCGCTATGACCTGGTGATTGACCAGCGCCAGCAAGGCGAGACCATTCGCCGTGCCAAACGTGACGGAACCAATACCCAGGAGCGCATCACCTGGGATCAAGCCATTGATGAACTGGCCGAAGCTCTTGAGCAAGACCGCGACGAGCTGGCCATGAAGGTACGTCCTCAGGGCGATGCCAAGCCCAAGGGCTACGTCATGCTCGCCAAGAGCGTGACCCCAGAAGTTCGCAATGAAGTTCTTGAAATCGGAATCCCTCGATTGGCCTCTTTGCTGCGCAGTGAACGTCAGTACCCGCAGGGTGTCATTGCTGGTCCATTGCTCGGCTTCGTACGCAACTCTGAAGACCAGACCAGCGTGGTTGGTGCAGAAGGCTTGGAACTGAGCCAGGAAAAGCACCTTGCCGGCACCGAAGGCAGCCGCAAATACGAAATCAGTGCTGACGGTGTGCGCATCCCGGTCACCGAGGTAGAAGAGACCCCGGCTGTCGACGGCCAGGACGTCATTCTTACCATTGACTCGGATATCAACTACGTCGCCCAGCGTGCGGCCGAGAAGAAGCAAGCACAGTTCAACGCCGAGTGGGTTTCCGTGGTCGTCATGGAAGCGAAAACCGGCAAGATTCTGGCGATTGGCGACTCGGCAGAGCTGGACCCCAATGATCCAGGCGCCACCGATCCTGAATTCCGCCGTTCTACCTCCATCACGCGTGCTTTTGAACCCGGATCCACCGGCAAGGCAGCGATCTTCGCTGCCGCCATTGACCAAGGAGGAGTGGATCCGCTAACCGAGATGCGCGTACCGCACAAGAAGACGTTCACCAAGGAAACCATCAACGACTCCTTGGAGCACTCGACCTACGACATGACCGTTGCAGGCATTTTCGCCCGTTCATACAACACCGGCACCGTGATGGTCGGAAATACCATGAGCAAGCAGACCCGCTACGACTACATGCGCGCCTTCGGCCTCGGAACACCGATCCGCGTCGGGCTGAACGGCGCCAGCGCTGGCCAGTTGGCAGCTCCGGAGAACTGGGACCGCCGCCAGCAGTACACCACCATGTTCGGCCAGGGCTACTCGCAGACTGTGCTGCATACCGCTTCGATCTTCCAGGCCCTGGCCAACAAGGGTGTTCGCCTTTCGCCGAGCCTGATCGAGGGGTACCGCAATGAGGACGGCACCATGACCGAAATCCCAGCACCTGAAAAGAAGCGCGTGGTCAAGAAGAGCACGGCAGCTGAAATGCTCAAGCTGATGGAAACGGTGGTAGATAGTGGTACCGGTTACAAGGAACGCATCCCCGGATACCGTGTAGGCGGCAAGACCGGTACTGGCCAGGCCGCCAGCGCCAAGGGCTATGACGGCTATACTTATTCTTTCGCAGGTGTAGCACCTTTGGAAGATCCGCAGTTCGTTGTCGTGGCAACAATGTACCGCCCAAAGGGCAATTGGCAGGACTTCTCGGTAGCCGACACGTTTACCGACGTCATGAGCCACACCCTGAACACATTCAATGTGCCTCCGAGCACTACTAAGTCAGAGGCGTACGACGTCTTTGTAGGTGAGGATCAGAAGAAATCTTGGTAGCCCAAAACCCCGACACTCCTCGTGAGCTTGAACGGTACCTACGCCCAGAGAACACCGCAGGCCTCGGCTTCGACCAGCTCTGCGGCACCGCCGGGGCAGTGCGCACTGGCGCATTGCTCAACGCGGCCCCGCAGATCCTCGGAGTCAGCCTCAACCCGCAGATCGTACAGCCTGGCGATGTCTTCCTCGGTATCTCCGGGGCGAAGCGCCACGGTGCAGAATTCGTGGAAACCGCTGTCGCCAATGGCGCGGTTGCCATGATCACAGATACCGCTGGACTCGAATTCCTCGGCGATGGCCTGTCCATCCCGGTGGCCGTCGTCGCCGACGTGCGCAAGAGCGCAGCCGCGATTGCCCAAAACGTCTACGGAACCGATCAGCGCAGTCCGAAACTCTTCGGCGTGACCGGCACCAACGGAAAAACCACCACCACCTACATGATCCGTGCGATCCTTGACGCCCTGGGTGAAGAGACCGGACTGATCGGCACGATTGAAATGTCTGCTCGCGGGCAGATCATCCCCAGCGTGCTGACCACCCCGGAATCCACCCAGCTGCATGGGGTGCTTGCGCGCATGGCGCAGCAGGACGTCAGCTCGGTAGCCATGGAGGTATCCAGCCACTCGCTGAGCTACGGCCGCGTTGATTCGCTGCGCTTTGCTGTCTCCGGCTATACCAACCTGACCCAGGACCACCTGGATCTTCACGGCACCATGGATGAGTACTTCGAAACCAAGGCTCAGCTGTTCACCGCCGAACGCTCCGAACGCGCGGTCGTCATGGTCGATGACCAGTACGGCCAGCGTCTGGCTGAGCGTGCACTGGTGCCAACCGAAACCCTGAGCCTGGATGAAGCCCACCCTTCGGCGTACTGGCGCGTCACTGAGCTAGCGCACAGCGGCCTGGGCCACAGCTTCACCCTGCGCCACCGCGATGGACGCGAGCTGCGAGCACGTACCCTGCTGCCG